>ERZ651768.47-NODE-47-length-83731-cov-11.797308_pt1 | contig 83731 bp, 63 predicted proteins | sample MGYA00514754_ERZ651768 | MGnify/ENA metagenome assembly ERZ651768
CTAATGTAAAACCATCGGCTCCTTCCGACGGTGTATATACGGTTAGGCGGGGCGATACAGTATCGCTCATCGCTGCTCGTTACGGCATAACCGAGCAATCATTATTGGGAAATAATGGAATTCAGGATCGTGATCGCATATATCCGGGACAACAATTAATCTTGCCCGGATTTGAGCCGGAACATGACCAGTTTGTAGCGATAGAGTCCAGCTTGACTCCAACTCTGCCGAGCAAGGAACAAGTAGCAGGTGAAATTGATGAGGCGGTTGTATTAATTGATGAGGTTTCTGTAGGGGATGTAGAAAACACTGTTCAGGAAACGCGGGAGGAACCTCCGGTTCAACTGGCACTGAACGAAGAATTATTGCCACCGGCGGCGGTATTGCCAGATAACCAGGTTTTAGACACGACAGTAACTCCAGAAGAGGAACAGGCGGTAGCGATCGATCCCGCTCTAGATCTGGCAGAAAGTAACGAGCAGCTAACAGAGGCTTTGGCAGCCGATCCGTCAGACTATACGGTCGCGAGCAATAACACAGTAGAGATACACGCTTCGGAAACCTTGGGACACTATGCGGACTGGCTTGGTATTCGAGCTTGGGATATTCGACGACTAAATAATATGGCATTTCGAGACCCGGTCATAATAGGTAAACGCCTGAAGTTGGATTTTTCGAGGGTTAATATTGCAGAGTTCGAGTTAAAACGACGTGATTTCCATTCATCCCTGCAACAAGAGTTTTTCAGCAGTTACCGTATCCAGGACGTTGAGCAGTATCGAGTGGCGAGTGGTGACAATATTGGTCGAATTGCGCGGAATCGCTATTCCACGCCGATCTGGTTGTTGCGCCAATACAATCCGGAACTGGATTTCAACCGTATTCAGATCGGTCAAGTAATGGTATTTCCCCTGCTTGAACAAGTTAACTAAGATTTATAAAACTTTTCGACCAGATTAAAAGCGTCTTTTTTCTGGAATTCCGCACAGCATCCAATGGGTATATTAAGAAGATATTAGCTGCGCGTTTTGCGGGTTTTTCGTTTGAGCGATCTGAACAGCATTGACTAGGAAATTGCCTTTGAGCCTTCTGGGTGATTGACAAAATATTCGTCTTCTGCCCCTAGATTATGGGTCTATTTTGCAAATCGGGGATTTACAAGGTAGCTTCGGCTCAGCATTATTGATCTAGTGTGATTTTGCTGAAATCTCCTTTAGTGAGGAATATAAATGAGCATTAAATTGTACGGTATGCCTTCTAGTAACTACTACAATATAGTCAAGGCGATTTTGATCGAAAAGGATATAGTGTTTGAGGAAATCCTCATCAAACCCAACCAAGGGGCTGAATATCTGATCAAGAGCCCGATGGGAAAAGTGCCGTGTATGGAAACCGATCAGGGGTTTCTTACAGAAACCGGGGTTATGCTCGACTACGTTGATGCCCTCGGTGAGGGCCCCTCTTTATACCCTGGAGATCCTTTTAAAAAAGCAAAGGTGCAAGAGCTTATTCGATATATAGAACTTTATATCGAACTACCCGGCAGACGGCTCTACGGTGATGTGTACTTCGGCCGTCCTGCCTCCGAAGAAGAGAAAGGCGCCGTGAAGCCTTTGCTGGAGAAAGGGTTTGTCGCACTGCAGCAGATTGCCAAGTTTGAGCCCTATATCGCCGGTAAAGAACTGACTTATGCCGATTTTTATTTCCTGTTTGCAGTTCCACCGGTGACTCAGGTATGCAAAAGGACGTGGGATTGGAATGTTCGCAGCGATATGCCGAAAATAAAGGAGCTTTCAGATTTGCTGGGTAAGAGAGAATCGATCAAACGGGTGCATGCCGACCAATCGGGAGCGTAAGCTGAATTCGGAGGCAGAAAGATTAAATCTTAAACCCTCTGCAGCTCTTTTTATCGGTGCGGGGTTCTTTCCAGGATCCCCTTGTTTTCATCCATTTTGAGAATGGCTTTAATATTATCCTGTATGTTTTCAGCTGTGGTGTTGGTTCCAAGGTCGACCCCCTCGTTTTCCCTTATGTCGGCGGAATAATAGCGGCCGCCGCCGGCCTGAATAATACGTCCATTTGGGGCGTTCTCGCTACACAAAAATACAACGGCTGGGGTAACCAGTTCTGGAGCGAGTCGATCGCCACTGTCTTCAAACCCAGGTAATTCTAAAGTCATCCTTGTCGCAGCAATTGGTGCTATTGAGTTTGTAAAAACATTGTACTTGGCACCTTCAAAACGGAGTGTATTCATCAATCCTACCAGCCCCAATTTAGCTGCTCCGTAGTTACTCTGCCCGAAGTTGCCAAAAAGACCAGATGTCGAAGTGGTCATTACGATGCGCCCATAATTTTGCTCCATCATGACTGGCCAAACGCATTTAGTGGCATTGAGGCTGCCCATCAAATGAACGTCCAGCACTGCGTGCCAATTAGCTAGTTCCATTTTATTGAAAGTTTTATCGCGCAGAATTCCGGCGTTATTGACCAGAATGTCGATGCGGCCCCATTTGCTCATAGTGCTATCTACCATCGACTGGACCGCCTCGAGATTGGTTACAGATGCTCCATTGGCTATAGCGGTACCACCAGCATCTATGATTTCCTGGGCTACTGCTTCTGAGGCTGACATCGAACCGCCAGTGCCATCGACACTGCCGCCTAGGTCGTTGACAATTACCTTCGCTCCGCGGCGACCCAGTTCCAAGGCATGTTGTTTGCCAAGACCACCACCGGCTCCTGTGACAATGGCGACTCTATTTTCAAAACTAATGGTCATAGGTAGTCCTCTCTATCAAATTTAAATCAAGGTGTTTCGCGTAGATCACGAATCAATCTTTTCAAATATGGCAGGATTCTATGAACATTGAGTGTAGTAGTAAATCTCTTAGTATCATGGAATTACCCCAACACCCATTTGAAAAATTGGTTATCATCACTGGCCAAAAATACTGTTAGCAACATTTAATGACGAATATTCAACCAGTACCCGCAGCTACTGTCGTCTTGGCGCGCGAATCTGAAGTGCATCCTGATATTGAAATTCTATTACTTAAGCGCAATTCGCGCCTTGTATTCCATGGGGGTCACTGGGTATTTCCAGGGGGAAGGATTGACGCCGAGGACTTTAAGCGCAGTAGAGGTGACCTTGAATACCCGGCAGCGTTGAAGGCTGCGGTACGTGAAACGCGGGAAGAGGCAGGCATCGAAATCAGTGAAGAACATCTCATTCATACGGCGCACTGGACTACACCTCCAAAGCAACCACGGCGTTTCAGCACTTGGTTTTTTGTATGTCCGCTGTATGAGCATGTCTCGGTAAGAGTAGATAACGACGAAATTCTTGAGCACCGCTGGATTACACCTGTAAAAGCGCTGGCGGAAGCGGACGCGGAATCTCTAGTGTTGCCAAGGCCAACTCGAGTGACGCTGCAGGATATTGCTCTCCACCAGACCCTCAAAGAACTAGTTGCTGCCGCAACTGAAGGTAATATTCGGGTTTTCCCGAAAGACTCAAAGCATTACCACCCTGTCAAGATGGGCTACAGTCCTTCTGGGTGATTTGAAATTTTTTCTTCTCGGTGACTTCTGCAGGAAGTAGCTGACAGACAAGTCCCAGACATCTCGTCACTGTCTCGCCGTTTTCTTGGCGACAGTACCAAGCCTGAATCGATCCTAGGTGATCCTTCACATAATGCTGTGGGAGTTTTATCTAAAAATAATTTAGCGTAAGCAAAGTTGTGGCATATTCAAAAATGTCCTTAGCAGAAGCACGCATCAGTTCAGTCAGCTGATTTACCTTGTAATTGTCCCCAATCTGGCTTTAAAACCTTGCTTTTCGGTGCGGGTTAATGGGATAGTTAAGACCGCTCGAATGTATAGGGGCGCTAGTTTTAACGGCCCGTTGGGACGCTTTAATATGCCACGTGGCATGGTTTTTAAACGGCGTTTTCAGGGGGCTGATAATTTTGTTCGAGTAGATATCATTGCACCGAATAGACATCTATTATGAAGTGTCCCGTAATCGCAAGTAAGCCGTCATACATATTTTAGACTGAAGAGCCTTTATGTCTTCCTCCACATTCGAAAGCCTTCGAACTACCCTTAAGAATCTACGCCGGCGCCGCCGTAATCTTTTCATACTGAAGCACGGCAGCCTATTTGCTATTGCTGCCGCGCTGCTCGTGCTATTGATAAGTGCCATATCCATATGGATGGATCTGGATAAAGCGGGAACTACATTTCTATTTATCCTAGCCTTGGCTGGATTTGGTGCGTTGTTTTGGCGCTTGGTGTGGTTACTAAACAGGAGACACTCGGATGATCGCCGTCTCGCTCACTATGTGGAAGATCACATCCCCGATCTGGAACAACGTCTCATCACCTCGCTCGAATTCAGTGAGGAAGATTTAATTCAAGGCAAAGCGGGTGTTTCGCAGCAGTTTATTCGACAGCTCTGGCTGGATGCCCAGGAACATGTCCAACAACAGAAATATGAAGTTGAAACAGTAACGCCAGCTCGAGGTTCATGGGTCTCGTTTACTTCTGCGGTCACCATAGTGGGAGTAGTGGCAGGTCTCTTTGTGACTTCAGATTTGTTATTGAGTGCGTTCAGCAGATTGATCTGGCCTTTTTCCATTGAAGAGCCTGTTCAGGTGGTAGAGGTGCTCCCGGATATCCAAATTAGCGTTGAGCCTGGCAATATTGAAATGCAGCGCGGAGATGGTGTAACCATATCGGCTCGCGTGACCAACGCAATTCCAGATACGATTAATCTGCGATTGCAAGACGACAACGTTAACTGGCGAGACGTGTCTATGAGTCGCGATCGAAGTGGTAATGAGAGCGCTACCTATAGTTACTTTATCCCAGCGTTGCAGGATGACACGACTTACTATGTGACTTTTACTGAGCGTAACGAACAGAGCTCTCCTCAATATCAGATTAGCTTGTTTGATCTTCCTCGGGTCGAGCAAATTGATCTGGCATTTGATTATCCTGAGTACACTGACATCGAGGATATGGTGGAAGAAGACAGTGGTGACATGATTGTGCCTGAAGGAACTCGTGTTGATTTAACGATAACATTCAACAAGGCTATAGCAAGCGCCAACGTAGAGTTTGATGAGAGCTATAGTACTGACGACGAAGTGGTCAATGCCATTGCTAAATACGAAGATATTGAGTTAAGTATTGATGGCGTTATTGGTAGCGGTTCATTCATCGTTAACCAGGATGGTGTGTATCGTATTCAAGCGTCTGACTTCTCAGATTTAGAAAGTCAAAATCCACTCGATTATTTCATTCGAGCCATTGAAGATGCCCCACCTGAGTTGGCGCTACAACGACCGGGCCGGGACCAGGATGTCATGCCATTAGAAGAAGTCATGCTGCAAGTCAGTGCAAGTGATGACTATGGGCTTAGCGAATTTAAACTGAACTACAGTGTTATTGGCAGCGGAGAAGTAGAGGTGGATTTTCTGGGGGAAACTAATGCGCGAAATGCAGATGGCGAAGAGCTCATCTACCTGGAAGATCTAGAAGTACAACCAGGTGATTTCGTTAGCTACTTTCTGACCCTAACAGATAATAATGCTCTAGACGGGCCCTCTGAAGTCATATCTGATATTTACTTCTTACAAGTTATCCCCACCGACCAGGAATTTAGACGCAATGCTGGTGGTGGAGGCCAGGGCGGTGGTGGAGGCCAGGGCGGCGGCGATGGCAGTGCTTTGGTCTCTATACAAAAAGACATTATTGCGGCCACTTGGAAACTAAAGAACAGGCAGGGGCAGGTATCGCCGGAAGAATTTAGCAGCGATGCTGAGATCATCGCCGAGTCTCAAAAAGAAGCCACCGGTCGTGCTCGTATGTCGATAGATCGTCTGGCGGAGCGCCTAAATTTCTCCGATGATACATATGACACTGCTGTGGAAAACCTATCTTTGGCCATTGAGCAGATGAATTTGGCTGCCAATGACCTTGATCTAGGACAAATTACAAGCGCTCTAGGCCCAGAACAATTTGCACTGCAATTTATTCTGCGTGCCGAAGCCAGTATTAACCGCACCAACGTCAGCATGCAGCAGGGTGGCGGTGGCGGTGGCGGTGGCGGGGCACGCCAAGAACGCGAAGATTTGCGAGAGCTGTTTGAGATGGAGATGGGGCAACTGGAAAATCGTTATGAGACGCCTAATAGCGCTGGTGGCGGGAATCGAGAAAATCAGGAAGAAGTGAATAAGCTGGAAGAACTGGCTCGTCGTCAGGAGGGTCTGACTAGAGCGCAGCGCAATCTTGCGCGGCGTGAAGACCAGATGACAGAAGAACAGAAACGACGCGAACTAGAACGTCTCATGCGGCAGCAGGAACAGTTGAGTCGTGAAGTGGCACAATTGGCTCAGCAGTTGTCGCGTGGCCAACAGAGCTCGTCGTCACAAAGTGGACAACAGTCTCAATCCCAATCTTCCTCTAATGGAAGTGCCACTGGTGGCCAACAACAGCAACAGACGGCCCTTCAGCGGGCTGCTGAGCAAATGCAGGATGCGGCACAGAGTGAGTCAGCGTCTATTGCTGCAGCGAGGAGCCAGAAGGCTCTGGAAAACCTGCGAGAGCAACAACGCGAACTCAATGAACAGGGTGAGCGCTCGGTAAATCAATTGGCCCGAAACCTGGGTCAGCGCGGTCAAGAATTGCTGCAACAGCAACGCCAGCTTCAGGAATCGTTACAGGAGGCAACTCGCCAGCAAGGCTTGGGTCAGACTCGTCAGTCGGTTCGCCAAGATGAAAGTATGCAGGGGCTGATTGAAGATCAGCAGCAACAGCAACGTGATCTCGAAGAAATTGAAGATATGTTACGTGCCATTATTGCTCGTGGTGACAACGACGATCAGCGTCTCATGTCACAGGCACAAGCAGCGTCAAGGGAACTACGCCCAATAAGGGAAGAAATGGCAACTAGTAACCGAGTATTGCGCAATGGCATGGTAAACCTGTCAGTTGACATTGAACGCGAGCTAGAGGACCAAATCGAAGAGTTTGCTCGGAGTCTTTCCGCTCTTAGTCCTTCTCGGGACGATTCCGGCTCTGACCAGATTCAACAAGCGGCACGTGATGTCGAAGCCTTGCGCGAGCAAATTGAGGAGCTGGAACAACAGGCGTTAGCATTTAACGAAGCCGGACAGCAATCGGGAGGGGGCGTCCCTTCGGTGCGTGAATTAAGGGAACAGCTACAGCGGTCACAGCAGCTAGCTCAGTCTCTACAGCGACAAGCGCAAGCCCAGGCCGGTGGTCGCCAGCCTGGTGGTCAGTCTGGGCAGGCTAATTCTCAGGGAGGTCGTCAGCAATTGGGTGGCGCCAGGGGATTGAATGACAACCGAGTCGGCAGGGGTGGGGAAATTCGCACTGACGGTAATAATCTTCCATGGGGAAATGCCCGTTCTATACGTCAACAATTGACGCAGCAGGACATCGAGGAGTTTCTTAAACAGCCGGAGTTGTTTAAACAACTTCTGGAACCGATCCTTGAACTTGAAGGCGCACTGCGAGCCCAAGCAGAACTGGACAACATCAATGACAAGTTGTTTACCACCGTTGATGAAGATATTCCCGAGGAGTATCGCAAACTAGTCGAAAATTACTATCGTGTGTTGTCAGAAAATCAGGGGTCTGCTAATCAGGCCCAGTAGTAATGCAATCCCTCATACCCAATCTGTTCACTTCAATAGGAGAAGGCACTTTCAGCTTTGCCTACGGAATTAGTCCCTACCTGTTTTCGTTTCTTGTCGTCCTCATTGTGTGTGGAGTGTGGCTGACCTATTTAAAAACAACCCGACCTCTTTCGTCCGCTTGGAAAATGTTTTTTGTTGCAACCCGCTCCAGTGTGTTAGTTATTTTACTATTTTGTTTGTTAAGGCCTGTCATCACTACGTTCCAGGCAGCCCCCCAGGAAACCTATCTTGGGATACTAATAGACAATTCTCAGAGTATGTCGATCGAGGATTTGGATTCAGGTCAATCCCGTCAGGACGCCGTTGAGGAAAATATATTCGGTAATGGGTTAATTGATGATCTTTCCGAATCATTCCAAATCCGCAGTTTCCGCTTCGATAAGGATACCCAGCGCATTGTAGGACTGGATGGCATAACGGAGGAGGGAACAGGTTCCTCGATAGACCAAGCTCTTAAATATGTGGATGACCAGCTCAACGGGCTACCATTGGGTGGCATAGTTCTGGTTACCGATGGTGCCGACAACAGCCAGATTGATCCAGTGACTAAGGCTCAGGAACTTGGCAATCGTCAGATTCCTATTTTTACCGTTGGAGTCGGCCAAGAAGAAATACCACAGGATATCGGCATTGTAGATGTAACTGCAGCTAAAACTGTTCTTGAAGGCTCTGTTTTTAATGTTTCGGTTTCCTTGGATCACCGGGGTTACGAAGGCCAGGAAGTCGAATTATCCATTATCGATAGAGATAACCAGGTAGAGTCCGAAGTAGTAATTTTGGGAGCAGAGGGCGTGCCACGCCGTTATGAACTCCAATTGAATCCTGAACGACCAGAACTGATTGTGTACGATCTCCAAGTCGAGCTGCAAACCGGAGAGATAATCGAACAGAACAACAGCTACAGTTTTTTAGTTGATAATACAGAGAAGCAGCCGCTGGATATTCTTTATATAGAAGGTCATCCACGTAACGAGTACAAATTTATCCGCCGTGCTGTTGAAGATGATCATTCACTGCGCCTAGCAACTTATCTGCAAACCGGGCCTGAAAAATATTATCGGCAGGGTGTCGACTCGGCAACAGAACTCAACAGTGGCTTTCCTAGGGACAAGGAAACCTTATATGAGTACGAGGCCATCATTCTGGGGGACATTGAAGATAGCTTCTTTAATGCAGATCAGCTCCAGATGATCGAGGACTTTGTGGCTGAGCGAGGTGGGGGGTTTCTGATGAGTGGTATGGTGGATGTGGAATTCATTAGCACACCGATCGCCGATATATTGCCGGTAACTCTGGTGGAAGAGAGTTTCCTGCCACCCCATCTGCGGGGGGGGATCCGACGCGGAGAGCACCCGACTGGGGAATTGTATTTCCCCAGATTGACCAACAACGGTGAATTCTCGCCCTTGCTGCGTTTGTCCACCGACGATTCAGAAAACCTCAACTTATGGAGGCAATTCCCGGAGCTACAGGGCATATACGTGACTGGCCGTATCAAGTCTGGGGCAACCGTACTTCTAGAACATCCATTATTGCAGTATCAGAACCAGGCATTACCCATTATTGCGTCACAGCGTTATGGTAGTGGCCGCAGTATCTCGATTAACACAGCGAGTACTTGGCGTTGGCAGATGATGCAGCCCTCAGCCGATTTGTCGCATGAAACCATCTGGCGCCAGATATTACGGTGGCTAAGCACATCAGCCCCGGAGCGTATTACGATAGAATTCGATCAGGAATTCTACAATGTAGGCGACGAGGTTAATATCATCGCTAGGGTTTTAAACGATCAATACGAGCCTGACAATGACGCCGCCCTTTGGGTGCAAACTACAAATCCCTTGGATCAGGCTACAGACATTCCTATGGAATGGGATATTGAACAGGATGGAGTGTACCGGGCGAGTTTTAATGCGGAAGATGAAGGTGTCTACAGTCTGTTAGTAGATGTAGCTAGTGCGGCTGGAGATGCAAGTGCAGACGGGTCCGAAAAGCGGGCAGCATTTGTTGTTACCCCATCGTTGCGAGAATATACCAATGCTGAGAAGGATGTTGGTCTTCTAGCTCGTATCGCTGAGGTTAGTGGTGGCAGTTACTTTAACCTCGCAGAAGTGGGCAGCTTGGCCGATATTGTCGAATTCACCCCCAATGCATATTCACGGGAGGTTCAAATCGATTTATGGGACCGGCCTTGGTTACTGGGTTTGTTGATCCTGATAATGAGCATAGACTGGATTGCAAGACGTATGCGTGGGCTTTCATAGAATGAGGACTGGAAAGGGCGATGTGGTGAGCTGTGGATTTATGAGAAATACAAAAGCATTGCTTGTTGCTATAACACTTTTCGGAATGACTGCCGAGGCTGCAGCCCAGCTCTCTGGGGTTGAAAATAGCAGCAATTTTTTTCTGAATAGTCCTAATTCCTCGAAGTACGCTGTGATTCTGGTAGGGCCTTCAGTGGGTGAAGAAAATCAGTTGAAGTTTCGGCAATGGGCGTTTTCCTTACATGATATTCTGGCGCGGGATTATGGTTACAGCTCCGACACGATAAGCCTGTTATATGATCGTGGAGAAACCAATTTTACCGGTGGTGAGCGTGTGGATGGAGCCTGTGATCGTGTCGGTATTGAACAGGGATTGGCAGATCTAAAGGAGCAAGTCGAAACCGGTGACCAGATCATCCTCTACCTGATTGGGCACGGATCTGGATCCGATGAAGAAGCCAAGTTCAATATTGTTGGCCCGGACATAACCGGTCTTGAATTTGCCGGCTTGCTTGACCAATTTAATGAACAAGACATTGCCATCATAAACACAACCAGCGCAAGCTACGGCTTTTCAGCGTCCCTTTCAAGTGAGGGGCGCGTAGTAATTTCATCAACTCGGTCCCCTTCAGAGCGTTACGATCCGGTGTTTTCGCGTTATTTTATCGAAGCGCTGGATAATCGCAACGGTGATCGGGACAAGAACAACCGAGTGTCGATGCTGGAGGCTTTTGAATACGCCAAGAGCAACGTTGAGGCCTGGTATGAGGGTCAGGGTAGATTGGCTTCCGAACACGCGGGTCTGGATGATAACGGTGATTCGCTTTTTGCACTGGAGCCTAATTCCGACGCAGTTGATGGAAGGCTAGCAGAGATTGCTTACATAGACACACTGGTTGATAGTCAAGCAGACTTGTCACGGGAACAACTTGCTCTCAAAGCTAGGATGCAAGAATTAGAGCGAGATGTTTTTATATTACGGGGACGCAAGGCCGATTTTCTGGAAGCTGATTATTGGCAGCAAATGGAAGGATTTTTGGTGGAACTGGCTCGGACTACAAGGCAATTCAATGAAACTCTATTACCGTAACTACATGACTGGGCATATTAAGAAGGTTCAGTTGCTGGTCCTTTGGGGTCTCATGGTTTCGTTCAACACGTTTGCTCAGGATAACCAGACCAACACTGGGGAGTCACCCTTAGTGCGCGGTGAGCAACTCTTGTTGGCTGGATCTTATGCGGCCGCCAGTGACGTATTTCAGATGGCAGATGGACTTGATCGCAATGATGGGTTAGTAGGAGCCAGTAAAGCCTTCTTCATGATGGGTAACTCTCAGGAGGCCATGCGAGTTGTGGAAGACGCCATCGAGGGTGATGACTATGCACGTTTCCCCTTGTGCAGTACTCAGCTGGCTGAGGTAAAGCGGTCTATAGGTCGGTCCCAAGAAGCACTGGCTATACTAGAGGTCATAGTTCGGGATATGGATAATCCACCTGTCCGTACTTTAGTACAGTACGGCAGTCTCTTGAAATTTGTCGGCCAGAAACAAGCCTCTATCCAGACCCTTGATCAGGCAGTTCAGCAATATAACAATGGGCTGGTATTCTCCTCCGAGGACGTTGCTATGGTGGCTCTGGCAAGTTGGTTAATGGACAACTTTCACGATGCCAACAGTCTGTTCAACGAAGCTATCCGCGCTAACCCTAACAATCTTGAGGCTCATGTTTTGTGGGGGGACCTGTTTCTTGAGAAATACAATGCGAGCGATGCCGAGCGTTCTTACCAGGAAGCCCTGGAAATAAACAGCCGCTATACTCCCGCTCTGGTTGGAATCGCCAAGGTGGTGGGAGATGAGCGTGCCCTGCAGAGAGCCCTCGCTATAAATCCAAATTTTGTTCCTGCTCTCGAGACCTATGGTCAATTACTGATGATGAACAGCCGGCAAGACGAAGCTCAAGATTATTTCACTCGTGGTTTGGCCCTGAACCCCGAGTCTGTGAAAACACTTAGCGTCCTTGCAGCTCGTGCAGCGCTTGAGGAGCGCGACGAAGATTATGAAAGATACCGTGCCCAAGTTGATGCATTCAGTCCCAATAATTCAAGATTTTTGGGCGATGTGGCTGATGCCTTTGGAAATAATTACCTATTCACAGAGGCGGTGGAGTATGCCAGGGCGGCGATCGAAGCAGATCCGCAGTACTGGCAAGGATATACACTGCTTGGAAGCAACCTGATTCGACTTGGAGAAGAAGAAGAAGGCAAGGCCAACTTGGAAATAGGGTTCGAAAACGATCCTTTTAATGTTATGACGTCTAATATGCTGAAAGTGTTTGATACCCTTGAAACCTATACCACGCAGGAGAGTGGGCATTTCAGAGTGCACATGAGCCAGAATGATGCTGACATCCTTTGGCCTTACCTGGAGCCACTGTTGGAAGAGAGCTGGGATACTCTTACTGAAAAATATGGCTTCGAACCTGAAGGGCCTATTCTCATAGAGATATTTGAAAATACTGAGGACTTTGCCGTGCGCTCCGTTGGTCTTCCGGATATTGGGCCTCTAGTGGGTATCTGCTTCGGTAAGGTGATTACTTTGATTTCACCAGATACCCTTTCGGCGAACTGGCAGGAGATCGTCTGGCATGAATTCATGCACGTGATCACATTGCAAATGACTAATAATCGTATGCCGCGATGGCTATCAGAGGGTATCTCGGTATGGGAGGAACGGGAAGGTCGTCCTTACTGGGGGAGGTCACAAGGACTGGATCTTGTGCGTGCAGCCGAGGAAGACAAACTATTGCACGTCGCCGAGCTTAATTCCGGCTTTTCGGGCGCGCGTAATAATGCCGATCTTGGGTTTGCCTACTTCCAGTCATACTTGGTAGTGGATTACATTTCTCAGAATTACGGTTTTGATAAGCTGGTTCAATTGGTTAAACAATATGCCTTTATAAAGGAGGACAACGAGCGATTCTCCGAAGTCTTTAATCTGTCGATGGATGAATTCGACAGCGGTTTTAGCTCCTGGATCAATCAGCGCGTGGAAGAAATAAATCTATACGTGCATTCTGAAGACATGCCGGACGAGGGAGAAGGTCATGGTCATGGCGTCCGTGAAAATTCTAGTGCCATCTTGGCGGAGCTATATAATAATGCGTCGTTAAAACAACACATGCGTTCTCGTATCGAGGAGAATGAGCGGGATTTCCAAGCGCACCTGCAGCTCGGTATAGTGTTGTTCAAGGAAGAGAATTTCTCTGAAGCAAAAATTTCCCTAGAGTGGGCTTACGGTCTGCTGCCCAATTATACCGGTTACCCGAGTCCTGCCCTTGTTCTCTCGCAAATTTACGAGCAAGAAGGTAACCGAGAAGCCCAGTTGCAATGGCTGGGAATATTGCTGGAGAACTTACAGCATGATTACGACTCAGCCATGATTTTGGCGGATGCTGCCCTTGAGGAAGGTAACTTTGAAAGGACGGCTTACTATATTGACCGGGCAATTCAGGTAGATCCTTATAGATCCGACGTACATCAATTGAAAGCGCTTTATGCCGACAGAATTGATGATAATGAATTGGCTGTCACCGAGTATGAGATCCTTTTGAGACTAGAAATCAATGATCCGGTTGAAGCTCATACCAACCTAGCGGAGGCTTACCTTCGCAACGGTCAAGCTATGGAAGCCAAGCAGAATGTGCTATACGCGCTGGAGATAGCGCCGAGTTTCCAGCGTGCGCAAGAGGTATTACTAGAATCTATTGACAAGGAAATGAATTAAGTTGCGGCAAAAAATTTTCACCCTGTTTCTGTTATGCGCCAGCTTGAGTCTCCCATCAACGCTGCTTGAAGGGCAGGTGCTGCAATTTGGCAATGATGAGGATCTTTCTGTTTACGGTAACGAGATTACCGAGTTTACCTGGATGCGTGGACAGTACACCAATCATGGAGGTGGTATGGGTGGCTTCGGATTTCGCCGTCGCGGTGGCTGGTGGGATACTGATTACCCCGATTCTGATGAAAACTTTTTGAGGGGGGTACAACGATATACCAATGTGGACACCAATCCCCGCAATCATGCCTATATTAAGCTTACTGACCCGGCACTATTTGAGCATATTTTTCTTTACATGAACTGGAAAAGAGTACCTATCGGTTCTTCTTACTCAGGTCCTAATTTTTCTCCTGAAGAAATCGAAGTGCTCAGGGAATTCATGTTTCGCGGTGGATTTGTCATGGTCGATGATTTTTGGGGGCAGCCACACCTCGATGACATGTATATGGAAATAGGCAAAATTTTCCCAGACCGGGAGATCGTGAAATTGGATACCAGTCACGAGATTTTCCATATTTTTTTCGATATTGACGAGCTAGCCCAAGTGCCCGGTCGTATGGTCACTTGGGATTTCGGCGGCTTTATGAGATTAGATGATCCAGCCTATCCTCCGGAAGTTTACGCGATACTGGATGACGATGGCCGGGTGATGATGGTCGCTAACTACAACACTGACCTTGGCGATGGTTGGGAACACACATTCTATGGGCCCTATCCAACCAAGTATACGAATGAAGCCTACAAGATCGGCATCAATTTTTTAATCTATGCATTTAGTCATTGATACACGGGAATAACACATGGCAGAAACAGAACAGGTATTAGAAATTGAGAATCAGGATGATCTCGCATTAGTAGAGCGAATGCAGGAGGGCAGGGAAAAAATTGTTGCCGAGATAAAAAAGGTAATCATTGGTCAGGAATCGATTATTGATGAGTTGCTGATTGCCCTGTTTGGCGGGGGCCATGTTCTTGTGACTGGTGTACCTGGTTTGGCAAAAACGCTGCTAATCAAGACCGTCGCTGATATTCTACAAGTGGATTTTAGTCGCATCCAGTTCACGCCAGACCTGATGCCCGCAGACGTTGTAGGTTCCGAAGTAGTTGAAGAAGGCGAGGGTGGACGTACGCTGAAATTCGTCAAAGGACCTATTTTTACCAGCATTTTACTCGCGGATGAAATTAATCGAACTCCCCCTAAAACCCAGTCGGCCTTATTGGAAGCGATGGAGGAAAGGCAGGTAACTGCAGCTGGTGTGACACACCCCATGGCCCAACCTTTCTTCGTACTGGCGACCCAGAATCCGATTGAACTGGAAGGTACCTATCCCTTGCCCGAAGCTCAGCTAGATCGCTTCATGTTTAAGATTGAGCTGGGCTACCTTTCCGAAGCTGATGAAATAACGGTGGTTAGACAGACCACTCAGACTCATGATGAGGCGCTGGAACATCCCCTAGGCGGAGAAGATATACTAGAATTTCAGCGTATTGCGCGACTGGTGCCGGCTGCGGAAGCTGTTATCCAGTATGCCGTGAGGTTAGTGCATGCGTCTCGTCCACAGAATGAGTTTTCCCCGGATTTCGTGAAAGACTGGATAAGCTGGGGCGGAGGCATACGCGCCTCCCAGAATTTGATTTTGGCAGGTAAGGTGAGAGCTTTATTGTTTGGTCGCTACAACGTGTCTTATGGAGATGTGCGGGCATTGGCGTTGCCGATACTGCGGCACCGGATAATCCTCAATTTCCATGCTGAAGCGGAGAGAGTGACTACCGACGATGTTATACAGCGATTACTGGAAGCCGTACCAGAACCGGCGTCAGAAATAGCTTAATATACGCTTAGAAATGTCTGAGCCACTAAACTTTCTCGACCCAACTGTACTGGCCGGTCTCGATAATCTCGAGCTTCGGGCTCGTGTTGCAGTGGAAGGTTTTCTGTCTGGTTTACACAAGAGCCCGCATCGTGGATTCAGTGTGGAGTTTAACGACTACAGGCATTACCAGCGAGGTGATGACATGCGTCACCTAGACTGGAAACTCTATGCTCGCAGTGACAAGTTTTATATCAAGCAATATGAAGACGAAACCAACGTACGTTGCGTGATTTTGCTAGATACCAGTGCCTCGATGGATTATAGCTCTGGTGGCTTGAGTAAACTGAACTATGGAGTGACTCTCGCTTCAGCCTTGTCTTATTTCATTATGCGTCAACGGGATGCGGTTGGCCTGATAACCTTTGATGACCAGGTTAGGGATTACATTCCAGCTAAGTGTCGACAACCGCATTTGATGCATATTCTTCGAACACTTTCTACAGTGGAGTCTGGCACGAAGACGGACGTAGTTAAACCTCTGACTGATCTAGCAGCATCGCTGACTAAAAAGAGCATCGTTATCCTGATTACTGACATGTTGGATGATGAAGAACGCATCATTAATACCTTACAAAATCTACGGGGCATGGGAAATGATATAATCACTTTCCAGATAATGGACGATGCTGAGCTGAATTTTCCGTTTGATGAGGCGTCCGAGTTCATCGATATGGAAAATAATGAATCCTATATCACATCACCGGCGGCTATTCGCAAGGCCTATTTGAATAATCTCAATGAATTTTTGTCCTATTGTAAGAAAAAATGTCAGAGCAGCGGAGTGGATTATTGCCTATTGAATACGGCTGATCCTCTTGATGAGGCGCTCACATCGTATATGTCGAAGCGGGCGAAACATTTCTGATGGTATTTCTGACACCCATACTTCTGGTGGGGCTGCTGGCCGGTTTGGTTCCAATAGCAATTCATTTAATTCGCCGTGAAAAGCCTCCGAAGCTGCTTTTTAGCACTATCCGCTTTTTGAAAAAAACCTCCAAGAAACTGGTGCTGTTTCAGCATCTGCAGCAAATTATATTGTTGATATTACGATCTGTAATTATTTGTTTGTTGGTTTTCGCGTTTGCTCGCCCTTTGTTCAACCAGTCCGTCAGAGGATTGTTAGATGCTGATCCGCAATCGGCAGTTATTCTCCTCGATCTTTCCATGAGTATGCAGTATGGGGATACTTTTGAACGGGCAAAGAACGAAGCATTAGATATCTTGAGCTACATGACTTCCGGAGACGAAGTAGGTCTGATCGGATTTTCTGACAGGGCAGAGTTAGTTCGGGAATTGGACACGGACATAGACAGGATACGTAGTGTTATAACGGAAATAGAGCAAGCTGGATTCGGGGCTACGCGCTACATGCCCAACTTGCGTCTGGCAGATCAGCTGCTCGAAACCTCCCGTTACGAGAATCGCGCGGTTTATCTGATTTCCGATTTCCAGGAGAGCGGCATACAAGGTATTGACGAAGGCTGGAAATTATCTCCCGGGGTAGCTTTTACGGGTATTGATGTTGGGGAAGAAGAGAGTAGCAACTTGGTGTTAACCGACGTGAGATCTCCGGAACAACTGTTGGACGCCGCCGCTCAACAACAAATATTAGCACGTGTACGAACCACTGGAACTCTCTATCTGGAGCAGGGCGAGGTTTCTTTAAGAATCGATGGACAGATGGTGGATCGTGTTCCGATAGACCTTGGAGAGCGCTCCGAAGAAGTTATTAGTTTTACTGCTGAGTTTGATCTAGAGGGCACCCACGACGGTGAGGTGCGAGTTAGCGGTGATGAATTTTCTGTTGATAATTCATATTTCTTTACAGTAGATGTGCTACCGAAGATCAGAGTGTTGCTCGTCAACGGAGAAGCCTCTGAAAATTGGTTTGATGATGAAGGGCATTGGTTCGGTCTGGCAGTTAGCAGTACGGAAGAATCTCCATTTCAACTCAATACCATTGAGCCAGTGGCTCTGTCAGCTGCAGTGCTGCGGCAAAACGATGTGGTTGTGCTTTTGAATGTTGGGGACCTCAGCAACAACCAGGCAGAGGCTATTAACGAGTATGTGGAGAATGGCGGAGCTCTTCTTGTTGCACCTGGTGACCGCGTAAATCAGGAACTTTACAATCGTCAATTCAGTAATATTTCCCCAGCTGTTCTGCAGAACTTGGCCTTACTCGGCCGAGAGGATTACCTGGTGATTGCTGATTTTGATCGGCGGCATCCGATTATGAGGCCATTAGACGTTGACTGGTCCGCCCGTTTCCAAGGGCACTGGTCCCTACAGCCTCATGACGAAGCCGACGTACTGATGCGGTTTGACAATGCCGAACCTGCTCTGATTGAGCGGCAAATCGGAGAAGGGACGGTGATGCTATTTGCCTCCGCTCTGGACCTGGAATGGAATAATTTGGCGTTACAGGGATTGTTCTTGCCGTTCGTCCATCAAACTCTGCGTCACTTAGTTCAACCTGAGTCCAAACAGCGAGCTTATCAGGTAGGCGATAACTTCAGTCTAGTGCCTTCGGGCGAAGCCATCAGCGTAAGCGCTACAGACACGAACGGCCAAGATATTAACTTTTCCAATGACGAGTTCATGATAACGGCGACCACGCCGGGTCTGATAACGGTGGAAGTGGACGGTAAAATTGAGCGCTATGCAGTCAATATTTTGCCCGAAGAATCTAATTTTATTCGTATCACGGTTTCTACCCTGTACGATTCTATAATCAATCCAGACACAAATCCCATTCAATCTCGCGAAGTTCAAACAGCACAGTTAATTGAAGAACTAGAAAGACCCCAGAGAATCTGGTGGTGGATTCTTAGCCTAGTAATGCTGCTAGTAATTGCAGAAGCTGTAATTGCCAATCGCACTTATCGATAAACTTACATAGCTTCTGGGTAATCGAAGAAGCTCATTGCATAGCTCTGTTAGGGCTTTTTTAATTCTTTAATTTAATGGAAATCAGAACCATATAATTTTGCCATCAGCGAACAAGAGTGTTCTTTGCATTCTCCCCATTGCATACGATGTGATCACTGATCCTAATTAGATAGTTCATCAAGTATGAGATGTTGTTGCCCTTGGCGATAAGCTTGTTGTTCGCTAGTGAATGAGTCTAGCTTGGATGACTAATGGGTATGCGATAAGGCGCTAAAGTGGAGGCTTGAAAGTCGCTCAATGCTTTAGAAAAAAAAGGGGGGCAATGAAAAACTTCCGAGCTCTTTTCTTTAGCTCTTTACGATTAGCGGGAAATTTATTTCTAACGCCGCCACTCAGCAAAGTGCAAAAATCTTATCGCAAGAATTTTGTGTTTATAAAACGGGTTACAATTTGTCACAAAACTGATTCATGCGGCATTCTGAATCTTATAAACGCCTCAAATTTTTATCGGTTTTAGTCAGTTTTAAAGAGTAAAAATCAAATCAGACCTTGGATTTGTCAAACCCTGCTCTTTATTGGGATTCAGATTCTGTAGGGATAATGCCCATACGTTTAGCGCGTTTTTCCCAATTCCTACGCGCGAGTGCTTGCATGTCTTCTGTGTTATCAGATTCGTCAACGATCTCCAACCCGAGCAGTGTTTCGATAATGTCTTCCATAGTGACAATGCCTTCCATGCCTCCAAACTCATCAACAACAAGTGCCATGTGCTCCTTTTTATTAATAAATTTATCCAGCAGGTCAGGGATAGCCAAAGTTGTGTGTACTATTAGTACATCTCGGCGGATTTCTCCGAGTGATTTATCGTCGTTTTCTTCAACTAGATTAAGCAGCAGCTCATCTTTCAGAACATAGCCGGTAATATGATCGGAGTTATCTCGGTAGATTGGTATTCTTGAGAATGGTAAACCCTCATGTTTTTCATGAAATTCCCGGATGCTTGTTGTTTCATCGGCGGAGACAACCACGATACGAGGTGTCATAATGTCTTTTACCAGCACCTTGTTGAACTTTAACAGGTTATGAATGATTTTTTGCTCTTCCTCCTCGAGTATTCCAGCTTCTTTTCCCATTTCAGCCATTACCGCAAAATCGCTGCGGCTTAGAACCGGTTTGTCCTTGTCTTTCTTAAGATTGCTTGTGATGAACTGACTTAACCAGACAAAAGGTCCAAGAACAAAGAGCATGACTCGCAATACTCTTACAGTGAAAGGGGCTAGTAATTCCCAATTATTGGCTCCGAGTGTTTTGGGTATGACTTCGGAGAATATTAGTATCGCTAAGGTCATGCCTCCGGCAATTAGAGCTTCCAAATTGCTCGATGAAAGCCCTATTAAATTATTATCTGCCTCGCTGAATATCATCGCTGCTTGTGAACCAACACCGATAGCACCAACTGTGTGGGCGATGGTATTCAACGTGAGAATAGCAGCCAGCGGTTGGTCAATGTCAGCTTTAAAGCGTGCCAGGTCTTTGGCGATAGGGCTTTTCTTATTTTGCTGTATGCCAACGAAAGCTGGGGTAATACTAAGAAGCACTGCCTCCAATATAGAACAAAGGAAAGAGAAGATAATACTTACGAGGAAGAAAGTGACTAAAAGTCCCATCAATATGATATATGCCTGCTTCAGTCAGCAACTATTCTTACATGAATAATTTATTCTATACAATTTATAGTTTGTAGGCCTCAGTAGGTAAATACTTTAGCAAATTTGAAATTTACTTAGTATTCTCTGGCTTTCGTAACAGTATACATTCACAACAATAATGAAAAGTTCTAATTTCGGATATATACCCGCACTCGATCATCTTAGAGGTCTAGCGGCTTTGTTGGTTTTATACTTTCATAGTTGTCATTTGATCACACATAAACTCCAGAGTGATGTGCCTTATGATTTGAGTTTTTGGCCACGCGCTCAAAACCCTTTTTCGTCATTGATTCTCGAAGGGCATACTGCGGTTTCACTTTTTTTTGTACTTAGTGCCTTTGTCTTTACAGTGGGATCGTCAAACAGGAAGCTTAGTTTCACAGGGTTTTACCGAAACCGATTTCTGAGAACCTATCCTCTGTTTTTATTCTTTCTTGCCCTGGGGATAATTTTCAATATCGAAAATTTTAGCTGGCCCTCATTGACTCGTTCTATTTTCTTTTTGGCTAACAGTCCCCTTGCCATAGACGGCGGGCCTTTTACCTTCGTATTCTGGTCGATAGCGATAGAATGGCATTTCTACTTACTGTTTCCCTTTCTATTTTTGTTGGTTAAAAAGTTCGATTGGCATCTATTACCCGCTCTGATTCTGGTTTTTTTTGCGATCCGCTATTACCTGATGCTACAGGGCGAAGATATGCTGTCGCTTAGTTACTGGACTATCTTGGGACGCATAGACCAATTTTTGATCGGTATGTTAACTGGCCTTTTTTACGTGAAGTATTTTGTTGAGAGTAAGAAATTTGATGCCTTTGCCTTGCTTGGACTATTATTAATACTGACAGCTTTGTTCGTTTTTAACCAGATTGGAGGTAATGGCAGTAATAACGAAAAGTGGGCTGCATGGCCTACAATAGAAGCCAGTTGCTGGGCGATCTTCGTTATTGGATATCTGTCCATAGCTAGACACTTTCCGAATTGGCTCGGCAAAGCACTGGTTGCTCTCGGCACGGTGAGTTATTCTGTTTACCTTGTACACTACGTGGTGCTGAACTTCCTGATGACAAGAGATTGGGATGTATTTCTGCAAATTTCAGACCCATTTGGAACGGCAGTAATCAACACGACTTTGATATTGGCACCTATCGTCGTACTTATTTCTGCCGGGACCTACTGGCTGATTGAGCGACCTTTTCTGGTGCACCGCAAGAAATATATGGTCAAACTAGAATCTATTGAACCGACATAAAAATTTTTGTAGTATGCGCGACCTATGCCGCTATAGCTCAGCCGTGGTAGAGCAGCTGACTTGTAATCAGCAGGTCCCGAGTTCGACTCTTGGTGGCGGCACCATATTCTACTCATCTACTAACTGGCATTTGTAATAAAGTTACCGGGGTTTAAGGGCGTCGGGGCCGAACTTTAAGTATGCTATGCCTGATTTTCGGTTTTCTCCACGCCAATGTCCCGGCGATTAACAACAATTATTGGGGTATAATTAGCGATCCAGTTGTTGGGGGGCGGTACCCATCGTGAGCATAAATACGGCGATTAGGTTATTTGCGATCACTGCATCATATTTGCTGGTGTCACCCTCTAATGCGCAAATGAATCACTTGGGTGATTTTGCTCTGCTGGATTCTAAAGGCCAATTTCATCAGCTCACTCGGTACAGCGACATGGATGCTGTGTTGCTCTATGTAAACCAGGACAACTGCGAACTTTCAGATTGGGCTGTATCGCATTTAGCAAGCTTCACTTCAAATTTCAGAGATTCTATTCCATTGTTAGCGCTCAATAACGGATCTTTAACCCGCTCGGTTGAGAGGCTGTCTGATAGAAATATTCCAGTACTTTTAGATGAATCCGGTTATATATTCCAAGCACTGAATCTTTCCAAAGGCGGTGCTCTCCTGTTGCTTGATCCTGCTACGCTTGAATACGGTGAACTTAGTAAAGAATTTGCGGGTGCTTTGCGAATTTTTAATGTGGCCCAGTCCAATCAGCTTAAAGCAATACTAAATGCAATCGAACCTGTCTCCTGCGAATTGCAAACACAACCTTTCCAGGAATATCAGCAGAATCCTTCCTATATCGAGGATGTGGCTCCTATACTGGAATTACGGTGTTCCTATTGTCACAGAGAAGGCGGTAGCGCGCCTTGGGCCATGTCGGATCACCGTATGATAAAGGGTTGGGCTCCCATGATCAGGGAAGCGCTACTAACTCAGCGAATGCCTCCTGGTCAGATCGATGCTGATCACGAACGATTTGATGGGCTTAGCCACATCACAACTGAGGAAAGGATTACCCTGATCAATTGGATTGATGCAGGTGCTCTCGGTGAAGAACTAATTAAGGGGGGGGAAGATCCTCTGCAGTCGATTGAGCCTTATGCAGACGGATGGCAGATCGGCGAACCCGACCAGATATATACCTTCGATGAACAATCCATTCCTGCCACTGGAGATGTTGACTACATATGGTTGACCCTTGAAACGGGTTTAGTCCGGGATAAATGGGTAAAAGGATACGAATTTGATGTCGGTGACCCCAGCGTAGTGCATCACGCACGCATCTTCACCCAGGGCAAGTCATATACAGGCGAGCAGGAGCTTAAAGATTTTGCTGCCTATGCGCCAGGTAAATCAACGATCTTTTATCCAGATGGCATTGCTCAACATTTCTCCAGTAATGATCGACTCGTAATGCAGATTCACTACACAACCAATGGCAAGTTAACGAAAGATCAAACCCGATTGGGGCTACATTATGTTGATAACCCACCAAGACAAACCCTGTCGAATCCGATTACGGTAAACGAAAGCATTTATATCCCGGCGGGTGATCGTAACTACGAAACCAGTGCTAGTATTCTGTTAGAAGATGACTCGTACCTGTATGCCATGTCCCCGCATATGCATTACCGGGGTAAGAGTATGAAATACACTGCCGTGTTTCCCGATGGGAGCACCGAGCAACTACTATCGGTACCGAATTATCAGTTCCGATGGCAAATGAATTACTGGCTCACGGAACCGAAATTTCTGCCGGCAGGAACGACTGTGGTCACCAATGGAACCTTTGATAATTCTTCAGCCAATCCTTCTAACCCGAATGCTAATGTTGATGTGGCTTGGGGAGCTCAATCGTGGGAAGAAATGTTCATCGGGTGGATGGCAATTGCTGTAGACAATCAGTAGTCCACGCGTTGTTCTTATGCGACTCTGAAGCTGCTGAGCTATATAGTTACCTAAAAGATCTAGGATAGCCTAAAGACTCGCTCCCTTGCTACGCCGACCTTGCGACACCAACACGCAATTATGGTAGACGCCACATAACATTTACATGAATTATTAAAAGCTAGGCTCTGGCAGAGGTGCAAATTTTGGTTTTCTGCCAATCAAGGAGCGCAGACGTTCCGGTAGTGCAAGTAAAGCAGGAGTAACTATTAGGGTTAGGATAGTTGCGAATGACAATCCGAATACGATCGTTGAAGCAAGTCCCGCCCATTGGGAAGCAATAGGCCCACCAATTTCAATCTCGGCACCGATCAGATCGACGGACATGTTCATTGCTAGGGGCAGAAGCCCGAAACCTGTGGTAAAGGTAGTAAGGAATACCGGCCGCAACCGCTGCACGCCGGTGTGAACGATGACTTCCTGCAGTTGCCAATTCGGATGCTCTCGTCGAAGCACGTTAAAGGTATCTATCAACACAATATTGTTATTTACTATAATTCCAGCCAGCGCAACAATACCGATTCCCGTCAACATTACGCTAAATGGCTGACCTGTCGTAAGGAGTCCTAGAAGCACTCCAATGGTCGACATTATTACTGCAGATAAAATAAGCAGAGCCTGGTAATAACTGTTGAACTGGGTAACTAGTAAGATAGCCATAAGCGCCAGGGCAAGGGCAAAGGCTTGAACCAGGAACGCTGCTGACTCTTCCTGTTCTTCATTGGCACCACGGAATTGGTAGAACACGCCGTTACTTGGTGGGTTCTCTTCCATGTACTCTTCTATTTCCTGCAGTTTATTATCCGCCAGTACCCCAGAAGCTGGATTTGCCCGAATGTAGACTACCCGGTTACTGTCTACGCGCTGAATGGAGCTTACCTTAGGCTTGGCTTCTCTGGTAACGAAGCTGCTGATAGGAACGGGGCCATTAACAGTGCTGATGCGGACGGTATCTAGCTGGCCAATTCCGCGATATTCCAGGGGATAACGGATTCGGATATCCACTTCCTCCTCGCTATCGTCCGGTCGGTAGTCCCCCATGAAGATGCCATTAGTAATCAATTGGATGGCAGCACCTATTTCAGTCATGTTGGCTCCCAGCATGGCTGCCTGAGCACGATCGACGTTGATTTCCCATTCGATAGCGGGCACTGGCCGGGTATCATCGATGTCGATGAGACCGGTCATATCGTTTTCCATGAAATCGCGAATGCGCTCCGCTTCACTGAACAGCGGGCCCAATTCCTCTCCGGACAGTTCCACTTGAATTTCCTTGCCCACGGGGGGACCTTGCTCTATCTCCGCAATTTCGGCCCGTACACCGGGAATTTTTGATATAGCCTCTCGATACATGTTCTGGATTTCAAAGCCATTTGGTTCTCGTGTGCGTCTGTCCGTTAATTCGATAAATATGGTTCCTATTAGGTCAGGGGCGGCCTGTTGGCCTCCTCCCATCTGTTGACCAGCTCCGGATTGGGTAACGATGCCGCTGTAGTAACCTATATTCTCAATGCGCTCTTCCGCATCCAGCATTATGTCTCTGAACTCGGCTGGCGAAAAGTTGCCCCTCGCAAAAACTTGTACTTGAGTTTGCAGAGGTTCAGGAGTGACAAAGAATTCGAATCCTGCTCCAAAACGCATATATGCCAACCCGATGCCTATGAGAGTGGTTATGCTGAGCAAGAAGATGGTGCAAGGTATGCGTACTGCAAATTCCAATATTCGGGCATAAAGGCCTGTTATACCCGTAGCTTTCTCAGGATCACCTTCTTCGAGATTTCGTAAGTAGGTTTTATCAGCTTCACTGGATTTACCAATAAGTGCGCCTATGGTAGGCGCGAACAAAAGGGCGTAAAACAGGGAGCCTGCTAGAACGGCGAATACAGTAATAGGTAGATAGCTCATGAACTGGCCGGAAACTCCTGGCCAGAACATAAGAGGCAGAAAGGCAGCCAGTGTAGTTGCTGTGGATGCAGTAATGGGCCAGAACATGCGTTTAACGGCGGCTTTATAAGCTTCCTGACAGTCCAGACCTTCGGCCATCTTGCGATCGGCATATTCTACCATCACAATGGCGCCATCGATTAGCATCCCTAGACCTAGCAATAAACCGAAAATCACCATGAAGTTATAGGAGAAGTCCAGCATATTGATAATTATAAAGGCAAAGAGGAACGAAAAAGGCACGGCTAGAGTTACCAGAATTCCGGAGCGTATCCCCACGGAGGCAATTACTACAATCAATACCAGTACCATAGCGGTTGCCATATTGCCTGATAAGCCGGAATTCTGTTCCAGCGTTAAAGGCATGGTATTGTTAATATAAGTCAGTCCTACAGCGGGTGGCAGGTTAGGACGAATTTCTCCCACTAAGGCATCAATACCCTCCATTGCTTCGATAAGATTGGAGCCCTTTCGCTTCATAACATTTAGCGAAATAGTTTGGTTGCCATTGGCATAAGAATATCGAGTCGCGTCTTTAAAGGTTCGCCTGACGTCGGCAACATCTGCTACGGTCAGGACTCCAAGGTCAGTCGATGCAAGTGGTAAATTAAAAAGATCGTCGGCATCTTCGATCAGCCCAGGGACTTTTACTGAAAAGCTACCTTGACCTGTATCAACCTGGCCTGCAGCTATGAGCCGGTTGTTGCTGGAGACCGTCTGTACGATGACACTGTTGGGGATGCCATAAGTTTCCAGTTTAGATGGATCAATGACTGCTTCCAGTAATTCTTCGCGGTTGCCCACCATCGGAGCTTCCAGTATCTGAGGGAGCAGTTCGATTTCGCGCTGCAGATCTTCGGCAATTCTCAACAAAGTACGCTCTGGCACTCCCTCTCCTCCGATTGCGATTTGCACGATAGGCGTTTGTGCAGCCGAGACTTCCTGGATGATGGGTTCTTCTGTAGATTGAGGAAAGCGTGCTTTGGCACGATTGATTGCTTCACGTACTTCGGCGAGGGCCGCGGTGGAGTCGAAACTAATATCGAATTCCGTCAGTATGGTCGCGGCACCTTCGCTGGAGAATGAACTTACCTCGGTAATACCGTCAATGATTTTTAATTCCAACTCAGCGGGCTTGGTTAGCAACCGTTCCGCATCTTCCGGGGAGATTCCTTCATGAATAATTGTCGTCACCACAATGGGGACTTGAACATCCGGATAAGTTTCGATTGGAATGGACAGGTAAGAAGCTATACCCACCAGCATGGTGGCTACAAAAATACTGATAGTAGTTCGGGATCTCTGGATTGCAGCATCTATATAGGTACGCATAGTGATATGTTCGTATTTTGACTACTTGTCCCAGTCAAAGTTTGCTTCAATGACTTGGCCTGGAAATACAATCTCTTGGCCTAGGGTTATTAGAATTACGGTGCCAGTTAAGCCGGTAATCCATATTCCCGAGTCCAGTTGGTTGGTGTCATCACCCACAATTTCAACATTTCTAAAACGTACCGTGCCCTTGTTGTCTAGCACCTTCACACCAATATCACCACCATCATCTAGTGTAAGCGCAGAAGGTGGTATTCGATGGGCAACAATTTCATTGGCATCAACCATAAGTTCCACAGTAATTCCTTCACGCAGGTTCTGGTATTTAGAATCGACTTCAATTTCTATGCGATAACTGCGCGAAATCGGATCGGCTGCCCGAGCGAGATAACTTACTTGGCCAGTGACACGTTCGCCGCTAAGGAGGCGACCATACACTTTGGCTCCTCCACTTACAGCAGCAATATTGTGCTCGGGAACAAGTCCCACTAAAAGCATCGGGCTGTCATCAAGTATGGAAGCGCATACTGTACCTGCATTCAATAAGTCACCGATTTCGACTGTACGGGTTTCAACTATTCCGTCGAAGGGGGCGACTATCTTGGTCTTTTCAAGAGCTAGCTGTGTCCGGCTAACTTGTGCCTTTGACGATTCCAAAGCTGCTTTGAGTTGAGATACGATTACATCGGATTGCAGGCCGCGTTCTTGAAGATCGAGGGCAGCATCATATTCGAACTGAGCCTGTTCACGGCGACTAATAGCTTCCCGGAGGTCAGCCTCACGGTTATCGATGGCTATTTCACAGAGTACGTCACCTGCTTTTACGCGAGCTCCTCGGGTAACCGGATTACCAACAATACGACCTACCTGTTCAGCTCGAACTTCAACGTGGCGGAAGGCCTTTGTGCGGCCTCTAACTCGAATTTGCTCGGTATAAGATTGTGGACTGATTCTCTCAGCGCGAACAGTTATAACCTCAGGGCTTTCTGAGGCTCTGCCCGCTACTGAAGTGGCGATGACAGTCTTTGGTGCTTCTGCAGTACCTTCAGAAACCATTTCCGCATTGTGTGGCACAATAAACCAGACCACGACGAGCAGGGAAATTGCTACTGCAACCAATTGCTGTTTTTTCACTCTTGTCTCCAACACCCTTAGTTAATTGTTTCTCTGGACCCTAGTGTAGTTTATATCGTGCATAATACATTCTTCCTGCATTTATAAAATAGTTGCATTTTTAATTCATATCGTTACAGAGGTGTAGGAAACACAACCTCAAATCAGGTTATTTGGGTGTTTGGGCGTTCGACCCTGTTATTACATTATTCCCAGTTTTAAGGGCCTTGGATATGTCAGGTTTTAGTCGCAAACCTGATGGCGAGTATTCACTCTAAAAGTGTTACATATTGTAACGATATGAATTAAAAATGCAACTATTTTTGTCGAAATTACTACAAAATTGCACTTTAAGGCATTGGCCTCAATATGCAGGAATCTTATCTGAATTATGGTAGTTTTGGGGCCTCTAATCGTTCAAAGGAAGGGAGATAAGGACAGCGTGAAAGATTTCGAAGATAGAGTGGCGATTGTTACAGGTTCGAGCAGTGGTGTTGGGGCGGCTACCGCTAAATTGTTGGCTTCTCTTGGTGCCCATGTGGTTATCAATTACAACTCCAATGCAAAAGGCGCAAATGCAGTCGCCGATGATTGTTCGGCTCAAGGAGCTGAAACTATCGTTATGCAAGGTGACGTAGCTGAAGATAAAGACTGTGTAGCGATTGCAAAAGCAGCCATTGAGAAATGGGGCCGGATCGATGCCCTTGTTAACAATGCCGGTACTACCAAATTTGTGGACCATGCCAATTTGGATGGTCTCGATAGTAATGACTTTCATCGCATCTACGGCGTAAATGTTATTGGTGCTTACCAGATGGTTCGTGCATGTAACGAGCAAATGCAGAAACAGAACGAGGGAGGAGTTGTCGTGAATGTGGCCTCTACCGCGGGAGTTACTGGAGTAGGCAGTTGTATTGCCTATGCGGCTTCAAAAGGCGCGATGGTGACCATGACCCTTTCTTTGGCTCGGGCTCTTGGGCCAAAATTGAGGGTAAATGCTGTGTGCCCTGGATTTATTGAAGGCGATTGGCTGAAGGAAGGTTTTGGTGAAGAGCGTTATCAGCAGGTGATGGAGAATAATCGCAAAAACTCAGCACTGGGAGTGGTTGCTACACCGGAGACTGTAGCTGATGCCATATTATATTTCATTGGCGGTCCTCAAATTGTGACCGGTGAAACCATGATCGTCGATGGTGGAAGACACTTAAGCATGGCTCCTCTTTCCAGGCGATAGTTCTATAGGTTTTATCTTGGCACTACTAGATACACCTCTAGGAAAAGTGGGGTCTGCGAGGTATATTGCAACGCCTTGCAGATGAAACTCATATGGCGCGAATCACTTGGTAGCGATTAAAACAACACTGCTCCCTTCGTCGTTGCAAGTTCTTGCTAGGGCGCTCGAGCTTGAATTCGGTGAGTGCCATTATCTGCATTACGGGATCGATGAGCCAAGCTCTCCCTTGGGCGGTGGTTGCCAAGGGAAATCGTTTTTAGAAATGCAGCAGCACTTTTCGGACAGGCTGTGGCTGCAAATAAATGAAGCTCTTCAAAGCAGTAAAAAGGCCCTGTTTGTGGGCCACAGCGTTGGATTTTTGGCGGAGCAAAGTGCTGCACAGGGCCTGGAGACAACCTGGCTATCAGCTTCAGCCACAGGCAATAGTAAAAATCTTGAAATCCATAGTGCCGACTTTCTATCTGCACACCTAGGAACAAACTTCGATGTAATAGTTGTCGAAGGTTCTTACCATTATCTGGATCAACTGCCAATACTCAACAAGTGTCGTGAAATTTTAAAAAGCGACGGCGATGTATATCTGTTTGGTGAATACCTTGATGACGATTCAACAATCCAGTACTCGTCGCTTCCAAATCTCAGTTCTTTCAAGCAATTGTCTGATCGACTAGGTTACGACTTAGTTCAGGAGCTAGACTTTACTTTTGAGGTGCAACCTTCATTCCCTGCCCTGAGTACGTTGTTGCAACGTCATGAACAAGTATTGATTCGGCGCAAATTTGCCACGAACCAGGAACTCGAAAAACTGAAAGAGAGTCTGCAACTAGCTATTGATGATTTTAACAGTGGTCGCCGGTGCTATCGTTTGTTTCATTTAACCAAAGTAGCTAGTCCCACGGGAGAATATACAAATGCGGAGTATGGTGACAAAGATGCATTTAATCCAGATGAAGTTGCTGAGCTTTTTGAAAAAAGTTTTAACAAAAAATGGGATTCCGAACTATGGCACTGGAAGTACATGCTTGGTAATGGCAAATGCGTAATAGCGAGACAACACCGAGATGGTGAAATTGTTTCTCATTATGGTGGTATCCCAAGGGAGATTTATTACTTTGGTAGGCCTTCCATGGCTATCCAGCCATGCGATGTTATGGTGCTTCCTGAGATTCGAAAGCACTATGGTAAGAGCAGCCTGTTTTTTAAGGTGGCAGCTACTTTTCTCGAGCGGGAAATTGGTAATACCGTGAACCATTTACTAGGATTCGGTTTTCCCAATAAACCAACTATGAATACAGCCATTCGCCTCGGCTTGTATGAAAAAACGGATGATTTTGTTGAAGTGTTATATCTGGCGCCTTATAGTGATTATGAGGAAAGTGGGTATAGTTGGTCTGCGTTAAATATAGATGATCCTGTGCAGCAGCAGGAAGTAGACGGTTTATGGCAAGAGATGTGGCCCGACTTTGCCAGTGGAATTATTGGTATGAGGCACTCACAATATCTCAAGTATCGTTACTTCGAGCATCCGTATTCCGTTAAGAAATTGTATCAGTGTCTGATGCTAAAAAATGACTCAACTGGTTTCCCCGTGGCCGTCGCGATTCTTAAAATTGATGGCGACAGAAAGCTTATTATGGATTTCATTTGTCCCATAGCGGCAATAAAAAAAATATTATCTCGGTTAAATCAGTTAGTTGAAAAAGAAGGGCAGGTTTCCGGATTGAAGATATGGGTTACCCGAGGTTGGCTTGATACGGTTAGGCTAGAAGGGGCAATTGTGAATGAATTGGGGATTGAGATACCCTGTAACAGCTGGAATCCGGGACCGAGCTCCGAGACTCTTTATGGAGCTTGGTGGCTCACAGCCGGTGATATAGATTTTATGTAAGCCTGAATACGGATCGCAAATTAGGAATTAAATTCCTCAAGTTAGGAAGTTTCAATTACATGAATAGTAGAAATATCTATGAGCAAAACCTAGATCAGAACCCCGCAAACTACGCTCATCTGACGCCCCTCAGTTTTATAGAAAGATCAGCGAGTGTTTATCCTGACAAAGTTTCAATTATCCATGGTAATACTCACTACACCTGGTCACAAACTTATAAGCGCTGCTGTTTGCTAGCCTCGGCGCTTCAAAAGCTAGGCGTGGGAAAAGGGGACACTGTTTCCTTTATGGGTGCGAATACTCCTGAAACTTTCGAAGCGCATTTCGGAGTTCCTATGATAGGGGCAGTATTGAATGCCCTTAATGTACGGCTTGATGCCAAGGCCATAGCTTTTATTATCGAACATGCTGAGGCCAAGGTATTATTTACGGATAAGGAATATAGTCGAACTATCCGGGATGCACTGGAAATCGTTCCCAATAAACCTATCGTCATTGATATTGATGATCCTTATTTCAATGAAGGCGAGTTACTGGGGCAGACCACGTACAATGATTTTCTGAAAACCGGTTCTGAAGGCTTTTCCTCTTTTCAGATTGATGATGAATGGCAAGCTATTTCCCTGAACTACACTTCAGGAACTACTGGTGACCCCAAGGGTGTCGTCTACCATCATAGGGGTTCTTACCTAACAGCTTTGTCAAATGTAATCAGTTGGAGCATGCCGGCACACTCTGTCTACCTGTGGACGCTTCCAATGTTTCATTGCAATGGATGGTGTTTTCCCTGGAGCCTTGCAGTGGTGGCAGGCACAAGCGTTTGTCTTCGCCATGTAAGAGACGATGCTATTTTCAATGCAATTAAACAAAACGGTGTTACCCATTTTTGTGGGGCACCAGTAGTGCTTAATACGCTCTTGAATGCCCCAGAGGGCATGAAGCAAGGTATCGATCACAAGGTTAATTGCATGACTGCAGGCGCTGCGCCTCCGGCGGCAGTTATTGCCGGGATGGAAGAAATGGGATTCAGCGTAACGCATGTGTATGGCTTGACGGAGACGTATGGGCCTTGTGTAGTTTGCGCACCGCAGGAAAGTTGGATGGAACTCAGTGTTCAAGAACGAGCAGAAGTAAAATCACGGCAAGGCGTGCGTACCTCATTGCAGGATGAAATTATGGTGGCTGACTCGCAGACCATGGAGCCGGTGCCCAAGGATGGCAAGACCATGGGTGAAATCTTTATACGGGGAAACCTTACCATGAAGGGTTATCTTAAAAACCCCAAGACGACGGAGGATAGTTTTGCTGGTGGCTGGTTCCATTCAGGTGATCTGGCGGTATGGCACGAAGATGGATATTGTCAGATTAAGGACCGCTCTAAAGATATTATAATATCTGGTGGTGAGAACATCTCATCACTGGAAGTTGAATCGGTCCTATTTAAACATCCTAAAATACTAGAAGCTGCAGTTGTGGCGAGTCCGGATGAAAAATGGGGTGAAATCCCTTGTGCCTTTGTGTGCCTTAAAGTAGGCGAAGAGATGACAACTAAAGAGCTGATCGCTTATTGCCGGGAAGAACTAGCAGGATTCAAAATACCGAAAAAAGTTGAATTCGGGCCCATTGATAAAACGTCTACGGGGAAAGTTCAGAAATACTTATTGAGAGAGAAGGCGGAAAAGGTCGCCTATGCCGCTAAAAAGTAAGCTACAATCATCGAGTTCAACTTGAGGAGAAAATAATGAGAAAATTGATTACCACCCTTAGTGCATTAACTACCGTGCTTCTATGTGCGCAAATATTCGCACAAGATATACCTGAGACCATTACGGTCACCAGTTCGGTCTTTGATCATCATGGTACGGTACCCGAGGAAAATTCTGCATACGGAGCCAATACATCTATTGACCTGTCTTGGTCTGATTTGCCGGCTGGCACGGTTCAATTGGCTATGATTTGCGATGATCCTAAGGTTGTTGAGATTGGCATGATGCCGGAGCCGTTCGTCCATTGGGTTGTTTACAATATCCCTGCGAGTTCTGCCGGATTGCCTGCAGGTATGCCAGCTGATGCCGAAGTTAGCCTTGCTGGTCTCGAAGGCACTATTAATGGATTAAATGGTACGCGCCGTGCCGGTTATTTTGGACCTCGGCCTCCTGTTAACGGCCAATTGCATGCCTATCACTTTAGAGTGTATGCCCTCGATTCAGACCTTGGCCTCGAAACAGGCCTTAATAAAGCTCAGTTGTTGGAAGCTATTGACGGTCATGTACTTGCTACCGGCATGCTGATGGGTCATTACGAACGTAAAGAATAAACGCTGACATTGGAAAAAAGCGGGCTTTGTCCCGCTTTTTTCATCATTGGTGTTTGCACCAACATACCAAGCAATAAACGACCCTTTCTGCCTTGCTTTACTCTCCCCTAGTGATGCGCTAATGTGGTTTTCCAGCTATCGTTAAGCTCTATACTTTATACTGATTCTTGGATCCTTAGAATCAGTAAGAAAAGAATTCAGCTATTGTCGATTTCTTGCTCAGCAGATCGATAGTTGACGTCAGGCTCTGACAACAGATAGACCAGAAAACTCAATTCGCCACAGGACGAAAACAATGATAAACATAAAACAAAAATCAAGTTCTTCGACTGTCCTTGCTTGTATCCTGGTTTTCATTTCCCCTTTCACGATTGCCCAGGAAGGCGAGATTGTCGAAACAGGAACACATCGATTTGTCGAGGTTGCTGATGGCGTGTGGCAAGTTACCGGCACTGGATCAGTATTTACTATGAGTAACGCCATGATCCTAGTTGGAGAGTTTGACACTCTTGTAGTTGATTCTCATGTAACACCGGCTGCGTCGCGAGCTCTGCTGGAATCAATTCCGGCCGTAACCGACAAACCTGTGCGCTATTTGGTCAACAGTCACTACCACTTCGATCACGCTCATGGCAATCAGTCGTTTCCGGAAGGGGTAGAGATTATTGGTCATGAATTTACCCGAGCCAAGCTGAATGGTGATATCGGTAACGTGCTAGAAGAAAATACCTTTAGGAGTTTTTCCGACCCTGTGCCCACTACGGTAGCCAATCTCGCACAGCGTGCGCGAGAGGAAACCGATCCTAGGAGACGCGCAGAACTTGAGGAAACCCATCGAGTTCAACAAGAATACATGAATGCAATCGAGGAAGTAGTGCCGACTCCTCCGAATATAACCCTGCAGGATGAGATGACTCTGTTTCAAGTAGTGGCAAACGGTTCCCGTGAAATCCAGCTATTACATTTCGGTCGTGCTCACACTGGTGGTGACGTAGTGATCTACCTGCCGCAAGAAAAAGTTGTTTTTACAGGCGACATGATGCTACCGGGGCTGGCTTATATGGGTGATGGTCATGTTGATGAGTGGCCAGACTCATTGGAGGGATTAAAAGCGTTGGATTTTGAGGCCTGGTTACCTGGCCACGGACCTGTCATGCGAAACAAGCAGCCAATCGAAAACTTCCAGGCTTATCTACGTGATCTTTGGGACAGAACGTCGCTTCAATACAGAATGGGGGTGGCCTGGGAAGAGGCTGCGGAGCAAATTGACATGACAGACCATAGCGATAATTATGCCCAAATAAGTAGTCCAGGTGTCGACCCGCGGGCTATCCGCAGGATTTACCAGCTATTAGATGAAAGGTAGTAATACCAGCATGCGGAAAAAAGGGGCCTAATTAGGCCCCTTTTTTGTCTTATACAGAAAATCGCGAGCTTTTTGAACCGGTAAACCTCTAGATTTAGTTTTAAGAAGTCCAGGCTCTCCGACTTAGTCGAGAACAGGATAACCACGTACGCTGAATGGTTTATTACTGTAGCTATCGATAATAGCCTGCATTGCGGTTACGCCAAGTTCCTGCCTAACGGTCAGGTGACTATACGAAGTGATTTGGGTCATCATGATTCCAATCATATTCTCGACTGGATCCACCCAAAAAATAGTGCCCCAGGCACCTCCCCAGCTAAATGTTCCAGGAGTGAGCGGGTCTCTTGCCTGACCTGCGTCACTAACGATTCCAAAACCAAGGCCAAAGGTATAACCAGGTCCGCGAATATATACTTCGCCATCGCCACTGTGGTTGGAAATCATTAGATTCACTGTCTTGGGACTCAGTAGACGCACACCATCCAATTCTCCGCCATTAAGCAGCATTTGGCTAAAGCGCCAATAATCAGAAGCTGTTGAATACAAGCCGGCAACCCCGCCATAGTAGCCTGAACCAAAGAATGGTTGCGCACTGTACTCAGGGGTTCGGGCTAATTCAATTGTTTGACCGGGTCCGGAAGGTCTGTAGACATTTGACACCCGCTGCCGCTTATCTTGGGGAACTACATAAAAAGTGTCCTGCATCTTTAGTGGATCGAAAATCATACGTTGTAGATAGTCTTTTAGAGGTTCGCCGGCAATTCGTTCTACTAAAAGCGCCACGTAGTCAGTAGAGCTGCCATATTGCCAGCTATCTCCTGGATGAAAGGCTAAAGGGAGGGGACCGCGTTGCAAAATTGTTTCTACAAGAGTGTTGGTTCTACCGAGCAGTTTTAATTCCTCTTGGGTAAGCTCGTTTCGGCTGGGATCCAAACCGGAAGTGTGTGAGAGAACATGTCTGAAATTGATAGGTCGGTCGGAAGGCACCCGATGTGTACCGAATTCATCATTTACTATTACTTCCTTGCCCTGCAGCTCCGGTATCCAATCAGTAATTGGATCGGTTAAAAGGAAGTGACCTTGCTCATAGAGCATCATTAATGCAGTAGAGACAATAGGCTTGGTCATGGACATGATGAAGAAAATTGTGTCGTCAGTCATCGCTTCGTCCGATTCTTTGTCTTTCCATCCTTGAGAGTCAAAATGTATGATTTTGCCGTTGCGAGAAACCAAAGACACTGTGCCCGCTAACATATTGGCATCGATGTAACGCTGCATTGCGCTGGATAGATTTTTCAGCCTTTCTGAAGACACCCCCATACTCTCGGGCGTGTCCTTTGGCAAGTCATTTGCTGCTGAGATAGTAGATAGAACGGTGATCGTGGCGCTTAACATGAGCTGTTTGATCGGGTAACGAAATAGGCTAGAAATCATGGATTACTCCTTATTTTTGTGAGGATCACCGCTGTTTTAAGATTAGCTTAGGGATTTGACCCGCGCTGTATTTTAATTCATTCTCTGCGGCTTTCCGAGTAGCACTATGTATAAGATACCATAGGATGAGCAATGACCGAGGACGTCAAAAAAGCTAATGATCGACCAATGTTTTTAAAACCGGGGCATAATGCCGGCGACCTGGTGGAATCGCATAAATGGAAAGTCCTGCGGGAGGAATTAGGATTGGTGGAAGTGGATGTTCATTTGCCAGATCATCTTTTGAATCCTCGCAACCAGTTATTTGGAGGATTTACTGGAGTTTACGTAGATATGGTTTCCATTTATGCAGCCCGCACGTTGTTTGAGGAGACCCAGAAATTTCGGTGGGCGGCAACGGTGAACATGCGTATTGACTATTTTGCACCCGTGTTGGGGCCGCGATTTGTGCTAAAGGGAGAAGTGATTCACGACGGTAAAACAACCTGCCTCGTAGCATCTCATTTCACTGACATGGATGGGAACAAACTCGTCTATGCTATAACTACGATGAGAAAAAATCAGTAAACATAAGGATTTGACCAATACGAAAGCTGGCGTCTAGAAATTGAAGCCGGCTTTTATTTCGCTGCTAAGTATTACATCGAGTAACCTTTTTCGTCGTGGTCGGTAATATCTAATCCTTGTTGCTCCTGTTCATCGGTAACTCGAATACCAGAAGTCAGAGCGCTCACGATTTTCAATAGGATAAACGTTGCAATCGCGGTATAGATACCAACGGCAAGAATTCCGGTAATTTGTACCATCACCTGGGAACCGATGGTCATACCATCGGCGAGACCGTTGCCGCTAAAGATGCCAAGGTTTCCGGAAACAAGGATGCCTGCTAAAAAGGTTCCCACGATTCCGCCTACCCCGTGCACGGGAAATACATCCAGCGAGTCATCGATCTTGATTATCTGCTTCAGGTAGGTAGTAGCGAAGTAGCAGATAACACCGCCTGCCAGCCCGACAATAAGTGCGCCAGAAGGACCAACTGAACCCGAAGCTGGGGTGATGGTCGCAAGACCTGCCACCATACCAGTAATGGCACCTAACCCACTCGGTTTGCCATATTTTTTCCATTCGATAACTATCCATGACAGTGCTCCCGTTGCGGCTGAGATATGAGTAACAAATAACGCCATACCCGCTGCCCCATCTGCTGCTAGAGCACTACCAGCATTAAAACCGAACCAGCCGACCCAGAGCATAGCCGCACCGGTGAAACTCATTGTGAGATTGTGAGGTAGCGTCACTGAAGAGAGGAAGTCTTTGCGCTTACCGATTACTAGTGCAGTAACGAGAGCGGCAACGCCAGCCGTTATATGCACAACAGTGCCGCCGGCGAAATCGATCAGCCCCATCTGGCCTAACCAGCCGCCACCCCACACCCAATTAGCGACGGGGAAGTAAACAACCAGTGTCCAGAGCAGGCTGAAAATAAGCATTGATGAAAATTTGATGCGTTCAACAAAAGCCCCAACTACCAGCGCCGGAGTTATAATTGCGAATGTCATCTGAAATGCCGCAAATGCGGTTTCCGGAATATCGCCATATGTTGAGATTGAGTTGATTCCTACACCGTTGAACATAATCTTACTGAGCCCACCCCAGTAAGCAGATTCGGAAGGACCGAACGCTATGCTATAGCCGACTACCAGCCATAGTATGGAGATCGTAACCGCGATGGCGAAGCACTGCATCAATACTGATAGAACATTCTTTGTTCTAACTAGCCCCCCGTAGAAAAGCGACAGACCTGGAAGCGTCATAAAGAGAACCAATGCTGTGGATGTTAAAACCCAGCCAGTGTCGGCTCCAGAAAGGTCTTGTCCGGAAGCAAGCGACGGTAAGAGTAGGAGTGCCAAGGTTGTTAAGTATTTTGTTTTTGCTATTTTATTCATCATTTTTAAGTAATCCCTCTATAGAGCATTGTTACCAGTTTCACCAGTTCTTATTCGAATACTCTGTTCCAAGTCAGTGATGAAGATCTTATCATCGCCGATTTGCCCGGTACCAGCGGCTTTACAAATAGTTTCAATGGCTCGGTCGCAAAGGTCATCAGCGACAGCTACTGCCAGTTTGGGTTTTGGTAGGAAATCGATGACATACTCTGCACCTCGATATGCCCTTTCTGCCTGTCGAAGTCTTTAATTTCAGTTAGCGTCATTCCGTTTACTCCTAGATCCGACAACTCGTGGTGCACATCGTCAGTTTTAAACGGTTTGACAATGGCGGTTATCAATTTTATTGTTATTTTCCCGCTTCTAATTCATGACATTGCTGTCATATTATGCGTTTTATCAACGGAAACGCTACGGAGCTAAAAACCTCTTGAAAACTTTACCATGTCGCCAGGTAAACCAGCAATAATGGTTCAGAGCTGTTCCTAGAGCGACTAAAGTTAAATATGTTTTAGTATTTGATAGTTACAAAAATATAGTTACGAATATCACGACAATCAATCTTATCGCATCCTATAATTTTAATAAAAAAATAGGGGTAAGCACTCATGAGGAGGGAAGGAATTGAGTGCTTACCCCCTAGGGGGGGGGAGGGACAGCTTATGCAGCAACACGCTGCTGAATAGTTTCCTCTGATACATTCAGAGACACCTTGTTCGGTAGAAATAAAGTAATCGATAAGCTCCTAGTAGATTCATCGGGGCCTATAGAAGGCTGTAGATTATGGTTATGTTTCCGTGCGATTTATGAAGCATAATTGTTCCCCGGCGCCCGCAGGCGACTGTGGCTGGAATTTAATTCAAAAAAAAGACCTCTAGGCTTTGAGACTTAGAGGTCTTTTCTTTAGTACGGTTGTTAATCGTTTATTGGTCAGAAATTCACTCTAAATTGAGTCCCTCAATAGTTACCACGCGCACGCAGAACCAATGACCCAGAAAGGTCTTGTTCTTCGTCATGGTTGTTTGGATTGTCCAGGTATTCATTTTCTTCACACAATAAAATTTCTCGAAGCGCGGATTCTAAGCTTGTTATTTTTTAAGTCAACTATTAATGATATCTAACTGTGATTTGGATCACTCCGCACCAATTGTGCGTCGCAATTGGTCTACTGAATTGACTGAGGTAGAGGAAGTTCTAATTTGTGTCTGTAGATTCTTGGTCCTTCATTGCGTATTCCAAGGAAGAACGCCTTTGACTCCAGTGTGAAGCCAGGATCGAACCGCTGATATTGTGCCAAACACTGAATAACGCGGCAGGCAGGGCGGCAGCACCAGAAAAGAATTGCAGGGCAAGAGCGGCCCCTAGCCCGGAATTTTGCATACCAACCTCAATAGCGATGGTGTGGCTCTGTCTGAGGTTGAATCCAAACAAGCGACTGATACAGAAACCACCAGTCAGACCCAATAGGTTATGCAAAATAACCGCTATGAGCGTTAGGAGCCCGACTTCCAACAATTGTTGGGAATTCAAAGCGACAATAATGGCGATGATTAACAGAATAATTACAATAGAAATACTTGGTAGCCACGATTCGAATCTCAATACGGCTGAATGTGCGTAATGGTTAACCAATGAGCCAAGCACAACTGGTACCAGAACAATTTGGGAGATACTCAAGAGCATTCCAAGAGTATCTACCGCTACTGTTTCTGACAAGTAAAAAGAACAAAGCAAGGGTGTTGCGATGACCCCAGCAAGAGTAGATGTCATGGTCATGGATATTGAAAGCGCAACGTCGCCTTTAGCCAGATAGCTAATAACATTGGATGCCGTGCCGCCAGCACAGCTTCCCACCAATACCATGCCCGCAGTTAGCTGATTGGATAATTGCAGCATTGTCGCGAGGGTCAATGCCAGAATTGGCATTAACAAAAACTGCAGTAGTACCCCGACAAACACCGGTCTCGGGTCTTTTGAAATTCTGAGAAAGTCCTCATCGGTAAGCGTCAGCCCCATGATGAACATAACGGAGGCTAGCAACGGTACTATTGCCTGCTCGAAGTTTCCGAAAAACCCGTTAAATACAAAGGCTACTGAAGAAAGCAGCACAGCCCAGAGAGGGAAGAGGTTGTTAAACTTGGTCATTAATATACCTTGTCGTATGAATTTGACTACCAGTGTGACAATTATCCATCGATCATTTGAGTTTAATCGGGTAATAAAAGCAATGATCGCCCTTGGAAACCGCACTACCTGGCTCTACAAGGTGAATTCTGCCACGTCTTCGGCTATCCTTCTCCTCTCATATGTGACCTGAATTTAGGGGAGGAATTATGCGAATACGATTGCTCGTTGTGTCCAGTTTTTTTGTAGGCTGGCTTGTCTCCATTTTCTCTTTTGCGGCATCTAACTGCGAACCTGATGGTGATGTTAAGTTTGTTTGTGGGCCAGTAAGCCCAGAAGACTTGGCACTAATACCGGAGACTCCCTGGTTGATTGCCTCGGGCATGGAAGATGATGGTTATCTGTATCTAATAGATACACGCGATGCTAGTTCGTCGGAGCTCTATCCTCGATTGTCAGCAAACCAAATGCACGATAGAGAAACTTATACAGAATGTGTGGGACCGGAGACGAGCAGGTTCAGGCCTCATGGTATTAATCTAACAAGAAATTCAGATGGTATACATCAGTTGTATGTGGTTCGTCATGGCGCTCGTGAAGCAATCGAGGTTTTTAATGTCAATATGGGAGAAGTGACACCTACTCTTAGTTGGATAGGCTGCATCCCAGCACCTGATTCGGTCGTATTCAATTCAGTGGTCGCGTTACCCGAAGGCGGCATTGCGGCTACCCAATTCCAACTACCGGAAGGAGTTGTATGGGAGTGGAACTCGGATCAGGGATGGAGCAAGGTACCAGGAAGCGAAACAGCCGGGCCTAATGGACTGGAAGTATCACCTGATGGCCGGTGGTATTATATTGGAGGATGGGGTAGCCGCTCTCTCATTCGGCTGTCCCGGAACCAAATACCAGTTCAGGTAGATTCGGTTGATGTTACACACCACATTGATAATGTGCGTTGGGCACCTGATGGTACTTTGTTCGCGGCGGGCCATGTCGGGCCTACACCAAATTCGATTTTTAATTGCCTTGGTCAGGGTCAGTGTGAAGGTGTTTCCACTCGAGTGACGAGAGTAAGCCCAGAATCCATGTCCGCGGATGAGATAGTGAATTACCCTTCTACCGGGTGGTTTTTATTGGGCACCGTGGCTATCCAGGTTGGCGAGGAGATTTGGGTCGGAGGTATCGCTGGAGCGGATCGTATCGCTCGATTTGCAGTACCTTAGTCATATACTGTCGAATTTTTCGAACAGGAAAAGATTTATGAACAAGACAAGCCATCAGCAGTCAGGGCATACAAAGCTGGTTGTGGATATCGTCGAAGAACTTAAGCTAGAGCAAGGGGCTCTCTTACCGATCCTCCATGGTATTCAGGATGAACTCGGTTATGTGCCGACGGAATCAGTGCCTTTTATCGCCGATAGCTTGAACTTGTCTCGAGCCGAGGTCCATGGAGTAATAAGCTTCTATCACTATTTTCGGAGTAGCCCTCCGGGTCGATATACGGTACAGATTTGTCGCGCCGAATCCTGTCAGGCTATGGGTAGCCGAGTAATGGAAAATTATGCAAAAGAGTTGCTGGGCATCGATTTTCATGAAACCACAGCTGATGGTGAAGTTACTCTGTTGCCAGTTTACTGTCTCGGTAACTGCGCTTGCTCACCGTCTGTGCGCGTGGGCAACGAAATATTTAGTCACGTGGATAAAATTCGCTTCGATGCGATCGTTGCCAGTCTAGGGCATCAACCAGTTGAAGTGACGTAATGAGCGCCATAATTCGACTCTATGTTCCTCGTGATACAACAGCCTGCTCCTTGGGAGCTGATTCTGTGGCAGCAACCCTGCAGCAAGCAATTGAACGACAACAATTGCCACTTGATATTGTGAGAAATGGTTCACGGGGCTTGTATTGGCTTGAGCCCTTGATTGAGATGGATACCTGTAATGGACGCATTGCGTTTGGGCCAGTTACCAGTGATAAGGTTGACGAATTCATCGCCAGTCGGTTTTGGGAGCGTAGCGCCGAGCATCCGCTTTATCTTGGACCCACTGAAGACATTCCTTATTTAAAGAAACAGCAGCGAGTTACTTTTGCTCGGGTGGGGTTAACTAACCCTTTATCGATTGAAGATTATTGTGCGAATAGTGGCTTTGAGGGATTGCAAGCAGCATTAAACATGTCAGCTCAGGATATTGTCACTTGTGTTACCGATTCTGGTTTGAGGGGGCGGGGTGGTGCGGCGTTTCCGACTGGTATCAAGTGGCAGACGGTACTCGATTCTCCGTCTGGACAGAAATACATTGTTTGCAATGCAGATGAAGGTGATTCCGGCACTTTTTCTGATCGTATGCTAATGGAAAGCGATCCTTTTTGCCTGATCGAGGGGATGATAATTGCCGGATTGGCGGTGGGTGCAGACCTTGGTTACATCTATTTGCGAGAAGAATATCCTCTTACCAAGCAGATATTTGAACAGGCCGTTGAGACGGCCCGGGTACACGGCTATCTCGGTAAAACGATTGCAAGTAGCGACCACCAATTCGATCTAGAACTGCGTCTAGGAGCAGGAGCCTATATTTGTGGTGAGGAAACCTCAATGCTGGAAAGCCTGGAAGGTAAGCGTGGAGAGATAAGGCCCAAACCGCCTCTACCGGCTGTTAAGGGCCTGTTTGGCAAACCATCGGTGATCAATAATGTTATTACCCTAGCGTCTGTTCCGTCGATTTTGGCCAATGGCCCGGCCGTTTACCAAGAGTATGGAGTAGGGAAATCGCGCGGAACTCTACCCTTTCAATTAGCAGGTAACCTCAAACACACAGGATTGGTGGAGCTAGCCTTTGGCGGCACTCTCCAGACTTTGCTGAAAGATTTTGGTGGAGGTACTCGTACTGGCAAACCCATGCGTGCTGTGCAAGTTGGTGGGCCACTGGGAGCTTATCTGCCTGAAAGCCAATGGGATACGCCACTTGATTACGAGTCCTTTTTGGCGATCGATGCCATGTTAGGACATGGTGGAGTAGTGGCGTTCGATGAATCTGTGGACATGTGTGAGCAAGCGCGTTTTTCCCTAGAATTCTGTTCAATCGAGTCGTGCGGGAAGTGCACTCCCTGTCGGATCGGATCGGTGCGGGGCGTAGAAGTTATCGATAGAATCCGCCAGACAACGAAGAATGAAGAAAAAAGAGTACAATCTATTGAATTATTGAAAGAACTTTGCGATACCATGGTTGATGGTTCACTTTGCGCGATGGGGGGTATGACGCCCTTTCCGGTTAGGAGCGCCTTGCTTCACTTTCCGGAAGATTTTAAGTCGAGCACATGAAGAGTAATAACTAATGCTGAAGTATTTTGATCCAGATACCAGTGCCAGTTATCTTCAGGATTTGAACCCTGACAAAGATTATGGCACTCCGCCTGTCCAGGACTTAGAGGCCACTGAATTGGTCACGCTGACTATAGACGGTCGCGAGATTAGCGTCCCGCGTGGTACTTCCATAATGCGGGCCGCCGCGCAACTCGGTATTAATATACCCAAGCTTTGTTCAACTGATTCTCTGCAGGCTTTTGGTTCTTGTCGTTTGTGTTTGATTGAGATCGAGAGCCGCAGGGGCTTCCCTTCTTCCTGCACCACAACAGTTGAAGAAGGGCTGGCTGTCCGAACTCAGACAGAGCGTTTGGCAAAGCTACGACGGAATGTAATGGAGCTATATATTTCAGATCATCCTTTGGATTGTTTGACTTGTGCAGCTAATGGAGACTGTGAGTTGCAGGATGCTGCGGGCGAGGTAGGCCTTAGAGAAGTCCGCTACGGTTACGCCGGTAAAAACCATCTCGATGCTCCCACCGACACCAGTCATACCTATTTCAATTTTGAAGCAAGCAAATGTATCGTCTGTTCCCGATGTGTGCGCGCCTGTGAAGAAATCCAGGGAACCTATGCGTTAACGATTGACGGGCGTGGATTCGACTCTAAGGTGGCAGCTGGTCAGAATGAAAAATTTATGGATTCTGAATGTGTGGCATGTGGCGCTTGTGTGCAAGCCTGCCCGACTGCAACATTGATGGAAAAATCAATTATAGAAAACGGGTTGCCGGAGCATAGCGTATTGACCACTTGTGCCTATTGTGGAGTTGGTTGTGCTTTCAAGGCTGAATTGAAAGGGGACCAGGTAGTACGAATGGTGCCTTATAAAGGCGGTAAGGCTAATCGTGGGCATTCCTGTGTAAAGGGCAGGTTTGCTTTTGGTTATACAAGTCACCCTGATCGAATTACTAAACCTATGATCAGACAGAGTATCGATGAACCTTGGCGCCAGGTTTCTTGGGATGAGGCGGTAAATTTTGCAGCGGTTCGTATCCGAGCAATACAAGAAAAGTATGGGCGCGATGCTGTGGGCGGAATCAGCTCGTCTCGTTGTACTAATGAAGAGACTTACCTGGTGCAGAAACTGGTGAGGGCTGCGTTTGGAAATAATAATATCGATACCTGTGCCCGTGTTTGCCACTCACCCACTGGATACGGGCTAAAAACGACTCTCGGTGAGTCAGCTGGGACACAAACTTTTGAGTCTGTCGAAAAAGCTGACGTAATTATGGTAATCGGAGCGAACCCAACCGACGCTCATCCTGTCTTTGCTTCACGTATGAAAAAACGACTGCGTGAGGGTGCCAAACTGATTGTTGCCGATCCGCGGCGCATTGACCTAGTGCGAAGTCCTCATATTGCAAGTGACTATCATCTAAACCTACTGCCAGGAACTAACGTGGCTCTCCTCAATGCTATGGCTCATGTGATTGTTACTGAAGGCTTGGAATCTGTGGAATTTATCAAAGACCGCTGTGAATCTGAGGCTTTCGAAGAATGGAAACAATTCATCCGTGAACCAAGAAATTCTCCTGAGGTCCTAGCTGAAGTAACCCAAGTCTCTGCAGAAAAAATTGTTGCTGCGGCACGGTTGTTAGCACGAGCTGACAATGCAGCCATATACTATGGTCTTGGCGTGACCGAACACAGTCAGGGTTCAACGGCGGTCATGGGAATAGCGAACCTAGCAATGCTCACTGGCAACATCGGTAGAGAAGGCGTCGGGGTTAATCCGCTTCGGGGGCAAAACAATGTGCAGGGTGCTTGCGACATGGGTTCGTTCCCTCATGAGTTGCCGGGGTACCGACACATTTCAATCGATAGTGTCCGACAATCCTTTGAAGAGTGCTGGGGAGTAAAAATCGGCAGCGAACCGGGTATGCGAATTCCGAATATGTTGGATGCAGCTGTTGCGGGTCAATTTAAAGGTCTTTATTGTCAGGGAGAGGATGTTGCTCAATCAGATCCTAATACTCAACATGTGGAGAATGCGCTGCGTAGTTTGGAGTGTTTGATCGTGCAAGATATCTTTTTGAATGAAACCGCCAAGTTTGCACACGTATTTCTTCCAGGAGCAACATTTCTTGAGAAGGACGGAACGTTTACCAATGCTGAGCGCCGCATTTCACCGGTACGCAAAGCGATAGAGCCATTGAGTGGCAAGGCAGATTGGGAAGGGACCGTCGCCCTGGCCAATGCACTGGGCTATGCCATGGACTACAGTCATCCATCGGAAATTATGGATGAAATTGCTCAATTGACTCCGACCTTTAAGGGCGTCAATTATAAGCGGCTGGAAGAAGAAGGATCTATCCAATGGCCTTGTAATGATAAAGCACCATCTGGGACACCAATCATGCATGTTGACGAGTTTGTTCGCGGTCAGGGTTATTTTGCAATCACGGAGTTTGTTGCAACTGATGAAAAAGTGACAAAGCGATATCCGCTTCTACTGACAACAGGCCGTGTACTTTCTCAGTACAACGTTGGTGCCCAAACCCGTCGAACCATGAATAAGGTATGGCACGAAGAAGACGTGCTCGAGATCCATACGTTCGATGCAGAAGAACGTGGAGTGAGGCAGGGTGATAAGGTGAAAGCATTGAGCCGTGCCGGAGAAACTGTTTTCAGAGCGGAAATTACCGACCGAGTTCAACCTGGCGTTGTCTATACGACGTTCCACTATCCGGAGACCGGTACCAATGTTATCACTACTGAAAATTCGGATTGGGCGACCAACTGTCCTGAGTACAAGGTGACTGCAGTCCAGGTCAGCAAGGTTTCGGAGCCCTCTGATTGGCAGAGTCGATTCGAGAACTTTTCTCAAAAACAGCTTGCCTTCCTGGAAGAGGCGAATTCCTGAAGTGGCAACGGTCGTGAAGAACGGTTCGGCTGGGGAAAATGAGACCGAAGCGCGCCACGATCCAGCACATGCCGAGTTTTCCGTCAAAATTTGGACAGCTGTCAGGCCAAACAATCTGGATGAAAAAATTGACAGCATAGCCGAGGAGATACCCGTAGCGCTCGTCTTCAACGATATTTCACATGTTGTGATGATGGCTAGCCCAGGTGAACTAGACTCCTTCGCCATTGGCTTCAGTCTAACAGAGGGCATCATCACGAGTCTGGACGACATTTATGACCTGCAGGTTTCCGTGGGCGATGCGGGTATCGAAGTAAATGTTACTCTATCGAACCAGTGCTTCATGCAATTGAAAGATAGACGACGCAGTATGACCGGTAGGACTGGATGTGGCGTCTGTGGCGCGGAGTCTTTGCAGCAGATCCGACTGCCGGTGCCGTCCGTCACATCAAATAACGTGGTTTCCCATGACGCTCTACAGAAAGCCACAATGACCCTTACTGACTACCAACCTCTGCAGAGGTTAACTGGCGCTGTTCACGGAGCGGCGTGGTTTGACCCCGAAGGTAGCATGGTGTGCATATGTGAAGACGTTGGTCGGCATAACGCTTTGGACAAATTGATCGGGTGCCTGAGCAAGAGGAAATTACTTGGAGAACCTGGATTTTTATTGCTTTCCAGTCGAGCCAGTTATGAAATGGTGCAAAAAGCAGCTATGGCAGGAATAGCTATTGTAGTTGCGGTTTCTGCACCTACCGCGATGGCGATCGATATAGCGCGGAAAGCATCGATCAGTCTTGTCGGATTTTCCAGAGACGGACGTCATGTGGTTTATAGTAATCATCAACGATTGATCTGAGTTTATGCGTCGTGACTGATACGGAACTGAAACATTTGATCAAGATGATCAACCAGATATCCGAAAATCTTGCCCGTGGAGAGAATAAAGAACTGGATGCTGCTCGAACAGCCGATCACCTGAAACGCTTTTGGGCACCGCTGATGCGTGAAAAGATTGTGGGCTATGCTGCATCTGATAAGGATAAGCTAAGCCCGGTGAGTAGGAATGCCATAGCTTTGTTGCAAGGGCAGAGCGAATAGTTGCAAATAGCTTAAATCAAGGTGATTAGAAGTTTCTTACCGATCGAGTTCAAGTACTTCCATGCGCTCGTCACCGGCTACTGTCACCGTTATACCGTCGGTGGTAACAAAACTGCGCTCATTAAGTTGATTTTTGTAAACTTCGTAAGTGGTTGGTTGAGCTTGGTTTGTGCGATACAAGTTAATCGTTAAGACCAATCGATCGTCCCGCCATTGATAATAATAGAGCACACCGCCCAGACCTACCATCAAGATTAGAAAAAGATAAGCCCCGATACGCAGGTCTTTAGTCAGAGTGGTATCGGTTCTCTTCTTCGCTTGTCTTGCCGGCGAGTTACTATCTTTAGATTGAAATTCTTCACTTTCTGCAATCTGCCGTTGGCGTAGCACAAAAAACATGATCGCGGTGACAGCTAAGGTTAGAAGAATTTTTCCCAGCATACTCAGATAAATTGCTATAAAACGATTATTCGATGATAACAATGCTTGACAGCACTTGCCTAGCAACCTGTAGTTAAAGATGATTGAGACCCGCATAACGCAGTACAATAATGAAAATAATCCGGTTTACGCTCCTTTTATTTGGTTAATTTGTCGTTTCTTATGGCTGTTAGCGTTCCATTTCTTGGTTGATCGATAGATCCAAATTTACCGACAGGAATCCTGCACAGGCACGATATAAAAGAGTATAATCCTCCGCTTTTAGCGGCCTCCAGCCCACTCATGATCATATTTGAAGATACGAATAGCTTCTCACAATCCCATCAGGGCTGTGTAACTACGATCGGCAAGTTCGATGGAGTGCATCTTGGTCATCAGCTGATTCTGGATCAGCTTAAACAGAAGGCAGAACAATTAAACCTGCCCTCTTTGGTGATATTAATAGAACCGCACCCAGAGGAATTTTTTGCCGGTCCTGACGGGGAATGTCCAGCTCGTCTAACTTCGCTGACGGAGAAGGTAGAATTACTTGAGAGTTTTGGCATCGACTTTGTATTTCAACTTAATTTTGACCAGGCAATGAGTAAAATCAGCGCCAAGAACTATGTACAGGAAATCCTTGTGGGCGGATTGGGAATTACCATTATTATCGTTGGGCACGATTTTCGATTTGGCCACAAACGCCAAGGCGATTATGCGTTCCTTCAAAGGGCTGGCAAGAAATTTAGTTTTGAAGTTATTGAAACTGCTGCATTTGAGAGAAATGGTCAGCGTATTAGCAGTTCCTTTATTCGTGAACAGTTGGCGAGCTCAGATTTTGGATTGGTAGAACAGTTATTAGGCCGGCCCTACTCAATTAAGGGGGAAGTGATTCGTGGGCAACAATTGGGGTCCGAGCTGGGTTTTCCGACCTGCAACATAAACCCGCATCGCTTGAGAATTCCTCTTCACGGCGTGTTTGCTTGCCAGGTGAGACTTGGTGATTGTTTCCGACAGGCAGCAGTAAATATCGGTTATCGCCCGACAATAACTGAAGATGGGGAAGCTTTGCTAGAAGCCCACATTTTAGACTTTGACGAAGATCTTTATGGCAAGAACATAGAGGTCATTTTTTGTCACAAGCTGAGGGAAGAGATTAAATTCGACAAATTGGATGCCCTAAAGCAGCAGATCAATGTTGATGTGCAAAAAGTGCGTGAAATGTTCGATTCAGCTTCTTAGGGGTTGACCGTTTCCACTCGAGATCAAGATGACAGACTATAAAGATACTCTTAATCTTCCACATACCGAATTTCCGATGAAGGCAAACCTGTCTCAGCGGGAACCTGCGTTGATCGAGAAATGGAACCGAATTGATCTCTATCGCAAAATCTGTGAGAAGAACGCTGGACGGCCGAAATTTATTCTTCATGACGGCCCGCCCTATGCCAATGGTGACCTGCACCTAGGACATGCCATTAACAAGACATTGAAGGACATTGTCGTGAAGTCCAAGCAGCTATGTGGCTACGACGCACCCTATATACCAGGATGGGACTGTCATGGTTTGCCTATCGAGCATAACGTGGAGAAAAAGAAGGGTAAGGCCGGTCAAAAAATCAGTTACACCGAATTTAGGCAGGCCTGCCGCGACTATGCCTCAAAGCAGGTAGAAATTCAGAAGCAAGGATTCATTCGGCTAGGCGTGCTTGGCGATTGGGATAATCCTTATCTCACAATGAATTATGAAACTGAGGCCAATATCGTGAGGGCTTTGGGAAAGATTGTCGCTAATGGCCACCTCATAAAGGGCTACAAACCAGTTTACTGGAGTGTGGTGGGTGCTTCTGCACTCGCCGAGGCGGAAGTAGAGTACAAGGATAAGATTTCTTTCGCCATCGACGTGCGTTTCGCAGCAGCAGACCCTCAAACCTTCCTGAAAGCCTTTGATGGAATTGATATTGCTGAGGCAACCGAGCAGTTGTCCGTTGTTATTTGGACTACAACTCCCTGGACGTTGCCTTCAAATCAGGCTGTTTGCCTGCATACAGAATTGGTGTACGTGTTAGTGCGTTGTGAATTGGGGCTGGGAGTAGAAACAGTCTTACTTGCCAAGGACATGGCTGATGACGTTATGGCGCGATATGGTTGTGAAAAATTCCAGCTACTTGCGGAGACTACAGGTGCCAACCTCGAAAATCTTTTATTGCAACATCCGTTCGCAAATAGGCAGGTGCCCCTGATTCTCGGGGAGCATGTGAATACCGAGGCTGGCACGGGAGCAGTGCACACTGCTCCTGATCATGGTGTCGATGATTTCAATGTTGGTCAACAATATGGGTTGGAAACCCTAAACCTCGTTGACGAGCATGGGGTATTTACTTCAGATGCAGGTGAATTTGCAGGAGCGCATGTATATAAAGCCGATGAGCAAATTATAAATGTGCTACGCGACAATCATGCGCTGGTCGCTGAAGAGACAATTACTCACAGTTACGCCCATTGTTGGCGCACCAAAACACCACTCATTTACAGGGCCACTCCACAGTGGTTCATCAGTATGACTGAAAAGGATTTGTTAGGTTTGGCGCTAGAGGCTGTTGACGACATCAAATGGATACCGGATTGGGGGAAGGCTCGGATTCAGCTGATGTTAAAGGGAAGCCCAGATTGGTGTGTTTCGCGGCAACGCTCCTGGGGCTCACCAATAACACTGTTTGTTAACAAAGAGACTCAAGAGTTACACCCTCGTACCGCAGAATTGTTGGAAGAGGTTGCCCTGCGAATTGAACGGAAAGGCATTGATGCTTGGTTCGATTTGAATCCTGAGGAATTAATTGGTGAGGAAGCTTCTGACTATACCAAGGTTACAGACACCCTAGATGTCTGGTTCGATTCTGGAGCGACGCATTTTTCAGTAATGGAGCAACGGGATGAACTGCAATATCCTGCTGATTTGTACCTAGAAGGTTCGGATCAACACCGTGGTTGGTTCCAGTCGTCCCTTAAAACAGCCATTGCCATGAATGGTACTGCACCTTACAAGGAAGTGTTAACCCACGGGTTTTTTGTAGATGCTGAAGGCAAGAAGATGTCCAAATCCGTGGGCAATACGGTGGCACCAGAAAAGATTTTCCAGCAATACGGGGCTGACATACTTAGGTTGTGGGTAGCCGCTACCGATTATCGTGGTGAAATGACTGTCTCGGAGGAAATTTTCAAGCGAGTCGCCGATGCTTATCGACGCATCCGTAATACTGCCCGATTCATGTTAGCTAACCTTAATGGTTTTGACCCTTCTTTGGACCAAGTGTCTTCGGAAAACCTATTGGCACTCGATTATTGGATAGTTCGTCAGAGTCAGATACTTCAGAAGGAAGTGATTGATCATTATCACGAATACAATTTCCTGAACATATACCAGAAACTCCACAATTTCTGTGTCATCGAATTAGGAGGTTTCTATTTGGATGTTATTAAGGACAGGCAGTACACCACTCAGACCGATAGCCTGGCGCGGCGCTCCACACAAACTGCCATGTATCACATTCTGGAAATGTTAAGCCGGATGATTGCTCCCATCCTCAGTTTTACCGCAGATGAAATCTGGCAGAACATCCCAGGTAAACGAGCCGTCTCAGTCTTACTAACAGATTTCTCTGACAGCGTTACTGAGTTTGCCGAAGCGCAAAATTTTTCGGATCAGTTCTGGCGACAAATCATGGTAGTGAAGACAGCAGTTAACAAAGAACTGGAAAGCAAGAGAGCAGAAAAACAGGTCGGTTCCGGATTGAGTGCAGAAGTCTATTTATACTGTGACCAGGAACTCGAAGCCATGTTGAACCAACTTGGGCAGGAATTGCGTTTTGTATTGATTGTGTCACACACTTTTATCCATTCATTAGATAGCGCTCATGATGAAGCTGTAGATACCGACATTCCAGGCCTCAAACTTTATGTTTCGCCTTCAATTCATACTAAATGTGAGCGCTGCTGGCATCATTCTGAAGATGTGGGTGAAGTTACCGAACACCCTGCACTCTGCCGCCGCTGTATCGAAAATATTGAGGGAGAGGGAGAGCAGCGCAGCTTTGCGTGATCCTCTTAATGTATCGGCATGTCCAATTTTCATGTTCCAGTAATCGAGAATGGATCCGTAGTGACATTACATTTCTCTCTATTGCTAACCAGCGGTGAGGTCATAGATTCTAATTTCGAACAGGAACCGCCGAGTTTCAAATTAGGCGACGGCAGCATGCTGCCGGGTTTCGAAAGGTTATTGCTTGGGCTGGGAACTGGTGATGATATTGAGGAACTTTTACAGCCGGAACAAGCTTTTGGTACAGTAAATCAGGGAAATTTCCACCGATTTCCCGTTGCCAAATTTGAACAGTTGCTGGAAGATGAACTGATTCCGACTGAAGTGGGTAGTATGGTTTGCTTCAAAGACCCGAAGGGTTTTGATCTTTCTGGTGTTGTTACGAATATTAGTGACGACTCGATCGGGATAGATTTCAATCATCCCCTAGCAGGTAAACAGATCATCTTTAGAGCCAAAATCATCTCCGTCATTCCGGCTAACATAGACGCGGTAGAAGTTAAACTTTAGTGACAGAACTTTAATGAACATAAAATTAGCAACTGAACCAGTGATATCAATTCGAATGGCGAATCCCAGGGGTTTTTGTGCTGGCGTGGATCGCGCCATAGAAATCGTTAATCGTGCACTTTACACATTTGGTGCCCCCATTTATGTGCGCCATGAAGTTGTGCATAACAAATTCGTGGTCAGTAGCCTTCGGGAAAAAGGGGCTATATTTGTTGAAGAGCTTTCCGAAATACCGCTAATTGATTCTAGAGGCAGGTCTTCCATCGTGATATTCAGTGCTCACGGTGTTGCCCAAGCTGTGAAAGAGGAAGCTCGGTATAAGGGGCTTAAGGTATTTGATGCTACCTGCCCGCTAGTGACTAAAGTTCACATGGAGGTGACTAAGTTCAGCCAAGCGGACAGGGAATGTGTGCTCATCGGTCATGAGAATCACCCAGAAGTGGAAGGCACTATGGGTCAGTATAATACTGACGAAGGAGGCAAGATTTATCTTGTCGAATCGGTCGCGGATGTCAGCAGATTGAAAGTAGAAAATCCTGAGAAACTTTCATACGTAACGCAGACGACATTGTCGATGGATGATACAGCCAAGATTATAGCTGCCTTAGTAATGCGTTTCCCAACTATACAGGGGCCCCGGAAAGAAGATATATGTTATGCCACCCAGAATCGACAGGATGCCGTAAAACAACTGGCTCTGGAGTGTGACTTGTTGCTGGTTGTTGGATCCCCCAACAGCTCAAACTCGAACCGTCTTAAGGAGTTAGCGGAGCGCCTTGGATGCGAATCTTACCTTATAGATGGGGTTGATGACATTGATCCTGTCTGGTTAGAGGATAGGTTACGCCTTGGAATTACAGCGGGAGCTTCAGCTCCAGAAGTGCTTGTGCAGCAAGTGGTAGAGCGGTTGCAGGAAATTAGCCACCTGGAACCTGCAGAGGTTGAAGGAGTGGAAGAAAACATTGTCTTCAGTATGCCGCGTGAATTGCGGGATGCTTAGTATTCAAACACTGGCAAGCTGATTCAGTTTCTGCTGCAAGGCTTGTAATGCCCCCGCCATCCGCTGTTCTTTCTCGCGCTCCTTGGAAACTATCTCTGCAGGAGCATTTTCCACAAACTTCTTGTTGTCTAATTTTCCGGAAACCACTTTCAAGCTAGATTCTAATTTCGCAATTTCTTTCTCAAGCCGGACTTGTTCTGCCTCGATATCTATTAAGTCTGCTAGGGGCACCAGGATTTCGAGGTCATTATGTAGCTGAGTTGCTGCGACAGGCACTTCCTGATTTGGTTCGAGCCAATCGATACTATCCAGCTTCGCTAATTTCCGCAGATAATGACGATAGTTTTGTAGCCTCTCCTTGTCTAAGTCCGTTCCATTACGCATTAACACCGGCATAGCTTTAGCCGGTGAAATACCCATCTCACCTCGAATATTTCGAATTGAGAGAACGACACCTTTAAGCCAATCGATATGAGCTTCCGCTTCGCTATCGATATTGCTCTCATCGAAAACTGGGTATGGTTGAAGCATGATGCTTTCTCCTTCGATGTCTAGCAAAGGAGCCACCCGCTGCCATATTTCCTCAGTAATAAAAGGCATAAATGGATGCAACAGTCGTAAGATTTTTTCTAGGACGACCACTAATACATGTTTGGTTGCTTGTGCTTCCATCGGGTTAGCTTCTTCATCCCAAATTATAGGTTTGGAAAGTTCCACATACCAGTCACAGTACTCGTTCCAGATAAACTCGTGTAGCTCTTGCGAAGCTAGGTCGAAGCGATAACTTAACATGGCTTGTTCGATATTCCTGGCAGTATGTTCGAAGCGACTGATTATCCATCGGTCGGTAACAGAAAAATGAATGTTATCGAGGGATATCGGTTCGGATTTTCCTGCATTATTCATTAATACATATCGAGCTGCGTTCCATATCTTGTTACAGAAGTTACGGAAGCCTTCGGTGCGACCTAAATCGAATTTTATGTCGCGTCCAGTGGATGCCAGCGAGTAAAAAGTGAAGCGTAGTGCATCCGTACCATAGCCAATGATGCCGTTTGGGAAAGATTCCTTGGAGTGTTTTTCAATCTTTTGCTGCAATTGTGGTTGCATGAGCCCTTCAGTGCGCTTGGCAATCAGCTCATCTAGGCCAATACCATCAATCAAATCGATAGGGTCAAGTATATTTCCTTTAGATTTCGACATTTTCTGTCCGTGCTCATCTCGCACCAATCCCGTAATGTATATCTTTTTAAAGGGGATCTCGCCGGTGAACTTTAGGGTCATCATTATCATTCGTGCAACCCAGAAAAAAATAATGTCGAACCCTGTGACGAGAACGTCGGTAGGATGATAGCGATCGAAATACTCGCGATCGTTTGGCCATCCCAACGTTGAGAATGTCCATAATGCGGAGGAGAACCAAGTATCAAGCACATCTGCATCTTGTCGCAATATAATCTCATCCCCTAGCTGATATTTGCTGCGAACTTCCGCTTCGTTGGCGGCGACATAGATTTCATCGTTTTCGTCATACCATGCTGGAATCCGGTGACCCCACCAGAGTTGCCTGCTAATACACCAATCTTGGATATTACGCATCCAGGCAAAATAAGTATTTTCCCAATTTTTTGGTACGAACTCTATATCGCCATCCTCGACTGCTCTGATGGCTGGATCCGCCAAAGACTGCATTGCAACATACCACTGATGAGTCAGATATGGCTCAATCACGACACCACTACGATCACCGCGAGGAACCTTAAGCTTGTGCTCTTCGATTTTTTCCAGCAATCCGAGCTTTTTCAAATCGATAACGATCTGCTCCCGGGCGTCGAACCTGTCCATTCCCCGATACGCCGCTGGTGCGTTTTCATTTATTTTCGCATCATCAGTGAGTACATTTATTAGCTCCAGATCATGGCGTTTACCAACCTCGTAGTCGTTGAAATCGTGGGCCGGAGTGATCTTGACACAACCACTTCCGAATTCAGGATCCACGTATTCATCAGCAATGATTGGAATGCGGCGATCACAAAGCGGCAGTTCTACGAACTTTCCGACAAGCTCAGTATAACGTTCGTCGTTTGGGTGCACGGCCACCGCCACATCACCTAGCATGGTCTCCGGACGAGTGGTGGCAATTGTAATAAAAGTGTCTCCAGAAACAGTTTTGGTGTTGTCTGTTAGAGGATAACGATAATGCCAAAGTGAACCAATTTCTTCTTCGGAGAACACCTCGAGGTCGGAGATCGCTGTGTGTAGCTGGGGATCCCAGTTGACCAGTCGATTACCTCGGTAGATCAGGCCCTCGTCGTAAAGATCTATAAACACCTTCTCTACTACTGCGGACAGTGATGCGTCCATAGTGAAGCGTTCCCTGGTCCAGTCCGGGGATGACCCCATCCGACGCAGTTGTTGGGTAATGATTCCGCCGGATTTTTCTCGCCACTCCCAGACTTTCCGTACGAAGGCGTCTCGACCGATTTCCTGGCGGCTGGACCCAGCAGCATTCAATTGGCGTTCCACCACCATTTGAGTTGCGATGCCAGCATGGTCCGTTCCAACCTGCCAGAGTGTGGCTCGACCTAACATACGGTGATAGCGAATTAATGCATCCATGATGGCATGCTGAAAACCATGTCCCATGTGCAAGCGCCCGGTCACATTGGGCGGAGGAATTACAATGCAGTAGGGCTGACCCTCACCCTGAGATGCAAAATAACCTTTTTCTTCCCAGGTCTTATACCAGTGATCTTCCAGTTGCTGTGGCTGGTAAGTCTTTTCCATTCGTAAAGAACACGCGCCCATCAAAAAGGCGCAAGTATACATGAAGCGAATTGGCTTTTCCGGTTAAAAGGGCTTCCACGTCCTTTGATAGTTTAGAGCTAACAGTCGCGAAAGTATGTTTCTGTTACCAGCAGCTTTGATAACGCCCTCGTCCTTATTTAGGGCCACTGTTATCAGTACTTACTATCCCATTGGGCATCGAAGCGCTATTGCTTTTGTCGGCGCAAATAGTCCACGAGGAGACCGACTGGCCGACCGGTGGCCCCTTTTTGCGTTCCCGAATTCCAAGCGCTTCCTGCGATATCCAAATGAGCCCAATTTTGCTTTTTGGTAAACCGGGATAGGAAACAGGCGGCAGTGATCGTGCCGGCACGCGGGCCTCCGATATTTGCTATATCGGCGAAGTTACTATTTAGCAAGCTTTGGTATTCTTCCCATAGAGGTAATTGCCACGCACGATCGAGACTATGCTCACCACAGTCCAGTAAAACCTTTGCTAGCTTATCGTTGTTACTGAGCAGGGCGTTGACATGTTTCCCAAAGGTGGCCACAGCGGCACCTGTAAGAGTAGCGATATCTATTAGGCTTTGTGGCTTGAAGCGTTCCGCATAGGTTAGGGCATCACATAGCACCAGCCTACCTTCTGCATCTGTGTTGAGCACCTCAATAGTCTTTCCTGACATGCTTGTGACGATGTCGCCAGGCTTAGTCGCTTTGCTACCAGGCATATTCTCTGCCGCCGCTAAAATGCCAACCACATTTACCCGGAGTTTCAGTTCTGCTATGCATTGCATGGTTGCAATTACGCTGGCGGCACCACACATGTCGAACTTCATCTCATCCATGGCGGCACCGGGTTTTAGGCTGATACCACCGGTGTCAAAGGTGATTCCTTTGCCGACTAGTACATGGGGCTTGCTATTGGTATTGGCTCCTTTGTGTTGCATTACGATTAGCTTGGCTTCCTCGTTAGACCCTACAGCCACCGAAAGTAGAGAATTCATTCCGAGTCGAGCCATCTGTTTTTCGCTTAATACCTTCGTGGTAATAGTACGATGTCGCTCCGCTAGTACGCTGGCTTCATTGGCTAGGTAAGTGGGGGTACAGATATTACCCGGCAAATTGCCGAGTTGTTTTGCATAATTAATGGCCTTGCCTATGGTTCGGCCAGCTTTCAATGCTGCTTCTTGAGTCTTGCGCCTAGTACCAGTTGCCGGTGTCAAGCTAACGGCCTTGGTCGCGGGTGGATTGCTCTTTTTGCTCTTGGTAGCATTGTAGCGATAAGAGCTATCTTCCGTTTCTTGTGCCAGTCGTGATGCTAACCAGGCGTTCTCCCGGTCACTTATAACCGCACTTGCCAGAGCGAAGTGCAAACTAGCCGCCTGAAGTTTGCCTGCAGCTTTTAGGCTGTTTTTCAACAGCCTTACAGCGTTCTTGGCCGTGAATCTATTTTTGTCACCACCACCAGCTAGCAGTATTCGCTTAGCTTTTATGCCGGTTGGGTTATGGATCAGTTGAGTTTCGCCCAGTCTACCGCTTAGGTCACCAGATTGAGTTATCTTACTTATGCATTTATTGCCTATCGAATCGATTAGTTTGGCTTCTTCGGAGAGCGAGCCCTTGTTCCAGATCACGACGATGATGCAATCAGCGGTGATTTTTTCGGGCGATCCTCCCTTAATTGAATACTTCATAAGTGGATATTGACTCCTAAGTAATGCCTTTAGTGAGGCCTATAAGTTTTAGAGCGATAATCCTAAATTTATTCGGGTTTTTAAGCAACACTGAGCAATAAAGCGTCGGAATTTCCAAAACCCTTGCTAAGAAGCGCGAAATTTTAGTGCTGTTTCTGTATTGAACTTATCAATTTTTCTGTTGTCTGAGTTAGGCGGTAAGCTTTAGTGTTTAAATCAAGGGTAGATTATGCCACGCATAAAAGTCGCGGTTCCTGATAAATTTCTGCACAGCATGGAGCGCGATGTAGGTATAAGCGATTTAAATTACGCCAAGCACCTTGATAGTGTGGCCATGGTCAATATTTTGCACGAGGCGCGTCTGCAACTTTTAGCGAGTCTGGGTTTCACCGAATCCAATATTTACGGTCTTGGTATGGTGGTTACAGATATGGCTGTGGATTATCGGTCCGAGTCATTCGCCAATGATCATCTCATAATTGATATTGGAGTCGGTAACTTCAATCGCTATGGTTTCGATATCGGAATACAAGTTACGAACAGCGCGCTTGAAGCCGTTGTCTGCAACGCCAAAATAGGTGTAGTATTTTTTGACTTTGACCGCCACAAAATCGCCCAGGTACCCGCAGCCTTTAAGGTATTGCTTGATCAGCCCGACGCGCACGCCGCCTAATCCCCTAAGAGCTCCTGTATTTATTTCTGCGAATGGACGCTGGGGGTGACGCAAAATCATCAGTAAATTCCGGTCGCGAATAATATAGTGATTGTCCTACTCAGATTGCTAAGCAAGTACTTGCTATGCTCTGAATCTTCCTGCGGATTTACCTTTTCTTTACCTCGTTTTTGATGTTCCAAATCGGCCAGGATTGTTTGTTTGCTTACTGGAATCCATGTTAAAGCTCTGACAGAGCAAATATTCTAATTAGGTGGCTTTTAAATCTTCGAGTAAACTGCTACTTGGCACTAAAAATGGACATTTCACTGATTTGATTATTTTTCGTTACCTCAGCAAGCAAATTCTACAGGTGATGTCCGCTGTCACTGTCATACTTCTGATTGTGGGTATTACCAGTCGCTTTCTTCAGTACCTAGGGCAGGCAGTGGCAGGGGAGTTGTCTTCGGATGTTTTGATGCTATTGATGTTCTACCGACTTCCCGATTTCCTGCTAGTCATACTTCCTTTAGCGTTCTTTCTTGGGGTTTTGCTGGCATACGGTCGCATGTATGCCGAGAATGAGATGGTTGTATTACTGGGCTCCGGTACCAGCCAGTTGCGCCTGCTGTGCTTGACACTGGGAACTTCACTCATTGTCCTAGTCATAACGGCAGTTATAAGCCTTTCCCTGGCTCCTTGGGGTGTACGCAATACCGAACAGCTTAAACAAAATCAGGAGAAGTTAACTGAAATTGATCTAATTGTTGCAGGGCAATTTCAGACATTCAGTGGAGGTGAGCGCGTGACCTACGCTGAACGCACTAGTAACGTGCCGATTTTGGGACGACAGCTACAAAATGTATTCATTGCTCTTTCCAAGCAGAACGGAGGTGTGGAACAAGCGCCACAAAGGATAGTCCTAGCCGAAACGGCGCGACCGGAAATTGATCCGGAAAGCGGGGCGCGCTTCATGCGCCTCGAAAATGTTTTGCAGTACGACGGAACGCCGGGGGTTGGGAATTTTAACGTTGCCCAATTCGACGTCCATTCTTTACTACTTCCCGCACCTGCTGAATTCGAAGAGATACTTGTAGAAGAAACAATGACAACTGCAGAATTATTAGCCTCCAGTTCTCCGGAGCATCAGGCTGAAGTCCAGTGGCGTTTATCGATTGTGTTGTTAATTCCCGTTATTACACTTATCGCCGTTCCCATGAGCAAAGTAGACCCGCGTCATGGGCGTTACGGTAAACTGATTCCGGCTGCCCTGGTTTACGCGGCGTATTTCCTTTCGCTACGATTTTCCAGGGATCTTGTCGCCGAGGGAGAACTAAGTGTTACTGTTGGTCTTTGGTGGGTACACGTCATTTTTATTGTAATTGGGATTGCAATGTTTTGCTTTCCAGAAATCACGTCTAGGTTATCGCCAGGTAAAACCAGACCAATGTCATGATTCAACTCGATCGACATATTCGCAAGACTGTGCTGCTATCCATGCTTGTCGTTTTGACATTGATTACCACTCTCGATTTCATTTTCAGTCTACTAGATCAGATTGCTGACACCGATCAGAATTATTCCGCGATTAATGCCTTTAGTGTCGTACTTCTTAAGGTGCCTACCAGTATTTACGAGTTACTTCCCTTTACCGCCCTTGGAGGAGCACTCATTGGCTTGGGTGTTTTAGCATCCAATAATGAACTGGTCGTCATGCAGTCTGCAGGAGTGCAAGTTTGGAGAATTGTCCTTGCAGTATTGAAGCCAACCTTTGCGATTATGATTCTAAGCTTTGTGCTTGGTGAATATGTGGCACCGCCCCTCGAACAATTGGCTCAGAGCAATAAAGCTATCCAGCAAAGTCGTTCGGGCTCAATCAACTCAGAACAGGGCACCTGGCGCCGTGTGGGTGACGAATTTGTCTACATAAATGCCATAGCTCCGGGCGGTACTCGCTTGTATGGTGTGACTCGTTACCAAATAGATGACCGGCGTCGTCTTATATCCAGCAGTTTTGCTGAGTTAGCAACTTACGTAGAGCAAAGAGACAATGGATACTGGCAGCTTGATAATGTACGCGAGAGTATCCTTACTGCGGGCTTTGTCGATACACAGATCCGTTCTCGGGAAGACTGGCAAGTGGATTTGTCCCCGGAATTACTAAGTGTGTTGTTGGTTGATCCTGATGAACAATCGATTTCGGGGTTATATCAATTTGCTCGGTATTTTGAGTCCGAGGGCTTAGATAGCGGTACCTATTACTTGGCCTTTTGGAAAAAGCTCTTACAACCTATCTCAACTTTGGCCTTAGTGATTCTCGGCATTTCTTTAGTGTTCGGGCCCCTCAGAGAATCGACCATGGGATTCAGAGTCTTCATCGCGTTGGGAATTGGCCTAGTCTTTACGATTTTTCAAAGTCTGATGGAACCAGCAAGTCTGTTATACGGGTTTAGTCCTTTAGTGGCGGTGATAATCCCTATCCTAATTTGTTTCGGACTTGGCAGTTACCTGATGGGGCGATCCGTATAGATAAATTGTTATAAAGTCCACTTCGTGCGTCTTTACTTTGGGGATAAAAATATGCAAAAAACAAGAAAAACCATATATCAATTTCTACTAATAACCCTCTTGATTGCAACTTCTGCTCATGTTTTCGCTCAGAGTCGGACTGGCCCTCCTCTCGATAAACCAAGAATTCCGCGAGTGCAAAAGCCTTGGACAGATGAGCAGAGAGAAATTCTTGCGCCGCGTGAGCGCGATGGACATGTACTCGGCGTCTGGTCCACATGCGCTCAGGCTCCGAAACTTTGCAATGCCTGGTTGGTTTTCACTGATTATCTCCTGCAAGAATCCACGCTACCTATTAGGGATCGTGAATTACTCATCATGCGTATAGGTTGGTTGAACGGCGGTGCCTATGAGTGGGCGGCCCATTCCGGGCTAGCACGAAGTGTTGGCATAACTGACGTGGAGCTAAAGCGTATTCTTTTAGGAGCAGGAGCACCGGGTTGGAATGACTGGGATGCTACCTTATTGAAAGCAGCGGATGAACTTCATCTCGACGCGCTAATTTCCTCAGCCACTTGGGATGCACTTGCTGACCGCTATGATACGCGTCAACTGATGGAGGTAGTTTTTACAGTAGGCCAATACAACATGGTGGCCATGTATCTGAATAGCCTAGGGGTACAATTCGAAGAAGGATGGGAAGGTTTTCCTATAGGTAACTAGCACCTAGCTTTCTGAGACTGACCACAGTTCATTCACATTCAATACTTTCCGTAGTCGAATTAGCTGGTCTATTACCGGCGGCTAGATTTGGGCAGCAGCACAACTTTGCTATTCGACAGTTTGTCGTGAATGGCATCCCCATTAGCATCGAGGTAGAGCCAAAGGTAGCCTAGCCCTAACATGAAAAATGCAGGCCAAGCCGCAAAGAAGCGAATCATACCCTGAACTGGTGTTATTAGATTGCCTTTCAAGTTAACCACTTTAATGCGCCAAGCGAGCATACCAAGAGTCTGGCCACTGCGGGTCCAGAAATAGATATAAAAGGCTGCGGAACTGGCCACCATTAGAATAAAAAGAATATTGTCTAGCAACAAATCAGTTTGTACCAAACCTTCGACTAATTTATTAGAGTTAGGCTCGATAAATAGGAGCATAACGAAACCTAAGAGCATCCAGATGGCGGTTACCAGGAATGCATCATAGAAAAGTGCGGCCATGCGGCGCCAAAGACCAACGCGTGTTTGCATATCTAGATAAAGATAGGTTTTCTATTCTTAAGAGTTTGGTGCAGTCTAACTAAATTCACGGACTAGCCCGGCAATGGATTCTTTGGCGTCACCGAATAACATACGGGTGTTTTCTTTGTAGAACAAAGGGTTTTCAATACCAGCAAAACCCGAAGCCATGGAGCGCTTTAGTACAAAAACTGTGCGGGCCTGATCCACGTTGATAATTGGCATACCATATATCGGAGACGATTCCATATCGCGCGCAGCTGGGTTTACCACATCATTCGCGCCAATAACTATCGCCACATCAACGGTTTCCATCCGAGGATTTATGTCGTCCATTTCTAATAACTGGTCATAAGGTACATCCGCTTCCGCGAGCAAGACGTTCATGTGTCCGGGCATACGTCCAGCCACAGGATGGATTCCAAAATTAACTTCTGCACCATTTTTCTCTAGTAATTCGCTCAATTCTTTGACGACATGCTGTGCTTGAGCAACCGCCATACCATAGCCGGGAATAATTGCAACATTAGAAGCCGCTTCTAGTACGTAATATCCATCTTCAACTGAAATTGGTTTAATTTCGCCTTCGACCTTCGAGCTACTATCACCGGCACTTCCAAAGCCACTAAACAGAACATTCCTGAGTGATCGATTCATCGCCTTACACATGATCTGAGTGAGAATGATGCCGGAAGCCCCTACTAGTGAACCGGCGACGATGAGAATATTATTATTGATGGCAAAGCCAGCAGCGCAGGCAGCCAGGCCAGAGTATGAATTTAGTAGAGATATAACTACTGGCATGTCCGCGCCACCAATGGGAATAACTGCCATCACACCAAAGAGTAGGGAAAGAGTCACTACTAAAAAAAGCCATTGCATATTGCCTGGTTCCAGGCAAAACATCGTTGCACTGGCAAAGATCCCCAGCACAAGCAAACTGTTGACTATTTGCTGGCCGCGGAATATTACTGCGCCACTGCTTAAGGTCTCACTGAGTTTGCCGTATGCAATCAATGAACCCGTAAAGGTTAAGCCCCCGATAAGGATGGAGAGCACGATACTTACGAGAGTGAATGTGCTGGGATTAGTGCTAAGTGCAGCTGCACCAACTAACAAACTGGCCAGACCACCAAAACCGTTAAACAATGCGACCATTTCAGGCATAGCGGTCATCTTCACTTGTCGAGCCACCAAACCACCAGTAGCACCACCAATGACAAAGCCTAACAGTATCCACTGATATTCCACGATTCCTTGATCAAGCAAGGCGGACACTATGGCCAACAACATAGCAATTGCTGACATCATGTTGCCACGACGCGCGGAGTCGGCAGAGCCCAGCAATTTAAGGCCATAAATAAACATAGCCGCGGCTACAACATAAGCTAACTGAATAGCTAATTCCGACGAGGCCATAATCAGTCTCCCCGCTTCTTAAACATTGCTAACATCCGGTCGGTCACTAAATAACCTCCGATCACATTAATGGACGCAAACGCTACTGCGGCAGTACTAAGCCAATTGGCAACGTCTTGTTGTCCCGTGCCTGCCAAACCGATAGCTCCGACAATAGTGATACCCGAGATAGCATTGGCGCCAGACATCAGAGGCGTGTGTAGTGTCGCTGGAACTTTATTGATCAGTTCAAATCCTAAAAAAATTGCCAACATTAATATAAATGTCAGGAATACGGCTTCCATATTAGTTACTCCCTTGTAGGATTTCTTTGATAGTTTCATTGGTTATTTCACCACCATGAGTAATGATGCAGCCCGGCAAAATATCGTGTTCAAAATTAATATTGAAGGTGGCAGAGGTTTTATCCCAGTTATCCTCAATTAAATTAAAAAGATTGGTTGAATACATTTGACTTGCGTCTCGACTGACTTCGTTAGGTAGGTTTCCCTTGCCTATAACGGTGACACCGTTGATCAGAACTGTCTCATTAGGGACTGAACCCTCTACATTACCACCAGTTTCGGCGGCCATATCTACTACCACTGATCCTATTTGCATACCTTCAACCATGTCTCGTGTGACAATTACTGGCGGTTTGCGTCCGAATACTTGTGCGGTTGTGATCAACACATCAGATTCGGCAATAACGGCTTTTTGGGCTTCGCGCTGCATCTGAATTTGCTCCGCGGTCAATTCCTTAGCGTAGCCATCCACTGTCTGGCCAGTTTCACCAAGATCAATGTCAAGGAAATTAGCTCCCAGACTTTTCACCTGCTCAGCAACTACAGGTCGCGTATCAAAAGCTGTTACTTTCGCTCCCAAGCGCTTTGCAGTAGCGATGGCTTGAAGTCCTGCAACGCCGGCGCCGATAATGAATACTTTGGCGGGCTTAAGCGTGCCAGCCGGTGTCATCATCATCGGGAAAATCCGCGGCAGATGTGCTGCAGCCAGCAATACCATCACGTAGCCTGCCAGGTTGGCCTGTGAGCTCAAAGCATCCATCTTCTGGCTACGAGTACTGCGGGGAATCATCTCCATACTAAGGGAGGTGACACCTCGTTCCTTTAGGGCTTGGACCAATTCCTGTTCGTTAAAAGGATCGAGATAGCTGATGTGAATACAGCCCGATTTCATCAAGGCTACTTCTGAAAGGTCAGGCTTGCGTAATCTTAGTAAGATATCGGAATTGCTAAACAGCGCAGTGCGGTCCGGACTAATGTTGGCTCCGGCCTCGGTGTATTCTTTATCTCTGAACCCCGAGCCTAAACCCAAGCCTTCCTCGATTAATACTTCAGCGCCCAATTGGCACAGTTTTTTTACGGTATCGGGAATGATAGGCACCCGGTTTTCTCCCGGATGAGTTTCCTTGGGAATACCTATTTGCATACTAAGAAACCTCTAATACTCAGATTCGTACGGAGCGCGAAGTATATAACGATGGTGAGTGAGATCAAGTTACGCGAATTTCTTGGGGATGTGGGTTCTTGCGAGGTATAGATTTTGGTAGAATGCCGTCCCCTCGAGTTTTTCGGGCCTGTCTAATGGGCTGATTTTCAGGAATTATCGATGAATGCTGCGGGACAAGGCCGTCACATTAGCCTGTTGGATACCACGCTACGTGATGGTGAACAAACCCAAGGAGTCTCTTTCTCGGCTAACGAGAAGGTGAGCATAGCCCGTGCGCTGTTGCTATCATTAAAAGTAGATCGTATTGAAGTTGCCTCAGCCTGTGTCTCCGACGGTGAAAAAGAGGCTGTTTCCCGAATTACCGAATGGGCAGCTTCCGAGGGATTATCAGAGCGCGTCGAAGTACTTGGGTTTGTTGATTACAAGCGTAGTACGGACTGGATAGTCAGTGCTGGTGGTAAAGTGATCAATTTGCTGACAAAGGGCAGCGAAAAGCATTGTAGAAAGCAGTTGGGTAAGGACCTCAACTCCCATCTTGATGATATTGTGCGGACCGTTGAATATGCCAAAGAATGTGATCTCAAAGTCAATATGTACCTCGAAGACTGGTCAAGTGGCTACAGAGACAGTCAGGATTATGTATTTGGTCTGATAGAAGGCACCAAGGATTTAGGGATATCCCATTATTTATTGCCGGATACCCTAGGTTTGTTGTCTCCACCGGAAGTGTCAGAGGCTATCACCACGATGCTTGAACATTTTCCAAACCAAGAATTCGATTTTCACCCGCACAATGATTATGGGTTGGCGACTGCCAATGCGCTGGCAGCGGTAAGTGCCGGTATTAATACCATTCACTGCACCGTCAACTGCCTGGGCGAGCGGGCTGGTAACGCTTCATTGGCTGAAGTGGTTGTAGCTCTCAGAGATAAAAGTGGTATGCAAGTATCCATCGATGAATCACGCATCGCCATGTTGAGCAAAATGGTAGAAAATTTCTCCGGGAAATGGATAGCTGCTAACACACCTATTGTTGGTGCAGATGTATTTACTCAGACAGCTGGCATTCATGCTGATGGTGATTTGAAAGGCGATCTTTACATTACTATGCTCAGCCCTGAGCGATTCGATCGCAAACGCACCTATGCACTTGGAAAGATGAGTGGAAAAGCCTCTATTATCAATAATCTCGAGGAGCTTGGTATAACCCTGGCCAAAGATGATCTTGCCAAGGTATTAGAAAGGGTAGTGGAGCTTGGTGATTCCAAGCATGTTCTCACCTCGGAGGATCTGCCCTTTATTATCGCTGACGTAATGGAGAGTAAAGAGCATCAACACATTGAATTACTCAACTGTTATATCAATACAGGTCTAGATGTGGGTAGTACCGCCAGCGTGAGGGTAGCGATGGAAGACGATGAATTTCAAGGCTCTGGTTCAGGTAATGGTGGCTTCGACGCATTTATGGATGCGATAGAGGGTATCCTCAAAGCGAAGGACTTCGTTATGCCTGCCTTGATAGATTACGAGGTGCACATCCCTAGGGGTGGAAAGACAGACGCGCTAACCGAATGTATCATCACCTGGGAATCCGATGAGCATACTTCGGACAATTTCAAGACGCGTGGTGTGGATTCCAACCAGGTACTAGCCGCAGTCAAAGCAACGTTTCGTATGTTGAATATTCGACTGCACGCACATAGCGTCTGACAAATTAATACCCGGGTTTATCGAAAGGTTTTCAGGAAGTCATCCTCTTATCAATAGTGATTATTCAGAGAAATCTGATCGCTCGCCCTTGGTTCTAAAAAAAATGCCAAGACCTAATGGCTTCTCATAGCACTTTTCGCAAATTGGAGTCGGTTAGATTTTTACTAGTTCCTTGGCAACAAGATCTCCAAACTCGTTGGTTTTGATCATCTTTATATTGGAACCTGGGGTAAGAAGGTCGGCTGTGGAGTAGCCTTGGGCAAATACGTTTTGCATGGCTTGCCAGATGTTTCTCGCTTCCTGGGCCATGTTAAAACTCATTTCCAACATCATTGCAACGGAACCGATCATGGAGTAAGGATTGGCAATCCCTTCACCTGCGATGTCTGGTGCTGAACCATGGGAAGGTTCGTAGTAAGCCTTTTCTGGGCCTACACAGGCTGAGGGCATTAAACCGAGTGATCCCAGTATACCGCCACCTTGGTCACTTAGAATATCCCCGAACATGTTTTCCATTACCATAACGTCGAACTGTCTTGGATTAAGGCAAAGATAAGTTGCTGCTGCATCTACTAGAATATGCTCAACCTTTACGTCAGGATAGTCGATACCAACTTCACCAACGATCTCGTTCCACAGTACACTGGACTTCAATACATTGCTTTTATGAATATTGTGTAGCACTTTCTTACGCTTTTGCGCAGTATCAAATGCAACTTTTGCAATACGGGCGATTTGGTCTTCATCATATTCTAGGGTTTCGTGAACATAACGTTTGCCCTGGTCATTAGTGCCCACTTCCTTGTTACCGAAGTAGAGCCCGCCAACCAGTTCGCGAATAATAATCAAGTCGATTCCATCGCCAATTATTTCAGGTTTTAAGGGAGAGAAATGCGCAATGCCTTTTGGCAAGTAGACGGGTCTAAAATTCGCAAACGTATCGTATCGCCGCCTTAAAGGTAATAAAGCACCTCTTTCTGGTTGCATATCTACAGGTATTTTCTTTGAATCTTTATGGTTTAGCCCAATAGGGCCTTTCAAAATGGCATCGGCTTCATCGCAAAGAGACTTTGTTTCATCCGGAAAAGAATGGCCATGGCTGAAATAGGCGTTGGCGCCGAATGCTCCAGGCAAAAGTTCAAATGTGATACTGTTTCGAATTTCCACCAGCCTTAGAATTTTTATCGCTTCGGCCATGATTTCTGGACCAATACCATCGCCCTCAAGCAATGCAATTTTATATGAAGCCATGCTGTTCCCTGAGTCTTTGATTAATGGCTTGGAAATAGCCGCCAAATTTACCATGCAGAGGTGAGAGTTAACAGATAGCAAGTCCGTTTGGGATAGATTAAAGTCGTACACACCGAAGAATTTCATGAACCTGCATTTATCTGACCAAATGGCCCATAAATCTCTCTTATCTTGCTTCACCCTGATTATGGTGTTTGCATTTCCCCCTGCCCGGGCCTCCGAGGAGATCTATCTGCCCGTTGGGCCTAATGTCAGCTTTACCCAGGTGCTTGAGCTGCCTTTCCGCACTAGTGATTACCGTATTAGCTACGGAGACGATCCCCTTCAGTTCGGGCAGTTGTGGTTGCCGGGTAGTGATAGCCTCGGCTTGCTGGTGTTCATACACGGTGGCTGCTGGCTAAATGAGTATGGTATCGATCATGCCCAGGCTGCCGGTGCCGCCCTCGCTTCGGCGGGCTACGCGGTATGGTCACTGGAATACCGACGCACTGGTGATAGCGGCGGTGCATGGCCTGGCACTTTTAACGATGTCGTCGCTGGTATCAATAAGGTTATGGACCTTGCGCAGTATGGCGTAAGTACGGAACAGCTGGCTCTAATTGGGCATTCTGCCGGCGGCCACCTGGCGGTGCTAGCGGGAGCCCGTTCGGAGCTTCTTGAGGTAGAACCGGACCTTGTGGTCGGCGTGGCAGCCATTACTGATGTCGTCAGTTACTCTCTGGGTGACAACAGTTGTCAGCAAGCCACCCCGTCGTTTATGGGTGGCAGCGCAGAGGAACGCGAGGTAGCCTTCTATGAGGCCAATCCAGGCAACCACGGCGTGCATCCAGTCACGGTCCTACTGCATGGGGATGTCGACCAGATCGTTCCGCTGTCCCAGGCATCGCTGCCTGGCGCAATCACGCGCATTAGTGAAGGAGTCGGTCATTTCGATTGGGTGCATCCCGGTACAACAGCATTTAGAGAGCTTTTAAAAACTCTGGCTAGAGAGTTATAAATGAGTACGAAGCAGATAAACACACTAGATGCCAACGACAAGTTGTCAGGCAAACGCGAATTATTCAACTTGCCGGATGGTGTCATTTATCTAAATGGTAATTCCCTTGGCCCGTTACCCTGCAATGTGCAGCAGCGCCTAGATGCAGTGATAAGTGGGCAATGGGGTAAGGATCTAATCGGCAGTTGGAACAAGCACGGTTGGATTGATCTGCCACTGAGGGTTGGAGAAAAGATCGCGCCGATGCTAGGCGCAGCGAGTGGCCAGGTGCTGTGCTGTGACTCTATCTCGCTTAACCTTTTCAAATTGCTAGCCTCCTGCCTGCAGCTTCGACCGGAGCGTAAGTTGGTTTTATCTCAAAAAGATAATTTTCCAACTGACTTATATGTTGCTCAGGGCCTACAGCAATTGCTGGGAACGTCAAGCTGTCGACTGCAAATGGTGGCGGCTGAGCAGCTAGCCGATGCCCTGAGCGATGAGGTTGCCGTATTGATGCTCAGTCACGTCAACTTCCGCGATGGAGCAGTGCATGATATAGCCGCGCTCACTCAGATGGCGCATGAGCGAGATGTCCTGGTGATCTGGGATCTGGCTCACAGTGCTGGCATACTCCCGTTGAGTCTGGATGAGTGGAATGTGGACTTTGCTGTGGGTTGTGGTTATAAGTTTCTCAACGGCGGACCTGGCGCGCCTTCTTTTGTTTATATGAATAGTAGACACCATGATCAATTCACCCAGCCTCTGCAGGGCTGGATGGGACATAAGACACCTTTTGAATTTGATCCGAGCTTCACGCCTGCTGAAGGCATTGGTCAGTTTATGACTGGAACACCACCGATTCTCTCTCTAGCGGCTCTGGATGCTGCACTTGACGTGTTCGCTGATGTGGATGTTAAGCAACTGCGTGAAAAATCTATGGCTTTGGCTGAATACTTTTTGAAGTTGGTAGAGCGACAACCCGCGCTCAGAGATTTGCAGCTGACCTCTCCGAAAGAGGCTACCCGGCGGGGTGGCCAACTTTCATTTGCTCATTCTGAGGCTTATGCCATCTGCCGCGCTTGGGAAGATGTTGGGGTAATTGCTGATTTTCGAAGTCCGGATCTGCTCCGCATTGGTTTCTCTCCGTTGATCTTGTGCTTTGAAGAGATTGAACGCTCTGTGCAGATGCTGTTTGAGGTGATGCATAACAAGACATTCAGCGAAGCAAGATTCCATCAGCGCCTCAAGGTTACTTGAGGCTTCCCCAAATATTTTTCTGAAAATTTTGAAAATATTTCAAACTTTGGAGAGCAAATCATGAAAGAACTCATAAAGTGGACATGCAAATATAGTTATAAATTTATTAACTCCAAGGTATTAGTGCTCTTGGCGATTTTTGGAGGTAACGTGAGTACTGCAGCTGAATCGAACGTCCTCGAAAAAGAATTCTTAAATCCTGTAGGAACAAGCTTCTCAAATGTGGTGACTGTCAGTCATGGTGGCTTAAAAACAATTTATATTTCAGGGCAAGTAGGATTTGCTGGTAACGAAGTTCCTGAAGATTTCGGGCAACAAGTAGAAAATGCTTTCGCCAATTTGCGTCAAGAGTTAGCAGATGCCGGAGCGAATTTTGCAGACATCATAAAAACGAACACCTACATCGTAAATCTGGATAGTGAAAAACTCGCAGCGTACAGTTCAATCCGAGCACAACATTTTTCGCAAGAAAATCCACCTGCATCCACCCTGATTGGAGTGTCAGCACTGGTGTTCCCTAACTTATTGGTTGAGATAGAAGCCACCGCAGTTAAGAGCTTATAACAAGAATCCCGGCGAGGTGATACATGAGCTGGAATTGCCTTCGCTCGCAGTCTATGGAACTCTAGTCACATACAGCAGCATTGACTGAAAGCAATACATAACAATCGCTATTGGCTTTGGTCCTCAAGGAGAACTTGTTACTTATGCTTTGCCCTAAACCAATTATTAATCAGTAAATTATCGGCATCTATCCATAACAGATATTATTCTATCCCTCCTCAAAATTATTATTCAGTGACCCTACAAATAAGGATCGGGGGACTTCTCTTACACGGAGGACAATCAATTTCTAGATTAGAAATCTATCCTGGTTAAAATTTAACCAATGCGCCCAAAGAACGTCTGTCTAGCAGATTTCGAAAGAGAGATCCCTGGCTGGGCGTTATACGCCAAAACGGCCAGAATTCTAGTTTGATCACCCTGAGTAGCGGTGACTTGATGCATTGAATTGCTCCCCCGAAACAAGACTAGCGCGCCTGGCTCTGTCGATACGAACATTGGAGGCACTTCCCCATTCAGAACCTTCCCTGCCAGCTCATAATCCTCTTTGCCTGACTCTGCATTGCGCACATTTCTGACATATTCAAATTCTCCTCCTCCTTTCGGTTTCTGGATCAGCAAGGTAATGGCAAAGGAAGAGTTATCAAAATGCCAACCAAGTTTTTGTCCTTGACTCGCATAGTGCATGTTAATTGATGATAACGGATCGGCATATTCATGCAATTCGGCCTCACCGAGAACTTTGCAAAGGAAGTCGCGAAAGTCTGGAGCATTATAAAGTGTGTGCAAAAACGAGTTTTCTGGAATTTGATCAGTTGTAATACAGCCCTTAGATGAGGTGACCTCGCGATTACGGGGATGGTCCTTAGTGAATGCAGGGTCAGATGGCTTTAAATAAATATTATGATTATTGGCAGTGTAGTAAGCGAGGTGCTGATTTTCTTTACCTTCCTTTTTTAATGCGTCTATAGCATTAGGGTTCAGAAAGCCAGCAAGGGCCAGCACACTTTGAGCATCGAGTTCGTCCTTGCATTCTTTTTGAAAATTAGGGTCTTGTAACGGATAGATATCAAGATTTACTAAATCTAAAAGGTTTGATCGCTGCGTTTTATCGTCATTCATAAGCTTGTTGGACAAAGCATATACGATGAGGTGCAGTAATACCTGATTTTAAATGTGAGTCCTAGGGAAATTATCAATAACGGAAACAAAAGAGTCATTGAGCCGAACTCTATTAGGTTACAAATAATGTTAACAACCTGACGAATACAGGCTGCGCTTCGATGCGATCAGTTTATACTAACGAATTAACTAAAAGCAATTTACCGGTTAAGCACTACTCATGAAAGAAATATCCAATCTGCGTGCTCAAAGGACAAAAAGATTACCGACCTTTTTGGAAGCTTCGATCTCGGTACTCTCGTTAATTATAAGTGTTGGTATCTCCGTAGCTTTTTTGGGGCTTGATCCTCAAATGCCTATGTTATTAGGTGTCGCAATGGCGGCTTTTGTAGCTTGGCGCTGCGGTTTTGGCTGGGCAGAGATTGAAAATTCAATGGTTAAAGGCGTAACCCGTGCCATTCCTGCGATCATGATTTTCTTGCTAATAGGAGCTTTAATTGGCATTTGGATAGTGTCCGGAGTTGTTCCGGCAATGCTGTATTACGGTCTACAGACTTTATCAGCTGATATTTTCTTGCCTTCAACACTGATTATTTGCGCTATTGCTTCTTTAGCGACGGGTAGTAGCTGGGGCACCTCCGGTACAATAGGCCTCGCATTAATAGGCATCGGAAGTAGCCTTGGATTCCCTTTACCTATTTTAGCGGGGGCGGTTATCTCAGGTGCCTATTTTGGCGATAAAATGTCACCTTTATCGGATACTACTAATCTTGCCTCTGCCATGGCGGGAACGAACCTTTACACTCATATCCGCCACATGGTCAACACCACAAGTATCTCTTTCGCCATTACGCTACTAATTGAAACTATTCTGGGTATTCGCTACAGCGGAATTGTCGTTGAAGGAGTCAATGTCATTGAAATACTCGGTGTCCTAGAAAATAATTTTGTGATCAGTCCATTGATGCTGATACCACCAATAGCCCTAATATTCGTATCTGCTAAGAAGTTTGCAGCACTACCTAGCTTGGCGCTGGGTATCTTCGTCGCTGCAGCCTTAGGATTCTTTATCCAGCAAATTTCTATTCAGGAGATGATGCATGTTAGTTTTGCTGGATTCAATTCAGTTACTGGCATCGGCACAATTGATGATTTACTCACTCGCGGGGGCATTGTGTCGATGTCTTACACCATTACTGTTGTATTAGTCGCGATGATGTTCGGTGGCATTATAGAAGAAAGCGGTCAGTTAAACGTTTTAATTAAAAAATTGCTGGCAAAAGCTCATTCTACGGGGTCTTTGGTGGCTTCAACGGTACTAACCACAATTATTTCCAACTTGGTCCTATGCGAGCAGTACATGTCTATAATTGTTGGAGCGCGCTCTCATGCTAAAGAATATGAGGCACGAGGGCTACATGCCAAAAATCTGTCTCGTGTAGTGGAAGACTCAGGCACTGTTACAGCGTGCCTAATTCCTTGGACATCGGGAGGGGCGTACCAGGCGAGCGTCCTAGGAGTTGCTACATTTGCGTACGCGCCCTTTGCATTTTTTTGTTGGATATCTCCATTAGTAACACTTGCATTTGGTTACTTCAATATCAATATCACTAGGATCGAAGAAGATCCAGAAACACAGCTCTATCGAAGGAACTAGCGGTTGGGTAGTTGGACTTATAGGTCGCCAGTCTCACATATAAAAGCTAATTTGAATAAAAGCTCTAATGTAATTAAAGAGGGAAAGTCCAATGAGCATTTCAATTCCTCATCGAAGAGACATCCTCTTCCTGCGTTTTGCAGTGCTCACCTTGTGTGTCATCGGCACAACAAAAATCGAACGTGATTCATTTGTGTGGGCGCAAACGGCTGCTCAAGTTAGCAGCCCGGTCCCGGTTAAGATGGTACAGACGCCGGTGCTGGATATTGGCTATGAAGAACATGGGCCCGGAGATGGGTTTCCGATAATTCTGCTGCACGGATTTCCCTATGATGTGCGGTCTTTCGATGGCGTACCGCCGCCGCTGGTAGCGGCAGGATACCGGGTGCTGCTGCCCTATCTTCGCGGTTATGGGCCGACACGATTCCGCGATCCATCGGCGCCCCGCATGGCGGAGCAGGCCGCCATTGCCCAGGACTTGATCGACTTTGCCGATGCGCTTGGCATTGATCAATTTGTCGTTGCAGGATTCGATTGGGGCAACAGGGCAGCTTGCATAGCCGCTATCCTGCACCCGCAGCGTATCCGCGCCCAAGTAGCAATCGGTGGCTACTCGGTGCAGGACACAATTACTCCGGGTGGACCGGCGCCGGCGATATTGGAATCACGCCTGTGGTATCAATGGTATTTCAATACCGAGCGTGGTATCGCTGGATTGCAAACAAATCGTCACGATATCATTCGCCAGTTGTGGGACACCTTTTCCCCTGGGTTTGAGTACACCGACGAGGCCTACGATCGTTCCGCGCCGTCATTCGACAATCCCGATTTCGTCGACGTGGTGATCCACTCCTACCGTCACCGCCATGTGAATGCACCAGGTGAAGAACGATTCGTGGAAATAGAACGCCGCTTGGCCCAACGACCGCCTATAGACGTGCCGGCGATCGTGCTGCGAGGCGCCGAGAACGGATTCGGACCGCCGTCACGCAACCCCGCCAGAGATCAGGCGAGATTCACCAAGCTGGTTGCGCGCCGAATTGTGGAGGGGGCCGGCCATAACCTGCCTGCGCACCGACCCGATGCGGTCGCCGACGCGCTGCTGGAATTGTTGACAGGCCTTAATATTTAGTCATCTATCAAGAAACAATTCTCACAAAAACTACTGAGTTTTTACTCTGGCCCCTGTATTATCGAGCCGTCCCCATATTCCGGGATGTTCCGCTGGTAAACGCGCCAATAGTGCCTCACCCCCGTGATCTGTTCCTTCCCATTTGCTCCAATTTCTTTCGTGATGGGGTTCCTCCCAATTATTTGGGCAATTTCGACTCGATCGGCGATTAATGCCACCGTCATTTCGTAGATCTTTCCGTCGATCTTCATGCGCACGCGCGGATCGCGTGCGATGTTGGCCCACCACGCTTTTGAGTAGGGGAACTCCTTTTGTAATCTGAAATCTTGTTCGCTTCCGCCTATGTAGAATTTATCGCCGCGGGCGGTAGGGCTGATCGTGACCGAATGGGGGATCCCGTACCAGGTACGAGTCTCGAGCATTATCGAGTTTTTGCGGATCGGGTCGGTGACGTCGTTGACCCAGTCCCAATTCGTCACTGGTTCCCGCACGACCTCCCCTTTGAGCCACAATCCCGGCCAGGCAGTCCGGCCGCTTTCGGCAAACGCTGCGCTACTGGGATCGATGTATCTGGGCTCCAGGCCGGTCACGCGTAGCGTTAGTAGAGATACGACCACAAGGACTCCGACAACCAGTAGGCCAACTTTCAATGCACGCATCATCTTAATTCTCCCTACGGTGTACAGGAAGAATAAACAGTATCTACGAAGCGGGGGATTGTCCAGTTGTGCGAGCTTTGATGGTCGATACATTAAGTATCTACTTGGAGGGTGAGTTATGTGTGGCCGGAAGCAGACGGATAGAACTGTATACCTGAGGAACATGGTCTGCCTCTTTTATAACGGCGTGGACTTGAATGGAGATAGCTATTAGTCTTCTAGTGCACACTAAACCAATCAAATAGGCATGGGAGACACAAATGGGACTCAACAACATACGGCTCGTAGGTAATCTGGTTACAGCAATTGCAATTATGTTCGCCGTCGTGGCCCAGTCTAGCGCACAGACGAACATGACGGGTTCATGGATCTTAGAAGTATCGAGCGATCAAGGCATAACCATGCCCGAACTCACGCTCGTGCAGGAGGGCATGAAACTCACCGGACACTATTCGTCCGACGCCCTCGGTGAGAATGATATTACCGGTATGGTGGATGGAGGCAACGTCACGGTCTCGTTTGAGGCGGATTTACAGGGTCAGTCGGCCCCAGTCAGCTACAAAGGCACAGTCGATGAAGAAGGTGTTTGGTCGGGTACGCTCGACATTGCAGGAGGCTTGTTGACCGGCACGTTCACGGCCAAGAAGGAATAGTAAAATTAGTAAGAAAACCGCCAAGGGGTCCTCATAGATAAGGAATCAATATAAAAATTATTTTAGTTGCGAATTGAACAGCTCCAGCCACACACCGGACGAAGGACTGATACGCGAAATCGGCGTGCGGACCTTAAGTTTGAGCATTGTCAACCTGGTCGTTGGCGCCGGTATTTTTGTTCTGCCCGGAGTAGTTGCGGCTCAGCTCGGATCAGCGGCAATCGTTGCTTATCTCGTGTGCTCGTTGGCAGTTGGCCTGGTATTTCTCTGTTTTGCTGAAATTGGTAGTCGCATCACCCGCAGTGGTGGCGCGTACGCCTATATCGAAGAAGCATTCGGACCTTTCGCGGGCTTCATAGCGTCCATGTTGCTCTGGTTTGGTTGGTCAGCCCTTTCAGATGCAGCGATTACCGTCGCTATGGTGGGAGCGCTGGCTTTGGCGTTCCCAATACTTGCCGAACCGGTCCCTCGTAGCATTTTTATTATCACCTTACTATCATTTCTGGCTGCGGTGAACGTCATCGGCGTCAAAGCGGGCGTCAGGCTATTCGTATTCAACACGATGGCTAAACTGATTCCACTGGTACTTTTACTGGCGTTCGGAATCTTTGCAATCAAATTTGAAAATCTCGCAATTATGGAGTGGCCGCCCATTGCCACCGTCGGTGGGGGTGCGATAATTCTTTTTTTCGCCTTTGCCGGAGCGGAGTCCGGACTGAGCGCCAGTGGGGAAATTAAGAACCCATCTAAAACTGTGCCATTGGGTTTGTTGCTTGGGCTAACTGGAATTCTTGCACTTTACGTGGGCTTGCAGACCGTTTCTCAGGGGGTTCTTGGCGCCGAGCTTGCCAATAACATGGACGCACCGCTCGCCGCCGTCGCGACTGAAGTATTCGGCGAATGGGGCGCAAAAATGCTCCTGGTCGGCGGCGTTATCTCGATTTATGCTACAGTAAGCGGAGACATGTTAAGCGCCCCGAGAGTGGTCTTTGCTTCAGCACGCGATAACAATCTGCCAAAATTTTTGGCGACTGTGCATCCGAAATACAAAACGCCATACGTTTCGATAATCTTTTTCGCGGCAGTCGTATGTGTGTTTGCGCTAAGTGGCACGTTTAAGCCATTAGCGGTGCTGGCATCTGGGTCAATCCTCATCATATACGGGGGCGTTAGTCTTGCAGTTCTTCGGCTGCGTCACCGCGACGGGGAACCGAATCCTGGTCAATTCAAGCTACCGTTCGGCCCGGTTATCCCCGTTCTGAGTTGTCTCGTCGTCGGGTGGTTGCTCTGGCAACTCACTGTTGAGGAGGCGACCGCGCTCGCTGCATTGATAGGAGTCTCGGTCCTGCTCTATGCAATACGTATTGTGAGTAAACGGGCACAAGGTGGAAGTAAATTGTGACCTGTCGCTTCTCATGTTTGCGGAATGACACTTGATCAGAACAAGCAGTACCGAGATATCTGGTTGGCAGAGACACTCGAAGTCATGCGCCGTATCCCAGAGTAAGAAATATAGATGGAGTTGATCGATTGGAGCAGAAAAATTTTCTGAAAGAAGTAGTTGGTCGATGGGACGAAAGGTCACAACTGGACCGTCTACCCGGAGAATATAACGGGAACTTCCATGTTTCCGGAGGTGCACCCGGCATCCTGAAAGTCATGCATGAGGACTGTGAGCGCGTTCGTGTCGAGACCCAGATTGCAATGCTGAAGCACCTTGCCCAGGCGAGCAATCTACCAATACCAAGAATCATACCTTCTGCAAATGGGAATGACATCGAATGCGTTGAAACGGACGGTACACAGCGGCTGGCGTGGATGATCAGTCTGTTGCCTGGCCAAACGCTGGCCAGCACAACGCCGATTGGTCTTTCGCTGATGCGGGATATCGGCATATCACTCAGTCGGTTGCATATTGCATTGAACGATTTCTCACACCCGGGTCTTGAGTATTCGTTCAAGTGGGACCTGACAGCTGCCGACTGGTTTGAACCCTATGTTCCGCAAATCCAGGACCCGGAACGCATTGCAACAGTTAGCCGAATATTCGCCGACTACAAACGGAACCACAAATCGTTTCTGAAATCATTGCCACAGCAGGCGATACATAACGATCTGAACGACCACAACATCCTTGTAATTACTGATGAAGACGGGTCGAACCATGTCTCGGGTCTGATTGACTTCGGCGATATCCTGTATGGGCCCGTGTTGGCGGATATTGCTATTGCGGGTGCGTATCTGGTGCTGAACTGCGACAACCTTGTCGATAGGCTTGCAATGTTTCTGGAGGGGTATCAGAGCATTCAACCGCTGAGCCAAGCGGAAATCGATGCGGTTTGGCCATTGGTTTTGACGCGGTTGGCCGTGAGCGTTACCAATGCTGCTGTCATGAAAAAGGAAAAGCCCGATGACCCCTATGTCGTGGTCACTGAGGGGCCTGCTTGGCAATTGCTTGACCATCTGGATGAATTTGACGGAGCTGTTATTCGATTGCGGTTGCGCCAGACGCGCCAATCACTATAGCCATCCTCATCAGCTAGGTATTCCATCAAACCCCAATATGGATTCTCTAATGCGAGAGTAGTCTTGCCAGTATCGACATTCAGATGTTTGGTTTTCATCTGCTCTTTAAGCATGAATTGCCCTGGGTTTGATCGGAACCGATCAACAGGGATCAAACTAGAATTTGGTGCCGAAGGCCGGACTTCAATGACTATATATAACAACAACTTATAGAGTTATTGGCAATTTACCCCTCATACACCCGATTCTACCCCCTAAATTTCATTAATGGGTGACCCCATAAATAAGGGTCGGGGGAGCCTTTTCCCTCCCCCTAATAATTACAGTTGCCAACCCCATACTTAAGAGCTAATTTTAAGAAAATTCTAATTCTGGAAGGCAAGCATGAAGAAACTACTAACAACAATCACCCTTCTCTGTTTTTCTGTTGGATTCAGTGCGACTTCCGCGTTCGCTGCTACTGGTGATTCCATACTTTCTATGAAGGAGCGATCAGAGACCATTGATCGATTATTAGCAGTGCGGCTGGAAACCTTACCGGCGAAACTTATGCGCCGAGAAGGCATAGATATGTGGGTTCTTGTTGCTCGGGAGTACAATGAAGATCCTGTAGTAATGACGATGCTGCCTGGTGATGCCCATTCGGCTCGACGACGCACCATCTTGGTATTTGTGGACGAAGGAACCGATGGGGTAAAGGGTTACGCTGTATCTCGCTACGCAGTAGGTGACTATTTTCAGGCCAGATGGGACCCTGACGAACAAACTGATCAATGGCAGGCATTAGCAGACCTTATTACAGAAAAGAATCCGACCACCATCGGAATTAACGTCTCTTCTGACTTTGCATTAGCGGATGGTCTTACTCATGGCGAATACGAGGGGCTGTTCGGTGCGCTGTCGGACGAGCAAGAATCCAGAATTGTTTCTGCAGAAAAACTTGCAATCGCTTGGCTTGAGATTCGAACTGAAGAAGAAATGGAACTCTATCCGTCTATCGTTGAAATTGCGCATAACATTATTGCCGAGGGCTTTTCTAATAATATCATTACACCAGGAGAGACAACGACGGAAGAAGTCAAATGGTGGTACCGTGACCGTATTCGTGAACTGCGCCTGTTAGCCTGGTTTCATCCTTCAGTAAGTATTCAGAGAGAACAGCAAAATACCGAACTACAAGGAGTAATTCTGCCTGGCGATTTATTGCATGTTGACTTTGGGATTACTTATTTGCGGCTTAACACAGACACGCAACAACATGCCTATGTTTTAAATCATGGCGAATCAGAAGCCCCATCCGGACTTAGAGCAGGACTAGCAACCAGTAACCGCTTACAAGACATCCTTACAGAAAATTTTGTTCTTGGCCGCACCGGCAATGAAATCTTAAGAAGCGCAAGAGCACAAGGAATTGAAGAAGATATTCGGCCTTCTATTTATACTCATCCTATTGGGTACCATGGACATGGAGCAGGCCCAACTATTGGCATGTGGGATAACCAGGAGGACACTGTGGGAAGGGGCGATTATCCGCTTTACGAAAACACTGCCCATTCTATTGAGTTAAATTCGACAGTGAGTATCCCCGAATGGGGCGGACAAGATGTGCGCTTTAAGTTGGAAGAGGATGCTTTCTTTGATGGTAAAAACACTTACTATATAGATGGAAGGCAAGAAGAACTGATCCTTATCTGGAGTGATTAGATTTGAGCGAGTTTTGTCCAAAAGGGTTTGATGACGTACAGTTCAGAGAGGTAGACGATATGAAATTTGTGAATAGCCTGGCGCTTCGAGTTCTCGTCGCAGTGGGATTCCTGTTTGCCGTTCAGCCCACGATCGCACACCACTCCTTCGCGGGTTTCAGCAATGATGAAGTCAAGGAATTCATGGGCACCATCAAAGAATTTCAATTTAGGAATCCCCACGTATGGATTCAGATCCTGACAACAAACTCTGAAGGGCAGGAAGAAGAATGGAGCCTCGAGTGGGGCTCCCCAAATCAGTTAGGACGGCGCGGTATTCGTCCGGCAACGTTTCCACCTGGGGCCGAGGTCACCGTGCGGACCCGACCGATGATCAACGGTTCTCCGGCTGGCGCATTCGTCGGAGCCAAGTTTGCTAACGGCACTATCGTCGGCCTATGGGAAGACTAGAGCGGTAAACGTTGTTCCCAAATGCACGCGCCCTTGGTGCGCCGTCTTTTGTCGGCGCGACCATGCATGGGAGGGGCCGTCCGAACACGATAACCGCGGCAACGAAACGATGGAGAATCGGATTGTCATGATGGTTACATTAAGACACACGCACAACTTTCTGCGCTCAATTCCAACGGCAAGCGCCCTGCTTGTGGGTCTGGGCTTAATTATCCTGCTCCTACCGAAGGCTGGTTATGCGCAGGAGGGAGACTCTCTCCCTGACTGGAGCGGCGTTTGGGCCATGAACGGTGGGACGGTCTTCGACCGAGCCACAGTTGAGGGCCAGGGTGGATCGAACACGCCGGGCGTGCGAGAACATCCACCGTACAATGCAGAATATGAGGCGAAGTATGTACGCAACCTGCAGCTTCGCGATGACGGATTGTTCCCGGATCCCTTATCCTTCTGCGGGATTCCTTCCGGGTTCCCACGGATCATGAATTTGCCTGATGTTTACGAGTTCGCGGTGACCCCCAAACAAGTCTGGATCATGGCTGAAAACGGACCGGGTATCTTGAGGATCTACACCGATGGTCGCGAACATCAGGATCCTGAGATGATGTGGCCCACTCATACCGGGGATTCGGTAGGGCATTGGGAAGGCGATACACTGGTGTTCGACACGGTAAGTCTTCACAGTTCGGAAGAGGGCCGGACGATCATTGATCGCACGGGCCTGTATCTGAGCGATGCCGCACACATCGTCACGCGAATGCGGAAACTTGACGAAGCAACAATAGAAGCCCAGATGACGATAGAGGACAACAAGGCTCTGAGGGCGCTGTGGGTCGTGACCAAGACATACCGGAAATTGGAAGAGGGAACGCGTGTGTACGACTATGCTTGTGCCGGGAACAACCGAAATCCAGTGGATGTCGAAAACAACCGGACGCTAATTCTGGGTCCCGACGGGGAAATTCTAAACAGTGATATTGACCGTTAGAGTAACCCGGGACAGACCACGTTGTTGCCCGATCGTGGTCTATTAGGTTTTATTTCTAGTCTGCTTAGATAAGTAATAACCCCTTAGTATCGGGGTGGCTTCGCATCTACTACGTGGCCGGTTGGTTCAGTCGTGCCATCTTCTTTAATAATTACAGTTGCCAACCCCATACTTAAAAGCTAATTTGGAAAGAATCTAGAGGAGACGAAGAAGATGCCAAAAGGATACTGGATTAATCATGTTGAAGAAATTATCGACCAAGAAGCATTTGGTAGATACGTTACGAAAGTGAATGCTCTTGTTGAGCGTGGCGAATTTAAAATGATTGCTATAGGTCCTGTCGCAAAAACTCAAATAGGCGCAAAAGATATGCAATTCGCAGCGGTAGCCGAGTTTGAGACATTTGAAAAAGCCATGTCCTTTAAAAGCCATCCTGATTATGTTGACGCGCTAAATGAAATGGGAGATGACGAAACTAAGGTCGTCAAGAGAACAAGTTGTGTCGTGAGCGGTTAGTCACTCTGATTCAGGCAAGGAATTTAGGTTTTGACTCGGTATTTACATTATTTACTCGAAACAGACTTTAACTAACTTACCTCTTAAATAGCAGTACTATCGGGAAGACACTATGAGTATCTATCGGAGATAGTCATGAACAAACTACTAACAACACTCAAGTAGCCAGGAAGCCAATAATGAAGAAATCCCGATTCTTGCCATTCATACTGTTGCTGTTAAGCACTGCAATGCTCAGTGCACATTCAGCAGAAACCGGATTTCTCAACAGAAGCATCTCTCTGGATGGTGTGGAATATCGTTATCAAGTGTATGTTCCATACAACTACACTGCAGCTGAAGAGTGGCCCGTTACACTTTTTCTGCATGGTGCGGGAGAGCGGGGTTCAGATGGTCTGAAACAGACTCAAGTTGGGCTGGGTAGGGCGATTCGGCTTAACCCGGAACGGTGGCAGACTCTCGCGGTTTTCCCGCAAGTACCTGTGGGTGAATCCTGGCAGGGAGTGGCTGGAGATGTTGCTATGGCAGCGCTGGATGCCACCATTGCAGAGTTTTCGGCAGATGCGGATCGGCTGTACCTAACCGGCCTCTCACTTGGTGGTAATGGGACCTGGTACCTGGGCTACCATCACACAGAGCGATTCGCGGCTATGGTGGCAGTTTGTGGATTCGTAGATCTTGGGGACCGATTTCCTGGATTCTTGCCAGAGGCTGAAAACAGTTTTGCTGCCCTGGCAGAAGATCTGTCCGAAACCCCTGTGTGGATTGTGCATGGCGATGCGGATGTCGTCGTTCCTGTGGAGCAATCTCGTAATATGGCTGCCGCACTAGAAGCAGTTGGTACGGACATTCACTACACCGAGCTGCCAGGGGTCAATCACAATTCATGGGACGCTGCTTACGCAAACTCTGATCTCATAAGCTGGCTATTTGATCAGAAGCTCTAGTGAGAATTTGAAAAGCTGCTTTTGCCCGATAACGCGACCGGTTGGTTTAATCGCGCCGTCTCCCCCTAATAATTACAGTTGCCAACCCCATACATAAAAGCTAATTTGGGAAAAAATAAAAGAGACTCCATGACTATCATCAGTTTAATTATTTATATTCCGCTTCAGATTATTTTCATTCCCTTCGCGATTCTGGGCGTTTTGCTCCAGACGTATAAGCAGATTGTGGTAAGTAGGCGGCTCGGAATTTCCCAGTCTGCAATTGAGATAATCGTTGGT
>ERZ651768.48-NODE-48-length-83273-cov-5.350329_pt1 | contig 83273 bp, 61 predicted proteins | sample MGYA00514754_ERZ651768 | MGnify/ENA metagenome assembly ERZ651768
TTCGCCGGTAAGATGCAGGTTCACTTTGCCCCATTCTCGACCCCCATGGATGACCTCGCCATCATAGTGCCGGGCGATTTCTTGGTGCCCGAAACAGAAGCCGATAATCGGCAGGTCGAGGTCGTAGATGGCATGGGTGTATTCGGAATCTTCGCCGTGCGAGGCAAGGCTGGGGCTGCCCGAGATAATGATCCCTTTAAAATCCTCGAAGGCCTCAATTGGGTCTTCCGGCTGGCGAATTTCGGCGAAGACGCCATGGCGCCGGACCTTGGTGGCAATCAGGTGAGCGTACTGCCCACCGAAATCGATGACCGCGATTCCGTCGTGCTTCATCGCAGCTCGGTACCTCCGAAGAACTCGATGCTTGGTGGGCAGAAAGCGCCATTCTACCCTCGTTGTCTTGTCCTCGCAGGCTGGTCGTCGCGCGGTGGCACCTCATAGGTATAGGAGGGAGCAGATTAATGACATTGAGAAGGTGGAGATGTCGGGATAAATTGCCGGGGCACAAGCAGCGAGATTTCGGAGGAGAGAAGACGGTGACCGTGAGCAACGCTCGAAACATTTCCGTTACAGTCTTTCTGATTGCCGCATTGACTGTGGGTGCACTCGCCTCAGAAACGCGGCAACAAGACTACGACGTCATCATCAGCGGCGGCAGAATTCTCGACGGCACAGGAAACCCCTGGTTTACCGCCGACGTTGGGATCTCTAGAGACCGCATCCTGTTGATCGACGATCTCTCGGAAGCCAGTGCCCCGGTCGTACTCGACGCAACGGGCCTGTACGTCACGCCAGGCTTCATCGATGTTCATTCGCACGCTGCCGAAGGACTCACAGCACCAGATCGAAGTGATGCTAAGACACTGATCACTCAAGGTCTCACGACGGTCGTTGTTAACCCCGATGGTCGCAGCCCTGACATTCAGGAGCAGCGCTACGCGCTTGGGGAGCACGGCCTAGGTGTCAACGTGGCACAAATGGTGGGCCACGGGTCAACGCGCCGTACTGTCACAGGGATGGAGGATCGCCAGGCTACGCCGGCAGAACTGAACCAAATGCGCGATATTGTCCGCGTTGGCATGGACGCGGGGGCCTTTGGACTTTCGAGCGGACTTTTCTACAGCCCAGGGAGCTACGCCGAACTCTCCGAAGTGATCACCCTGGCTGAAGTCGCAGCTGAATATGGTGGTGTTTATGCTAGCCATATAAGGGATGAGGCGGACTATTCGATTGGCCTCGTCGCAGCGGTTGACGAGGTCATCGAGGTGGCACGTAAGGTGGGTATACCGGGCGTTGTTACTCACATCAAGGCGCTCGGTCCCAACGTGTGGGGTGAATCGCGTACCGTTATCGAACATATCTCACAAGCCCGTAACGAAGGCGTCGAGATGTATGCTGACCAGTATCCGTACGAGGCTTCAAGCACCGGTTTGAGTGCCGCGTTGCTACCGCGCTGGTCCCAAGCCGGCGGAGCTGATGCGCTCGCTGGACGCTTTGCGGAATTGGAGACGCGGGTGCGTATCCGTGAAGCTATGGTCGGGAACCTAGCCCGCCGCGGCGGCGCTGATCGGCTCCAGTTCACGGGCGGAGGCCCCGAAATCGAAGGCCGCACGCTGGAGGATCTTGCCGGTGAGCAAGGTGTGGATCCGATCGATATTGCTATTGAGTTGCTGACAAGTGGTGGGGCAGGCAGCATTATTTCCTACAACATGCACTCTGATGACCTTCACGCCTTTATGGTGCAGCCTTGGACCATGACCTCCTCCGATGGAGGCTTGCCGCGTTTCGGTGTCGCCAAGCCGCATCCGCGCTCCTACGGAAGTTTTACGCGCAAGATTCGCAAATACGTTCTTGAGGATAATGTTGTCTCCCTGGAGCAGGCGATTCGAAGTATGACTAGCCTACCGGCGGCGGCGTTTCGGATTCGCGACCGCGGCACGCTGCGCCCCGGGGCTTACGCTGACGTTGTAGTTTTCGATCTCGACCGCATCAGAGACCGCGCTACCTATACCGATCCACACCAATACTCCGAGGGGGTTGTACACGTGCTGGTGAATGGGGAGTTGGCGCTTCGTGAAGAAGAGATGACGGGGTCGATGTCAGGAGAGGTATTGCGACGGTAGGGACACGCCGTCGGGTTAATTGGCTAGCGACCTTGTGGTACTTGGAACACCAGCAACACGTTACCAGGCATTTGGTTAAAGAAAGCGTAGCCGGAGTTGACGATCAGATGACCTTTGGCGACTACTGGCGAGGCACCGTCGAGAGCGCCTCCAGAGGCCTCGATTCCGTTGACGGTTTCGAAATCCCGTACCGTGTCGTAGTCCCAGAGTATCGTGCCGTCCGAGCTGCTGTAGGCACGGATATGACCGTCTAGCGCTCCGGCGAAAACGACTCCTGGGATAACGGCAGGAGCGGCGGAGTTGGCGCGGAAGCACCCCCGGCGCCGCCCGCAGACGTCGGGTGTTGGTGTCTCCCATACGAGTCGGCCGTTATCCAGGCTAAGTCCATAGACACCAGGCTTCTCGGGTGCGCGCGCGGTTTTGGTTAATCGGTCGGATATGGTCGCGTATACGAGCCTGTCGTCTACAGCTAACCCCCAATGAATTCCTCCGAGCATGCCTCCCCGGCCGAGACGTGTCGACCACAACAATTCGCCACTGTTGTCGGGATCAAGCGCGTAGACGACACCGGATTTCTGGCCGGCGACGAGCATATCTTTGCCGTTAAGGTCGGCAAGAATCGGTGCCATACCAAAGTCGAGATCACTCCCGGGGGGATCAGGACAATTCGGGTTGTTACCCCTCTGTGAGCACGACATGTTCCAAGCATCCTCTGATGTAGCTTGAAACTTCCAGACAGTTTCGCCGGTCTGCAAGTCGATCGCGATGAGTGAATCACTGGTTTCACTTGCGGGCCGGCTTAAGTTTTCTCCGGTACCGATGTACACGAGACCCCTCGCTACATCTACGGTTGGGCTCGACCAGACCGTCGCCCCCGAAGGCGCTAAGGTTGGGCGCCCTTTGCGGTCACGCGCCACTTCGACGGCTTCCTCTTTGATAACCCGATGCCGCCAGATTTCTTTGCCGCTGATTGCGTCGAGCGCGACCAGTTCCCCCGATGACGTGCAGCACAGGTGGTTTGGGTCACCCGCCACAGCGACTTCAATTGATGAGATCGGCACGTAAAGGCGCCCGTCATGAAGTGCCGAAGTCCCAGTGATTATATGTAGCAAGTGCCGTGCGATCTTGGTTCGCCATAGTAGCTCGCCACTTGTGACGTCGAGCGCGTAGACATTTGTTTCTATATCAGCCAGATAGACGGTCCCCTGATTTCCTGGGCCTTCCCCCACGGTGATAGAACCGCGGACCTCCGAATCGGCCGCAAATTCCCACAGCACGCAGCCGCTATCGAGATCGAGCGAGTAAACGTGGCCGAACTGGCTGCCGACAATCAGTTGATTGCCCAACAGGGCCGACTGAACCCGTGTTTGCACCTGTTCGGGGAAACCGAAGGCCCACTTCAATTCCAGGTTCGGGACGTCTTCGATTGTCATACCGGCCTCTGCGGTGTTGCGGAACCCGGTGCCCGATAGCCCCGCACCCCAACCCGACCAGTAAATTTCCGTATCATCGCCCGGGCCATGGCTGCAGTACGCAGTTAAAGGAAGGCTGTTCTTAACTAGAGCCTTGCCGCTGACCCACTCGGCTACGGCGCGTTTGCCGGCATCGTTCAAGCCATCTCCTTGCTCCCGCATCTTGCCAGTTTCTAGGGAGGCGACCACCGCCCGTGCCGACATCTCAGACATGCTGGCCATATCAGGGGCACCGACGGTAACGTCCTCGTGGCACTGCGCGCACATTGCGTTATAGATAGCCCGACCGTCCTCGACCTGCGACTTCCCAACGGTGAAGTAGCTATCCTGCTGTTTCGAGTCAGCGATACCGACGAAAACGTAGCCAAGTGCCATGATCGTGGCAATGGTGCTCGCAGTCAGTGTGTACTTACGCACTGTCCTAATGCTTTATCCAGTTGAAAAAGCCGATCATCATCTCGTCCCAAGTTTGCTCGCCGAAGGGAACTTCACGGGTCGGGTCGGGATTAGCAGGGTTGTCCGCGCTGTTGTCGAACCACCCAGTGGCGCGTAGCTTGGAGCCCGCTGGAACTGCCAAGGGCGTTTCGAAGAAGTAGTTCAACTGCCAGTTGAAGTCATACCGAGCCACGGGGAGGATCTTTTCGATTCGACCATCGGGATAGATAAGTTCGTAGAGAAACCCTGTACCCCGCAGGTGTGTATGGGGCATCAATGAGAGGATTGCCCCATCCTCGTTGAATTCGTACTCACCGGAGATCTTGTAGTCTTTGGCCCCTGGGGGTATCCGAAACCTAGTGTTGAAGGCCGCTCTTGTCTGCACCTCTCTGTGAGGAGGCTCGTCGGCGAACACGAAGCCGACCTCGGTTTGATCGATCGCCTCTCGGCCGTTAGGTGTGTAATGGAGCTGAAACTTGATCCAGGCGCCCGCCGGTAGGAGTTTGGCCATTCCTGCTGGGAACTTCAGCCCTTGGGCCCCCGGTACGTCAGCAGCGAAAAACGTGTTGAGGCCACCGGCGAATTGGCGCCTCCAATAGTTGCGCTCCTCTCTAGTCTCAGCGTTACGGATGTTGCGCAGGACTTCGGGTGACTCAAGGAAAATCTCTACGTGGTGCGTCACTTGCGGTGCCGTTGGGCGGATCTCTACCTCCGTAACCCATCGATCCTCCGGGAAATCCGTCTTCTGATAGACGTATATGTAGTCCATGTACCCGTCAGCGCGGATATTGATCGGGTCAGGAATCGAGATTACGGCGTCAGGTTCGCTGATGGTCCATCCATCCGTATACTCGATCGGTTCTGGTGCATCTTCCGGATTGCCCTTGATTGAACCGCTGTCGATCCAGGCGAGGATCTTGGCACGTTCTTCATCTGAGAGGCCGAAATCGTTTGCCCATGGGCCGTAACCGGGTTCGATGTACCAAGGCGGCATTATTTTCTCTTCGAGTACGAAACGGATCGCTTCGGTGCGGGCCTCGATCTCTTCGTAATTTATTAACGAAAATGGACCAGACGCATTGGGACGATGGCAGCGCTGACACTTCTGCTGGACGATACTGGCAACGTCAGCGTAGAAGGTGATTACCTCGTTGGGCTCCCCAGGATGATTGTTTTTCGCAAGTGCAACATTCGTTGGTCCAATTGCATGTCGTGTTGCCTGACCGGCAAGGGCTGCTGCCCCGGCGGCGAACAATAGGACGCTAGAGAACAGTAGAAGGCGTATCTTCATGCTATCTCCGAGAATGGCTTCAAGTGCTCATTGAGATGCTGATTAGTCACCCATGATAAGCCATCGGGGTGATAAAGGGTGACCAGTAAGGACCCCCCGCTTGTCCCCGTTGTTTGGAAGGGCGAGGGTGGCTATCGTTCAATCTACGAAAGGAGGCGAACTCATGCACAGTATCCGCGCATGGCAGATGATTAGTTGTTTGGTCGGTATCATGTTGTTGGTGTCCCCATCGCTGGCACAACAGGTTAACGGGACTTGGATTTTGGCAGTTGAACTTGACGCCGTCAGCGGTGGCGAGGCGAGGTTCGTGTTAGCCGTCGAAGATGGAAAGATCTCTGGCTCGTACACCGGAGCTCTGGGTGAGGACATTCCCGTCACAGGGAAAGTGACCGAAGAGGGCGTGACTTTTTCCTTCGATAGCCAGGCCGGTGAGGTTTTCTACGAGGGCAAGATCGAAGAGAACACGATGGAAGGCACCTGCGAATATGGCCAGCTGGGGCCTGGCACTTTCAAGGGCGAGCGGGAGAAATAAGTCACGAACCCCAAGCCGTTTTACCCTCGCATCAAGTGAACGGTTGCCACGGTACCGATTTAATAGTTCTGGTATTTACCATGCGAACTATTAAAGTAACGGAACTGGAACCCGGCTGCTCAATAGATCAAATGAAATTCGCTTTGGCGGCGAAGCATCCACCTTGTACGTCCGTCGGCGGTAACCTCTGCTTCTTCTTCCATCGCCATGCGCACTGCCTGGTTGCCCCATTCTGGAACCGGAGTTGTCACCTGTAACTCGGTTGAAAACCACATGCTGGGTATTACCGGTACATCACCGCGTCCCGGCACGTTCTCTTGATAATCCCACAAACCGATCAGTGGCCCCGCCCCATGGCCATGGTCCCCGATTGGGTGGGTATACATCGTGCCGTTGAGTCCTTCGGCGTTCATCCGATTGAGCACTAACGTCAGGATTTCGTTGCCGCTACGATCAACCTTGATCTCTTCCATAAGGATGTCTTGTAAACGCTTGGCATTGTCGAGTGCGACCTGCAAACCGGCAGGGGTCTCGGTCTCGCCTTCCCGTAGCACGTAGCCCATGTGCTGGGTATCAGTATTCAAGCGCATCGCTGTAATACCGAAATCGCAGTGCAACACATCGCCCCGTTCAATCACCGGGTTTACGTCGAGGCCACCACTGACTCCCTGTCGTTGGATGCTAACCGAAGGTTGGAACCATGTTCCCAGTCCCATGTCATTGACCCGCTGGCGCATCCACCAGACAACATCATCGGTTGTTGTTACTCCAGGCTCGATGACCAAATTGGAAAAAGCTGCTGAGATGACTTCATGGACAATCGACTGTAAGCGACGATAGTACGGAGTCATTCCTGGCACCCGCATCGCGAGGTAGTCGATCGCTAAACGCGGATTTCTCACCACTCTGGAGGCGTAATCTTGGCCTAGGGCCTCGGCCATCTGTTCCCACTCGCCAGCGGTCAGACCGTCGGCAAAGTTGTGCTCGTGATCGATGTTGACTGCGATGACCTGAGGATCGCGCTCGCTTACCAGCTGCGCTAGCAAGCGCCACTGCCCAGCTCCCCACAACTCTGCCTGCTGGGTCGTTGAAGTCGATAAGTTCGTTCGAAACGCTTCGTATAGACCGCCCTGTGAGCCGCCGCCAAGCGCAAGTCGCTCCACACCTTCAGTGACCCCTCGGTCGAAGAACACATAGATAGTGCGACGCCGTGCCGCGAAGCTGGTAGGGGAGACCAAGGCGCGAAATACTGGGTCTTCGTTGTACTCGCGCATGGATATGATCCACATGTCGACGCCCTGCTCACGCATAATCCGCGGCAGGTTGATTTCAAGTCGCTCTCGAACCCACTCCTGTTGAATCTTTGCCTGTTGCCTCAGGGTGCCAAATGGCCGGGCAGCATCGTAGGCACCTGTTTGCTGGCTGGTTGTTGGCAATGTGATTTCAGGAGGCGACGAAGATGCCGTTGTGGTCGATCCAGCGACGGTCACTATCGCCAAGAAAACGATCAAGGGGAGTTTGCGAGTCATGGGTGTTCTCCTCATATCAGGGAAGTGAAGGGACCGCCATAAAAGCTTGGTGTTCTAAGGTGCGCACCCGAGCGGAATAATGCTACTGCTACAAAGTACCTGTGATAATCGTGTGTTACTGAGCTTCGGGCAGAAAGCTCAAATCTGGCAGATTCTGGATGGTGTGAATGGTTGCCGTTTTGACGTTGCGTAACATGTTCTCCCGGAGCCTCACGTAGGCTTCTTCCCCTCCTGCAGCGTTTGCAAGCTCAGCCTCACGAACTGGGTCGACTCCAGGCATGTCGTCCCATCCTTCCACCCATTGCACGTAGTGGCGCTTAGTGAGGCTGTCGCCAGACACTACCTCCGTCCACATATGATAGTCGTCATGGCCGACTTCAGCCTCTAGAGCTTCAAGTTGTTCCACTGACTGCATGAACGAGGTTATTTCTGGAAACTCGATGTCAATTTCGTAGATATTGACCATAGCTGCTTGGTGGTCCGGTGGCGGGGGGTTATCAAGCCCTGGAATCGTCCCGTAGATCTGGGTTTCGATGCCGTCGATATATTGCATCCCGCCACGATTACTCCAATCTGCCACGTCGGTTTCTTCGAATGTTCTGTAGTCATCGAGCATGGCTCCTGTTAGCGGACCTGCTGCCCAGACGAATTGTCCCGTTCGAGGCCCCGTAATCACCTGCCCGGCGCTGTAGTAGTGGGTATCGTTAGTGCTCTTGTGCCACTCAAGGTGATCAGCCATAGCCGCCATGAAAGCTTGTTCCATGCCGTGCTTGATGGTCACGTAGTTCATCAGGACAAACATCCTGCCTTGATCTGGGGATTCCTGGGATTCTTGTGCGGTCGTGGTTGTTGTGGCTAGTGTCACAAGCAACACGAAAATAGAAATCTTTCTCATTCGGTCTCTCCGTAGAGCTAGTTGTGGCATAAAAACTGTGAGGATGCGGGAGCGAGTTCAGGCAAGTTCCCGTCAGGTGGGTTGTTTATACAACTCTCAACCCGTGGCCTCCAGTAGATTCTACTCGAAGGCATTAAGTGGTTCTGGACTGTGGATGCTGACTTGCTTTCTGGATGTTTCTCACTTGCAAACAACGCTGATCACTGGAGCTAGCATTGTGCGACCGTTAAAGTCCTGGAAACTCTCATCTTTCGCTAGAGGTTAGAAATGAACATCGGCCGTGTATCAAGATTCATTGGTATTGCCATCTTCTTGCTTACCTCCGCGACTGCGGCGGCGCAGCAATGGACACCCCAAAAGCGTGGCAGTGACAACATTGAAGTGGTTTCTCATTTGCCACTTGGACCACGTCTATCAGTTGCAGATATTGACATTGAACAGGAACTCGATCGGCCCTACGCGTATGTTGGGCGGGTCAAGATTTTTGATGGTGAAAGGGGCACCGACATCATCAACCTCTCCGACCCTCATCAGCCAGAGGTGGTCTACCGCTGGCGCATTGAGAACGATGACCTCCACCAGGGCAGTGGTGGCATGGACGTCAAACACTTCAAGTGGGACGGTCGCTACTACGTCGTTCAATCGTTACAGTTTTCTCAGGGAGGGCCAGACGCTGACCTCGGCGCAGTAGTTCTTGATGTTACTGGGCTCCCCGATCCATCGACTGTAAGGGAAGTGGGACGCATTCGGGCCCCAGACCATCCAGGTGGTTTCCACAATATCTTCATCTACAAGCACAGTAACGGTCGGGTGCTGTTATTCACTACCGTGCGTGGCCCGTATGCTCATGTCTACGATCTTGGCTACGTCGTCCAAGGTCGTGCCGACGAGGCTCTGGTGGCTACCGTTCCTGTCGGCACGGATGGTGGTGACTTCCGTGGCTACCACGACATGTACGTTGGCTATCACCCCGACACCGAATCCGACCGGTTCTACGGTGGTGGCACAGGTGGTTACTACGTCTACGATGTCAGTGATCTTGAGACCCCTGTGTTGATCGCGTCGATTGTTGGGGCCACTGGGATTACCTTTGGGCACACTTTTACGCCGTCTCCTGATGGTCGCTACGTAGTCGCCGAAACCGAGTACCAATACGCGCCGTTGCGAATCTTCGATCTTCAACCGGCGCTTGACGGTGAACGACAAAACATACGCTCTCCGATTGGAGCCTGGACAGCCAATTGGAAGCACCTAGTGCACAATCACGAGGTCCGCTGGCCATATGTGTTTGTTTCTGGCTACGTGGATGGCGTGCAGATCTTCAGCCTTATGGACCCCAAGAACCCGGTGACCGTTGCTTGGTATGACACCTACCTTGGTCCTCTTAACGAGGACTTCACTCCGGTGTTCAATGGGAATTTCGGTGTGGACGTGCGCAACGCCGATGGTTTGATCGTGGCTTCGGATTCAACGAGTGGCTTCTGGGCATTCCGAATGGAAGGCTTCCAAGGTTGGAATGGGGAGCAATGGGGCTATCCGGATATTTCGAGCGCTCAGGACTGGGACAATGGCCCGACGGGCCGTCGTCGATAGTGCCATTTTTAGCAGAAGGCTTCTGCGCGGTGCTCACGTGCTTGACAGACCATTGCCCCCATGCCCCCACGATGGAGGGCTGAACCCTTTCTGCTCCTCACAGTCATTTTCATGGCGCACCCTAGATGTGGGCTACCCAGTTGAGACTGCTAAGCTGGATTACAGCACAAGCTTTAAATTGTTGAGCCCCTATATGCTATGGAACTTCTGACGAGCCCAGACGCCTGGATTGCCCTAATCACGTTGACGGTTCTTGAGGTTGTCCTCGGGATAGACAACATCGTTTTTATCTCGTTGCTCTCAGGCAAATTAGAGAAAGGGCAGCAGGCTCGTGCTCGCACCTTAGGTTTGTCCATGGCGATGCTGATGAGGATCGCCATGCTGATACTGATTGTCTGGATTGTGCGGCTGACGACGCCGCTATTCAGCTTCGGCGAGCATGGTGTGTCGGGGCGCGATTTGATCCTCTTATTTGGTGGCTTATTTCTGCTAGGGAAGGCAACGCACGAAATCCATGAAAATATCGAAGGTGATGGTCACGGCCCCACCGCGAAGCCGGTGGCATCTTTCGCCCTAGTGATCGCCCAGATAATGATTCTTGATATCGTATTTTCTCTCGATTCCGTCATTACTGCTGTGGGTATGGTGGATGACGTCCGTATCATGGTTGCAGCGGTGATCATCGCGGTCGGCATAATGTTGATTGCGGCGAGTCCAGTTGCGAATTTCGTCGAGCGCCATCCAACAGTCAAGATGTTGGCACTTGGTTTCCTTCTCTTGATCGGTATGTCACTAGTCGCGGACGGTGCTGGCTTCCATATTCCTAAGGGTTACATCTACTTCGCGATGGGCTTCTCGGTGTTTATCGAGTTCCTTAACCTGAAGGTCCAGCAGCGTCGCCGAAACCGCGAGCAGTATTAAGCTTATTCTGAACAATGGATGCAGTTGTCAACTTCTATGACGAACTTGTATCGGCACGGACGTCTCGTTTTCGATTGCGGTACAGCTCAAGGTCGACTACAGCCATCATCGACTCAACATCGAGGTTCCCGCCAAGGAACTTATTGACGTCGGTGGCAAAAATCCGCGGTGCTTCCATCGCTTGCATAAATTGGACCTCGATCATTTCGAAATTGGGGCGCCTGCGCACCATGTAGCGAATGTCAACGAGATGGCGTATATATGCCTCTTTGACTGTTGAGTCAGCAACCTGGTTTTCCTCGCCGCGGCGCTCCAACATCTTGTTCTGTGAGGCAATAATTTCGTCGAAATCGCGACGCACCAAGATAACGCGGTAGAAGTTTTCATCCGGCAGAGTTTCCAGAAGATGGGAAATAACTTTTAGCACTTGGCCGCGCGCCTCGCGCACCCACGACTTGTCCGCTTCATCTTTTAGGTCCTTGACCCGCGCGTACTCGAAGTAGCCCTTGGGGTTGTCCTCATCCGCAGCGCGCTCGTTGTCGGTCATAATTGACAATGCGGCGGCGTCGAGCATCTTCATCATCATCGAGGTGCCCGAACGGGGAAGCCCCGAGACGACAATTACATCGTCTCCATACTTGAGTTTGCGTAGAAAACTAGAAACGGGATTCGTCATAGGGTCCAGGAGATGCTCAGAGATGCCGGAATAATAGCAAGCAGACCCTCAGCCAGATAAGGTGGGCGTCGCGTAACGTGGGCTGAAGCTACTTCCTCCCAGGTGTTTCTCAGCCGTGTTGACCAATGCCTCAAGCCCGCTGCGGTCAACCGCGCTGACGGCAGTTGCCGCGAAGCGCCGCACAAGATTGTCGGCTTGGTCCTCAGGCACCAGGTCGATCTTGTTGAGAACACGAAGAATCGGTATATCACTGAGTTCCAGGTCACACAGAAGTGACTCAACAGCCCCAATTTTTTCGTTGATGCGTGGATCCGCAGCGTCTATGACGTGCAGGAGAAGGTTCGCATCGGCAAGTTCTTCTAGCGTGGCACGAAAAGCGGAGACCAAGTCTTCGGGAAGATCAGCAATAAACCCGACGGTATCAGTGATGATGACCTTGCCCTGACGTGGGAACCGGAGCCGGCGGCTGGTTGGGTCGAGCGTCATGAAAAGCTTGTCGGCTACTTCAATTTCACTGTTAGTTAGTGCATTAAGTAACGTGCTCTTGCCAGCGTTTGTATAGCCAATGATCGAGAGTACTGGAGTGCGCTCACGGCGGCGACGTTGTCTTCTAAGGTCACGTTGCTTGGAGAGCTTTTCCACTCTCTTCTCAAGTGCACGGATGCGATCACGAATACGCCGTCGTCCGATTTCCATCACAGTTTCGCCAGGGCCGCGCCCACCAATACCTCCAGTCAAACGTGAGAGCCCGGCGTCTTTCTCGGTAAGTCTGGGTAGCGAATAACGTAGCTGCGCTAGCTCCACTTGAAGCTTACCGTCGCCGCTACGCGCCCGTTGTGCGAAAACATCAAGGATTAGCTGAGTACGATCGATCGCTTTGAGGCCGGTGGCATCCTCGAAGGCGCGGGCCTGAGCCGGCCTTAGGTCGATGTCGAAGATTGCGACTTCGGCGTTGCGGCGCATCGCTTCAAGAACGATTTCTTGCAACTTACCGCGCCCGACCACTGTCTTTGGGTGGATTCGGTGGCGACGTTGACGAGAGGTTCCAGCCATGATGACGTCAGCAGAGCGGACGAGTTCGAGGGTCTCGGCGAAGTGATCGTCGTCAGGCTGGATACCGATTACCAAGGCGCGTTCTGTGCCAGTAGCGCCGGAAGTATTGCGGGCCACTCGGGCGAACTCATCTTCGAGGGCAGTTATTGTTGATTCAAAGTCGAGGGTGAGCTCCTGAACGTTACGTGCCCGCGCGTATAGAAACGGGTTGGATGGGGGCAAACCACTTTGGTTGGCACCATTGGTGGATACGCCATCGTCAACGGCTAGCATCGACGGATCGAGATACGCAGCCTCGACGCGACCTGGCTGACCGTTTTGTATCACCTCAACCATGGTGACCATGTCCAGGCGCAGTAAAGCTAGGTCGTTGAGATCATCAGCCGTTAGTGGTTCACCCTTGAGGTGAGTATGAACAAGCCGCAGACCTCGAAATCGTCCGGCCCGCCCCCGTAGACGGCCAATGTCGGGCAACATGAGCTGTGCGGCGTCGCCAACAATGACGTTGCGGATAACGCCGTCCCGGCTGACAAGTACCCCAACCTGACGCCTGAGGTCATTAGAAATTTGGGCCAGGTGACGGGCTAGTTCGGCAGAGACCACTTTGCTTGGTGGAACACGGCGCCGGTACGTTCGTTCCAGCGCTTTGCGCTGCGAAGGTTGCAAACCTTGTGTATTGCCGTGGATGACGTGTCTTGAGATAAAAGCCTCGTTAGCTAAGCAACCAGGAACCGGCCGTCATGTGATCAAAGCAACATCAAATGTCTCCGAACCCCTTGCCTTCTTTGGCTAACTCCTTCAGAAGGCCAGCTGGTTTCATGAGGTTGCCGTGCTCGGTTTCGAACTCGACCATCTTGCCATGGATAGTGTCGGTCCCAATCAGGTCCGCCCAGAACATAGGCCCGCCGTGGTGACGTGGGAAGCCGTAGCCGTACAACCAGACCACATCAATGTCGCTGGAACGGATCGCTATACCTTCCTCAAGAATCTTGGCACCCTCGTTGATTAGTGGGTACAAGCAACGCTCGATGATTTCCTGGTCGCTTATCTCCCGCCGCTTTATACCAAGGTTCGAGGACGTCTCAATAATCATTTCTTCGATCTCGTGATCCGCTGCGGGCGTTCGTTTACCTACCTCATACTTGTACCAACCGGCGCCGGTCTTTTGCCCGAGTCGGCCCATTTCGACGATGCGGTCCTCGATGTCCGAGTAGCGCTCACCCGTGGGCCTCGTTACTGCCTGATGTTGGCGGATGAGGTAACCGACCGTAAGGCCGGCCATGTCTAGCATGGTGAATGGTCCCATCGGGAAGCCGAAATCATAGATTGCCTTATCGACTTGCTGGGGCAGTGCTCCTTCCTCAAGAAGGAAGTAGGCCTCGCGCAGATAGGCGAGCAGCATGCGATTGCCAACAAAGCCTTCGCACACTCCTACCAATACGCTGGTTTTTCGGAGTGTTTTGGCCAGCGCCATAGCCGTAGCGATAACGTCAACTCCAGTTTTGTCACCGCGAACAATCTCAAGCAGACGCATGATGTGTGCTGGGCTGAAAAAGTGCAGGCCAATGACGTCGCCGGGGCGTGACGTCGTCGCGGCGATCTCATTGATGTCCAAGGTCGAGGTATTGGTTGCCAGTATGGCGCCTGGATTACACACTTCATCTAGCTTCGAGAAGATCGCCCTTTTAAGATCTAGCTCTTCAAAGACAGCTTCGACGACTAAGTCTGCATCAGCTAGGTCGGCATACTCGAGGGTTCCCGTGATCGTCGAGATGACGTGGTCGCGCTTCTCTATCGAAATGCGGCCCTTTTCCACCGACGAGTTATAGGTCCGCTCGATCTTTTCAAGACCAGCGTCGAGCGCTTCCTGGCCTGCCTCCAGAATTTTTACTGGAATACTGGCGTTCGCGAATGCCATCGAAATGCCTTGTCCCATTGTGCCGCAGCCGATCACGGCTACTCTACGGATGTCTCGGGTCGGTGTCTCCTTGGGCACGTCGGGTATCTTGCCGACGGTGCGCTCGGCGAAGAACGCGTGGCGCATAGCCTTCGACTGGTTAGATTCAACACAAAGGTCAAAGATCTCACGTTCCTTCTCGATGCTTTCATCGAATGGTAGGTTGACGGCGTTCTCGATTGATTCGATTGCCGCTAGCGGTGCTTGCATGCCGCGCGCCTTCTTCTGAGTTCCGAGGCGGTACTCTTCGAAGATCTCAGACTTGCCATGGGCCGCCTCGATATGCGCGTTCTGATTGCGGGTTGGCCGCGGGCCAGCAGCGTCGACTATCAGCTTATTGGCGTAAGCGATACCAGCATCAGCGGCGTCATCTTCGAACAGCTCGTCGACCAGGCCTATATTGTGCGCTTCGAGAGCAGGATGGAGCTTGCCTTGAACGATGAGATCGAGAGCGGCCGGCACACCCACTAGCCGAGGTAGCCGCTGTGTACCTCCAGCGCCGGGGATGATGCCAAGCGTTACTTCCGGAAGGCCAAGCCGCGCGTTGGTAGCGGCGAGTCGGTAATGGCAGCCAAGGGCGAGTTCAAGACCGCCACCAGCGGCGACCCCGTGAATTGCTGCTACTACTGGCTTGCCCGCTGCTTCGATCATATTTATGACTTCAGTCAGCAATGGTGGCTTGAACGCAAGCTCGGACCCGAATTCCTTGATGTCGGCACCAGCGGAGAACATCTTGCCTGCACCGTGTACGACGATAGCCTCAACCGTGTTGTTGTCTAGCGCGTCGGAGAGGTGCTTGACCAAATCTTTCCGAACCGCGTGACCTAGCCCGTTGACTGGCGGGCTGTCGATGGTGATAACAGCAACTGCACCATGTTCGGAGTAGTTCACAACTCTACTCATTTTGACCTCTTTTGATGTTATGACCGCGACATGCCGTGTTTGGTCGATTGTCCATTCTTGCCGTTTCCATTGTTCACAAGCAGATTCACTGAGAGGATGTCACTCACTCTGATCTTTTCAAGGAAACCAAGACCTATGAAAATGCACCGACGAAATTTCCTCAAGCACACCACCGTTGCAAGTAGCAGCATTTCTCTGACAGCGAGTGGTCTATTTGGAGCCGCGCCAATAACCGTCCCATTGCCTCCATCAAGGGAACCGGCAACCTCATTAACTGGTGCAGTCGATAACCAGATTGGTGTTTCGACTTATTCCTTCAGCCGCTATAAGGATGAGCGACCTACAGTTCTCCAGTGTATCGATATCGCCGCCGACATGGGTTTTGACGGCGTAGAAATCCTTCACAACCAGATGGACGATGAGTCAAATGGGGCGCTCCAAGCTCTCAAAGCACGGGCGCACAAGCTCGGTATGACCTTGATGGGGTTTTCAACTCATCAAGGTTTCTTGTATCCCGAGCCGGAGCGGCGTCAGGAGAACGTTGACCTGACGATTCGCCAGCTACAACTTGCCAACGCCATGGGTATCCCAACAATGCGGATTAACACTGGTCGCTGGGGCACCACGCGTTCGTTTAACCAGTTGATGGAAGACGAAGGCATCGAGTCAGTTCCTAGCGGTCTTACTGAGGAAATGGGTTTTGAATGGGTTATTCACTCACTAGAGAAGATTTTACCCAAGGCAGAGGAATACGGTGTGGTTATGGGCCTTGAAAATCACTGGGGCCTGGGCCGCACGGCGGCAGGAGTTCTTCACATTGTCGAAGCTATTGATTCACCATGGCTACAGATCACCCTGGATACTGGCAATTTCTTTGAAAATCGCTTCCCGCAACTAGAGATGATGGCGGGGAGCCACATCCCGATTACGCTGGTACAGGCTAAGACCTACTATGGTGGTGGCCGTTGGTACACGCTTGATATCAACTACGCACGTATCGCCAAAATGTTGCGCCGCGTTGGCTACCGGGGCTGGATCTCGCTCGAGTTTGAGGGCCGCGAAGACTCTTCGACCGGTGCGCCCAAGAGCCTTGAGATTCTACGGGAGCATTTTTCCGCTTAGTATCCGGACCGATTCGCCCGGAAGTTCTCCACCAGCTTAGAGACTTAGAGCGTGGTTATTTCTGTAAAGCCTTCTATGCAGCGAGCGCATCGCTCCGCTGGTATCCTCGCCATGATGGAGATCTACGAGAACATTCTCGAAACGATGGGCGACACGCCGCTTGTCAAGCTGCGAAATTTTGAACCGAACGGACCGCTCATCGCGGCAAAGATTGAGAGCTTCAATCCTGGTTCGAGCGTCAAGGATCGGATTGGTCCGGCGATGATTGAGGCGGGAGAGAAGGCGGGGTTACTGAAACCCGGCGGCACGATCGTTGAGCCTACTTCTGGTAACACCGGCCTCGGTCTAGCGATGTGCGCCGCGCTGAAGGGTTACAAGATGATCTGTACGGCTCCTGACAAGGTGCCGAGTGAGAAGGTTGCCCTGCTCAAGGCATTTGGTGTCGAGGTGATTCTCTGCCCAACGGAAGTCGAAGCCGATGATCCGCGATCCTACTACAAGGTTGCCGAGCGCATCCGCGACGAACAGGGTGCTTACCTGCCATACCAGTACTACAACATGGCCAATCCCCAGGCTCACTTCGACACCACCGGACCGGAGATCTGGCGCCAGACCGACGGCCAGATCACCCACTGGGTTGCCGGCGTTGGTACCGGTGGCACGATCAGCGGCACGGCCAAGTTTCTGAAGGAGCGGAACCCTGGCCTCCAAGTAGTTGGTGTTGACACAGTTGGCAGTATCTACGCTTATTACTTTGAGCATCGTGAAGTACCGCCGACCGACCAGATTCACCAATACCTGATAGATGGTATCGGTGAGGACTTCATGCCCGAGACGGTGCTGTGGGATTACATCGACGAGATCATCACGATTGACGACAAAACGGGCTATATGGCGACCATGGAACTGGCCCACAATGAGGCCATTTTTGCTGGGTCTTCAGGAGGGGCTGCGGCAGCTGGTGCTCGCGTCGTTGCCCGACGGGTTGCCGCTGGCGATGATCCTTCCGGAGTATCCGTCGAGGACGCTTTGATTGTTACTCTTCTTCCCGACTCAGGTGAGCGGTACCTGTCGAAGCTCAACGAGGACTGGCTGCGGAAGCACGACTTGCTTGATTAAAGGTGCCCCCGAGTGTTTGGCTACTTCTACGACCCAGCAATCTGCTCCCGCAAGTGCCCAACCTGGCGCTTGATTTGCTCGGGTGCGGTACCCCCAAGGGAGGTCCGCCGCTCGGCGGCCGCACGGGGGTCAAGGAGCTCAAGCAAGTCAGCGTCGAGCGCTGGATGGAACTCACGAGCTACTTCGGGAGTCAACAACCGCAGATCGCCATTATTTTCCTCGCACCAGCGGACAATACGAGCGGCCACTGAGTGCCCGGTACGAAAGTCCACTCCCTTAAGGACAAGGAAGTCAGCGATCTCAGTGGCGAGGCTGAAGTCACCCTCCAGTTCACTGGAAAAACGGTCCGGTCGAAATTCAAGCGTACTCCACACTCCGGCCATAAGAGCCACGCTGTCGTGGGTTGCCATCACCGCCTCGAAAAGCGGTGCGCGACCCTCCTGCAAATCGCGATTATAGGAAAGCGGCTGTGCCTTCACGAGCGATAGCAACATCATCGTACAGCCGTGGACAAGAGCCGCTTTGCCCCTCACTAGTTCCACGGAGTCCGGGTTGCGCTTCTGAGGCATGATGCTAGAACCTGTCGTGTAGTCATCGCTGAGTCGTACGAAGTCAAACTCGGCGGAACTCCACCAAACCAATTCCTCAGCCATGCGCGAAAGATGATTCATGCAAATGGCGCAGGCCGCAGCAACCTCCTGCTCATGATCCCGTGCAGCAACCGCGTCCATAGCGTTATCTATCGGTGCTTTGAATCCGAGAAGCTCGGCACTTCGATGACGATCAATCGGCAACGAGGTTCCAGCCATGGCACAGGCCCCGAGCGGGCAGGCATCCACGCGTCCGAGTGCCCCTGAAAGACGAGCCCGGTCACGTTCTAGCGCCCACGCATGTGCCAACAAGTGATGGCCCAAGAGAATCGGCTGGCCACGTTGAACGTGAGTGTAACCAGGAAGCAGGTTGTCACCGTCACGCTCGACCCGGTCTAGGAGGGTTAACATCAATTGTCGCAGAGCATCATCGATCTGCTGCAAACGTCCCCTAAGCCACAAGCGTACATCTGTGGCGCACTGGTCATTCCGTGAGCGGGCTGTGTGGAGCTTGCCGCCGAGTTCGCCCAGTTTCTCGATGAGTCGAGCCTCCACAGCCATGTGTATATCCTCGAGTTCGTCGCCCGGCACGTAGGTGCCGTTTTCGATCTCAGCCTGTACCTCGGCAAGTCCATCACTCAACGCTGAAACTTCATTTGCTTCCAGCAAACCGACCTCTCCGAGCATCCGTACATGCGCGAGGGAGCCTTGCACGTCTTCCTTAAGCATCAGCAAGTCAAGCTCCAGCGAAGAGGAATAACGCTGCATGTCACCGCCAACCTCTCCGCCAAATCGATCCCGTAGCAAACTCATCTCACTCGCCCTCCGCGATGCGCTTGGCCGCCAGTGTTCGGAGACGCAATGCTTGCAGACGGATAAATCCCGTGGCATCACTCTGGTCGTAAACGTCGTCCGCCTCGAAAGTCACGGTTTTCTCGTCGTAGAGGGTATGCGTGGCCGAGCGGCGACCCTCGATGGCAGCTTGGCCCTTATATAGCTTAAGGCGCGCTTCGCCATTAACTCGTTTCTGCACCGAGTCCATGAATTCTTGTAGCGCCTCCCGCTCGGGGCTGAACCAATTACCGTTGTACACCATCTCGGCGTAGCGCGGCACTAGTTCGTCGCGCAGGTGCTGCACTTCGCGGTCGAGCGTGATCGACTCAACTGCACGGTGGGCATGCAGCAACAGAGTGACTCCCGGTGTTTCATACACGCCACGGCTCTTCATCCCAAGGAAACGATTCTCAACGATGTCGACCCGCCCCACACCGTGGGCGCCGGCGACCTCATTAAGACGCTCTAAAAGCGCCACCGGAGCAAGGGGTTCGCCATCGACCGCTACCGGGGTACCAGACTCGAACATTATGGTTACGTAGCCAGCCTTTTCGGGCGCATCCTCCGGGTCCACAGTCATGCGGAACATGCCAGGTGGTGGTGCCGCCCATGGGTCTTCCAGTACCCCCCCTTCATAAGAGATGTGCATCAGGTTGGCGTCCATTGAGTATTCGGGCTTTGGCGCAGCGGACAGATCGATGTCGTATCGCTCTGCATAGGCCAGCAAATCGGACCGGCCACGCAGATCCCACTCTCTCCAGGGAGCAATGATCTTGATGTCGGGCTTGAGCGCGTACGCTGTCATTTCGAAGCGAACCTGGTCGTTGCCCTTGCCTGTCGCCCCATGCGCAATCGCTTCGGCACCAACACGCTTCGCCGTGTCGACGAGACCACGACCAATGATTGGTCGTGCCAATGCTGTACCCATGAGGTAGTACCACTCGTACACTGCGTTAGCCCGAACGGCTGGGAAGATACACTCGCTGACGAAAGCCTCACGCAAATCTTCAACGACAATGTCTGCTGCACCCGTAAGAACAGCGCCAGCACGGGCCTTCTCAAGCTCGTCTTCACCCTGACCAACGTCCCCAGTGTAGGCAATAACCTCAGCGTTGTAGGTCTCGCGAATCCAGTGAAGGCTTACCGAGGTATCCAGACCTCCCGAGTACGCCAACACTACCTTCATATATCAGCTCTCCAAGAGTCACTTGAGCCCCGCCCTGCCCGAAACACTCCGCCGCGAGGCACGTAGGCGATAATGTGCAAGGTGCCGCAATTGTAGCAAGCACGAGTACCAACTACTTCACGGGGAGGCTAACAACCCCAGTGTGCAATGCTGACGGACTGCCAGGCTCCGTCCAAGCCATGATCAATCGAGCGCCGCTTCGCACCAGGCGCGGGAATCCGCTAGCTCGGGCCGCGTCAGTTGTTGCCAACACATAGCGACGCCCTCTAGTCTCGTCAAGAGCTACGGTCTGCATCACAATTTCCGCGATGCTGCCGCGGGCAACGAGCCAGATGACCGCGACACGCTCGTCATCGACCCACTCCACATCGACGCGCCCAAGCGGGATCCCCGGAATCCATTTTTCATGGTCCTCCTGGATCATGCGCTCATAGCCTGCATCAATATCAAGTTCGTTGACCTGATCGAGCAGGATTGTCGGTGAATAGGTTTTACCCCCATCCGAAGTAAACCTAACTTTGACCTCGGGATTGCCTTCGCGCAGTGAAAACCAGGCAATTGCGCCTGTCGACGAACCGCCCGCTACTGCCGGTCCGTTGACCGGGCATCCTGGAATTTGCCAATTATCATGGGCAACCCGGATGGGTGCTTGCCAGCCATCTGGTGTCCGACGAACGCTCCAAATATCGCGAACTTCTTCTTCGGAACGGTCACGGTAGGCGACCACGAGGGTGGTGCCAATGTACTCAGCCGACGTTTGGCAGCAATCACAAATACGGGGATCGAGGAGAGCCTCTCGCCCTTGCGTTCCTTCACCGGAGAAACGCGACGCACGTAATGACATCTCGGGTGAAACATTTTCCTCATGTTCTGAGAAATCACGGCCATCTAGCCAGATGGCCGTGAAGCCTCCGTCCAGCTCAGGAACCATCGATACGAACCCGTGTTCGGTTTTTGTGCCGTCGGAGTGGGGTACCACCGAATCACTCCATGTTGCACCACCATCTTTCGAGTGAGTGATGTGAATGTCGTAGCTTGTGCCGGGCCCTCCGTTCATCTGTAGCCAATGGGCTACGAGCATTCCGTTGCTTTCGATGAGCACCGGGAAATCAGCCCAGTTGACGAAGAACTTCTCGCTTTCGGCTATCGTTTGCGGTTCTGACCATGCTTCGCTCTGGAGCGTTGCGAAGCGCAGAGCGAAACGTCCCCGGCGCGTGGTTGCAGTCTCCAAGCCGTCGTTGCGCAAGGGCTCGAGCCAGCTCATCAAGACGCGGCCGTCGTCGGTAGCATAGAGGCTGGGAGCGCTGCTTCCTGGCCCGGCCGGGGAGTCCAGAAGAATGAGGGGTTTTGTGGTGTCGCCGCTCGCAACGTTTGCACCCATGCTGTTGATGGGATCATCGCTTGGGGCAGTGCCGGGGGACTGGGAGCATCCTGTTAGTGTGATTGCCAATGCGGCAGCTATAAGGACTGAGAAAATCTGGCTTCGCTTGTGTTGCATCGGTGAACTCTCTTCCTAATTAGCGGATGCTAGCCGATGAATTTATAGCCCATCCCATGCACTGTGCGAATATGCACGGGGTATTTCGGGTTTACCTCGATTTTCTGTCGAAGCCTGGCGATGTGAACGTCGACGGTGCGTGTTGATGGCGTGACATCATAACCCCACACGTTGTTGAGCAACTCGTCGCGTGACAACAAACTCTCGCGGTTTTCGATGAAGTAGCACAACAGTTGAAATTCCCTTGCCGAAAGATCAACCAGCTTGCCGCTAAGCGTGACCTCTGACTTTCGGAAGTCGACGAAAACATCACCGAACTCATAGAAGTCAGTGCTGTGGATGGTTGCAGACGTCGCCGAGCGCCGCAATAGTGCCTCCACGCGAGCTAACAGCTCAATGTTCTCGAACGGCTTGGTGAGGTAGTCATCGCCGCCTAGTTTCAGCCCGACAACCTTGTCAGCTACCTGGTCACGTGCCGTGAGCATCAAGATCGGTCGTGTCATGCCATCTTGCCTCAGGTCTCGGCAGACGTCGAAGCCGTTTTTGCCCGGAAGCATGATGTCTAGAATGATGAGGTCGAAGGTCTCTTCAGTAGCCCGTTCATAGCCCGTCTCCCCGTCGCTGGCGGTTTCGACCTCGTAGCCTTCACTGCGCAAACGATCCGATAGTGTTACCTGCAGACCGGGCTCGTCTTCGACGAGAAGAATTCGTTTCGCCATGCGGCGATCCTATTTTAATGAAAGGTTGGGCTCGAGGCTTCTGAATTGTCTATGACCGGAAGCTCGACCACGAATGTGCTGCCGGTGCCGGGCGTGCTGGAAACGTCGATTTCTCCACCGTGCGCCTCGACCACCTGTTTAACCAAGCTCAGGCCGAGACCACTCCCCTGTGTCTGGGTCTGCCGAGCGCGCTCGCCACGGAAGAAAGGGTCGAACAGGTGGGGAATTTCCCTGCTCGGGATTCCTTCGCCTTGGTCGTGGATGGCGATCTGGATGGCGGGACCCGATTGGGTATTGGACTCCCTCACTTGTATGGTGACGGTGCCTCCCTTGCGGCTGTACTTGATCGCATTCGAGACCAGGTTTTGCATCACGGAACCCAGAGCAGATGGGTCACCCCTGAGCTCGGGCAACGATTCCGGAAGCTCCTTCCTAACCGTGACGGAGCGCTCAGTGGACCAAGCATTGTTCGAATCGATGGCATCCTCAATCGTTGCGATCAAGTCGACGGCCTGGTGCTCGAACTGCAGGTTGTCGGCGCGCATCTTTGCAAACAACAAAACACGCTCGACCATATTGGAAAGGCGACGTCCCTCGCGGTTGATGAGCGCGCCGTACTGGCGCGTTTTCTCAGCGTCGTGAACCACGTCATCGGCAAGGTTTTCGGCGGCAGTACGGATCACTGCCAGCGGTGTTCTAAGCTCGTGCGAGACTCCAGCGACGAATTCCATCTGCTGAGCCGCGAGGCGTTGTGCACGCCGCGTCGAGACCATGATCATGGCAATGGCGCCAGCGAGAAGGGTAAACACGCCAAGGCTAATCGCCAAGTTGCGGTTACGTGTTGCGGTCACAGCTGCTTCCAGTGACCCGGCCTGGTGTTTGACGAGAAGGTCCCACTTTGGCTCTGAGCTTTCCTCTACGATGTTCCACATTCGTCGATTTTTCTGGAAACGCGCATTGAAGTGCCAACTCCGCAAACCGTAAATGTTGCTCCGCGCGTCGGGTTCGGCAAAGCTAGCAGCGGTGAGATTTGGCTCCGAGCGGTACACGAGTTCAGTGGGTTCGTCGCGGTTGACGACGCCGACGTTATAATCGAGTGTTTCCTCGCCGTAAATGTACTGATCCGCTAGCGCCGGAATAAGTTCACCGATGATCACATTTGGCCGCAATTTAGCCACAACCCAACTGATCGACTTGTAGTCCTCAAGGTCACTCGTTGGTCGGGTGAAGACTTGCTGGATGACCAGCGCGGGAATGTCGTCCTGCAGGGGCTCCGGACCTAGGAGCAACCGAAACTGCGCATCGTTGTATGGAAGCAGGCCATCGAACTCGTTGCGGAACACGGCGATGCTTTGGGGCCATTCATCGAGGGTTGTTAAACCAGAACCGGTGAACTCTTGCAGCACTAGGCCGGTTTCTTCGTTGAGGTTCACCCAGTAGATCTTTTCCAGGATGTCTGGGCCCTCAATCGTTTCCACGTGTTCGGCGTAATGCTCCACGAGTTGTTCTGGAAATGTGCCATCTTCGCGATAGTCGACTTGGAAAGTCCGATATAGCTCGGCAAGCTCGTTATCGAACTCGGAACGAACAGCGCGGGTCGCGAAATCGAGAGACCGGTCCATACGTTCCTGCTCTCGTTCGGACAATTGTCCCAGCCAAGTGTACTGGAAGCTTGCTAGTGTCAGCAGCAGTCCGGCCAGAATACAAACAACCCCCAACTGCATCTTGTTGGTTCGCGAATAGATCATGGGAAGGCAATTCTATCAGCGTCCAACTCTCATGATTTGGGGGGAGTTAAGCTTTTACATCTTTAACAAACATTTTGCATTGTCTTAACCATCTGGCCGGGAAGTTACCTGATAATTAATCTAGCGGTGATGAGTTTTGGGACCGTATCGTGTCCGCAGCCATCATCACGTAGTTCGTTTTACCTAATTAAGGTTTCGAACGGCGCGTCAGACGTGTCCCGTCGTTAATGGGGAGCGGCATGGACTTCGGCTGGCGCGCCGATTTTCTTTGATCCAGTTTGATTTCTATCCTTTGCGCGCAAGTCTAGACTTGGCGAACAATGCAAGCTCTCAAGAAACTACTCGCCACAACATTCAAGCTGGTGATCTTCATTGGCGTTATTGGTGGTGGTTATTACGCTTACCAGCGATACACCACCGAAATCGAAGAAGAAGAACTTGGCGAGTTGCCGACCGTCATCGCTGCAGTTCGTGACATTACCGTCTCGGTTTCCGCCACAGGTATTCTGCAGCCGGTCAAGATCGTCGAAATCAAGTCTAAGGCATCCGGTGAAATTCTTGAGATGCCGGTCGAGATGGGAGACTTCCTCGAAGCTGGTGCTCTGATTGCCCAGATTGACACTCGCATTCTCGACCAAGAACTCAAGCAGGTCGGAGCCGACTATGAGTCAGCGGAGATCCGTCTACAGATCGCACAGCGGCAGTTCGTTCGTGCGGAGTCACTGCACGCCGAGGACTTGCTCTCGGAAAACGACTTCGAGACTAGCAAGCAGAACTTCACTAGTGCCGAATCACAGTTCATCCGCGCAGAAGCTTCGCTCGAACTGGCGCGCGAACGACTTGAAGACACCACGGTAACCGCACCGATCAGCGGCACAATTATCGCCAAGACCGTTGAGCAGGGCCAGATTATCGCCTCAAGTACCAACAATGTTTCTGGCGGCACGGTATTGATTCAAATGGCCGACCTTTCCGAGCTTGAGATTCGGACGCTAGTCGATGAGATCGATATTGGTAACGTTAAGGCTGGTTTGCGGATCGAAAGTACGGTCGAAGCGTTTGCCAACATGAGCTTTGAAGGCGAAGTAAGGAAGATTGAACCTCAGGCGGTGGTACAGCAGTCCGTCACCACATTTCCGGTATTGTCGCGCATCGACAACAGCGGCGGACTGTTGCTTCCCGGCATGAATGCCGACGTGAGTATCATCATCAAAGAGCGCAGTAACGTGCTGACGGTCTCCAACGAAGCGGTGCGTTCACCGGAGGATGCCCGTGAAGTGATACAACTTCTTGGCCTCGATGCCCCAGTTGACGTTTTGCAATCCTCGCTGGTGACTTCGTTGGAAAATCCAACCCAGCCAGCTTCGGCGTCAATGCGAGAACCAGGTGATTTGGCCAATGGCAACAGCGACAATGGCCACGCAGATAGTCGTGGAACCGTCACGAGGGCACAACCGGTCGGAGATATTTCGGGTGACAACGACAGCCGTCAGGAACCGGCAGTAGTTTTCGTTCTCGATATCGATGGGAGGTTCCACGCCCGCGAGATTGTCACTGGCGTTCGCGATTGGGAAACTTCAGAGGTTCTCGCTGGCCTTGAGGAAGGCGAAGAGCTAGTGCTGTTGCCGAGCACGTCGTTGCTTCGTTCGCAGCAGGATATACGTGACCGGTTTGCGCGGCAGAATACTGTCGTTTCACTCCCTGGCCAATAGGTAGATTGCCGGCGCCTAGGGCGCTGATTTGAGGTCTGCATGCTGTACTTTGAGATTATGCGCGTCGCGCTCAACTCTCTGCGGGTGAATCCGCTGCGATCGATGCTTACCATGCTTGGCGTCATCATTGGCGTCGCGGCAGTGATTACTATGATCGCTCTAGGGACGGGCGCGCAGGCCGCCGTTGAGGCGCAACTTAATTCGCTCGGTGCTGATCTTCTCACGGTTAGCCAAGGATGGGGGAAGGGTCGGGATGGTGCCCGGGGTCGCTCAGAGCGACTTTCTGTCGACGACGCCGTCGCCATTCAGGCCAAGACTCGCACAATAACAGACGTTGTTCCGGTCTCGGAACGCGATGCCCAAGTGGAATACGGCAATGTAAACCTGGGCACAAAGGTCATCGGCACATGGGCCCAATGGGCCGAGATCAACAACTGGGAGATTGCTCAAGGCCGTTTTATGACTCAGGCCGAGGCCGATGGTCGGCGTCGTGTTGCGGTGCTCGGCAGCGCGTTGTCGGAGATCCTGTTTCCCCTCAGCATTGATCCGGTCGGTTCGGAAATACGCATTCGCGGGATCCTCTTCGAAGTTATAGGAGTATTCCAAGAGAAGGGGGTTGCAGCCGCCGGTAGAGGAAACCGAGATGAGCAGGTATGGATCCCCTTGTCGACCTCGCAATGGCGTGTCTTTGGGAGCGATCGCATCAACAACATCCAGGTAAAGATCGCCAGCGAAAACTTGATGACAGCGGCGATGGCCGAGATCGAGGCAGTCATTCGTCGCGAACACCGCCTGAGTCCCGGCGCAGAGAGCGACTTCCGAATTGATGCAGCGACAACTTACCTCGAGGTCATTCAGGAAAGCAGAGAGACGTTCACGATGTTGCTTGCCGGAATCGCCGCGGTCAGTTTGGTGGTCGGTGGTATCGGCATCATGAACATCATGCTGGTGTCGGTCACCGAACGAACCCGGGAAATCGGGATCCGGAAGTCGATCGGTGCTACGAGCGGTAGTGTCCAATTGCAATTTCTTATCGAGGCTGTCGTTTTATCTTGCTTAGGTGGGGCGCTAGGAATCGCACTCGCTTGGGTAGCAGCGGACCAACTCTCGGAGAGTTTCGGTTGGACGATGGTGATTCCCCCCAATGCCGTCATTATGTCTTTTGGCTTCGCTGCTTTAATTGGGATCGTTTTCGGTTTTTATCCCGCTGTCCGTGCATCACGGCTCGACCCCATTGAGGCGCTTCGGTTTGAGTAGGTTTCTCTTGATCCCCTTTACCTTATTGACGGCAGCAATTGTTTCTACCAGTGTGTTTGCCGCTCCGTTAACACAAGGGAACAAACAGGTCGTAGGCAGGCTTGACGTGCAAGCAGCGGCTAAGGAGGTTGCGCTTCGGCAAGCCGTGATGAGTGCGCAACAGCAAGAACAAAGCAGCAGCGGAGACGGTGAAAAGAGTAACGGCAACGAGATCGCTGATCCGGCATATGAGGCCCAGGTTCAGGCGATTACCGGGAAGCGGATGACCACTGTCTACACCGCCGTGCCACCCAATATCGATGGCGTCCCAAACGAACCGGAATGGAACCTGGCTGAACCAGTTAGCGACTTCTTTCAGCGTGAACCGGACAACGGCCAACCGGGATCAGAACGCACTGAAGTGCGCATGCTATATGACGACGAGGCCTTGTATTTCGCGTTCTATTGTTATGACAGCGAACCGGACAAGATCATGGCGATGGACCTGCGTCGTGATAGCCGCATGAATACTGACGACACAATAGCGGTCGGGCTTGATCCCTACCACGATCGCCGCAGTGCATTTGTGTTCCGGGTTAACCCGCTGGGGACTCGGTTCGATGTTGAGGTCCGTGACGAGCGCAATATCAACGCCGATTGGGATGAACGCTGGGACGCTAAAACAACAATCACGGACGAGGGTTGGTTTGCTGAGTTCCGCATTCCGCTCTCCTCGTTGAGCTACCGGACTGGCTCGCACGTCTGGGGCATCGATTTTAAGCGCGAGGTTCGCCGCAAGAACGAAGAGCATAATTGGAGCAATTACAAGCGCGGCTTCCAATTGAACGCGGTGTCCTTTTTCGGAAACCTTGTCGGCTTACGCAATCTTAAAATGACAAAGCGGTTCCGGTTCCAACCGTACGCAGCGGGGTCGGGCTCTCGATACAACCTCACGAGTGATCCATCCGACGAAGCCGATGGCAGTGCCGGCGTTGAGAACTTCAAGATCCGAATCACGCCGAATTTGACCGCCGACTTTTCCGCCAACACGGATTTCGCCCAGGTGGAAGATGATACGGAACGCGTCAACCTGACACGCTTTCCACTATTTTTCCCGGAAAAACGTGAGTTTTTCCGCGATTCATCGAGCGACTTCTCTTTTGGGAGCGGCGGATACAATCGGGGGGGCGGCTACTCTATGCGGGCGCCGACAGTCAGCCTCTACCACTCGCGCAACATTGGCATGGAGAACGGTGAACCGGTTCCAATGTTGTACGGTGCCAAGATCACTGGAAAGTTGGGTTCTACCAACCTTGGTTTCATGAACGCACATACCGGTGACTCTAAAATCACTGACGACGCCATCGGTCCCTCCAATCCAGGCAAGAACTTCAGTGTGTTGCGACTGAAGCAGGATGTCTTCAGGCGGTCGAGTATCGGGTTGATGTTGACCAACACTCAGGGTGGCGGCAAATACAATCGTGTGGGTGGGGTTGACGCGAACTTTGTGTTCTACGATTTCTTGACGATTGGCGGTGAAATCGCCAGTGTTCTCGCGGATGATTCCCTCGAGGCAGATGCCGAGCTTGACGACAACCCGATCACTGCACGCTTTGGCGCCGGTTGGAATAGTGACCAATGGGTTATATCTGGAAACTATCAGCGGATCGACGCAGACTTCCAGACCGATCTTGGCTTCATCTCGCGACGTGACATTGCGAGCCAGAATTACCGTGTCGGCTGGAACCCCCGGCCCAGTTTTGCACCGTCAATCCGCCAGGTCCGCTTCTCTGGAAGTTTCAACTACTTAACTGATGTTGAGGGCAACTTTCTTGAGCAAAAAGCCGGCTTGAATACCAGCGTGAACTTCCAGTCAGGCGATAGGGTCACGTTCAATATCAGCAAGGATCTCGAGCGTCTTGAACGGATTTTCTTCATTTCAGTTAAGGAGAACATCTTCGCACTGCCGGGGGACTATAGGACCCAAGGCTACTCAGTCAACTTCGATAGCGTTGACTCGCGAACAGTGAGCGGAAGGATGAACGTTAGCTGGAATGAATATTGGGGAGGCACGCGCTATTCGTTGAGGCCAGGCGGCACCTTGCGTTTCAACGAGAACTTCAGCCTATCTCCGAGCTATAGCTACAACCACATCGAGATGCCGACCGGGGTCTACGATACCCACACGGTCACGGCACGCGTTACCTACAACTTCAACGCGCGCTGGCTTACCAATTCGCTGGTTCAGTACAACAGCGTCTCGGGCCGGGCCTCTGTATACGCCCGCTTGCGCTACGTCATCAACGAGATCGACAGCTTCTATTTCGTCTACAAGAGCACCCGAACTTGGGACGAAGCCTGGGACGGCATCGCCGACCATCAGCTGATCGCTAAGATGACCTACTCGATCGACTTTTAGCCTTTTTAGTGAATCTCTTGCGTGGCCCACAGCTCCGCCAGGATCTTTGAACTCAGGCTAACGAAAAGGCATTGCTCCCGCTTTCGGACTTACTCCTCCTCTGGATCAACTAGGCGAATCGCCCAGAGTCCGGAGTTATTGTCCGCAACCCAGACTAGGCCCTTGAACGGCATCGTGCCCCAGGTGCGGGCGGCGTTAGCTTTAAATCCTTCTGGATCGTCGGGTACAAAGTAAGCAATCTCGCGTCCCTGGGTGTAGAGATTGCCAAGAAGCTCACCCGAGATGTCGACAACCCGCAGCCCCTGGTTGTAGTAGCCGATGTATAGGACATCATCTTCGATCCAGAAATTGTGGGTGCCACCCTCGGGGACTTGATAGCGTGCGATTTCCTTTGGGTTCTCGTAGTTCTCGTCGAACTCGATGACATGGATCCAGCCAGCAGCATTGACCGCTGGGCCAGAAAACCGATCAATGCCCTGCGGGTTGCGATCGGCAGGGAAGTGTTCGTCGCCCGCGAACACATAGAACTTTCCATCTGCATTCCAGTACGGGAAGCCGGCGTGATTCCAGCCGCTAGGATAAGTGTACTGGCCCACCTGGACCGGATTTTGCGGCGATCCGCCCTTGCCAGCGCCGCCAACGTCGACAACTACGATGCCATCTGTCCAGTTCGACGAAACCGCTACCCCGTTCTCTACCCAAACATCGTGGATACTGTGTCCTGGTGTCTCAAGCTCAAATCGACCGACGCGGTGCGGATTTGTCGGATCCTCGATATTGATCACGTCATAGCGTTGACCTGAAGACAAAGCATAAACGTGCTCATCGTAGATATAGACGTTGTGCACACCCCCGGTCATTTCGTCGTCGTAGCGAGCTAGGATCGGCACGCCTTTGTTCTCGATGTCTGAGCAATCGAGGATGACAAAGCCGTTACGGCGGTTGCTGGCACCTTCTCGGCTGATAATGCAGATTGAGCCGTCTTCGGAGACCTTTACGTCGTTGACGGTTCGTGCGTCGATGCGAACTGTTGCCGCCATGTAGATATTGGTCGGATCCGTGACATCCCAGAAATAGGCGTGGCCTTCCGCGCCCCAGGTTCCCGTAACCGCGTAGTCGCGACCGTTCGGCCCCTCCCATACCCAAAGATCGGACGTCTTCCGATCGGACACGCGGCCCTGTCCTACAACTTCCACGAGCTTCTTGACGTTGCGTGGCTCAACCCAAATGGTTTGGATCGCTACCTGGTTGCCAGCAGACGCGATGATTGTGTACTCGCCCGGAAGATCGGCAACGAAACGACCGTCCTCAGTGATCATGCCTGACGATGCCGAACCGTTCGCATGGTCAACTGTCCGCGCGCGGAAGCTGTATTCGATCGGCATATCGGCCAGTTCGCTACCTCGTCCGTCAAGAGCCGTGGCGTTGAACTGGAGCACGTCCCCCGTGCGAACTTCGGTATTGTTGACCGTAAGTCGCACGGACTCGACTGGATTGTTCATGACGCGGACGTCGATTATCTCGGTGACACCCTCAGCGGAAGCACTAATTGTTGCGGCACCCTCATCGACCATACGTAACAGGCCGAATTCCGTTACTTCAATAACTGACGAGTCACTGCTTGCTAGCTCCGCGTTGATGTCGGTACGGGTGCCACCGTTGACATCCTGAATGACGATCTCGGGACGCACTGTCGTAGAGTGATAATAGTTTGCTGGCAAGCCGATGAAGTTGATTGAGTCAATAGCGGGGAAGGGGATACTGACCGTGATTTGCACTTCCGCTGCGGCCGAAGCGCCACGACCGAGAGGCATGGATGTTCCCTCAGTACTCTCGGCCGGTACCCGTGCGGTGAGCAGGTAATTACCGGGTCGCAGCGCTTCTACCTCCCCGGTAGAAGCATTCACCGATACGGCACGCCGTGCCTGCGAGAAAAACAGTACCGGACGATCCACTATATTGCCGGCGGCATCCCGCACCGTCGCTGTCAGCGTGGTTTTTTCTCCGAGTGCTAGCGTGAGTTCGGCCGGTTCGATAGTGAGCTGTATTGTTGCTTGTTCTTGCTGTTGCGCGACAAGAGGAGCGGCCGCCATCAACAGAACTAAAACCAGCAATAGAATGCGATCCTTCATCATTAGGAATGACTCCTTGGAGGTGGTCGAATGCGTCGAAGTGAATCGGGAAAGGCTCCACTTACCTTGCCACCCGTTCGAGGGGGGAACAACCGGAACCGGACGACAGCGGGCATGCTCATCTGATATTCGGCCAGTCCCGCTGCGTTGTGGGCTACGCCCACCGGGGATAAAGTTCTTTCATGTCTCTATTGGATCAGATTGAGAGTTTCGTGCCGTTGAAAACTCCCGCACCGAAAATTTCCTTCTTCGTTGTTTTGTTGCTCACCTTGGGGGTCGCTGTGTTTGCCACACAGTCTGACGAGTTCGTAGCGTCGGATGCGGCCAACGACTGGTCGAGGTTTCGGGGACCAAACGGGAATGGTGTTGCCGATACATTCAATCTGCCCAGCGAGGTTGGTCCGGACACCAACGTGATTTGGGCGACTCAACTTCCTCCGGGGCATTCATCGCCGATCCTTTCGGAGGGCAAGATTTTCCTGACGGGAGTTGTAGAAGATGACTTGCAAACCATCGCGTTAGATCGTGGCTCGGGCGAGATTATTTGGCGCCAGACGGCGCCGAGCCACCCGACCGACCCGCCTGATCCGCGCAACAATCCGGCGTCACCGAGCCCGGTCACCGACGGTGAAATTGTTGTCGTGTTCTTCGCGGACTACGGGATGATTGCCTACGATGTCGACGGCAATGAACTCTGGAGGCTGCCTCTGGGGCCTTTTGACAACATATACGGCATGGGGGCATCGCCGATCCTGGCTGACGATATGGTGATCCTGGTTGCTGACCAAACCAACGATTCCTACTTGCTTGCGGTCTCACGGGAAGACGGCAGCACGATCTGGAAGGCTGATCGCCCGGAGGCCAAAAGCGGCCATGCGACACCGATCCTTTGGGTCGATGATACTGGTCGTACCCAGTTGCTGATCCCAGGCTCGTTTTTTCTAACCGCTTATGATGTTTCAAATGGCGAGAAGCTCTGGTGGGTCAGTGGTCTCTCCTTCGAGATCAAATCGACGCCAGTGATACACGACGGGATGATTTTCGTAAATGGCTTTGGATCACCAATGCAGCAACCCGGCCGCCAGCCCCAGATCGAGACCTTCGAGCAGGCTCTGGAACGCGATGTCGATGGCGACGGTAAGCTCAGTGCCGAAGAGCTCCAAGGCACCCTTGCAGCTGGCTGGATGGGCTTCACCGATCTCAACCACGATGATGCTTTCGATGCCAAGGATTGGGCCTATTTTAAAGCCGCGATGACCTCAACGAACGGTGTGCTTGCCATTAAGCTAGGCGGCGCAGGTGACATGACTGAACAGAACGTTGCCTGGACATATCATCGTGCCGTGCCGCAGTTGCCGTCACCGCTGATATATGAAGGTGTGCTGTACATGATCAACGACGGTGGCATCGTCACGTCTTTCGACCCGACCACCGGGGAGGTCCTCGCCCAAGGTCGCCTTCGTGGCGCTGTGGATGCGTACTATGCTTCTCCCGTTGCAGCCGATGGCAAGATCTACTTCGCTAGCGAACTCGGTTTGGTCGCGGTTGTGGAACCCGGCGGTGGACTCGACGTCGTATCAGTCGGTGACCTCGATGACTTGGTATATGGCACCCCGGCGATCGACGACAGCCGAATTTATCTGCGCACCAGAAACACCCTGTATTGCTTCGGATTTCAATAGGAGAAGAACGCCATGTTCAACCGCCGTGAGTTCTCGACCACACTGGCGCTAGCATCAGCTAGCGGGTTGGTACGCCCGCGTGCCACGTTCGGCATTGGGCAGCAATCAACCGTTTTTGATTGGCGGCCGATTAGGGACGCCATGAGGGTCGCCTTTGGTGCTGGTGGCAATGTGCTCGCCGTTAACGATGGAAGTAGCCTCGTACTCGTTGACACTAAGAACGCTGGCTTTGGCGAGGTGTTGCGGGCCGAAGCTGAGTCATTCGGCGGTACGCTTGAGAGCGTCGTTAATACCCACCATCATGGTGACCATATTGGCGGCAACCCATTTTTTACTGGTGGGGTTCCGGTGTATGGCCAGGAGCGTGGCGTAGCACGCGCTATGGCGGGGGGCTCTCAATTGTTGGCCGGTATTCTTCGCGACCATGTCGGACGCCTCGAGCGCTTTAATCAGCAGGTGGACAACATGGATATCTCTGGCGAAGCGCGCAGTGCTGGATCGCAATCGGTGGCGGCCTTCATGGCTATGGCTGAAGAACAAATGACCGCCATGTCTTTTTCGGCTACCGAAACCTTCGAGTCTGAGCAAGAAGTTACGGTTGGATCGACCACCCTTGAGCTTCGCCACATAGATCGCGGCCATACCGACAACGACGTCTTTGTTTTTCTTCCGGAGGCCAAGGTTATTCACGGAGGCGACCTGTTTTTCAATGGTCTTCACCCACGGATTGATACCGGCGCCGACGCCACGACCGTCGGTTGGCAGAATTGTCTCAAAGCGATGATTGAACTGTGTGATGCAGACACGGTATGTATACCGGGGCACGGCGAGATCAGCGACATCAACGGCCTGCAGGATTTCTCTAACTATTTCGACATCCTTCGGGATTTCGTCCAGAAGGAGATTGACGATGGCCGGACACGAGACCAGATTATTGAGATGCAGCCGCCGGAGTTCGCGGACTGGTCCCCGCGCCGGCTCAACGACAACCTGGGAGTGGTCTACGACGAGCTGACAGCTAGCTCATGATCGCAGACGGATGCCTCGAACCTTTTCTTTGGGCGCAAGGCTGGCGGTGAGACTCCTGGGATGGGGCAATGCTACCTGCGGTGGGCGTTGTTAGTTACTTGCCAACCGATGGTAGTTTCCTGCGTGGAAAAGTAGAGGCTCCCCCGGGTCGCTATCTTGATAAAGTGCGACGACCTCGCCGACCACAATCCAATGATCTCCACCGTCATAGATTGCTTGAGTCTTGCAGCCGACGCATGCTAGCGCGTCGGCGATGCGGGGTGCGTCACCGGCTTCATCCCATTCGACGAACGCGTGCTCAGGTTCACTATCCGTGCCGGCGAAATGGTTAGAGATTCCTTCCTGGTGAGTTCCAAGGATGTTGACCGTGAACGAACTGCCGACCGTGCAACAGGAGGAAATGCGCGCGTCCTTTGCTGGGCAAAAAAGGAGCAGTGTCGGGTCCAGTGACAACGAGGCAACAGCATTTGCTGTCATGCCACGCACATCTCCATCCTTAGCAGCGAGGACCACCGTGACGCCGGTTGCAAACAAACCGATCGTATTACGGTAGCTTCGCTGGAAGTCTTCGTCCGACATGTTCATCACCTACTGGCTGCAGCAGCCGGGTTCCACAAAGATGGGCCACGGTTAGCGATGTTCGCCTAGTTGATCTTCCAAAAGGCGATGCCGCCGGCTTGCTTCCCAATGTCGAGGTTGCCGACCCGTTTGAACGTCGTCAGGTCATAGGCTTCTACTGAACCCGGCTCACCGCCGATGCCCTCGATGGTGGCGAACGCGTAGCGGGCGTCCGGCGTGATCACGATTCCATGCGGGATCGGCCGCAGCGTTTCGACGCGCCCAACCTCCTTCCCGGCATTAAGGTCCCAAAAGCCAACAGACCGGCTGCTCTTGTAGGTTACTGCCAGCAGCGTGCCGTCGAGCGAAACATCGAGATTATAGGGACCCGCTGGAGTCGCGAACTCGCGAGTTATTTCCCAATCCTCAAGGTCGATCTCGAGGATCTTGCCAGCGCCGTTGCCGGCGACGTAAATCTTGCCTTGAGGCGTTGGGGAAGTGGCCCAGGTAGGCTTGATTATCTCCGACATGTCCATACCGTCCACTTCTTCATGCCCCGCCTCACCACCATGCTGAGCCATGCGCTGCTGGTGGGCCCCATCAATCTGGTGCTGTGCGTGCCTTGTCAGACCAAGTTGCCGACTTACCTCAATCCGATAGGCATCTATTTCGACAAGCACGTCGTCCATCATGTTGACCGAATACAGCTTAGAGCCCTCCCGGTTCATACGGGCACCGTGTGGCATCACGCCGACATCAACTTGGCCGACCTCGGTCATGCTTTCGGGGTCAACGACAGAGATCGAGCTGGGTTCCGGCAGGCCGTGGAGGTTGAAGTTAGCGACGTAGAGCAAGCCGATGCTCGGCGACACTGCCAGCGTTGCAGGGAACATGCCCACCGCAACTTCGCCGAGCCAGACGTCATCCCCAGTGCTGTACTTGACGATGTTGCCGTGGGGCCCTGGTTGACCATGCGCCAGCGACAGGTACCAAAACTCGCCGTTGGGCGAGATCCCGAGCCCGTGAGGCCCTTCGATTTCAGTTGGCCAGGAGCCGACCTCGATGCTCTTGATTAAGCTCAGGCCTCCGGGGCCGAAGGCGATCTTCTCGACAACATCATCTGATTCAGCGGCGACGTAGAACGTATAAGTGCCCTGTGCCTGCGGAATCGCTGGCACCACGGCAAGCAGCGTTCCGGTGATGGCGACGAGCGCGACGATCGGCGCCTTTTTCATTGCGGGTCCTCTTCGCGGACCTTTACCGCCCATAGGCCCGAGTTGAGATCGGAGAAGAAGATATTGCCTTTAAACGGTTGTGGACCCCAGGCGAACGGAGAGTTCGGAAGGAAGCCCTTAGGGTCGTAAGCAAGAAAGTAGCCGATTTCGCGCCCCTGGCGGTAAAGGTCGCCGAGCAACTCACCGGACACGTCGATGACGCGCAGGCCGCCCTGATAATAGGCGACGTACATAATGTCGTCCTCAACCCACAGGTTATGGGTGCCGACCTCGGGTACCTCGTAACGGGCTACCTCATGAGGTTCGCCCCATTCGTCCCACTCGATGACATGGATCCAGCCATTCATTCGCTCAGCTTCGCCCTCGTAACCTGGCGTATTGCCTCGCCGGCCTGCCTCATCACCAGCGAACATATAGAACTTCCCGGCCGACTCACTCCAATACGGGAAAGCGGCATGGTTCCAGCCGCTCGGGTAAGCGTAGCTTCCTAGAAGCACGGGGTTGTTCGGGGAGCCGCCCTGGCCTCCGCCGCCAACGTCAACAGCGACCACCCCATCGGACCAGTTCGATGAAAAGGCGATGCCGTTGGCCACCCAAACGTCATGAATTGAGGATCCTGGGCTGTCGTGCTGGTAGCGGCCGACCCGGTATGGGTTGGTTGGGTCCTCGATGTTGATGATGTCGTAGCGACTTCCAGCGCTCAATGCGTAAATGTGATTCTGGTTAATGTAGAGGTTGTGGACACCACCGGTTAATTGGTCGTCGAATGTCGCCAGGATGCGCGCACCTCCACTCGCCAGATCAGAAACATCTAGAATGACTAGGCCATTGCGCCGGTTGCTGGCGCCCTCGCGACTAATCACAGCAATGCGACCGTCCTCGGAGACCTTCACATCGTTGACTGTTCGTGCATCGACGTGAATGGCATCGATGATTACCATGTTGCTTGGGTCCGTCACGTCCCAGATGTAGGCGTGACCCTCGGCGCCCCAGGTGCCGGTGATGGCGTAGTCTTTGCCGTCGACACCCTCCCAAACCCACAGGTCTGATGTGGCACGGTCGCGCACCGCGCCATGGCCCACAAGTTCGATCTCCCTCGCCATGTTGCGGGGTTCGATCTCCAACGTGGTCATACCTACTTGATCGCCAGCGTTGGCGATAATGACGTATTCGCCCGCGACATCAGCGACAAAGCGGCCATCATCGGCGATCAGGCCTGACGAGGCCTGCCCTAGGTTGTGGTCGACTGTGCGAGCCTGAAACGAATACTGAATTGGAATCCCTTCTACTTCATTGCCATCGGCGTTGAGTGCGCGCGCGTTTATGTGCACGACATCACCAGTACGCGCCTTGTTTGTCTGTGGATTCATCTCGATATGCACAGTTGGGTTCTCTTCGACGCTCATCGGCAAGCTGATCGAAGTTGCTTCTGCCCTCGCTGTGATTGTTGCTTCACCCGAAGCAAGCAAGCTGATGCGGCCCAGCGCCGTCACCTGGGCAACTGTTGTGTTGGTGCTCTGGAACATTACGGCGACGTCGGTTCGGTTGGCTCCGGAGCGATCGGTTAAAGTGACCTCAGGTCGAAAGTTTGTTCCGGCGTAGAACCGGGACGGGGTGGCGTCGAACTCGATCCCGGTGATCGGTGGGGCCGCCACGACGACGGGGATCATCGCTTGCACTCGTGCCGGGGCACGCCGGCCCGTCTCATTTGGGTCCATTGGCACACGTGCCATGATCTGAAACTCGCCTGGTCGATAAGCCTCGACTTGCCCGGTTGGAGTAACCCCCAACGCCCGACGTGCCGTTGAGAGGAAAACCACTGTGGCACCCTCAACCACATTGCCGTCAGCGTCTTTGACGACAGCGGAGATCTCGGTGGTATCGCCGACTTCGAGAGTCAGAGACTCTGGCGTGATAACAATTTCTGTCGCCTGCGCATCCTGCTGGTGGGCGATCACGGGGGCGACGAGCATCGATACGAGTATAAAAGTGGCAAATACGTGAAAGGCTTTCACTGGAGTCCCCTTACTGACAGAGAAGTGAATAGTACGGCTACGTAGATGGAAAACTAAGCTTGCCACTGAGGGGCCGGATCTACAACAGGCGGCCTACGCGGGCGGGACTCTTAGTCAATCGGTAGTGTTCCCCATTCTTCTTTTCCAGAGAACCGATAGAGCTAGGAAGGGGAATTAGGCTGGGGGTTGACGCTAATCTCGATGACGCCATCGTGACTAATCGACAGCCAATCGGCCGACTCAAGTTTGTTGAAATCGTCTTCGGCGACCATCAAAACTGGGAAGTTGGTGTCGTACAACTCGTTGGCGACGATCGAAGCTAGAGCGAGGAATGATGCCACGCCCGTCGTGATGATGGCGGCTGGTGATTTACCCCGACGCACCGCCTCAAGCAGCACGCCGGTTGTGGTGCTTGACCCCTTTGTATGGGGTATCGCGATAATTCGATTAGCTCCGACATGACCAGCGAGAGGGTGGCGACGGTCGATGATCTCGCCGGTATTCTGGTCGTAGCCGCCCCAGAAACTTAGGGGCTTGTCGCTCCACAACACCGGACCGGTGGCTTCACCTTCGACCAGCGTCTTTCCCTGGATGAAATCGCCCATGCCTAACTGTCCCAGAGCGAGTTGTTCGTTCTCACCCTACCGCTGATGGCTGAACGGACGCAGTCAGCCATGCTCCCAAAGGCTACCTCGGCGTCAAGCAGACCGGGCGAGTAATAGGCATATTTCGCTGAGTTTGTCATTAGACGCCGAGTCTCCGGGAACAACATCGGGGTAGTAAGGATGCAGGTATCTACAGTCACTTTGCCGCCGAAAGCCTCAAGTGTGTCGAGTAGCCCAGACTCCCGCGCCAGCTTAACCATCGCGCGGCTCGACGTCACTAGGAAATCCACGTCGGTATGGCATTGTTGCCCTTCAATCATGGGCTCGAGCTTGCGGAACTCAGCGAAAGAAAAATGCGGACTGCCGAGAACCACCATGTCCAGTGCCTTGCCCTGGGAACTATCGAGTTCAGAGCGAATATGGCGCAGGTCACGGAGGTTTATGTTATGTACGTCGGTGGGTTCGTGGCCTTGGAACGCTTCAGCACGGGTTAGCGCCTCTGGTGTTTGTCCCACGATGTGAAACAAGTGCACGGCACCAGAACTGGCGCCACCAGCACAGATGGCCTTAAGTTGGTCCTCGGCCAGCTCAACCGTGAGGCCTTCGACAACTGGTACGCGATCGTCGGCGATTGTGCCAAGCAGGTGGCCGAGGACTGGCGCAAACAAATCATCAATTTGCAGATCCTCGGGGATGTCAATTAGCTTGAGCAGTATCTCGCCGGCCCGGTTCTCGTTTAGATGCAAGCCAACAGCTGGCACCCGCCCGGTGATAGCGGCGCAAACGTCGAGGAGGTCCGGATACTGGATGGTGCGTGCCCCAAGTACCGAATTAGCAAAGGCGACCGCGTTTGATTCACCCCAAGCTATTTGCTCACCAAACGATGGTTTCTCAGACACCTGATACGGAGCACAGGTCCACGTGGCCTCGGTGCCCATGCTCTGGTAGGCGAGCATCTGGCGATGTGCCTTCTCTGCCCACTCTGCGGGGACCGCCCAGTCTTGCCAGCCATTCTCGTCAACGCCGCTGACGTTGAGAGTGGTAGGAACTACCACCTTGGCACCCATGTGGGCGAGCTTCTCGGCAAACTCAAGCGTCGCGTCACCTTGGAAGAGCGTGCTGTCGATGTGGGCGCGGGTGATGTCAATCATTTCTGCAGCGCTCTGGATTTCGCCAATGCGCATGAGAATTGACATCGCAAATTGCGATGCTTTGCCCAGGTCCCCAGCAAGACAGGAGCGATCGAATTCGGAAAGGTTCATGGGCTGCGAATGCTATTCAGGAACGAATAACTCGGGAGAGCCCACAGGGACCATGCCGACCCTGTTAGGATCCCGGTGAAAGTGTCTTCACGATACACGATCTTTGGATGAGATGATGCTAAAAGAGGTGCGGTGGGGGTCGGTTTTGACCACCAGAAGGTTCACAGTAGCTATCGTCCTAGCGGTGACGCTCTGGTTTACAGGAGCGGGGGGATCTCCGGCATATGCTTCCGCTGAGCGACAGACCTCGGTACAAGCAACCGGTTCGATATCGGGAGTGGTTCGTTTCGTCGGTAGCCAGCCGGACTCAGCGATTCTCCAGATGGCTGCCGACCCCTTTTGCCTGATTGCACACCAAGGTAAGACTGTCACAGTCGAGAATTTGGTGGTTAACGCCAATGGCACCTTGCGGGGGGTTTTCGTTTACATTCGTGACTCAGACGCGATAGGTGCGTCGGTGCCAATAGCGCAACCCGTCGAACTTAATCAGGTTGCATGCGTCTACCAGCCACGTGTCCTCGGCGTGCAGACGGGCGCCACGATCAAGATAACCAACTCTGATACGACGCTGCACAACGTCAACGTTCAAGCAACCAACAACCCTTCCTTTAACGTGGCCCAGCCGATCCCCGGCATGTCGATCGAACGGTCCTTTGCTAACCCCGAGGTCATGATCCCGGTCAAATGCGACGTTCATTCCTGGATGCGAGCTTATATAGGAGTCTTGCCGCACCCCTACTTCGCCGTTACGGGCAAAGACGGAGCCTTCGACATCAGTGGGCTGCCCACTGGTGATTATGTTCTCGAGGCCTGGCACGAGACGTTGGGAACCCGGACCATGAGTATGAAGGTGGAAGCTGGAGCGTTGGCGATCGCCAACTTCAGCTTCGCGAAGGAACGGTAAAGCGTGGAGGCTTAATTGGAATGGGTGAGATCCGGGCGCTAAGGATTCCAGGTCGCAGCCTTTTAGGCCGGATTGCGATCCCCGCGATCATAGCGGCGGGCGGAACGTTCCTGTTCACCACGGCGGGAATGTCTTCAGCCTGGCACTCGAGCCAGCAAATGCCTGACCTTAGTACCCGAAAGGGGCTCTACGAAGCCGGGTGCCAATACTGCCACGGTGACGACGGGCGTGGTGTTGACCTCAGCACCGTGGGGTTCGACGTGCCGCTGCCGGACCTCACCGACTGTAGTTTTGCCACCCGCGAGCCCGACGCCGACTGGTTCATCGTTACCCATCAGGGCGGGCCGGTCCGTGGCTTCGCGAACAACATGCCGGCGTTTGGAGAGGCATTCACCGACGAACAGATCCGTCAGGTCGTTGGCTATCTACGGACCTTCTGTACTGATAATCGCTGGCCTCGTGGTGAGCTGAATTTCCCCCGGGCAATTATCACCGAGAAGGCTTATCCCGAGGACGAGTCCGTCTTTACTTTGGGAGGCAACGCTGACGATCTGCGCGGCAGATTCTTATACGAGCAACGAGTCGGTCCAACGGGACAGTTCGAGGTTGCAGTTCCAGTCGGTTTTCGTCAGAACAACGGGCAAGGGTCTTGGCTCGGTGGCGTCGGTGATATCGAAGTTGGCTACAAGCGAGTCTTTGCCCACAGTGTCAACAACGGCACGATCTTCAGCGGCGGCCTATCCGCTACATTGCCAAGCGGTAATGAAGATAAAGAACTTGGGAAAGGGACATTTGTGTTTGAACCGTTCGTTTCGGCTGGCTTTGCTCTGCCGCGGAATAGTTTTGCCCACGTGCAGATTGGCTTTGAGCTGCCCACCGATGCCGACAAGGCGGACCGTGAGTTATTTTGGCGTGGCGTGTTTGGAACAACCCTTAGCGCCGGACCTTGGGGACGGTCATTTTCGCCTATGGTCGAACTCTTGGGTGTTAGCGAGTTCGAAGAAGAGGCCACTGTGAACCTGTTTGACGTGTTGCCACAGGTCCAAGTTACCCTGAATACTCGCCAACACATTATGGCTAACGTTGGTGTGCGGCTCCCGGTCAACCGCACAGAAGGCCGGCCGACCCAGATCATTTTCTACCTGCTATGGGAATGGTTCGATGGTGGCCTTTTCGATGGTTGGTAGAAGTTCTTTCTCGAGGCCATGAGACACTTGAACGTCTGGTTCATCTTGACCACCGTCGCTACGATCTTGGTGTTTGCGTGGATGTTGCCTGCGATTGCCTTTACGCAAGAGCCGATTGATAGTTCGCTCTTTGGATCGGGTGCCGGCTCGATTACGGGGGAAGTTCGCTACGAAGGTTATCCTCCGGCCCCGACCGTTTTTTCGATGGCCCAGGATGCTTTCTGCATTGCAGTACATAGCAGCGAAACCACCCCTTCGAAACGTCTCGTGGTTAACAACAATGGCATGCTTCGCTGGGCCTTCATCTACATTCGTGAGGCCATCACTGGAAGCCTGCCGGTTGGTGAGCCTGAGCCCGTCACCCTCGACAAGGTCGGCTGCGTGTACCAGCCACATGTGCTTGGCATGCAGGCCGGTGCTTTGATCCGAATCGTGAACTCTGACCCCACACTGCACACTGTGCACTTGGTGGCTACCAATAATCCATCATTCAATATTGCCCTTCCGCAGCCCGGGATGAACATCGAACGCGTCTTTGCCAGCCCAGAGGTCATGATTCCTGTGCGCTGCAATGTTCATCCGTGGACCCAGGCGTACATTGGCGTTGTACCTCACGCATTTTTTGCAGTCACCGGAGAAAATGGACGTTTCATGATCGACGGGGTTCCCCCCGGCGTATATGTGCTTGAAGCTTGGCACGAGCTTTTGGGCCGGCAGGCGCTCCGTGTAGTTGTTTCAGATGAGAAGGAGTCCGAGGCGCGGTTCAATTTCACTATTCGAAACTGACAAACTTCATGGTTTGCTGGAGTCAACTAGTAGCTAGCACTATTGATCCCCCTTGAGCACTGGAAGCAAAGGTACGTGTAAGGCGCCAGCGACCGCCAATGTACTTGATACCATGCCGACGACAAAGACAGCGGCCAGGATCAGCCCAAGCGAATTCCATGGTAAGTCTAAGGCTCCGCCGGCGAACCGTGGCGCGATAGCGATTAGCGAAGACATGCTGCCAATAGTGGTGCCGAGCGCTAGCAGAAAAGCATTTTCGATCAACACCATTCGGGTCAGTGCCTTGCGGCGGAACCCGAAGGCGCGCAACGTTGCCAGCTCGGCACGGCGTTCGATGACGTTGCGAATGAGCACTATCGTGAGACCCACGGTGCCGAGCAAGAGCCCGAGACCGCCTAGAAGTTGGAACGTTGCCAAGTAGGTATTCTGCACAACCAGAAAGTCTGCTAGTAGCTGATCCGTTCGTTCGGCGTCGAATCCATAAGGCCCGAGGGTACGCTCAAGAGTCGTGGCGACGGCGTCGGCTTGGGTGGGGATGCTTGTTCCGGCGGCCCCGTCATTCGTGTCTAGGGGGAACCCAGCCAGATCGAGGAGGAACGTCGAGTATCCGCTCTGGCTAGGGAAATGTGTCAGCAGGTTTGCTTCGGAAATCAACAGCTCGCTGCGGAAGACGCTCTCGGCAAAAGTGGCGACGATCCGCAGATGAAGCGGTTGACCGTATTCGTTCTCGACAATCAGTTCGTCGCCGAGGCTGAGATGGAGGATCCACTGCACCGAGTTGGCGTCGCCGAGCACCGGGACAATGTTGGGGCCGAGATCCTGATAAAGCAGCGCCCAAGGGTTGTCCGGATCTTGGTTCCCCACCTCAGAATCTAGGCTCGATGGCGAAAGAATAGTCGCGAAGCTGAAGCCTCCTCGCTCCACCAATTCCGGGCTGGCGCCAAGCAAGCGGGGATTTTGTGGTCGGTAGAGATTCAAACAACTGGCGTCATCTCCGGGAACGGCGCGCAGGGGAAAGATTCGTGCGCCTCTAAGCAGGTTCTCGTCGTCGCGGGAGAAGCCGAGGTCGAAGCGGTCATCCGGTGAATTTAGGTCTTCATGGAGTGGAATCTCGGAAGTGGCGTAGAGAGCAAAGCCTCCGGTTCCCGAGTTCATTGTTTGGGACTCACGTGTTGGGTCTCGGTGGTTTGCAGCCACCGTGACGATCACGAACGATGCGAACGCAACCAGCGCCACACAGAGAATGCTGCGCCCGGGGTTCCAGGCACTGTTGCGGGTTGCCATGCCAAAGAAGGCCATGGTTCCCGACGGCCCAAGGTGGCCGTGCGAACCGCGACACCAGTCGGAAAACAAGGCAAGGCCAGCCGCCAGGAAAGGAACGCCGATTGTTCCGAAGACCATCGGGTCCATCGCCCTGCCGGTAGCGAAAGCGAGAACTAGCATGACACTCGCGAACCCCGCACTGATTGCTGCAAAGCTTCGGCGCAGTCGGCGTCGAGATGCGGAGGAACCGATGAGGCGATGGACGGAGCCTCTCAGAAGCAATGCCGCTGGAATCTTGCCAAGCCGCTGAACCGTGAACCAGATTACGCTGAGCACGACGATCATTGAGATCAGCCAACCTGTCGCAAGGCTTATCGGCACGACGTGGAGTGTCAGCATTGATGTGCCGACCGCTGGCAGCCACAGAGTTCGCAGCCCGAGCATCATGAGCGCCGCATAGCCGACGCTGGCAACCAGGCCAACGAGCGCGCCGATGGTGGCTACGATGCTGCCTTCCGCCAGCAACCGGCGATGGACGTGCTTGAGGGTGTAGCCCACCGACAACAACAGGCCAATTTCCTCAGTTCGAGTTTCAACCCCAAGGCTGAAAAGAAGGCCAGCGAGCATCGTTGCGGAAGCGATGAGGAAAAAGCTAAAGGCGATGAACAGGCCGCTGAAATCGGTTGCCCCGGTGGCGGCTTGCAAACCGTCGGCCCGAACCTCAAGAAAGCGCATCCCGAACTGCGAGAGGTTTAATCGAGCGAGCATCGCCGTCTCGAACAAGGTGTCGAACTCGTCGATCTGGACGGCGTCCGGAGGTGTCATCCGAACCGACGTGATAACACCGTACCGTGTGCTCCACAGTTCGTTGGCCTTTCCTTCGCTGACAAAGGCCTTCGGTGTGGCGGCATACTCGTCCCAGTAGTCCTCGTCGACGGTACGAATGCGGCGTAGGTCGACTGGGAATGGGGGATCCCAATCAGCGATATTTTCGGTGTCCTCGATGCCTGGGTAGTCAGGGGTTAGACGTCGGTCGTTGCCGAGACCACTCATTGCGACGACGCCAGCAACGACGAAGTCCGTTGTCTCGAGCTCGAGCTCTTCATAGGGTCCGACGACGTAGTACTCCATTCGCAAGGTGTCTCCGGCACCCGCTTTGATGTCGTTGGCGGCCCATTCGTTGATGAGGATCTCGTTGTCAGTCGGTATAGGAGCCGGTTCTCCTGATGTAAGTACCAGAGATGTAAGGTCGGCGGACACTCCAGCGAGTGCCGAGATGGTTGAGTAGGGGACTGAACGACCGCCGACCTCCATCGCGGTCGCCAGATAACTGGTAACGCGGGTGACCGAGGCGCCGACCTCTTTGGCGGTTTCTTCGACCGCAGCCAGCGTTAAGGGTCGCAGCACGTACTCGCTACTCTCGACCAGCGCGACGCCGTTATGCTGTTCGATGAGGAGGCCAAGATCCTCAAGATTCAAGACACCGCGGAGTAGATGTCCTATGGTTGTCGTGGATTCTGTCTGCCCCGGAGCCGTGGTTGTTGCTGACGGGTTCTGTCCGACTAGAACAGCGTTGACGTTACCCTCCTGGTCGATCGCCCGTTGCAGGTCATCGAGCCCGACGTAGGCGTTCGACGGAAAAGCTTGGTGCTGTGCCAGGCCGAATCGCCCGATCCCAGCGTCTGGGACTATCCTGACAATCGTCGCCCGGATGGTCCCGAATGCTTCGCTGTTTTCCTTATTCCCAAGCAGGGTGTCATCGGGAATGTTGTCGCGGGTCCGGAAACTTAACAGAATCGCGTCGCCGACGTCGGCCCCGAGTTGGCGATGTAACGTTTCGTTGATGATTGCCGATGGGAAGAGTTGCCCGGCCGCTTTGTCAAAAACAAGCGGATCGCCATCGAACATGGTGCTGAATCGTTCGTCAATGCCAAGAACGTTTACCTTAGAGGCACGCGTTCCGGTTTCAATTTGAACAGCGGTACCCGGGAGTAAAATCACGGGAGCGGCGCCGCTGTGCAGAGAAGCGAAACCGTCCGACTCTTTTAGACGGTCGGCAAGGCTCTGTGGGAAGAATCGCTCTACGACTAGTGCCAGCTCTATGTTGCCGAGGCGGTCGAGCGTCATGTCGCGTAAGCTGCCTCGCACCGAATCACCAACAATCAAGGCGCCGGTGAGGACCGCGGTGTTGACTGCTGTTGCAAGCAACACTGCGAGATTGAGTTTCCAGAAGTGAGCTAGACCGCGCAACATGACTTGCCTAGGTTCTCAGTGGCGCTCACGCGCGCGCGTCCTTGCATAACCCATCACGGAGTTCGACATGCTGTGAAAATTGGCCAGCCAGTTCCATGCTATGGGTTACAACGATGAGCATATTGTTTGCGCGCACGTGTAGCCCTGAGATCAACTTGGCGACGGACGAGGCTGTTTCGACGTCTAAGTTCCCAGTGGGCTCATCGCATAGAAGAAGCCCAGGTTGCTTTATTAGAGCACGGGCAATCGCCACCCGTTGGCGTTCACCACCAGACAACTGTGCTGGATGGTGATCAAGGCGGTGGGAGAGACCGACATGCTCAAGTAGCTCGGTGGCGCGATCGCGGAGGTTGTTGTCTCCCGGAAAGGCAAGGGTTGGGATCAATGTGTTTTCGAGCACCGAGTACTGCGGCAACAAGTGGTGGTCCTGGAAAACGAAGCCGATGTTCTCATTGCGGAATCGAGCAAGATCGGGTTCTGACATTGCGAAGGGGTCCGTGCCTAGGATTGAGACCGCTCCCGAGCTCGGTTGGTCGAGCGTTCCGATGACGTGCAACAGGGTGCTCTTTCCGGAGCCGGAAGGGCCTGTAATGGCGAGCGAATTGCCGGGCTGCATTGTTAGTGAGATGCCACGCAGAACTTCGACCCGCCCTGCATCATCCTCGTATACGCGTGTAACATCGGTGAGGTGCAAGCCGCTGGTGTTCATGCGTCGCTTGCTATGGCTTGGGCGAACCAGTCGGGGATCTCGATCGGTTCGGGGCTCCGGTCCGGGTGCATGGCGCAACACACCGAAGTCATCTTGCCTTGAGCCAGGAGTGTATCCTCGCGCCAAAATTCGAAGCCATATGTCAGCGACTTCACCCCGCGGCGCACAATCCGTACGTGGATGTGGAGAACATCGCCGAAGCGTGCCGGTGATTTGAAGTCGCAGGTTGCCGAGGCCCGTGGCCAGCTGATGCGAACATCGTTGACGGTGCGATCGATGCTGGTGCCGAGAGCACGGAGAAACTCGTGCTCGGCGGTTTCCATGAACACGAAGAAACGCGAGAAGTGGACTATCCCGCCCATATCCGTGTCGGAGTACTCGATGCGTCGCTGATACGTGAATCTTTCCATTAGATTGCCTCACCCTTTACCGTGGCGACGGGCCCATTAGCATCGCCCCGTGGCTCCTGTAGCCACTTACGATAAACGCCCAAGGTCGCGTCAGCCATGGCGGTGTCGGAAAATCTCTTATGCACCGCATCCGCCCCACGCCTGCCAAGCTCGTAGAGATTTTGTGGCGCACGCATGAGTTGCTCGAGTTTGTCTGCGAGCGACTCGGTCGATCCCGGTTCGAATAGCAGGCCGCCCCCAGTTGCCGCGATCATCTCGGGGAACGAGCCATGAGCTGGCTGCACGACCGGGGTACCGTTGGCGAGTGCTTCAAGGACGAAGAGACCTTTGGGGTCGCTATAAGTTGTCGGTACGGACAACACATCGACGGTCTGCAAGAAGTCGATCTTTTCGTCACGATTTACCTCACCAGCGTAGTCGAAAACTTCAGTCAGGCCGAGCTCATCAACCTGCCCCTTGATGTCCTGGAAGTAAGTTTCGTCGCGTTTGCCCAGGTAGCCCGCGACATGCAACCGTAGGTCTTTCTTGCCAACTCTCTCGGAAAGCAGCGCGAATGCTTCGACTAGCTTGTGCAGGCCTTTTTCCGGGCAGATTCGTGCTAGGTAGCCAACCACGAACGGAGAGGAAGTACTGTGCGAGTTTTCTGGCACTTCCTCAACCGGCGTATCAGGCGATTGTGGCGCCGGTGGAGCAGCCTGGTGACCCTCCAGCTTGATCCCCAATGGCACGACATGTATGCGCTGGGGATCGACATCAAGGTACTCACCCATGAAGCTAGCGTAGTAGTTACAGGTTGCCACCAGACCGTCGACGACGCGCGCGTGGGCCCGTAGTTGCTCATGCACTTGACTCTTGTACGGTTCGGAAAGCTGGTCGAGGAAAATGTCTTCGCCCTGCAAGGAGCATAAAACGGGCACCCTGATTTCACGCTTGAGTGGCCCTGCGAGCCCTAGAAACATCGAGTTGGTGATATGCACGATGTCAGGCTTGAAGTCGTCTCGCAGCCAACTGACCAGTTCCTCTACTTCGCGCTGTTGGTTTCCGGTCTCGCCCTTAGCCACCGACAGTGTCATATCACCTAGCTTGGTCGCATCGATCGCACCACTAAGTCCAGAGACCCAGTTCAATAGCTTCGGGCGATCGAGTAACCAGTGAAGCGGCTCTGGAATATGTCGGAACACAGGCGACTTTTGTCCAAGGAAAACATTGACCGCGCCGTAGAAAACACGATCGATGCTGACATCTTCCTCGTCTGTACGCGTCGGAGTGTAGGTCGGTATCAAGGCTACCTCGTGGCCCTTCGCCATCAGTGCCGCCGCCAACGTGTTGTCATGTAAGCAACTGCCACAGTACATACCAGCTGCCCCAGCGGTGATGTACGCGATCTTCATGCCGAGAAAAACTTTCTCATTGTGGCGTCGCACGGGGGGCTCGACAGCAGCGAGCCGGCCAGCATTGCTAGCGCCGAGGCAGTCACGATTACCGCGACCGGCATGACGCCGGTACCGCCGACCGAATAGTCGGGTTGACCCCAACCTTGGATGAAGTAGTAGGTCCACAACGCCGTGACAGTGAGTAGCGACGCGAACGCACCGAGTTTTGTGCTGCGTTTCCAGAACAGCGCTGCAACGATGATCGGAAAAAGCCCAGCGAACCCGGTGAACGACCATGTACCCATTGCGAAGATGCTCGTACGGGTAATTAGCGACAGCAAATAGGTCACAACGAGTATGCTGGCGACAAAGATGCGGGCGACGAGCACCTGCTGGTGATCGGTCATCTTCTGATCGTAGCCGTAGTGAAGCACGATGTCTTTGGTAAACATCGTTCCAAGTGACAGTGTCTGCGAATCGAGTGAAGACATTACCGCCGCGAAAACACCGGCACCAAGAAGGCCTGCGAGGAATTCCGGCGCATGCGTTTCGATTAGTCGCACCATGACCGCGTTCGACTCGAGAACCGTGAGTTCTGGGAAATCGATGTTGCCGAGAACGCCGAGCAAGACACTGGGGATCCAGACGACCGCAATGCACAGGGGGTAGGCAACCACGGTGATACGGAAGTTGTGCAGTTTACTGGCGGTTAGCCAATGCATAAACAAGTGCGGAAACATGCCGGCCGACAGGGGAATGAACAAGAAGGAGAGGTAGGTCACCGGACTGTAGTTTCCTTCACGTACTAGCAGGTCAGGGCGTGCTTCAGCTATACGCTCGAACGCTGGCCCTAGACCGCCCATGGCGTTGGCGACGTAGATGAACGTCACCGCACCAAGAGTCATGAAAACTAGTGTTTGGAAAGTGTTTGCCCAGGCCGTACCTCGTAAGCCACCGTAAGTTACATAGGTCATTACCACCAGCGAGATCACCAGGCCCCCGACCCAGGTTGGTACCTGCCCGCCTGAAATGTCGGCGAGCGTGATTCCAGCGCCCATCACACCGATCAGCAGATACGGAATCAGCAGCGCCACCAACGCGATGAACAACAACAGACCCAAAAGGTCGGATTCCCAGCGGTCCCGGATGTACTCTACCTGGGTTGTATAGCCGCAACGCTTGCCGATGGCCCAGGCGCGCGTTCCGACGAAGAAAAACACCGTTGGAACGACGATAGCCGAGCTCGAGGCCATCAGGCCGAAAACCCCGATGCCTGTGCGATACGACTGCCCCGACGCGCCAAGCAGCGCGAAGGCGGTCATTTGGGTTCCGAACAATGACATCAGCAAAACGAATGGTCCGATTGAGCGAGTAGCGAGAAAGTAGTCCTCTCCGGTACCACGAAAGAGCCGATGGGATAGGACTCCGACCATTAGAACCAATGTCATGTACGAGGCGATGACTGCGAGAGTCATGGTGATTCCACAGACGTCAGGTCGCAATCCAGGTGGTTTGAGGCAGTGCCTACGCCGTGTTCTTCTGCGGCTTCGAGTTCGATGGGCCAGGTGTACCTCACGACCAGCCAGAAGGTTCCAGTTATGACGATGGTTCCCAGGACGTGGTAGGTGAAGCCGATTGGGAAACCAAGCACCATACGGGAAACGTCCCAATACCAGACATCGGTGTGGAGGACGTAAAGCAATGTCAGCAACCCGTAAGCCACGGCCTTCATAGACTTAGGAAACCTTGTTGAATTGAGTTATGTGCGAGCAGGTGATCACCTGGTAGGTGTGTCGATCCCGATCGGGTTGTACATTGGCAGCTTGTGGTATTCATCCATCGCTTTGAGCAGCCCGTCAACCGGGTGCCTGTAGATGTTGCCGATCAGCAGATGGACAAGGTTTTCCTGATGTTCCGGAAACTGTTTGAGGAATTGGGCAATACTGAAACTCGGAGCATAGAAGGCATACACGAGCTTGCGTAAAGCGTCGATGCCTTCCATAAACTCTGGGCCATGCTTGCCGAGTTGGGCTGCGGAGAAATCATTGATCTCGAATCCCTCGATAATCGAGTCGGCCGCCAGTTCGCCGCCCTTGAGGGCGAGGAAGACGCCGGTTGAATAGATGGGATCGATGAAACCAAACGCGTCACCGGCCAGAACCCAACCGTCGCCAGCAATCTGCTTGGCGGCGTAGGTGAAGTCCTTTAATACGCGAACCTGATGGAGGCTCTCCGAGCCAGTGACTCTTTTCTGTAGCGGCTTGCAAAGAGCGAGTTCTTCCTCAAAGACTGCTCCCGGGTCGTTGGACCGGCCTTTAACGAGATAGTTGATTGGACCAACTACACCGACACTGACCACGTCGTTGGGCTGCGGGATGTACCAGAACCATGACTTTTCAGTTTCGGTCCGCATGATCAACGTGGCACCCTCGTCAATGCCAGTATCGCGTTGTGCTCCTCTGTAACGTGTAAAGAACGCACAGTGCTTGAGGTTGGGATCGGTGCGGCGGAGTTTCAACTTTTTGGCGATGATAGCGCTCTGGCCAGTGGCGTCGACGATGACTTTGGCGGTTATAGCCTTCTTTACGCCGTTTTTGAATTCAGCACGAATCCCGAAGGCACGGTCTCCGTCAAAGAGCACGTCGTGAACGCGGACTTCTTCGAAAACGTCTGCGTTCTTGGCCGCCGCGTTTTTCAGCAGCATGTGGTCGAAGTCGAGGCGGTTTACCTGCCATGTTTGCGAGCTCTCATGTTGATCGACACGAGAGAAGTAGTACGGTGCCGCGGGGTCACCGTTTTTGGCGAAGAACTGGACGCTGTGCTTGTTGGGAAAGTTGCTGCACTTCATTTTGTCGAGAACGCCAAGGCGCTCAAGGGTCCAGTATGTTGCTGGCATTAGCGACTCGCCGACGCGGAAGCGTGGGAACTTTTCGCGGTCGATGACCAGAACCTTACGCCCGGTGTCTGCAAGCAACGCCCCTGCCGTTGATCCTGCGGGGCCACCACCGACAACGATCACGTCATAGTCGGTGTCCGGGTACATTGCGTTGCTCCCGTCAGTCCCGACTATCGTTGGTAGGTGGCGCCAAAGTAAACCGTGATGGGGTCGGCTGGCATCACCGATACGTCGCCGAAGCCGCGTTGGTCGTACTCTCGGTTGGTGAAATTCTTGATGTTGAGCTGGAACACAAGATCGTTGTGCGCATAGCTCGCCATTGCATCGAATGTCAGCACGCCGTCAATGACGAACTCGTTATCTTCTGCGATGAACTGGCCGCTGACGTAGCGGGCCCCGGCACCAACGACGAAAGTTCGGCTGACGGATTGGCTTATCCAAGAGTTGAAAATATTTTCTGGAGCGAACGCGGGCCGATTGCCAGAGCGGTCGACGGTACCGTAGATCGGCGTGTAAAAATATGGATCGACGCCAATGATGATTTGCTCGGCAAACTCAGTAAGTTCGGCACTATTGCGCGCGTAGGAGCCCACAAAGCGGAGTCCTTGCGATGTTTCCACGAACAGTTCAGTCTCGAAACCACGTGAGCGCTGAGACCCAACTTGTTGGGTGATTCCGTTGGCGTCAGGAATGCCAATGTTTTGGCGCTCTAGCTGATAGACGGCGAAGGTGGCCCGGGCGTGTTGGTCGAAGAACTCGTACTTATAGCCAGCCTCGATCTGCTTTCCCTCCTCGGGTAGTACGTTGCCAGTCTGTACGCGTGGCGCTGGCGGTGCGAACGAGCGGGTGTAGTTCGCATAGATTGAGCTGTTGTCGTCGGCCGCAAATACGACACCAAGCATCGGGCTCAGTTTGGTATCGCGCCGCGAGACGCTCTTGGTTTTATCACTAAAGTCGATAGTGTCGACCCGGACACCAGCGAGCACTTGGAAGCGATCGTTGAAAGTGATTTGGTCGATGGCATATGGAGCTGCAACGATCGCCCGCGAATCGCCTGCCTGCGAGAACATCGGCAGAATAAACGGAGGCCCGGGTGTTGGCGCACCGGGATCAAGCAGAGGAACATCTGGGAGGACACCAACATCAAGTGTGAAGATGTCCGCTTGCCGTGCCAGCTCGAAACCCAAAAGCAAATTGTGACTCACGGAACCCGTGCTGCCGTTTATTACAGCCTCGAGTTGGTTACCGATCCAGTTCTGCTTGTCGTCTAGAAGTATCAACGACCGGCTAAGAAGAAACTCACCGGTCGGCATATAGAACTGGTTAAATACCGGGATGATGCCGTTGAACAGTGTGCCGTTTGAGAGCCAATCGAGCCCTCGGTAGTAGAATTTGTTGCGGAGGGTGATGTTTTCGGAGATCTTATTCTGATAGTCGGCCTGCAGCCGGTAGATGTTTTGATCCGACGAATCAAGTGCCGACTGGTAGTTGGTCGTACGGTCGACCGGTACCACCTCGCCGTGGGCTAGCGGTAGCCCGCTGTCGGGGGTGTAGCTGGCGGAGACGAACTCAGAGTTCAGGGTTAGCGAAGCCTTGTCGCTAATTGCAAAAGTAGCCGCTGGGTTGATCGCGAACGTACGTCCATCGATGTGTTCACGATAGCCTTTCCGGTCACGAAACAGAGAGTTGACGCGGAAGAAGAAGTCTCTGTCAGTGTTGGCGTAGTTGAAGTCACCTGCCGCTTCGACCCAGTTGAAATTACCCAACGTCGCGCGTGCGCTTCCAGCTGTGTTGGATGTTGGTTGCTTACGCACCATATTGACTGTTCCGGCGAGAGGATTGCTGCCGTACAGAAATCCGCTTGGACCCTTAAGCACCTCAACGGTTTCGACATTGTAGAGGTCGTAAAATGTTGTCTCCGGCTCGGGTGCACCATCCGTCATGATTAGTATGCTACTCAGCGAGTCGAAGCCGCGGATAATGAAGAAGTCGTTGACCCCATTGCCAGGCTGAATGTTGATGTTGCTTATGTTCATCAGAGCCCCTGACACAGTGGCGTCGTAATGCTCCTGGAAGAGGGCCTCGGTGACAATGCCGACATGGAGTGGAGTTAGCTGCAGCGACAGCGGCAACTTCGTAGCGATCGTGTTGGAAGTAGGAACATACGGCAAGCTACCTTCTACGAATATGAATTCACGTGCTTGGCCTCGCTGTTCCTTCTCTTGCTCCGACTGGCTAGGAGGTTCATCCTGGGAACTCATCGATGGGGTGGTCCCCAGTGAAGTTTCTTGTGCCTCCAACGGTAAAGCTGCTGCCAACAAAAACGTGGCTAAAAGGAAAACGAAGGCGAGCTTTTTCATGATCACGTGTACCTGGCTTGTTGGAACTCAGGATCGTAGAAGGAGGGCAGTAATGAATCGACCCGGAGGAGCCCTTCTGGAGTCAGCTTAACCAGATCATCGTAAATCTCCAGCAACCCGTCGTTTTTTAGGGTATTCAGAGGGTCGGCAAACTGTTCTAAAATATCGGCGCCGAACTTGTCACTGAAATAACTCCGACGAATACGGCCGAGCTTGAGCTGCAAGATCAACTCGCGGGTAAGTCGTTGCTGCGTGGTTGTTGCGAAGGCGCGGGTCACCGGTAGCTTCCCCTCGCCGACCATGTGGAAATACTCATCCCAGTCTGGTGAATTCTGTACGTGTACACCACTGATGTGGCCGAATGACGATACTCCAATCGACATCATGTCGGAGCCTTCCCACAGCGCGCTTCGATAGACAAACTTGGTTTGTTGCTTTTTTACCATCGTGTAAGCGCTGGAAATTTCGTAACCTGCCTTACGTAGCTCCTCGAAGGCATAAGCATGCCACTCGCGCTTGGTCTCCCAATCGGCAAGCGGGATGTCCATCATTCCTTCGAAATACTGCTTGGAAAAACGTGTGTTAAACGGCAACTCCATTTGGTAAACGGTGACAGTTTCGGGATCGAAATCGATTGCTTTTTGCACCGTGTCACGCCAGGTTTCCCATGTCTCGCCTACCATTCCAGCGATTAGGTCTATGTTGATCTCCGGAAAATCTGCCGACAGCAACCAGGGGTAGACGCGGTAGATTTCCTTGGAGATGTGGGCGCGACCGTTGATTTCTAGGATCCTATCGTTGAAATTCTCCACCCCGAGACTTAGGCGGGTAACGCCTATACGACGAATTGCTTCGACCTTCGCTTGGCTCAAAGTGCCAGGCTCGCACTCGAACGTAACCTCGTCAGCGTCGTCCCACGGTATCGCACTCTTAAGTCCTGCGACGAGGTTTTTGAGGTGCTTCACTGAGATGTAAGAAGGAGTACCTCCGCCGAAATATACATACTTGAGCGGCCGCCCGGCGATGGCGGTTTGTTCTGCATAGACTTCATTTTCGTGCACTAACGCTTCGATGTAATTATCGACCTGGTTAGCGTTCTTGTCTGTGTAGACACGGAAGTAACAGAATTTGCAACGCTTGCGGCAGAACGGAATGTGGATGTATTGGCCGAGTGGAACGTCAGGGCGTGGTGCTACTTTGAGAACCTCGTGATAGTCGACAAGATCCGCAGTGTTCCAGAACGAATAGGCTGGGTAGTTCGACACGAAGACACTCCCGACCTGAGTGTCGCCTCCAAGGTCCTTGTTCGTGGTTGCCGGATCAGCTGTGATACGTTTACGCGCCCGATCATCAACTATGCTCTGATCATTCACTGAGTGGCGCCTCAGGGGCAGCGGGGCCGAAGGCATACATCTGGCCGTCTTCAGTGCCGATCACTAACTTACCTTGAGCAATGGCCGGCGATGCAACAATCGATGAAGCGGTGTCAAATTGCCAAACAATGTCACCGTTGTTGACGTCGAGAATTGAAATTTCGCCACTACTGCCGCCAAACACGACACGATCACCGACAATGACCGGCGAGCTATCTATGCGGGCACGCATTCTATAGGTCCATAGCGACTCACTGGTTAATGCGTCGATGGCATGCATTATCTTGTCACGGCCACCAATTAGCACTCGCCCCTCCGAAACCGCTGCCGAAGAATAGAATGGAAACTTGCGCTGCGGATGCTCGTATTCCCACAGCAGTTCACCAGTCGTGAAGTTTATTGCTAGCACCTGATTCTCAAAGGTGCCGAAGTAGGCAATTCCGCTGACGATTGCCGGGCTGGAGCCAACGTAGGAATAAACGAGGATCTCATTGAGCAGTTCTCCTGTCGCGAGATCGACGACACGGAGAAAGCCGTCGCATCCAATGGAAATCACCTTGCCATTGACGATTGCAGGGGTGCCGTTGACATAGCCTTCGGTTTGAAGGCGCCATGCTAACGAACCATCAGCTGCGTTGAGGGCGTAGAGGCTATTGTCATAAGAGCCAAACACCAATCTGCCATCAGCATAGTTGGCGGCGGAAACAATGCCAGCACCTGTATTGAAGCCCCACTTCTTCTCGCCGGTTGCTGCGTCGAGGGCGTGGAACTCACCGAATTCGTCGCCAAAGTACACGAAGCCGTCAAATACCGATGGCGAAGATTTCACCTCTGCTGCGGCCTGGAATTTCCATAATTCTTCACCGGTTTTCAGATCGAGGGCGTAAAAGAACCTGTCGAGTGAGCCGAAGTAAACACGGCCATCTGCGATAGCAGCGGTTGACTCTATGCTGTCACCGGTCTCAAACATCCAAATTGGTACAAGAGCATCAGCCAGGGCGCCATCGGGCAAGACTCCAGTCAAGGCGGCGTCGCGCCGGAAGAGGTTCCATTCATCGTTTTCCTGTGATGCTCCCGACGAAGCGGTCGCCACCCCGACGATAACCACAAGCAGAAAGACCCTGACCATGAATCTATGGGTTAGTGAAAGTATCCGTGCTGGGTTCATCTAAACATTTACCTCAGAATGACGCTTCGTACAGCCTTAGCAAGTCAGTTTCACTGACTGGACGAGGGTTAAAGCTGGCCGTCCACTGGGTAGCAGCTTCGGTGGCAAGCTCGGGAAGACTGTTGCGGTCGGTGCCGAGCTCGCCGAGGCGAAATTCAGCACCCGTGGCGTCGCGTAGTTGGTCGATGGTATCGGCCAATGTGGGCGAAAGATCAGCGTAGATTTCGCCAACTTCATGCTGGTTAAAACGCACGACCTCGGGCAACAGTGCTGCGACAGCGATGCCGTGAGTAATGTTGAAACGCGCCGTCAGTGGATTGGCACAAGCGTGCGCCGCCCCTAGCATCGAGCATTCGATGGCGGCTCCAGCAAGGTAAGCACCGAGCTGCATCTTGCCCCGCGCCTCAAGGTCTCTGGGCTCGCGCAATGATGCCTCGAAGCTACACGACATTAGCCGCCATGCTTCGCGGGCGTACATCTGTGAAATAGGGTTGCGCGTAGTCGCGACGTAACTTTCGATGGAGTGGGAGATGGCGTCCAGTCCGGTGGCAACAGCGACCGAATATGGCACTGTTCCCGTGAGCTCGGGATCTAAAATCACAGTCTGGAAGTGCGCTTTCGTGTCACCGCATGCCATTTTTTGATGTGTGTTGGCTTGTGCGATGAGGGCGAACGACTGCGCTTCGCTTCCAGTCCCGGCCGTCGTCGGCACACCCAGGGAGGGCAGCATCGGCTCTTTAGCTTTGTTCATCCCCCAGTAGTCTTCCATTCGGCCGCCATTGGTCAGGAGAAAGTTGATGCCCTTAGCGCAGTCCATAGCGCTGCCGCCACCAAGCCCGACGATAGAGTCGATGCAATGCTCCACCGCAAATTGCTTGCCAGTTTCTACATGCTCGGTGGTGGGGTTCTCCTCGACGCCATCAAATACGCAGGCTTCGATCGACTTGCCCTTGAATGCCTGCAATGCTCGCTCGACGTGGCCAGCAGCACGAATACCAGGGTCGGTGACTATCATCGCCCGGTGTCCTTTGAGTTCGGCAACTAGCTCTCCAAGCTGAGCTAAGCATCCGGCACCATGCTCGACCTTGACACTGCCGATGCGGGCAGACCATGAGCCAACGGCTTCGCTGATTTCAGTCACCGATGCCAAATCGCTCATTCCCGGGGTCCTATTCCTACAGTGGCCGATCGATGGATTGCGTATTCGCGCCGCTCTGGCGGGCGGCTCGATGAAGCCGCTCTGGACGCACGTGGAGTCACGGAACGATCGTAGGGGTACCACAAAAGGTACCACAAAAAGCTGGCGAAACTTCGTTTGGGCCAACGCACATGAATGGCCTTAACAGGGGGCTGGAAGATGCGAGAAACTAATTAGAACACGGTTATTCGATCCCGATTGGCTCGATGAGCTTAATGAGAAACCTTGGTTTGCTCTGCGGAGGTAACCATAGATGCAGGCACCGATTGCGCAACGGAATCCGGTTTGTAAAGCGCAACGAGTGCGCCACCAGTAGCGGCGAGGATGATGCCGAGGACGAACTGCCAGCGAACGTTAGCAAGTCCGCCGACGGGTGGGTGAAATGCGTATGCCGTGAACGCGTTGACGATTGGTGCCCCAGCAAAAACGATCGACATCACCACGGTGGGTGTGCCTTTGGCGCCAAAGGCCATCAGTACAAAGAACGCACCGGCGGCTCCGACCGCGCCAGCGATGAGCGACCAAGTGAGACCTTTAGCCGGAAAGCTCCAAGTCGCGCCGTTCAGTCTAAGCACGAGCAGAGGTGCTAGCACTGCAACAAAGAAATAGGCGATACCGACGAAGAGAAAAGCCTTATAGCGGCCATTGACTGGATCGCCCATAGCCATTTGGCCTGTGTGCAGGAAGACGCCGTAGGTGCCCCACGAAACCATTGTCATCAATGCAAAGCCCAGCCAGGCCCAACCTGCGCCCATTACTTTCCTCCTTGGCGTTTCGTTTTCACTCTGAATCGCTGAAAATTACTGTACAAAAAGCTTCCCGACAGAAAGTTGCTACGCAACGATAACTGATTGTTGCTTTCCGTGGGCATGCGACTAGGAACGATTCGTGAACACATGAAGACTAAAACCGATTTCATGCTCGCCACCATTGCCTTGGCTTTCACTCTAGTAGTGGGTATGGGCTTAGGGGGAGTCCAAGGTGGTAACGCCGTAGCTTTGCGAGCTGCGGCTAGCCGTGGGGAGGTGGAAGTGGTGCGTTCGCTGCTAGAGGGAGGAACCAGTGTTGACGAAGTTAATGAATATGGGGCCACTGCGTTGATTTTGGCATGTATGCGTGGCCACGCTGATGTTGTCCGTGTGCTGCTGGAAGCGGGTGCCGACCCCGACTTGGCCGATGGCTTCTATCGCCTAAAGCCTCTCGAATGGGCGGCCGAGAATGCCCACGAAGACGTCATCTCGTTGCTATTTGGCAGTGGCGCTGGCGGTTTCGACCAGTTGCTCTCCAATGCTGTTGACGCAGGTGATACGGACAAGGTCGCTGAGCTGTTAGAGATGCATGTACCCTCAGCCGAAGTCTTATCAATGGTTTTGCAGCGTGCTATTGAGACCCGGAACCGTCCACTCGGAGAGTTGCTGATGAGTTTCGGTGCCGTTCCGCCGCCACCCGAGATTCTCAACCTCAACACCGAAATCTTGCGCCGCTACGAGGGCGTATACATTGATGAAGTCGGTTTCGAGCTTGAGGTGTGGGTTGACTACGACACCGGGGCTCTTCTCGCACGCCCCACGGGTATGCGTAACTCATTGCGGTTCCTCCCAGTGGAGGAAGCGACGTTCATCTCTGAGCAGTCCGACACGATCTTCATTCGCTTCACGGTGCGAGATGGCCGTGTAGTCAGCATGTCATTCACTCAGAGTGGTGACACTCGCCGGATGACCAAGCGATGAGGATTCAGAAAGGATCAGGGTGGTCGAGACTGCGTGCCTATGTCGCAGCCGGTCTAGCTATGTTCCTGTCTTTCATGGTCTGGTCGGTCATGCTGGTGTGGTCGAGTGGAGTGGAAGCTAAACCGTTGTCCTCTGGCCCGGTGGTACGTGGATCTGTTACGAAGACTCTAGCCTCGAACTGGCCATCGTTTCGGGGCCCCGGCGGAAATGGCGTTGCGGTTGGTGCAGAGTTGCCCGACCGTTTTGATGTTGATGACGGGACGAACTTAGCTTGGCGCCAAGAGATCCCCGGTCTTGCCCACGCGAGCCCTATTATCTGGGAGGACCGTGTTTACGTAACCTCTGTGGTTACTAGCGGGCCGCCCCAGAGATTCATTGCGGAGCTTCCGGACACACCGGAATCGGTGGCCGGCAGATGGCTGCACCGCTGGATCGTTATGGCGATCGACAAACATACCGGTGACGTTTTGTGGGAGCGGATCGCAGCCGAAGGGATGCCTCGCACGGGCAGGTTGCGAAAGGGCAGTTTTAATAACTCGACCCCAGCAACCGACGGACAACACATCGTCGCACTGTTAGGGTCACAGGGGCTATTCTGCTACGACGTTAATGGCAACCTGTTGTGGCGCGTGGACCTCGGTGTCCTAGACGCTGGCTGGTTCTTCGACCCGACTTTCCAGTGGGGTATGACAAGCTCGCCCGTAATCCATGAAGGCAAGGTCATCGTGCAGGCTGACGTTCGCGGCGGTGCATTTATCGCCGCGTTTGACGTCGTCAATGGAACCGAACTGTGGCGTACGGCCCGAGATGAAGTATCTTCGTTCTCAACGCCAGCGATCATTCGCACCAATGGAGTGTCCGAGGTCGTTACGAACGGCGGCCGTGCGGTGCGCGCTTACGGTTTGGCTAACGGCGAGGAACTATGGACGCTGAGGCCGAGTTCCGAGATTGCGGTACCAACGCCGATCTTTGCTCACGGCTTAATCTTCGTCGGTTCGGGATATTTGCCGCAACAGCCTTTTTACGCCGTTCGTCCGGGTGGCGTGGGAGATATCTCACTGCCAAGCGGGCAGGGCTCCAGCCCCCAGGTCGTCTGGACGCTTGCCGATGCGGGCCCGCTAATCTCGACCCCGATTGTGGTCGGCGACTACCTATTCATCATGCAGCGTGACGGGACTTTGTCCTGCTTCGACGCGATCACCGGTATTCCGATCTACACTGAGCGCATCGGTGCGCCCGAGCTTGCCGATGAAACGTCCTTGCCTCGGACCGAAGAGTCTCTGGCCACATATACAGCTTCCCCTGTAGCTTCTAATGGAAAACTGTACGTGGTTAGTGACTTAGGCGACATACACGTCATCGATGCTGGGCCGTTCCTGGAGATCTTGGGTACCTACTCGGTACGAGAGGGCGTTTTCTCAACTCCGGCAATTTCCGACGGGATGTTTCTGGTGCGTGGCCTAGACCACCTTTTCGCCTTTTCGCGCTAAGATTGGGTGCTGGCGACCGACGATCGCCCATGCTAGCGTTTGTTATCGATCTTGACTTCGGTACCGTAGTCACGCAAGGCGTTCCACCTACTGGCGCTTAGCCGAAAGCCTGCTCAGTAATCCAGGCTCTTTTTTTGGGGAAACCATGGTCGAAGTAAGACTTAAGGAAGGCGATCGCCTTGAATGGGCGATTAAGAAATTTCGCCGCGAAGTTCAGCGTGCAGGTATCCTTCGGGACATCCGCCGCCGCCGCTTCTATGTGAAGCCAAGCGAAGCGAAGCGGCTGAAGGCTGCCGCTGCTCGCCGACGCCGCCGTCGCCAGGCCCAGCGTCAGCGTCGTAACGAGTTCTAGTAACGTGCTTAAGACCTCCTAGGCTAGGATTCCTTGTTCGGGTGGCGATGAACCTGATGTTCTGTCCTGATTGTGGGGCCGAGTACCGGCCTGAGTTCTCTGAATGCGCCGATTGCTGTGTCGCGCTGGTCGTGACTTTGCCTGTGGAAGAGGGTCCTGACCCTGACTCGAAGATCGTTCAGGTCTTTCGCACCAGCGACGCGATGCTTTTGCCGATTGTAAAGTCACTCCTTGAGTCAGCCGGTATTGAGTACTTCGTTCAGGGTGAAGAGGCGCTTGGCTTGTTTCCTGTAGGAGCGATGGGTAGCAGCGTCAGTCGCTCTTCACTGGCCGCAGTGGGTGCCATCGTGCACGTCTTTGAGCGAGATGTCGAAACCGTTCGCCAGTTACTCACCGAGGTCCGTGAAGCAGAAGATATGGGTAGCACCCCGAACCAATAGTTTCCCGTCCGTGATCGCCGGTGAAGCCCAAATAGATTGCTCGATCGAATTGACTGCCAGCACCTTGTGCACAGGACCAGCCTTAATCACGAACATGTCACCGTCCTGACTGGCGATCAAGAGTTTGCCATCATAGGCGACCGGAGACGCGGCGAAACGGCCCGGTATGGGGACTCTGGCGCCCTCATAGATAAGTTTGCCAGTTTGACTGTCGAGACTCGTTAACATTCCGTTGTCAGCTATCAGGTAGAGTTGGTCTCCGTACAGAATATTCGATGGTACGTATGCTGTTCCTTTTTCGTACTCCCACGAGATGGCATCGGTATTGCCGACTTTCCCTGTGGCGCCAAGACGGACTGCATAAGTTTTTTTGCGCTGATAGCCCACTGAGACAAACACCGTCTCGGTGTTAGCGACCGGAGTGGCGATGACGTTGCCTCGAAGTCCTGGTCCTCGCCAGCGTTCAATCCCGGTTGCCGGATCATACGAGATGACCGCCTGAAACCCACTGACCACGAGCTCCATCCCGAGCGGACCGTTAACCAGAAGCGGTGTGCTCCACTGGATCCGTGCCAGTCGCGGCGTGCGCCAGACTTCGTTACCAGTTCGCTTGTCGAACGCGACAACAAACGATTCGTCACCATTGTCACGATCGACGACAATGATGAGGAGGTCACCGTAAAGTACCGGTGAGCTGCCATCTCCCAGCCCAAAGTTCGGAATCTCGCCAAGGTTTTGGCTCCAGATTAGCGAGCCGTCGAGATCGTAGGCGTACAGTCCTTGGGTACCAAAATAAGCGTACACGAACTCGCCGTCGGTAATCGGTGTCGGCGAGGCGAACGAACCTCTGCGGTGACTGTCGTCGTAAGGGAGGCCCTCAAAGGCGACATGCTCCCATATGACCGATCCATCGCTGATGGCCAGGGCGATTACCTTGAGCGTGTGGATTCGGTCCGAGCCGGTACTGTCTGGGTGGATGTAACGATCGCGATTCGCTGGGTTGTCGTCATAAAAGCCGTCGCGCATATGGACGACGCGGTGTTTCTCGCCAGCAACTTCTCTCTCAATCGCGGTGGTAAGAAAAACGCGATCCTCCCAGACGATTGGAGACGAATGCCCTTTCCCTTCGATCGGAGTTTTCCAAAGTAAGTTGTTATCAGTGCCCCAATTCAGAGGCAGTCGAGTCTCGATCGAAACACCCATACCCGTCGGGCCACGCCACTGCGGCCAATTGTCTTCTTCCGTCTCTGTAGTGAATGGAATTCCAACAGAGTATTTAGGCGTGGAAGTTACTCGGCTGGTCGTACCCGCCGTGGTCAACAACAGCGTGCCGATTGCTGCCACCGCAAGTTGTGTTCTCGAGTAATGCAAGGCACCCCTATCGATTCCTGTATCGCCGAACCCTAATTATCCCCGATGTGCCTATATGTCGCGAGTGTGCTGGCCCGCTAGTCAGTCATGAAACTCCGCGAACACTGGTGCGTGGTCTGAAGGCTTCTCCCCTTTACGCTCGTCTCGATCAACCCCGGCGTCAGCTGAGCGTGCGGCGAGCTTATTTGTCGCAAGTATGAGGTCGATCCGCAGGCCGTTGTTTTTCGGAAATCCCAGCATTCGGTAGTCCCACCATGAGTAGATCCCTGCCTCTTTGTGGTGGATGCGCAAAGTATCTTGCAAGCCGAGATCGATCAACCGTTTGAACCAAGCATCGAGATCCTTGTTGTAGAGGACGCCGCCCCACCAGTCCTTGGGATTCTTGACGTCACGCTCGTCGGGGACGATGTTGTAGTCGCCGCAGATTGCCAGCTGGGCGGTACAATCTTGGGCAGCAAGGTAATTCTCGAGCCGTTTGAGCCACTTGAGTTTGTAAGCGTACTTTCCACTATCGATCTGCTTACCGTTGACGACATACACGGAGATGATCCGCACCCCATCGATGGTTGTGGCGATCACCCGAGCCTGCGATTCGTCTCCACCGTCACCGAAGCCCGTGGAGACGTCTGTGGGGCCGCTTTTCGATAGGATCGCGACTCCGTTGTACGTCTTTTGTCCGTGCACAATCGCCTGATACCCGGCCGCTTCAATAGCTTCGAAGGGAAACTGGTCTTCGGTGCACTTGAGTTCTTGCAAGCAGACGACGTCGGGCTGTCGGCGTTTCAGCCAGGCAAGGAGCCGTTCCTCTCGGGCGCGGATCGAGTTGAGGTTCCAGGAGGCAAGCAGCATATGTTGACTTCCGATTCAGGTGGTATCGATGCAAACCGGGTGTGGCGCGGTGATTATGGCGGCGAGCTTCTCGAAGCTCAGCTTCGTTTTGTCGGCCCTCGTTCTAGTGTGAACTAGCGTACAGGACCACGTTGATCCCGACAGCGTAGGCGGGGAATGAGAAACGACTGAAGAAATCAAAGTCCTCGTTCTCACGCTCCCAGCCATCAGCGATGTCCGTATTATGCGACATCAGCACCATGATGCGTCCATTCTCATCGCTGATAGACCGCAGATGCGGGGTTGCGGATTCGCTACCCCGCTCGGAGGTGGTGTATCCACCAGAACGGCGATACCACTGAATCGATGGGATCTGGGGGATCTCGTCGATCGAATAGAGCATTTGCCGGATCGGGTGGTCGACCGGCACATCTAGGATCGGGTATTGGCTGGGAGAGAGCACACGGCCAATTTCGAAGCGCCATTGGTCCCACGCCTGCCACCCCCAGAAATCGTCAACCCAAAGAAAGCCGCCCCGGAGCAGATACTCTCGCAGGCGCTCCACCTCAACGTTGTCGAGACCGACCGTGCCAACGTCGGACATGAAGATGAAAGGATACTTGAAGAGTTCTTCATCGTAGAGAGTTACGACGACGTGGTTGGGATAGCTACCGTCCCAACTGATCGGGGAGGTGGTGAATTCCTCGAAGCGTCGCATAAAGTTCACATCACCCTCGGGATAGTCGGTTGTCCATCCCGTGCCCAGCGGTTCGCCGCGCACACTCGTGTACTGGATTCGAGCAAAGACGAAGGAACTATCAATTGGTGCCTTGGGATCCGGATACCGGGCTGGGGTACGTCGTCCGCCACGACGCCAATATTGTACGGGGGTTTTAGGCGAAGAAAGCTCAGCAATTGGTGCTACCAGGGCGTCGGTTTCGACATCTTCAATCATTGACACTGATGCAACCAGAGCTTCTCTTATGGTTGTTAGATCTCCGAGCACCAGGGTGAACCCGCTGGCGAGAAGAATAAAGCATAGCTTTAGGCTCGGTATATGCATCGAAAGTAGTCTATCGGTTCGCTACTTTCAGAACACGCGAACCTGCGACTGGCTGGGGTTTTGATGGTAGCTTTTTGAGGTGATCCAAGACTGGAGAAAAGGGAGTCCAACCTGATGAAGCAGCTCGGTTTAGTTCTCACGACAGTTTTCGCCACGATTGCCATGGCATCCGTGACACTCGATTCCACCGCTGTTTACGCTGGCCAAGGCCAGCGGAGCAACGTTGCTGACGATCCCAAGCCTCTCCCGCTTGAGGGAAGTCGTATGTTTCACCTCGAGACTGACGAGGCATCGTGGATTTCACTCGACGTCAGCCCGGATGGGGAATGGATCGTCTTTGATGTTCTCGGAGATTTGTACTTACTGCCATTCAACGGTGGTGAGGCGCAGCGCATCACTTCGGGTATGGAGTTTGACTCGCAGCCGAGGTTCTCTCCAGACGGTCGCCTAGTGCTTTTCATTTCGGATGAACAGGGGGGAGAAAACCTGCACATCCTTGACCTGGACGAACAGAACGCGGAGGGTGAGTACGAGAGTCGTGCGCTGACTAAGGGGCGTGACAATTCCTATTCCTCGCCAGAATGGGTCCCTGGCGGCGAATATGTGGTCGCGTCGAAGTCCTTCGGACGGCGCGGCAAACTTTGGATGTGGCACGTCGACGGTGGCTCGGGCATCCAGCTGATCGAAGAACCGGCCGCGGTCAAAACGATTGGCGCTGCCTTCGGGCCGGACGATCGCTATATCTGGTTTGCTCGTCGCAGCGGTGACTGGGACTACAACGCCATATTTCCTCAGTATCAGATCTTTTACTACGATCGTGAAACAGGCGAGCAAGTAACGCGCACGTCGCGCTATGGTTCAGCGGTTCGCCCCACGTTGTCGCCCGACGGCAAGTGGCTTGTCTACGCGACCCGCTTTGAGACCGAGACCGGCCTGCGGCTGCGCGACCTCGAAACTGGCGATGAACGATGGTTGATGTATCCCGTGCAGCGTGACGACCAGGAAGCGATGGCGACTCGCGATGCTTTCCCAGGGATGTCGTTCACGCCCGACTCCGCTGAGGTTGTCACCACCTACGACGGCAAGATCTGGCGCGTTCCGATCGATGGTTCCGGTCCTTCCATGATTCCGTTTCATGTCGAGGCCGACGTTTCGTACGGCCCCGAAGTCTTCTTCGAGTACCCGGTTTCTGACGATCCTAAGTTTGCAATTACACAAATTCGGGACGCTGTGCCATCTCCCGATGACACCAAACTAGCCTTCGTCGGCCTCGACCACCTGTATGTCATGGACTGGCCAAACGGGGAACCGCGTCGTGTCACCGGCAACTCGGGTGATGTGATCGAAGCGCAGCCCACCTGGTCTCCCGACAGCCGGTCAATTGCATACGTAACTTGGTCATTCGAAGAGAAAGGCGCTATTTACCAGGCAGCGGTGGACGGTGGAGACCCGGTCAAGTTGACTACCCAGAGTGGCATTTTTCAGGACCCAATATGGTCCCCTGACGGTGACCGAATCGTAGCGATTCGTGGCCCAGCCACCAACTTCGAGGATGCCACGGGCACGCGCGCCTTCGGCGCGTCGGTCGATTTGGTGTGGATCCCGGCGACTGGTGGAGCTTGGGAGCTGATCGCGCCGACCGAAGGGCGTACCAACCCGCATTTCGGTTCTGATGCAGAGCGTATTTACCTGAACGGAGGAGGAGAGCTGATCTCGATCCGGTGGGACGGCACGGATCAGAAGTCACACTTGACGGTACGCGGCAGGGCAGCCCCTGGCTCAGAAAATGCCCCGCGGGCCGGGTGGATGCGGATGGCACCGGCTGGTAGTAAAGCTCTTGCCCAAGTTGGTGAAAACCTCTACGTGGTGACGGTGCCTCGGGTTGGTGGTGAAACACCGTCTGTGTCGGTCGCTAATCCGGCCAATGCTGTTGTCCCAGTGCGTCGCCTGACCGAGATTGGTGCCCAGTTCCCTTCTTGGGGGCACAATGGAAACACGGTGCAATGGTCAATCGGTAACGCCCACTTTGTCTACGACCTCGCAGCCGCCCAAGAGGCGGAATTGGCGGCTGAGGCATTGGCCGAGGAGGAATCCGAAGCGGCTGATGAAGTACTGGACGAAGGGGCCGAGGAAGCGGAAGAAGAGCCCGCATACAGGCCTTTTGAGGAACGCATCATCGTTGAGGTGGAGCGTGATATCCCGACTGGCACCGTGGCACTGAGAGGCGCCACCGTTATCACGATGCGGGGTGACGAGATCATTCCGAACGCGGACATCGTGGTGGAAAATAACCGTATCGTGGCCGTCGGCCAGCGGGGCCAGGTCGACATTCCCGCCGGTGCCGATGAGGTAGATGTTTCGGGTAAGACAATCGGGCCGGGCTTCGTTGATACGCATGCCCACATGCGTCCGGCATGGGGACTGCACAAGAACCAGGCGTGGATGTTTCTTGCGAACCTTGCTTACGGCGTAACCACGACCCGTGACCCACAGACGGCTACCACCGACGTGCTGACGTACGCTGATCGGGTTACCGCAGGGATGACGCTCGGGCCGCGGATCTACTCGACGGGCCCCGGGGTGTTTTCCGGCGAGGGCATCCGCAGTCAGGAACACGCCTCCGACGTGCTTAAACGCTACAGCGACTACTATCGCACCCAGACAATCAAAATGTATATGGCCGGTAACCGCCAGCAGCGCCAGTGGATTATCACCGCAGCGCGCGAGCAGGAGCTCATGCCTACTACCGAGGGTGGCCTCGATTTCAAGTACAACCTTGAAATGATGATTGACGGTTACCCGGGGCAGGAGCATTCATTACCGATCACGCCGCTATACAAAGACGTAGTCGAATTTGTTGCTCATACCGGGATGTTTTACACACCCACGATGCTGGTCGCCTATGGTGGCCCATGGGCAGAGAATTACTTTTACGCGCGTGAGAATGCCTACCACGACGAGAAGTTACAGAGTTTCACCCCCTACGAGGAACTTGCTGGCAAGGCGCGCCGCCGTGGCGCTGGCTGGTTCATGGAAGAAGAGTACAACTTCCCGCGTCTTGCCAAAGTCGTCGCTGACATTGTCAACGCCGGAGGCAAGGCCGGCGTCGGCAGCCATGGTCAGCTTCAGGGTCTTGGCTACCACTGGGAGCTGTGGGCCATGCAGTCGGGTGGCCTGACGGAGCACCAGGCTCTGAGGGTGGCAACGTTGTTTGGTGCGGAGGCCATAGGTGTGCAAAACGACGTCGGTTCGATTGAACCCGGTAAGCTAGCCGATTTGGTGATCTTCGAGCAGAGTCCGCTTGATGGTATGCGCAATACCAACACGATTCAGATGGTGATGAAAAACGGCCGCTTGTACGATGGCGACTCTCTCGAAGAAATTTGGCCACGGCAGCGTGAGTTAGGTCCAGTTTATGGACTCGGTGACCGGCCGGTGAGGATCGGTGGTGGGTCGTAGCCAGCCAGTAACATCATCCGCTGTGGTGCCGTTTGCGATCTACGTGTTGGCGTTGCCCGCGATCGTCGTCTTATTGCCTTGGCTAGCATGTGACGCTCCTGTGCCCCAAGGTGGGGTGAGCCTGGTTGGAGACCACGCAATTGAATTCCCGGCTACGGTTAGCGTCGCAGCGTTCGATGGCGAATTTGACATGGCCAGCTACCATTTCCTGGTATGGGTTGACGGCCGTGCTTCTGACCGCGCGCTGCTAACAGCCCATGTCAGTGACGTCGAAGTGCTTGACGCGCTTGAGGGATTTGGTGTCATGCCGGGTAATGCTGTGGGAATCGAGGCCTGGGACAACCGGTATAGTCGCGAATCATCAGCCGCCGACACTGTTATCGAGGGCCCGCGGGCACAGATTACGGTGCATGTTCCGGATCGTGACGAACCCTTGACTCTGGACGATATCTTGATCGATCCTGGCGGTCGCGGCTTTGATATGCGCTTCGGTGGGCACCGCGACAATATCCCCAAATGGCTGTCGGGCTGTGTTGTGTGTTTGTATTCATGCCCGGGAAGCAAAATCGGCAACGCTGCCTACACGGTGCGCGATCACGTCGATCAGACGACCCGTTTCGGTGTGCGCCCTGGCGTGTTGCCCGACGATGGCACAGAGGTCACGGTTCGGATCGAGCTTCTCGACCCACGTGGCTGATCGGAGCACCTTGCCGCATTTCTAGTTGATCAGGAGCCGATTTCTTCTGTGCGCCCGATGCCACCGGTTTGCCTCTTTTGCAGCAAAAGGCAGGCAAAACCTGGTAGGAAGGCGACGAACCAGGACGCGAAGTTCAGCGCGTAGTCTGGATTCCTGGTTTGTCCGCCGAGCCAGATCGGATAGACGGCTAAGTAAAACGTCGTTCCGGAAAGGAGTGCGGCCGCAGTACCCCGGCCAAAAGTCACCGAGAGAGGCTCGGTGGAGTCTTGGATCCAACGATTCAAAAAGGCGGTCAAGATCCAGAGGCCCATCCAGGCAACAAGCATCGCCCACCAGCCGATCAAAGGAAACATGGCGTAGAAAGCGGCGGCCCCACCCAGACCAGCTAACAGCTCACCGATGGCTGCAAGTGTCAGCAGCTGGCGGCAGTCTGAGACATCCCGGTCACGCGCTGCTAGGACGGCGAGCACAAGACCTAGGGTCATGAACAATAGGGCGCCGTGGATGAGACCGTAAATGGCACGATGCTCTGGGACCCACAGGGCCCAGATGAGGTCGGCGAGGGTGCTGGCTGTGGCCAGTAGCAGCGCTGCAATCAGCGTGTTGGCAAAGTTATGCATGGTGCCAAAAGTATCTCTGTTTCCTCCTGCGAGCACCAGCGTCAGTGCAGATTGGGCCAGAACAGATGTCAGCCTGCTAGTCTAGGTCTCGATCGCAGCCCATGAATATGGGTGGTGTGAGTTACACACGGCAACGATCGGGACCCACTGAATAGTGTTGAGTTCAGTGGATGCCTACCTGCCCCTTGATCGATTCGAGGAGTGCCGGTGAGTTATACCCAACGCCGTCCTTAAACACGATCATGACGTTCTTGATCACAGTTGGATTGGCGGCAAGGTCACCTTTGAGGAGGACCATCTCGGCTAGTTTGCCGACCTCAATGCTGCCGATCTCATCGTAGATATCCAGAATCTTGGCCCCATTGGCGCTCATGATCTGTATGACTTCCTCCGGAGCAAAATCCGCCTCGCGCAGCAGCTCGAAGTTGCGTTGATCTCCAAATCCCGGTAGAGCTGCGCCGTATCCTGTCGGGTCGACGCCCGCTGCAAGTGTGCCGCCCGCGCGCACGAACGCAGCCTCATACTCAAGCGCCTTCTGGAACATCTCAGGTGGGAAGCCGATGCTGGCGTTCTCCGGAGCGTTGACGTAGCGATTGTTCTCGGCCTCGACCGCCATGGCTATCTCGGGAGCGAGCATCTCGAGGACACGGGTTTCCACCGGCGGGCGACCATGTACGAAGTTTTCATACACGGCCAGCGTCGAGGTCATACCAACGCCGCCAGCGATCATCTCTCGGAAAGTCGTCTGAACCTCTTCCGAGTCCATGTCCATGTCAAGATATGCTGAGCCGATGCCAACACATTGGTCCGGCTGCTTATCCGACATGTAGTCAGTGTTGGTGAGCAGGCCGTGTTCGAGTTGGTCGATGCCGAGTGAAACCGCCTCGCGAAACGTTACGGAACACAGGTGGGCCGTAACTTTAATACCGTTCTTGTGGGCCTCATCGATCGCTGCACCCAGTTCCTCACGACTAATTTGAGTATAGGCCTTGAACCAACTGACGCCTTCCTCGGCCCAGTAGCGTACGATGCGGCGGGCGTCCTCCGCGCCATTGAGTTGTGCCATCGACATGGAGCCACGTTGTCCGGTCAAGTAGGGCCCTGTCACGAAAATGCGCGGTCCGATACGCCGGCCGGTGTCAATGGCGGCCTTGAGGTTGAGTTCCTCGTATGGTGCACGGGCACCGGTGGTGCGGATTGTCGTCACCCCTGAAGCGAGATACATAATCGGTCCAGTTGTGCTGAGCTGCGCTGCCCGGCCACCGGCGGCGGTGTAGTAGCTGTGGTTGTGGAGGCCGATGAGACCGGGGATCAGGGTGTGCCCGCTGCCATCAACGATCTCAGCGTCGGCTGACAGTTGCACACGGCCAGACAAACCAATATTGGCAATTCGTCCGTTTCGAATTACGACGGTCTGGTTTTCGAGTGGCGCTCCGCCGGTGCCATCGATGACTTTGACGTCAGTGATAGCAATCTCAGCCCCTTCGATAGCGACGAACGCCTCGCGACTGGCATCCTGAGCCGCATCCTCGGCAATGCCACCGGCATTTTGATTGGCCTCCTGAGCGGCAACTTTGCCAACCGCACTGCCCACTGTGGTAATCACGAGAGCGATCCCGACGATTGATAAGAACAAAGGCGTACGGCGGGCCCTACGAATCGAGCTCATCATTAGTTCATTCCTCCCTGTGGGGCATTTGGTAATACCTCAAAGACAAACTTCATTCCAGATTCGAGATGCTCCGCGATGTGGCAGTGAACCATCCATCGGCCAGGATTGGATATTTCTAGCAGGATGTCAGTGGTTGTGCCGGTAGGTAAAAGGACGGTGTCTTTCCATACCAGGTTGTTGTTGCGAACCCCATCCTGATCGAGCACCAGAAATCGTTGACCATGGATGTGGAGTGGGTGTTGCATGGCGTGCCAAGCGTCCCGGTTGTTGACCAGACGAATCTTGACAACGTCGCCCACCTGAAAATTCCAATCAATGTCCATGTTTTCAGCCCCGGTCACCGAATCGCGCAGCAGCCAGGTCACCTCGTTGCTAGTAGTTAGCCAGTTCATGATAGGCATTGTTCCGCTCCACTCAACTGGGTTGAAATAAATCCAGTCGTAGAGCATTACTTGCTCGATTGGCAGCGGCAGGTTGGCGACCCCAAGAGTCAGGGCCAATTCCAGATCAATCGGATTGTCGAAGTGGTCACGGTAGTCGTCGATATCGCCAATAACGTCGGCGTTCTGGCGTAAGACATCAAATGCGGGGCCATGATTTGCGGACGTGATACGTTCCGCGACGCGGACAACTCCCAAGGTGTCGATTTCAGGAAAGAATGTACCGAAACGATGGTTGATTGCCTGCACCTGGTTGTTGACATGGAACTTGCCAGGCTTGTCGAAACGTACCTCAACGACGTAACGCTCTGCCGGAGCGATGACCATGCTCTGGACTAATTGTTCCCGTTCGAACTTGCCGACGTCGGAACCCACAACCTTCATTGCTAACGGGGCATCCGGTACACGTTGCATCGCGCCGTTAGCAGTGTATTCAGCACGTGAGTCTCGCAGCGGCCCTTCCTCTTGTTGGAAGGAGATGTTGAACGTGCGGGTGTTTGAGGCGTTGGTGAAATAGAAGCGGACCACCTCTCCACGGGCAACATCGAGCTCATAAAGGGGTTCGCCATTGACCAGAAATTCGTTGCCAAAACGCCCCATTAACATGTAATTAGCGGATTCTTGGCCGAACCAGACGTTTTCACCCTCCGAGTTGATGAGGAAATCATCGAGGATAAGGATCTCTTCCTTGTTGACCGGACTGTAGTAACCGGCTGGACGTGGATCGACCAGAAGGTTTCCGTAGAGGCCGAGCTCCTGCATGATGTCTTCCCGGTGGTGTGGGTGGTACCAGTAGATCCCGGCATCGGGGAAGTAGATCTGGTAGCGGAAGGTCCCATTCTGTTCGACTGGGTCCTGTGTCAATCCCGGCACACCGTCAAAGCGATTGTCGAGGCGGACGCCGTGCCAGTGTACCGCTGTGGGTATAAGCGTCTTGTTGGTGAAGTTAATGAAGACAGTTGATTTTTCATCGACGCGAATCATCGGGCCAGGAAGCTGCCCGTTAAAAGCCATCATTAGGGTCTCGAAGCCATCGCCCAACGAGCGGCGCACCAGAGAAGCCTCAAGGTCGAGCGTGCCGCCATCGGGCAAACGCACAACCTGACTTGATTGGGCCTCCGGGAGATCGTCCAACTGCTTGTCCGTCAGAGCCGCCGGGGAGAGTTTTTCTACCTGTGGTGCCAGCCCCATCATCCCTGGCAGCATCGGAACGAGAGGATGCGTCGGCGGCATAGACCAGCCCCACGGGGTTTCATCAGTCTTGAGCGTGCCTTGCGAAGTCCTCTCTTGTTCGATTGGCTGCTCCCTTGTACCGCTGCCTCGGTTCATTGGCCCCATGACTGCCGAGGGTGCTTGTGTCATCAAATCGTGCGGGTCCATGAACAGACTTGGGGAGCGACCACGAAGGATTAGTCGTCCGTTACGGTTTTCGACGTTAGCCGAAGTTTCAGCAGTGATCAGGACTAAGAATTTGTTGAATTCGATCCGACCCAAGGAGTTGACACCATTGTCCACCTCGCCGAGCTTGATCACGGGCTCGAAAAACGGTGTTGTTGCCCAAGCAACATAAGCCGAGTATGGGCCGAGAGAGGTTGGGTCCGGCAGTCCTTCGATGTGTGCGGTTAGCTGATGGACATGGTGCCCGGCTGGTGTGACTGCAATACCGAATGGTGATGTCACACGACCCAGATCAACAGAGCCATTAGCGCCTTCAACCTCCGGTACTGCATGCAAATCGAGGCAGTAGAGGTCACTGGCGTTGCGTTTAGCGCAGGGTCCGCTAGGTGCTACACGGCGTTGTCTGGGTTGTTCCTGAGCGACCAGGTTTGACGAGAGACCCTCGAGTGTAGTCGCCTTTGCCCCATTCGTCCCCGCAGTGGCAATGATCGCAATAAAACTGGCGGCCATTAGCCGGTTAGCGGTCCGTACTTTCATTCTTGTCCCTGTCTCGAAAACCGTGTTGTACGGCGCCCGCAGGAGTTTCTCGACACTCTAAGTGCCTATATCCGCGAAGCGCCCGGTTTGCCACTCTCAATCAAGAAGGAGGCACGCGTCGAGATCGGAGAGTCTGGCTGGCTGACATAATCCAAGACTCGATAATTAGCCTTCAACTGAGAAGGAGACAGCTCGCATGTCACGTAGCCTCTTTGGCCATTGAAAAATTTCACGAACGGATTTTCCGACAATATTCCCGCGGTGGTTTCGCGGGTGTCAGAACCGTTCCCACTCGAACTAATTGAGGTCCCCACTAGCTCAGTGGCGATGCTAGCCGACCCGGGATCTGCGAAATCTGCCTTGATGTCGTTGACCCAGTTCGAGTGGATATCACCAGTGAGAACCACCGGGTTGCTGGGCTGTTCGGTTGCCAGGAAGTCGACTAGCCGATTACGTGCGGCATCATAGCCGCTCCACTGGTCCATACTGAGGCTTTCACCATCCCCAGCCGAGTGGTCCACTGGGGCCACCATGACTTGTTGGGGGATTATGTTCCAATTGGTACTGGAGGATTGAAGTGCGTTGAACAGCCAGCTCTCCTGGGCTGCTCCCATGAGGGTGGCTGCTTCGTCAAATACCGCCGGGCAAGCTGGGCCACGCTCGTCATTACAGGCTTGGTTGGTGCGGTATTGGCGAGTATCGAGCACGAAGAACCCAGCGAGCTGACCGTAGGACAAACTGCGATACAACCGCATGTCGGGGCCTTGAGGTAGCGAGGCGCGTCTCAGGGGCATGTGTTCGTAGTAAGCCTGGTAGGCGTTAGCTCGACGGAGCAGGAATCTATCTACGGGATCACCTCGTTCCGAGATGTCACCCGCATAGTTATTGTCCACCTCGTGGTCATCCCAGGTGACGACGAACGGCACCGCGGCATGGATTGCCTGGAGATCGGGATCAGATTTGTACAAACCGTAGCGATTTCGATAATCCTCCAGTGTTTCAATCTCACGGTAGGTGTGCATGCGCACACGATCCTCGTTTCCCTCGTATTCATAAATGTAGTCGCCGAGATGGAATACGACGTCGAGATCTTCCTCGACCATATGTCGAAATGCGGTGAAGTAGCCTTGTTCGTAGTGGTTACAGGAGCAGAATCCAAACCGAAGCCGATTGTTGACGGCCGTTGGTTTGGGCGTTGTTCGGGTTCGTCCGACCTGGCTGTATTCACTGCCTGAACGAAATTGATAGAAATACCAGCGATCCGGCTCCAGCCCCTGGGCTTCGACGTGTACGGAGTGCCCTAATTCGGGTGTGGCGATTTCGGTGCCACGGAGGATCGTATTACCCATTGATTCATCTTCGGCGATTGACCAACCCACTTCCATCGGTGCCGTTGGCATTCCTCCACCGCGCAGAGGGTCGGGGGCAAGACGAGTCCAAAGTACGACGCTATCCGCTGTTGGGTCACCCGAGGCAACACCCAAGGTAAAGGGAAAAGAAGCGAAGCGAGGTGGAGCCAGGCGGCCAATGGCTCGGGCCATGGGCAGTTTGAAGGCTGGAAGAGCCCACGTCGCCGCCGATCCGATCAGGAGTTTCCGTCGGTTGAACATGTTTCGTGCCCCCTGTAGCTAGCGGCTAATTTTAGTGGCGAAAGTCTCTATGACGCTGTGTCGCGGAGCAAGGTGGTGGCGATGCTCTCGTAGCCGCGGCGGGCACCAAAGAGCTGGTCGATCTCGATGAACTCGTCAACCACGTGGGCGTGCTGCTCGGTCGACGGCCCGAAACCTATCGTTGGAACTCCAGCGGTTCCGGCGCTATAGGCACCATTGGTGCAAAATTGATAGCTCTCCAAGCCTGGTTCAAGACCAGCGCTGCGGAGGCCGCGAAGGCCTTCTTGAACCAGCAAATGGTCTTCGTCGAGCTCCCAGGACGGAAACCATTTAGGTTCGATCCAGTGTGTCCCCGTGTAGGTCCTGTAGTCGGTCATCGCTAGTTCGACCATAGTATCGGGGGCTTTGGCCCGGGCGCAGGCTTCAACGAGTTCAGCCTTAATAGCGTCATGCTCTTCGCCGGGCAACAGCCGACGCTCATAGGTTGTGCGACAGCCACTGGGGACCACTGAGTGTGCCGGATACGGAATAGAGATGATATCGGTCAAACAGATGGTGCCCCGTCCGATGAACCGGTGCTCGGGCATTGGAATTTTTTCCATTTCGCCAATGACTGCTGCCATGCGGTGTACGGCGTTGATGCCCGCACTAGGGTCCGAAGCGTGTGCTGGCTCACCCACGGTTTCGATGGTGAACTCTGCCCGGCCGCGACCAGCGCGTACGAGGTTAAGATTGGAGGCTTCCCCAATGACTACAAAGTCGGGTGTGTGCCGCTCCATTACGGTGCGCAGAGCTGCCCCTTCAATGCTTTCTTCACCGACCGATGCCGATACAATGACGGACCCTGCCAAGTTGTCGCGCTCAAGTCCGCCAGCGGCATGGATCATAGCTGCCAGGGCTCCTTTCATGTCGGAACTACCTCGGCCCCAGATGCAACCGTTGTCTACCTCAGCAGCGAACGGTTCGTGGGCCCAGGCATTGACAGGAACTACGTCGACGGTGTCCATGTGTGCGTCGAATAGAATCGTCGGGCCGTCATGAAGGCCGCGTACAATTCCTACCGCGTTCCCGATTTCGTCGATCTCAACATGGTCGAAGAGCAAGCGCCCCATTTCTTGACAGACGCATTCAGCGACGTCGCGTTCGTTACCTAGGATGCTTTCCAGACGAACGAGTGCGCAGGTGAAGTCGATGAGTGACTGATTGTTATCGCCTGTGTCTGATGGCACTGCATTCTCCTGAGTATCAATGAGCCAATCTAACAAGATGCTAAGAAATTCCCGAGGTTTGTAGAACCCTCTGTCAGCAGGCTGCTTGGTGACTCGTGATCAACGTACCATCTCGATGATTCCCTGACAGGCATTGAATTGTTCTCTGTGCTATCCATGGAGGGGTATCCGACAAGGTGCACCAATTGTTACCCTCTTGTTCCGATAGCCGGTACGTAGGCCTAATACCGGTAGACCCCTTCAATCTTTGAAGGGTGATGGTGCACTCGAGGATGGACATTAGGGGAAATGATTGCGCTTGCGAGAACGCAGAGGTGGGGGCAGCATATAGTCGTAGTGGTCGCTGTTACCTGTGTTTTTGTGCTTTGCCCCGATGCTAAGGCACAAAGCTTGCGGGGGAGTGGCCCCTCGTTGGATCGCCAGAACCGGCAGGCGGTGCAGCACGATTACAGCTATCTGCGAAACTCTAGTGAAGTACAGCGGTTCGTCGAAGCTGGCCTTCTTGTTCCAGTGTACGAAACTTCAGACTATTGGCTCAAGCAGGTTTCATTTCCGGTGGCACGCCCCGCGGTCAAGCTGTTCATCCAGAGGCTTGGGAGCCAGTATCGGGCAGCTTGTGGGGAACGATTGGTGGTTACCAGTTTGACGCGGCCAGTTGCCAACCAGCCAAGCAACGCATCACGCCGCTCGGTTCATCCAACCGGGATGGCTCTCGACCTGCGACGTCCGTATCCGGGACCTTGTCGTACCTGGCTCGAGGAGACCCTATTGTTTCTTGAGGGAAAAGGCATGCTTGAGGCAACGCGTGAAACAAACCCGTCCCACTATCACATCGCTCTGTACTCGGAACCGTATGTAGCGTATGTCTCGCGTCTGACTGACCGGCCAGCTGAAGAAATCGTTTCCTTGGTGAACACCGAAGCGACCTACAGAGTTAAACGCAGGGATACTCTCTGGCACATCTCGCGCCGTTACGACACCACGCCGGAGGCTATCCAGCGGGCAAACGGACTACGTACGGCCGATATTTATCCGGGGCAACTCTTGAAGATTCCTATTGGTCAACGCTGACCTGCAGGAACCCATTTCCAACACGTCACAGTGATGCTTTCCACGTTTATTTGGAGATGATGTGGTCATCGTGGCGTACGGGACTGTTGTTTATCTTTCCCAACGCCGGTAGATTTTCTCCAGCTCTATGACCTTAGATGCTTTCCAGGAGGCAGTAGCCATGCGTATAAAGACCGGTATCTTCGCGGCGTTAGTGATCGCTGTGATCGCCCAAGCTGGACAACCTCAAATTGCCGCGGGCCAGGTTCGCCAATCGATTCCGTCAGAGGTTTTTGGGGCTTTGCAGTACCGCATGGTCGGTCCGTCTCGTGGCGGCCGGGTCACAACGGTAGCGGGACACCGAGCCCAGCCCTCAACGTTCTATATGGGTGCAACCGGTGGCGGCGTTTGGAAAACGATCGATTGGGGGCAGACCTGGCGACCGATTTCTGACGGGTACTTCGCTACCCCTTCGATCGGTTCAATTGCGGTGGCTGAGTCGGATCCGAATGTAATCTACGTTTCCACCGGTTCGGATGGCTTGCGCAGTAATGTGATTATCGGCAAAGGTGTTTACAAATCTACGGATGCCGGACGCACATGGGATCACATTGGTCTTGAGGACACCGGAAACTCTGGGGCCGTACTTATTCATCCACAAAATCCGGACATTGTTTACGTTGCGGCAATTGGCAACCCGTTTGCGGCAAACCCCGAGCGTGGCGTGTATCGGACGATTGACGGTGGTGATTCGTGGCAGCAGGTGCTGTTTGTATCTGATAAGACCGGTGCCGTTGACCTCGAATTCGCTCCAGGGAATCCCGATGAGATCTATGCCTCGATGTGGCTTGCAGAGCGCAAGCCGTGGACCATCATTTCCGGTGGTTACGAGGGCGGTGTCTACAAGTCCTCGGATGGTGGTGATACATGGATCCATTTGCAGGACGGTTTGCCAAACGGGCTGCGTGGCAAGTCAAACCTTGCGGTTTCCAGCGGGGATCCAGATCGCGTCTATGTTTTGATGGAAGCCCCGGGCGAATCGGGTGGTGTATACCGTTCCGACGATCGCGGTACCAGCTGGTACCAGGTCAGCGACTACCAGCCGATTCGTAACCGGCCTTTCTACTACAACAACTTAGTTGCACACCCGACCAACCCGGACATCCTATGGGGGATGGCGGAGGGTTATAGCCGGTCCAACGATGGTGGCCGCACTTGGGGCTCCGGTGGGCGCACGCCACACGGTGATAATCACGACCTTTGGATCAATCCGGATGACCCGAACATCATGATCCAGAGCAACGACGGTGGTGCCAATGTAACTCGCGATGGTGGCCAGACGTGGTCGACGCAGAACAATCAGCCGACTGCCGAGCTTTATCAAGTCGATGTTTCCGACGATTTTCCTTACCGCCTCTATGCTGGCCAGCAGGACAACTCGACAATTTCAGTGCCGAGTCTCCCGGACCGATCCACCCCCGGTGGTGGTGAAGGTTTATGGGAGGCACATGGTGGATGTGAGACTGGCCCGGTGGTACCGAAGCCTGGTGATCCCGACATTGTGTACGCCAACTGCAAGGGTCGCTTCGGTGTGTTTAACCGTCGTACTGGGCAGGAGAAGCAATACTATGTTGGTTTCTGGAACCTTTATGGTCGCAACCCTGCGGAACTGGCATTCCGCTTCCAGCGGGTTGCTCCAATCCACGTCTCACCGCATGATCCGAATCGGGTTTACCACACGTCGCAGTATGTCCATGTTACCGAAGATGCGGGCGTCACGTGGGAGACAATCTCGCCTGACCTGACGGCATTCACGCCAGAAACGCAAGTGCACTCCGGGGGCCCGATAACGGTCGATGCCACCGGTGAGGAGCACTTCTCTGTCATTTACGAAATCCAGGAGTCCCCTCATGAACGTGGGGTCATTTGGGTGGGGTCGAACGACGGACCAATTCACGTCACCCGCGACAACGGTTCCACTTGGACTGACGTGACCCCCGAAATGGGCCCGTATGGTCGGGTTCAGACGATCGATGTCTCGCCACACGATCCAGCCAAGGTATATGCGTCAATTCTGCGCTACCAGGTTGGCGACTTCGCACCCTACATCTTTAAGAGTGAGGACTATGGGGCGACTTGGACACTAATTACCAATGGCATCCCCGACGACGAGCCGGTGCGTGTCGTTCGCGAGGATCCTGCCCGTGAAGGCTTACTTTACGCTGGTACCGAGTTTGGCATGTGGATTTCCTTTGACGACGGTGCAAATTGGCAATCGTTTCAGCTCAACTTGCCACACACTCCGGTTTCGGATCTCAAGATCGTTGGCAATGACATGGCGATTTCGACAATGGGCCGCAGCTTCTGGATCATGACCAATCTCGCGCCGTTGCACGAGGTATCGGAGGAAATCATTAGTTCACCCGCACATTTCTTCGAGATTGCCGACGCAGTGCGGGTACGTGGTGGCGTGCGTGGTGTTGTCGCCGGTGGTGGGAACCCGGCAGCCGCGCAGTACGCGCCGGTGGGTGCCTACTTCGATTATTGGTTCGCCGAGCGTCCCGCCGGTGAAGTCACACTTCAGATCTTTGATCCCGATGGCAACCTGGTACGGGGTTTCTCAAGCGAGGCATCGGGAATCAGCTTTCAGGTTCCAGAGGAGCCAAGCATGCGGGAGTGGCGCCTTGAGCAGGTCGGTACACCGCGTCTGCCGTCGGCTGCTGGCATGCAGAGATTCGTGTGGAATCTTCGCCACGCTGGTCCTTGGGCCGCGCCAAGTGATGGTGGTGGTAGCGGTGGAGGTGGTGGTCCGATGGTTCCACCGGGGATTTATGAGGCACGTCTAGAGGCTGGGGACTGGAGCGCTATCCAGAAGTTCGAGGTAATGACGGACCCGCGTGTCCTGGCGGAAGGTATGACCGCAGATACTCTCGAGCGCCAGGCTGCCTTTGCTCTTGAGGTCCGAGACACCCTCAGCACTGCCCGGCTCGCTGCCTACCAACTAAGCGAAGCGCGTACCGAATTGGAAGGGGCTGAGACAGATCAAGCTCAGGCTCTCGACGATGCACTAGAGATCATTGAAAAGGAATTCGTCGATGAGTCTTACCGATACTCTCCGATTATGCTTCTCGGCCAACTTCAGTACCTCTATGGAAACCTTGATCGTGCCGACCAAGAGCCCGGTGGTGACGCGATAACACGCCATGGTGAACTCGCTGATGTTCTCGAAGGTTTGGTTGCTGAGCTTGAACGCTTGTTGAGCACGATGCGCGACTGACCCTGCGGTCTAAAGCAGGGACTGTTTCATCGTTGTGATTAAGGCATCGGACACTCAGCCTGCAAGGCGATTTGTGCCACGTTTCTGAGTTTATCTGTTGGGAGTTGGGCCGACATAATCGATGGCAAGCAGGCTATATGCCAGTTAGTTGGCCGTCAGGGTTTTATTGGTTCGGCAGGTCATAGCCGATCTAGTATAATTTTGTCGAAATTTCCTACGCTGGCGCTCCAGCGCGTCACTTCAGAGTGGCTAAGAAGCTTTCAATTGCCGAGCCCGGAGAACGATCCTTGTCTGTCAACGAGAGTGGTCCGAAATACCTTGTTGCAGTAATTGGCGCTGGCCCGGCGGGATTGTATGCCTCCCGTGTGTTGGTTGCCGCAGGTGCTCACGTAGTGCTGTTTAACCGAGACGTCAAAGCTGGCGGGCTCGCTGAATACGGCATCTTTCATAACAAGCTAAAGATGAAGGGCGGGCTTCGCAAACAGTTCGCTTCAATTCTCGAAGATCCTCACGTGGAATACTACGGCAACGTTTCGGTAGGAGAAGAAGGCGACATCAGCTTGCAGGATCTTCTCGACCTCGGTTTTCAGGCGATTTTGGTGACGGTTGGGGCGCAAGGTACCAAGTGGTTGGGGCTCCCGGGGGAGGAACTCGAGCGTGTTTATCATGCTAAGGACGTCGTCTATCACTACAATCATTTGCCACCATTTTCCCAACAAGACTTCCCGATGGGCGACAACGTAGTGATCATCGGTATCGGCAATGTTATGTGTGACATTGCCCACTGGGTAATACGGGACCTTGGGTGCAATGAAGTGTGCGCCGTGGTTCGTCGCGGGCCCGGTGAGGCCAAGTTCACTAACAAGGAATGGCAGATCTTTGCCAAGAACCTCGACGTCGATGATTTCGAAGAGGAGTGGCAACGTTGCAAGCCCAAGATGGAAGCCGTTGGTCAAGATCTTGAGTCCGCAAAGGCGGTGTTTCTGGGTGGGGTCGAAAAAGGCCTAGACCCGGTCAGCGACAGCCGTTTCACTTATCGTTTCTTTGCATCGCCCAAAGGTCTAGTCGGTGATGGCAAGGGTAACTGTGCTGGCCTTGAGGTCGAGGAGACCTACCTAGAGGATGACGACGGCTATATGAAGTGTGTTGGGACCGGCAACACTTCCGTCATCGATTGCGACAGCGTTGTTTTTTGTATCGGTGACAAAGTCGACGAAACCTTTGGTCTGCCAACGGAGTGGAGCGAGTTTTCCAAGCATCCTGAGCCTCGTTACCCAGTCAACGATATTTCTTATGAAGCCTATGACCCTGCCGGTGAGCGCGACCTAAGGCAAATTTTTCTCGCTGGATGGGCACGGAAGGCAAGCGACGGTCTCGTGGGTATGGCCCGCAGGGACGGTACTAATGGAGCTGAAGCACTTCTACAATATCTTGGTGACGTCGGTGAAGCGGAATCTACTGACACTCAAGAGCTAAAAGAGCGTCTCACGGCGCTTGATAAAGCCGTGGTTGTCAATGCCGATATCCCGAAGCTCTTCGAGGCCGAGGCGAAGATTGCCGAGGAAAAGGGCGTCGACGAATTTAAGTACGATGCCAACGAGGATATGTTGGCAGCCATCGCCAGACAATAACCGGCTCCACTGGGCAACATTCTCCTTAGGTGTTTGCCTTACCTTGGAACGCTGAACTGAACCGGTGGCATAGTGACTTCATCGGGCAACCGCGAAGCGTCTCCGGTTGCCGCGAAATGTAGGATTCCGGCGCGAAATTCGGGAGAAGCGTTCATCGCCGCCTGAATTGCACCGTGAGGGCCCCGAATGACGGGGATGAACGTGCTGTTCTTGAAGTAGGGAACTAGCTCGAGGGCATTCTCGTAGGGCGTCGACGTGTCCCAGGTTCCGTGCGCAATCTCCGGTTGTGGCGCCGTGGAGCACCAGCCCCCGTGTATTCTCCCTAGAATACCAACGCGGAGGCCATATATGGCAGAAGTGCTGATCATCAATCGTTCTGAGATGGAGAAGTTGCTAACGCTTGAGGCCTTGCTGCCGG
>ERZ651768.49-NODE-49-length-82759-cov-5.483697_pt1 | contig 82759 bp, 74 predicted proteins | sample MGYA00514754_ERZ651768 | MGnify/ENA metagenome assembly ERZ651768
TCGACACTGATCTGGAAAGACGATCAACGGGCAACCCTGCAGTTTGCCATGACCACCGTGACATCTTTTGCTGTCACGCATGTCCTGAAAAGAGTGGTCGACAAACCACGGCCTAATGGTGGTGATCATGCTTGGCCGTCCGGACATACGTCCAGCGCATTCAGCGGAGCTGCGTTTCTACAGATACGCCATGGCTGGAGGGTCGGCGTTCCCGCGTATCTGTTAGCCGGATACGTAGGCTGGACGAGAGCATACGTGGACGCACATGACTATTGGGATTTCCTGGGAGGGGCGATCGTAGGCATTGGGAGCGCCTACTTGTTTGCAAAACCCTACGATCCGAATCGAATAGCCGTTTCCCTGGGCAAGCGAGATGAAGCTTATTCGATGGAAGTCTCGTTTCGGTTCTGAATCACTGCTCGCCTCGACAGGCCAATCCACTCGCCACAAGCGGGTTCATTTCAGGACAACCCGTATCCGATGGTTGTGGGTGTCCACAATGTAGAAATTGCCTGCACTGTAAGGGTCTATGTCGTAGTATATAAACAGCTTATCCTATTTGGTCACTGTGTGGCTGGATGGGGCTAAGGGGACTGGGGAGGGCTAGTGGCCGTCTTCAAGGCCAGGGGGACAGGGGTCACCCCGCTGGCGTGGATAGAAAAGCGGCGACCTCCGCGAGGGCGAATGTGGAAAACCGCCCAGAGTCCAGTGCCGGGGGTGGGAATCGAACCCACATGGGATTGCTCCCGAGGGATTTTAAGTCCCTTGCGTCTACCGTTCCGCCACCCCGGCGAGATCCCCAATCAGGAGACCGGCGGCGTAGAACCTAACGTTGACGGATTCGACCGAAAAGCGCCGAAGGCCGTTGCATCACTGGCAGGTGACGACGCCGGGAGTGGTCGCAGGAACCGCGGAGCATCTGCTCTCCAAAGCCCCCTTCGCGGAACTGAAGCACGGCCTCACCTACCAGGCGGTACCCATCGTACCGGAGAAGCTGCCGTAGTTCCGCCTCAACGGCCCGTATGCTCTCGTCCCGATCGTCGAACCCGTTGGCTTAGCAAGTCATCCGAATTCGTGACTTTCGACCTGCTCACATGTCCTCCGTCAATCCTGTCGACCGACGTGCTTTCATCTTGGAGATGTCCGGGACGCAAATAGCGTTTACAATTGAGCGATGAACCCAGAACGTTTTCAGAAACTGGCTCGAGCCCTACGCAGGCGGCAACCTGACCTCACGGTGCTCATGGAGCGCGTTCACAAGAGCCACAACCTTTCGGCGATCCTCCGTAACTGTGACGCGGTTGGAGTGTTGGAAGCCCACGCGATCCCGCCCGAGGACGGTCTTCAGATTCACCCGCACACCTCGGCGGGGACGGCCAAATGGGTTCGACTGGTCAGGCATCGCACAACCGAGGCAGCGATCAAGGAATTGAAAAGCCGCGGTTTCCGGGTGCTGGCAGCACATCCCGGTCCCGATGCCGTCGACTTTCGGGAGGTGGATTTCACAACGCCCACCGCCCTCATGATGGGGGCGGAGCTGCTGGGGTTGAGCGACGAGGCACTTGAGTTGGCGGATGGGCGGATCTCGATTCCGATGGTGGGGATGGCCCAATCGTTCAACGTGTCAGTCGCAACGGCTCTCCTGCTCTTCGAGGCGTTTCGCCAACGTGAAGCCGCTCATATGTACGATGAGCCCCGAATCGACCCAGAGGATATGGAGCGCATTCTGTTCGAGTGGGCGTACCCTCGAATAGCCCGCCACTGCCGTGATCGGGGAACGCCCTACCCGCCGCTCCGTGAGGATGGAGGCCTACCGCAGTTCTCTTTCCGGTAGGGAGGTTTCACAGGCCTCTTACGGGGAGGTAGCTCGCCCCAACTGATGGCGCAGGGATTCTTCCAACCCGGGATACATGAACTCGAAGCCCGTCTTTTCAGCCACGGTGGGCTGGACCCTCTGCCCCTGCAGCAGCATCTCCTTTCCCATTTCGCCCAACAGCGCTTTGAGAGCCAGGGCCGGTAGGGGGAGGAAGGTTGGGCGATCCAGTACACGGCCCAGCGTCCCGGTAAACGTGGAATTAGGAACGGCATAGGGAGCCGTTGCGTTCACCGCTCCTCGAATCGATGGCGTTCGGATGACGTGGAGGATCAGGCTCAACAAATCGTCGTGATCGATCCAACCCACATACTGCCGCCCACTCCCGATCCGTCCGCCGATTCCGACCTTGAACGGGAGAATCATGGTGCCGAGCGCGCCTCCGGACGGCGTAAGCGTAAGGCCGATCCTCAAGTGAGCCACACGGATGCCCATCCGTGCCGCGGGGGACGTGGCCGCCTCCCATGCCTGACAGAGTTTGGCAAGAAATCCCTTCCCGGGCTTGGAATCCTCGCTCAGCCGCTGATCGCCTCGGTTTCCATAGAAGCCCACGGCGGAGGCAGAGACGAGCACGCGGGGAGGGCGCCGGAGACGTGCTAAGGCGCGTGCGATGTGTTCGGTGCCTTCGATTCTACTCGCCCAGATGCGCTTCTTCTTCTCCTCGGTCCAACGCAGACCGAGTAGGGGCTCCCCTGCCAGGTGTACTACCGCGTCGAGTCCCTCGAGCCTTTCTTCCTCGACCGTACCCTCGATCGGGTCCCAAAGTGCGTCTTCAGATTTCCGCGTTTTCAGGTTCCGAACCACGCGAACGACACGGTGTCCACCTGTCGTGAGTACGTTGCAAAGGGTGCGGCCGATCAGCCCACTCGATCCCGTGACCCCAACAGCCAGGGGCGCCTCATCCCCATGCCGTTTGATTCGGTCGAGGTCGTCCCCGAGGCGACGGTGCCGAAACGTGAAGAGCCGCTCGAGCTCCACCTCGACGCTCGACCCACCCAGCAGACGACCGGTGGCACCCATGGGCAACTCCCAATCCACATGATCCTCCACAACACATCCGCCCCCGTCATCGGGCTCGAAGCGGTGAGTGTGGACCCATCGGGTGAACGGTCCTCGGACTTGTTCGTTGCGGAAGAGGTGGTCGGGCTCGAAATCGGTGTGGCGAACCTCAAACGTGACCTCGGCCGCACCACGGCGCACACGAAATGTGACCCGCCCGCCCGTCGCCGGAGTTCCCTCGCGGCTCTTGATCGTGACCGACTCCCACGGCGGGATCAGTCGTTCGAGGGCTCCGGGGCGCATATGCCACGCGAACACATCAGCGACAGCATGGTTCAGACGGGTTCGGAGAACGAAGTCAGACATGGCCCTAGGAGAAGGTTCAACCTTGGCGATTCGCGAACGATCCGGACCACGTTCAGCCTTCCCTCTCAGGGTGATGAAAAAATGGTCCGTCCCGATGCGGCAACAACCGATCGACCAGCCCGGACCCCGTCTCCCAAGCGTCGAATTCTTCGACCAGATCTCGATCCCAGCGACCTCCGGCCGAGCGAAGACGGCCTTCGATCCACTCGGGGGCCCCGAATCCGATGGCCCGCCGATAAATCTCCGCTACTTCAAATATCTTGTCAGCATACCCACCTACGTCAAGCGCGACGGTTGGAAGGCTGGAGTGCACACCGCGCAAAGTGAAGATCGGGCAGAACGCTCTGTGGGGTTGCTCGGGCGCGACAACTTTGGCAATACGCGCGAAATTGACCGCATCGCGCGCAATTTTTCCCGTCGCCTGGTGGTCGGGGTGCCGAAATCCTCTCGTCCAGGCGTCCCCCCAGGTAATGAGCCCACTGGGCTTGATTTCCGCCATGACCCTGGCGACTTCGTCGCCGGCCTCGGGCGTCGCCTGGACCGCGGAATCCGGAAACGAGAGGAAGCGGCCTTCCACTCCCAAACACTGCGCCACCTGCATGCCCAGTTCCATCCTGCGCTCGGCCACTTCCGCCATCGGGAGCGGGCCCCACGCATCCGTCATTTCCCCTCGCGTGAGCCAGAGGATTATGACCCTCGATCCGGCGGCACGTTGAGCGAGTAGAGTGCCGGCACAGAGGACCTCGTCGTCCGGGTGCGCCAGCACGGCCAGAAGCGTCGGCTGGCTCACGAGGCTCCGTCCGCTCCAACCTCCTCGGCCGCACGTCGAATCAGCCGGATCGCCTCCGCGATTCCATCCGGATGCCGGAATACGGCCGCCCCGGCCACGAGCACGGAGGCCCCCGCGCGGCTCGCCGCCCCCGCGGTGCCGACGTTTATGCCGCCATCCACTTCGAGTTCGGCACCGTTCGCGCCGCGCTCATCCAGCATCGTCCGGAGCCGCCGGATTTTCTCAGTACTCGCGGGGATGTACGACTGCCCTCCGAACCCCGGGTTTACCGACATGATCAAAGCCAGGTCGATCTCGGGAATGACCTCCATCAGCGTGTCGAGGGATGTATCTGGATTGAGCGTCACACCAGGGCGAACGCCCAGTTCGCGTATGCGCTCGACGGTCCTGTGCAGGTGAGGGCACACCTCCTGGTGAACCGTGATGTAATCGGCCCCGGCATCCGCAAACGCGGAGAGGTACTGGTCGGGTTCTTCGATCATCAAGTGCACGTCGACAGGAAGGTCCGTAGCCGCGCGCACAGCGGACGTGACCGCAGGTCCGATCGTGATGTTGGGGACGAAGTGACCATCCATGACGTCGACGTGAATCCAGTCCGCTCCCGCTTCGGCCGCCTCCGACACCTGCTCAGCCAAACGCCCGAAGTCCGCGGAAAGAATGGATGGTGAGATCAGAACCGTCATCTCGAGAGCTTCCTCACGCCATCAGAACCGCTTACCAACACTCTAGTGGCCATCCCGAGAAAGAGCCCGGATTCCACCACCCCCGCTCTCGCACGAATCGCTCGCTCGAAACCTTCGGGGTCATCGACTCCCCCAGGGAAGTGGCAGTCGATGATGTAGTTGCCATTGTCCGTGACCGTCGGTTCTCCGTCCGGCCCCACACGGAGCACAGGATCGGCCCCGCACGACTCCACGAATGGGCCGTGGACTTCCCACCCGAACTGCACGACCTCCACCGGCACGGGACACTGTGTACCAAGTGCGGGCACCATCTTGCTATCGTCGACCATGATCGCCAACCGCCGAGAGGCCTGGGCCACCATTTTTTCTCGGAGAAGCGCGCCCCCGAGGCCCTTGATAACATTCAACTCCGGATCGACCTCATCGGCCCCGTCGATCGTCAAATCGAGAACAGGAGTTTCGGTCAAGGAGGTGAGCGGAATGTCTAGCTCCCGTGCCTCCTGAGCAGTACGAAGGGATGTAGGTACACCGACCACGTCGACCAGAGCACCTCTGTTGAGTTTCTCGGCCAGCGCGACCAGCAAGTGGGCGACCGTGGATCCGGTTCCCAATCCCAAACGCATCCCACTGTCTACGAGTTCGGCCGCCTCCACGCCCACCGCTCTTTTCAGCGAGTCAGCGTCTGCCAAGTGGCTCTCCCGGGGGTGCAAATTGGCACTGGCGGCTTCGTCAAGCGCCGAACTCTTTCATCAGATCGTGCACCCGTCCGACGATGTCCAGCGCCGCATCGAAGGGTCTCTGCCACATGTTCCGGCCGAAGATGAGACCCGTCGCACCGGCTTCCAGTCCGGTACGCACCTTACTCAGGAGGTCGTCATCCCCCAGCTTGCTCCCGCCGGAGAAAAGTACGAGACAGCGCCCAGCCGACTCCACTACCCGCCTCGCGCCTTCACCATAGTCGTAGTCGATTTCGGCGTATTCCGCAGGCTGATCCGAGTCCTTCGGACCGTGCTTGGGGATGTTCAACTTCACGATGTCGGCACCCATTTCGAGGGCGACCCGGGCTGCGTAGTCGACGGCGTAGAGGCTGTCTCGCCCCCCTTTTTCCTCGATCGCGACGCCCCTCGGGTACGACCACACGACCAAAGGCATGTTGTACTTGTCGCAGTCTTCGCGAACGAGCTGGAGTTGCTGAAGATCCTCATCCTGCCGCGGAGAACCAACGTAAAGTGTGTACCCAACGGCGTCGGCACCCAATGATACGGCGTCCTCGACGCTACCGGTCAACGCCGAAAAGGCTTCCGCGTCGGAGGGTATCGTGGTCTTGCCGTTGATTTTCAGGAGGAGTGGCACCTCTCCGGCATACTTGGTCATGTATTTGCTGGCGAGTCCGTAGTGACACGCCACCGCGTTGAAGTTGCCCTCCAACGCCAATCGCCACTGAAAATCAGGATCCTGGGAGGGCGGGTTGGTAAAAAAATCGATCGGCCCGTGCTCCAACCCCTGGTCGATGGGGAGGATGAGAAGTGTGCCGTTCTTCAAGCCTCGTCCGTAGAGCAATCTGCGAAGACGCACGCGCTTCCCGAGTGGTATGTCGAGTTCATCGAGGACGGGGCGCGTAACGCCCTCGGGCTGCTCACCCGCAGCGGCCGTGGACATGTATGAATCCTCCAGCTTGGAAAAAAGTGTTAGGCGGGCCGATTTTCGTGCCGGGAATCTATGAACGCCGGGGGCCGCAGACCAGACCGTCTATTGACTCCTCGCAGCCAGAAGCACAGCTTCCCATCCATGACTTATATGCAAAGACATCGGGCTTTCTACTTTACATGCCGGCCCCCTCCGGGAGCCCGCGACTGATGCGCGCGCGCTGAGCGTTGTCGCGTTTCGTCCTGAGGCTCTCGACTCCTGGTCGGGGGCCTTTTTTCGTGGTCTGTCACATGCACGGGCCATCACACACAAGCTGAGAGAACCATGATTATTATCACGCGACCCGGCGTGACCGACGAAGAGCTCGACCACATCCGGGAGAGAATCGAGGCCTTGGGACCCCGCACGCACCTCATCCAAGGCGAACACCGAACCGTCGTTCTGTGCATCGGAGACCAACAGGATCTGGCCAACGTGCCCATGCTCGCGATTCCCGGGGTCGAGGCCGTTCGTCCGGTCATGAAGCCCTACAAGCTGGCGAGCCGGCAGGGCCACGAGGAGTCTTCGGAGGTCCAGATCGGCGACAGCACGATCGGGGGCAATGCCCTCTCGATCATCGCGGGACCTTGCTCCGTGGAGGGCCTCAGCATGCTCCAGGAGACGGCACGCCACGTAAAGGCCGCGGGAGCGACCGCACTACGCGGCGGAGCGTTCAAGCCGAGGAGCTCTCCCTACGCGTTCGACGGCCTCGGTGAAGAAGGCCTGAAGATACTCTCGGACGTAAGAGCCGAGACCGGACTCCCGGTGGTCACGGAGGTGATGGATACCCGTCAGGTCGACCTCGTCGCCGAGTACGCGGACGTCCTCCAAATCGGGGCCAGAAACATGCAGAATTTTTCCCTCCTCACGGAGGTCGGGCGGCTACACCGACCCATCCTTCTCAAACGCGGGATGTCCGCCAAAGTGACGGACCTTCTTCTGGCGGCCGAGTACATCATGAAGCAGGGGAATATGAACGTCCTACTCTGTGAGCGAGGCATCCGGACCTTTGAGGATTCGACGCGAAACACGTTTGATCTGGCGGCGATTCCCGTGCTCAAGAAGGAGACCCACCTCCCCGTGGTGGCCGATCCCAGCCACGCCGCGGGGCGGCGAGACCTGGTGCCGGCCCTCTCCTACGCGGCGATCGCCGCTGGCGCGGACGGCCTCATCGTGGAGGTCCATCCCAACCCGGAGATGGCCGTTTCCGACGGGGACCAATCGTTGGTGTTCGATGAATTCGATTCGCTCATGGCCGGCCTGGCGCCCTTCGCGGAGGCGGCAGGGAGAACACTATAGGCGAGTCTGCCACGGGCGAGTCTGCTAGAGGCGTGCCTGCGCAGCCATGATCTGGTCGAGGACGGCCTTTCGGGCTGTGCCTCCCAGGGCTTCCCGCGCCTCGACCGACCGCTCCCAATCGAACACTTGGAAGACGTCAGAGTCCAACCCGCTGTACGCCTCCTGGAACACCTCAAGGGAAAGTTGGTCCACTGGAATACCCTGGTCCTCCGCCCGGCGCACGATCGTCGCCACCACTTCGTGGGCCTTCCGGAAAGGCACGCCGGCCCGGACCAGATAGTCGGCCAAATCCGTGGCAAGAAGTTGTGGATCGAGTGCAGCCTCGATGTGATCCGTTTGAAATTCGGCTCCGCGGATGGCCCCTTCGATCGCGGGCAACACTATGGTGAGCGTGTCCATGGAATCGAAGAGCACGCCCTTGTCTTCTTGCAAATCGCGGTTGTACCCGGTGGGTAGTCCCTTCAACACCGTGAGCAAGGACACGAGATTGCCCGTCAGCCGTCCGGATTTCCCCCGCACGAGTTCCGCCACGTCCGGATTACGCTTTTGGGGCATCAGGCTGGATCCCGTACTGAACCCATCGGACAGCCGGACGAACCCGAATTCTTTGGATCCGAACAGGACCAAATCCTCCGCCAACCGCGACAAATGAATTCCGACGCGGGCCGTCGCGAACGCAAATTCCAGTGCCCAGTCGCGATCGCTGACCGCGTCGATGCTGTTCTCGGAGATCCGCAGGAACCCCAAATGCTCCCGGAGGAACTCACGGTCGATCGGGAACGGACACCCCGCGATCGCGCCCGATCCAAGCGGCAACACGCCCGCTTGATCCCGCACGGCACGCAAAGCTGCGCGGTCACGCTCGAGCGGCCAAAAGTGCGAGAGGATCCAGTGAGCTGCCCGTATTGGCTGCCCCTGCTGGAGGTGCGTGTATCCAGGGAGGATGATCTCGACTGACTGGGTCGCCCAATCCAAAAGGGCCGACTCTACCTCCCCCAAGATCCGGACGAGGCGTTCCGCCGCGTCCATGCCCCACAAGCGAAAGTCGGTCGCCACCTGGTCGTTACGCGACCGTCCTGTATGGAGTTTACCGGCGACCTCACCGACCTCCTCGTATAACAGACGCTCCACGAGGGAATGGATGTCCTCATCAGCCTCATCGGAGTGATCGCTCTCGGACAGACGGGTGGCCACGCGGTCGAGTCCATCGACTACTGTGGTCCCCTCCTCATCCTCTAACACACCAGCCCTCACGAGCGCCCGGGCCCAGGCCTGGCTCCCACGGATGTCCTGGGGCCAGAGGCGAATGTCTACAGCGAGGCTCCGATTCAGGGGAACCATCGCCTCCGCCATCTCGCCCTGAATGCGGCCGCTCCAGAGGGGGTCTGTCGGGCCCATCAGCCTGCCGGGGTTTTGACGCCCTCGGACTCCGTCGTCTCAGTCGCAGCTTCGTTGGTCGCCGTTTCATTGGTCGCGGTCCCGCCAGTCTCCGTCGCGGTCTCGTCAGCGTCAGTCGAGGTCTCGTCAGCTTCAGCCGCGACATCGGTCGCATCCGACTTCCGGACCTTCCCGCCATCGCGCTCCGCCGCCACTCGCGCGGGAAGCCCGAACAACTTGATGAACCCTTCGGCGTCCGCATGGTCGTAGGTCGCTTCCTCACCAAAGGATGCGAGTCCCGCATGGTAGAGAGATTCCGGGCTCCTACGGCTCGCTATCAACGCCGAACCCTTGAAGAGCTTCAGGCGCACCACGCCTGTGACCCGCTTCATGAGGACGTCCACGGACGCATCCATGGCCTCTCTTTCGGGCGTCCACCACCAGCCCTCGTACACCAGATCGGCGTAACGCGCCGCAAGCCGATCCTTGAACGTCAGGGCCCGGCGGTCGAGTGTGAGCTGCTCCAGCTCCTGAAGCGCGATATACAGAAGTGTTCCGCCAGGGGTTTCGTACACACCACGAGACTTCATCCCGACCAGCCGATCCTCCACGAGATCGATCCTGCCTACACCATGCCGAGAGCCTATCTCGTTCAGAGCCAAGAGGAGGTTCACCGAGTCCAGAGCCTCGTCGTTGACCGAGACGGGTCGACCCTGCTCGAAACCGATCTCCAGGTATTCGGGGTCGTCCGGCGCGGCCTCAGGAGCCGTGGTCCACTGGTACATCTCTTCGTCGGGCTCGAACGCGGGATCCTCGAGCGGGCCGCCCTCGTGCGAGATATGCCAGATGTTCTCGTCGCGAGAATAGAGTTTGGTCTTGTCGACACCTACGAGCGGTATCTGGCGAGCCCGGGCGTACTCCAACGCATCCTCACGGGACTGCAAATCCCACTCACGCCAGGGGGCGATCACCCGTAGATCCGGCGCGAGCGCCGCGAAGGTCAGCTCGAACCGAACCTGATCGTTTCCCTTGCCGGTGCACCCGTGAGAAAGCGCACTCGCTCCGACCTCGCGTGCCACCTCTACCATCCGGCGCGCGATGATGGGACGGGCCATGGAGGTTCCCAGGAGGTACTTACGACCGTAGACGGCCCCTGAACGGAGCGTCGGCCATACGAAGTCCTCGACGAACTCCTTACGCAGGTCTTCCCCGTAGAATTCTGCGGCGCCCGTGGCCTCAGCCCGCTCATCGAGACCCTCGAGTCCGCCTGGCTGGCCCACGTCGGCGGCCACGCAGATGACCTCGGCATCGTACTTCTCACGAAGCCACGGAACGATGACCGATGTGTCCAGTCCACCGGAGTACGCGAGCACCACCTTCAAGGCCATGACTTCAGCTTCCCTGTGATATACAGACAAAAAAACGCGGGCCGGGAGCAGAACCAGCCACTTCCCGCCAAAGCGCTGGTGACGGCAAGCCGTCTTACACCACTCCCGAACCCGACAATATTCGTTAGAAACCCGATTGAATCGGACGTTTATGCACTGTTAATATCATCCGCGCAAAAGTGGCTGTCAACCTGGCCCTACCGCTTCCTCGGCCATGGCCCGCAGCTTTTCGGGCTCGAAGCCCACGCTACGACCGACCTCCTCACCGCTCTTGAACAGGATCACCGTGGGGATGCTCCGAATCTCGAACTGCTGGGACACATCGGGCGCCTGATCGGTGTCGACTTTAACCACGAGCAGCGTGCCCTCGTGCGTCTGGGCAAGCTCATCCATCAGCGGAGCCACGTACTTACAGGGCGCGCACCAATCCGCATAAAAATCCACCAGCACGGGCGCCTCCGAGCCAAGTACCGTACGGTCGAAATCTTCACCGCCGACCTTGACCGGTCGGTTGAGAAGCAGCGGCTTCTTGCAGTCGCCGCATGTCGGTCGGTCGCCCGATTTTCCCAGATCGACGGTGTTGAGGGTTAGGCAGAACGGGCACCGCAGGGTGACGTTACTCTTGGCCGAGACTTCACTCACAGAACCGCTCCTGAATAAGGACCGCTTCATAACCCGCCAACGGAACCTCTGGTTCCGCTTCGAGCACGATCGAACGGAGCCCGTCCTCAATCCCTGGTCGACCCAGAAGAGGTCGTACCTCACCTGGATCATCGTGAGTCGGCCGAGCTTCGGCACGCCAGGGAAGAACCAGTAACCCGTATCGAGCAGCGGATCCTCGGACGTGAGGTCGAGCCGGGCGAGTCGTTCCAGCGCTCCCTCGCGGACGCGGGACACAAACTCAAAGCACTCCTCCGTCCCCGTCTTGATCTTGCCCGGATCCACGCCCGTTGTTCGTCTCCAACCGGCGTACCAGGGCGTTTTCCGGTCGCAACCTACTGGTCGATAGAGAACGGGCGAACCCCTACAACGGTGCGCACCCGAGCGCCCCACGCTATCGTGGAGCATGCGCGATCAAGTACTGCCCACCGACGCGCCGGCCCTCTCGGCAAAAGACGTCGTGAAGCGGTTCGGCTCCGCACCCGTCCTCGATCGGGTCGACCTATCTGTCGGACGCGGTGAAATCGTTGTGCTCGTGGGCGAGAGCGGCGCGGGTAAGACCACGCTGCTCCGCCTGTTCAACCGGATGATCTCAGCCGACGAAGGCGAGGTTTGTGTCGGAGGACAGAACGTCCACACATTGAACCCGGTGCAGCTGCGCCGTTCCATCGGATACGTACAGCAGGACGGGGGACTCATCCCGCATTGGACCGTGCTTCGAAACACCGCGTTGGTGCCGCGGCTGCGGAAGATGGCATCACCGGACGACCTTGCGTCCGTGGCCCTCCAGCTCGTCGGTCTACCGCCCGATGAGTTCGGCGCCCGCAGGCCGGGAGAGCTCTCCGGTGGACAACGGCAGCGAGTGGCCCTGGCCCGCGCCTTGGCGGCGGAACCGGAGATCATTCTACTCGACGAGCCCTTCCGCGCCCTCGACGCTATCACACGTGCCGAGCTGGTCGAAGCGGTACATGTGCTTCTCCAGGACATCGGGGTGACCACCTTGATGGTCACTCATGACATCAGGACCGCGCTTGAAATCGCCAACCGAGTAGCTGTGCTGCGGGGAGGAAGGTTCGAGCAGATCGCCCCGGCCGCCGTGCTTCGATCCTCTCCTGAATCACCCTACGTGCAACAGTTGCTCCACCGTGCGGGCGAAGGAACCGCCGCGTGACCCGGGGCCGCCCCCTCAGGTGGGCCCGCTCCGTGGGCCTCGGCCTCTTCTGGCTCGGGCTGGCCCAGGTGTTGTGTCCTGTCGCAACCTTAGCCCAGGGCACACCCGTCGTCGTCGCCTCGAAGCCATTCGGAGAATCGTTTCTCCTGGCCGAGATGTTCGCCCAGCTTCTGGAGAGCCGCGGATTTGAAGTGGACCGCCGCTTGGGCCTCGGCGCCACAGAGATCGCCTTCCAGGCTCTGCGCACCGAGGCAATCGATGTCTACCCAGAGTACACTGGAACGGGATTGGTGGCGGTGCTCGATCAGAGCCCGGAAGGATCGGCAGGCGACGTTTTCCGCGCGGTGTCCGGAGCCTTTCGCGAGCGTTGGGGGATCCATTGGCTTCCGCCACTCGGATTTGAGAACACTTATGCCATCGCCGTGCGCCGTGAGTCAGCGGAAGCGGACGGGTTGCGCACGCTTTCCGATCTAGCGCGTGTGGCTGACCGATACGTAGGCGGGTTCTCCCCGGACTTCATCGGCCGGTCGGACGGGCTGCCGGGGTTACAATCGGCGTACGGCTTACAGCTCCAGGCACAACGGTCTTTGCTCCAAGCCGTGAAATACGAAGCGCTGGACCTCGGAGAGGTCGATGTCGTCGACGGGTACTCCACCGACGGTCTCATCGATCGGTACGACCTTGTCGTGTTGGAAGACGACCTGGAATTCTTTCCACCCTACGAAGCCTCGGCCGTGGTGGGACGCAGATTTTGGGACACGCGCCCTGACGCGGTACGAGCGCTCTCAGAGCTGTCCGGTATGCTGGACGCGGAAGAGATGCGGGCGCTCAACCGCAGGGTTGAAGTCGAAGGAGAAGAGTTCGAAAGTGTCGCGCGCGATGCCCTGACGCGGATGGGACTGGTTGCGGGCCCCGCCGTGCGCGTCGTTAGGGAAGGCGAAGACCGCGAAGGGTCCCTGGGAGCCTACTTTATTGACCGCCGAAATGAGCTGATCGACCTCACCATACGGCACATGCTTCTGGTGATCGTGTCACTCCTGGCCGCTACCCTCGTAGCCATCCCGCTCGGGCTCCTCCTCGAGCGAGCCTCACGGGGTGCAGAGGTCGTCATCCGGACCATCGGGCTCTTCCAGACCATCCCGAGCATCGCGCTTCTCGCGTTCATGATCCCGCTGCTCGGGATCGGCGTAAGGCCGGCCTTGGTAGCGCTCTTTCTCTACTCACTGTTCCCGATCCTCCGGAACACCTATACGGGCATTTGTGATGCCGATCCGGCCGCCGTGGACTCGGCCCGATCTCTGGGGATGACGGAGGGACAGATCCTGAAATACATACGCTTTCCGCTCGCAATCCCCGTGATCATGGCCGGCGTCCGTACTGCGGCCGTCATTACGGTGGGAACGGCGACCCTTGCCGCGTTCATCGGCGCCGGAGGCCTGGGTGACCCGATCGTGGCGGGCCTTGCTTTGAGTGACTCCCGGATGATTCTGTCAGGAGCGATTCCCGCCGCCTTGCTCGCATTTCTGGCGGACGGTGCTCTTGGGATCGTCCAGAGAGTCGTGACGCCTACCGGTCTAGAAATCGCGGAATGAGGCCTGCCCGGCAGGCCCTCGGGGCAGTCTTGATGGTCCTCGCGTTTGTCCCCGTCTACCTGGATCCCTCCGCCTATGCCCTCGCGGCTGCATACGTCGACGCGGATGGCATCACCTGGGAAGAGAAGGTGCTCCGCTTCTCGGACCGCTCATACATCGAGGGTGGCGTCTTCCACGACCCATCCGGTGAACGCGCGCAAATCGAGCCGCCGCACCAGGTGTTCACGCGCTGGTACGGTTTCGCGTTGACGTTTCCGGAGACGGAGATCTGGGGTGACGGTAGCGGTCGGTAGTGTATTGCTCAGGCGGTGTACCTCCGCCGGCGCCGGCACCGTGTCCATTCAGCGTGATATCATCTTTCTCATCACGAACCACAGGTTCGCCGGCCTCTCGGCCAAACGCCGCATATACCACGGGAACCAAGCAATCCCGTAGCTGATGTGTACCCGGACCTCATGACCCTGCGCCGCCAACTTTTCTTGGCTGGTGGTCCCAATCCCGTACAGCATCTGGAACTCCACGTCACCAGGTGTCATCCCGCGCTGGGTGGCCTCTTCTTGGATCCTCCTAATGAGCGCCCCGTCATGCGTCGCAAACGCCGCGCGCACCCCGCCGCTGCCTATCTCGTCGAGGAGGGTCTGGGCTAACTGGAGGTAGTTCTGGTCGACATCCCTCTTTCGCGGGAACGCCACCTTCGTAGACTCAGCGTAGGCACCCTTCACGAGCCGGACCGAAGGGTTGATAGGGAGCAACGCGGCGAGATCCTCGGCCGTTCTGTAGAGGTAAGCCTGGAGACAGACTCCGGTGTCCGTGTGGCGTGAACGTGCGGCCCTGTACAAGTCGAGCGTTCTGTCTACGTAGTCGCTACCCTCCATGTCAATCCAAACGAAGTGCCCATGCTCCTTCGCGGTGCTCAAGATCCGTTCGAGATTGGCCGCTACCACGTCCTCACCGATGTCGATTCCGAGTTGGGTCGGCTTCACGGAGATTTCCGCATCCAAGTCCCGATCCCCGATTTCCTTCAACACCGCCTCGTAGTGCCGCGTGACGTCGTCGGCCTCATCCGCTTCGGTCACATTTTCCCCGAGGAGGGCCAGCACTGATCTGATACGTGAGACACTCAACCTCACCACTTCCTCGATCGCCTCCGCGGACGTCTCCCCCGGCATGAAGCGCCGTACCGCTCGCCGCACGAACCCTAAGCGGGCCACGTGGTCCGAAAAGAAATCGTTTTCCGATCCCCACAGCAGCAGCTTTCGAAGCATCGTGGTCAGGCGTAGGAGATGAGAAGCCGCCGAACCATCGGGACTAACCGATAGGCCCGACGAAAAAGGATGCGTCCAGTCCGGCGTCCCCCACCCTGCGAGCGAAAAGGTTGATGTCCAAAATCAAGAAATCACCGATCCTCAGCGTGAGGCCATCGAGCTCCTCTTCCATGCGGATCAGATCGAGGCGCTGACCTTCGGTCGGCTTATCGTAGGATGAAGTCAGCTCCAGAACTCCCGGGCGGTATTTCATCACACTTTCGAAATCCGACACCTGTCTTAGCTCGTCGCCCAAGGCTTGGCCGGCCTGGAGCAGCGCCATGTCGCCTGCCAATCCGCGCTCACGCAGCACGTCGTTCACTCTTTCGAGTTCGTCGTACACGCTGGTGATCGCCGCCCGAAGCGCCCTCAGCCTCGCGTCGAGGTCCAGGCCGCTCTTCACCGCCTGATACTTGTTGATCCGGTCCACCAGCTCCACGTCCACCCGGGGATCCTCGTGAACTTCCAGCGGCCGAAGACTCTCGGCGCCCTCCCTGGAAATCCGAACGGTAAACAGGCCGGGCAGCACCTCTATGGATCGCACCCAATCATCGTCGGTTCCGGTTATAGCGTTGGAGAACTGGCCCAACAGCCCACTCGGCGTCGGCGGATCCTCCCGGAGGTCCCAGACGACCCGGTTCATCCCTGGCGTCCCAGGCCCTTGGAAGGTTCGTAGAACCTGCCCGTCGAAGTCCAGGAGCTCGATAGTGACACGCGGCTGCCCATCCCCGGCGTCACCGACTCGATCTTGGTCGTCGTCCCGTGTGTCGCCGTCCTCATTCCTGCTTCCTAGCCAGTACGTCAGGGGCACGCCAGCGGGCCGCTCCTGGCGTTGGGAAGCTACATCCACTCCCAAGCCGCCGCCTCGATCCGCCACCTGTGTACTGCGAATCAACGCAGGAGGCGGTGGAAAGAGGAAAAGCTCGACTTCGGCGATTCTCAGATCTCCGGCGAGCTCCCTAAGAGGCCGGATGTCATCGAGCACATATGCACCGCGCCCGTGAGTTGCGATCACGAGATCGTGGTCTCGGGGATGCACGACGAGGTCGCGGACCGGCACCAGCGGCAGCCCGTGAGTCCATTTGAACCAGTCCTCGCCTCGATTCAGAGATACGTACAGCCCCTGATCCGTCCCGGCGAACAGCAGTTCCTCCACGATCGCGTCCTGGACGACCGTGTGGACAATGCCCTCGAGGTTGGATTCCCTGCCGACCCTCTCCCAGTCATCCCCATAGTCGTCGGTCGAAAAAATGAGCGACTCCCGACTTCCCGTTCGATGGGCGTCAAAGGCCACCAGGGCCGACCCCGGTCGGACGGCGGAAGGCTCGATGTGGGCGACCCAACTGCTGTCCGGTACCCGGTCGATTCTGTTCCGCACGCTCTGCCACTCCCCACCTGCCGATCGGGTCACAAGAACGTCACCCTCGTCCGTGCCGACCCAAATCACGTCCCGGTCGAGTGAACTCGGCGCGATCGACGTGATCGTGGCGCCACCCTCCGCCTCCGGTCCGTCCACGTTCCCTGCGTCGATCGTGAGATCGTCGGTGTCCGCTCCGTTCCCGGGGGCCTCGCGTCGCTCCGCCGGATCGTTGACCGTCAGGTCTCCGCTGATGATCTGCCAGGTCTCGCCCCGATTCGTGCTCTTGTGGACGAACTGACTCCCATAGTAGATGGCTGAGGCGTCATGCGGATCAAGCGAGATCGGCACGTCTCGGTTGAGGCGAAGTCCGGTGAATGCGGGAGCCCAAGGTCGAATACGCTTCCGCTCGCCCGTCTGAAGGTCGAACCGGATGAGGTCCCCGTCCCCGAGAACCATGTATCCATGGCTCGGGTCATTTGGATCGACCAGGGTCCCGTATCCGTCGTCCGACCCGATCTCCATCCAGTCTCGGTTTCGAGCGCCACCCTCCTCCCACCCGTAGGCAGGTCCCATCCAGGAACCGCTACGCTCCAATCCTCCGTACACGTTGAACGGCACTTCCATATCTACGGAGGCATGGGTGAACCTGCCGACGGGGAGGCCACCCATGCGACTCCAATGTTCCCCACCGTCGCGTGAGAGATACAGGCCTCGGTCCGTGCCTCCGTACATCAAGCGTGGATCCTCGGGGTGGATCCATAAAACTCGATGACGCAAGTCGGCGCCGCCCCCGTTCGGACGGAAGGTCTCTCCACCGTCGTCACTCACCGAGAGACGCGAGGAGAGGTGAAACAATCTCGACTCGGCCAGGGGATCGGCCACGATGCCCGCTGGATCATCGATGGGCGAGATCAGGTTGGGACTTCTCCTCACCGTTGTCCATGTACGCCCCCCATTGTACGAACGCAGGAGCACACCCTCGCCAGCATCCACGAGGGCATGGACGACCCTCGGGTCACCCCGGAATACATCCAGACTGATGCGGCCGAGGTCGCCGCTAGGAACACCATCCCCTTCCCCGAGGCGCATCCAATTGTCCCCCCCGTCCAGCGTCAGGAAGAGACCGCTACCCGGACCCCTCGACTCGAAGGACCATGGAGCCCTCCGGTTGGACCACATGGCCGCGAGGAGGCGGTTCGGATCACTCGGGTCCATGACCAGATCTGAAACGCCGGTTATGTTGTCCACGACGAGCACGCGGGTCCACGTCTCCCCGCCGTCTGAAGTCTTGTAGACCCCACCCCCGCGGTCGCCCTCGGCTTGCCATGTCCGACCCGAAACGCCTGCATACGCGATTTCGGTGTCTTCGGGGTGCAACAGAATCCGGTGTACACCCTCGAGTCCCTCGAGCCCCCGTAGGGCCCATGTTTCGCCACCATCGAGCGACCGATACACGGTGGCCACCATCGGGGCCTCGTCGTCGTCGTCGTTGTTGCCGCCCCCTGCCCCGATCCCGATCCACAGTATCTCGGGCTTGGTTTGGTTGATGGCGACCGTGGCGACGGCCGAAACAGATTGGTCGTCGAAAACAGACCGCCATGTCTGGCCCCCGTTGACGGACTTCCAGAGCCCACCGGTCGCCGCCCCGACGTATACGACGTTAGGATCCGACACGACCGCGTCGATCGCGGAGATCCGGCCGATGGTACCGACCGGGCCGATGCTCCGCGCGGGCATCTGCTCGAATCGGTCGGCGCTCACCTGACCCAGGGCCGGCTCGGCAATCGCCGCTACGACAACGGATAGCGCGAAGAGGGGGGCAAACACACCCGGCATGGATCTCTGCGTCATACGGCGCGTGTAGCTCCTCGCGGAAGGGTCGTCGTGGGTGTTCAAAAGACCAGGACCAAACCCAAGTCCACGACAATGTATCGCGTCTCCAAGGTGCCCCGGGAAGCGACATCGACATCACTTCGCCCGTAGCGCATCCCCGGGTCGATGAAAAACTGTCCTCCCAACGGAACCAGCGCCCCAGCCCCGACCTCGTACCCCCAGCCTAAGTCGGAGTCCTCCGTCATAACGCCAGTTCCGGTCTCGACATGGGCATCGAAAACAGCAGCGGTCGCACCCAGGCTCACCCACGGCATGATCCCCTCTTGGCGAAGATTCAGACGCACGCCCAGATCCCACGCCGTGGAAACGAAGTCCACCGCTTCGCCGCATTCGGCCTGCGCGCAGTCGAAGCGGTGTTCACTGAACCCGGCCACGAAGCTGATGAAACCACGCTTGAGCATGAAGTGAACGCCGAAGCTGGAGCCGGCGGATGCTTCCCCTTCGAAACCCTGAGCCCCGACGAGATCGGCCTTGGGAATCCAAGCCCCACCGCGCGCTTCCAACTGCAGCGGAGACATCTGAGCCTCGCCCTGGGTTGGGATCAAAAGTGTACCGGACAGGAGGATCAGGAGAGCCGTCCTATGATCTCTCCTCTTGTGATCCCGTCGGCTGGGTCTAGTGTTGTGCTGCAGAAGTGGCTCCGTACTCTCAGTGGCCCGCGAACTTCTGGACTCCACACTATGGAGTCGCCCTCGTCACCGCCACAATCTTGCCCGGGAACCCCATGGCCGCACAACGGACCGCACGACGGACGCACAGTTTCACCGAGTCGGTTATCCGAGAGATGACGCGCGTGGCCCGAGAACACGATGCCATCAATCTGGCTCAGGGGTTTCCCGACTTCCCCGCTCCGGAATTGCTGAAAGAGGCCGCCTGCGACGCGATTCGCGCGGATCGCAATCAATATGCGATCACTTGGGGATCACCCCGTCTACGCAAGGCGCTCGTAACCAAGTATCGGCAGTGGTATGGCATGGACGTGGAGGGTGATCAGGAGATCACCGTCACCTGCGGTGCGACGGAAGCGATGGCCGCCATCATGCTGGCGGTCATCGACCCCGGGGATGAGGTGATTATCCTGCAGCCGTTCTATGAGAACTATGGCCCGGACGCCGTACTTTGCGGCGCCCATCCGATCTTCATGCCGCTCACGCCTCCCCAGTACCGTCTCGACACCGACCGGTTGGCCGCTCTGGTCACGAACCGTACCCGGGCCATCGTCGTCAACACTCCGAACAATCCGACCGGCAGGGTTTTCGATCGATCCGAATTGGAGGCGATCGCGGCTCTTTGTATCGAGCACGACCTCCTCGCCATCACCGATGAGATCTACGAGCATATCTACTACGAGGGCGAGCACATTCCGATCGTCACGTTGGCCGGGATGCGCGATCGCACCATCACCGTTAGTGGGCTCTCCAAGACCTTTGGCATCACTGGGTGGAGGATCGGCACGATCATCGCGCCACCGGATCTGACGGGGGCCATTCGCAAGGTTCACGATTTTCTCACCGTGGGTGCCCCAGCTCCCCTTCAGGACGCCTGCGCCGCCGGCTTGGAGTCACTGGGCCCGGAGTATTACTCCGGCATGGCGGAGGAGTATCGCGCACGCCGTGAGGTGCTGTACAGCGCCCTCGTGGACGCAGGATTTCGCTGTGAGAAGCCTCAGGGGGCCTACTACATTCTCGCCGACTTCTCAGGGCTTAGTGACGAGGACGACCATACTTTCTCGAGGCAAATGGCGAGAGAGCCCGGGGTCCTACCCGTGCCGGGGTCCAGTTTCTTCTCACCCCCGGAACTCGGTCAATCCCTCGTGCGGTTCGCGTTCTGCAAACGGATGGAAACCTTGGAAAAGGCCGCCGAGCGACTCCGTGATTTTTCCGACGGGCGAACATGAGGGGCTGAGCTTGGCGCTTACGCGGCTCATCGGCCCACTCCAGCACCCAACCCGACCCCGAGTGCACTATCTTGGGTGAGCCCGAACTCGATCGCCCAGTCCTGCCTAACGACGAACTAGGTCCCGAGCGCTGGGTGAAGCACCCCGAGATCGAAATTCATCGAAAGGAACGCCATGGGCGAGACGCCCGACCCTGTTTCGTCCGACCCCCGCGCGACCGAAATTCTGGTGCCAGCACGTATCACGCTGTTCGGCTTCGACGTCGTCCCGGCCAACGCTCGAATCGAGAGGCGAAGTACGACGTGGAGGGCGAGGCGCGCCTCGATACCACTGGTCGCGGGGCTGATCCTGGCTCCGGCGGTCGCCTTGGTGCCGCCCCACGCGCCGTGGGCTCTGGGGGCACTCGGGATGGGAATCGTGATGGCCCGGCGGCGATGGTCCGAGGCGCATACGCTCCACTTCATGGACGGCGCCTGCCCGCGGTGTGGTGAGGGCGTCTCACTTTCTCGCCCAGTACGCCTCCGTTATCCACACCCGATCTTCTGTCCATCCTGCCAACACGAGTCAGCGTTATCCGTCGACCTCTGAACGGCCTCCGCCGAACCTTGCCGCGCTAGAGGCATCGACTACATCTTCGCCGTCCAGGAAGAGTTGGCCCGGTTCGTACGATTCGCTCCGCGAGCCATGGCGCTCTGGGGGGGGCTCGGACACACACCACCGTGAGGCACATCGCGAGGCCGTGGTCGGCTTCCTCGAGCAGGCCCTCCAGGACAACGACCCACTCCTAAATGTCATCGCTCAGTTGCCCGGGCTAGGCCCTATCGCACCGATCCGAGAGTCGACCAAGTGATCCGTGGCCTCGGGCTGCTGGCCTAGACTGCCGAGGCCATGACCGAGCGCTTCGGGATGACCTTCGCCCCGCCGCCGGAGAGCAATCGTAACTAGCCGGGACACCCACTCATCGGAGCGTGAATCTGGCGATTCGGGTGCCGCCAGCGATCCCACCGACCCAAATCTCGCCGCCGACTTCAATGGCGACAGTCCCGAGGATCAAGAGGTCGTTGGAGGGATACTGGATGATCTCTCGGGCCGTGAGCCGCTCGGGGTCGACTCGGGTGACCATGGACCTCACGCTGTCACACCCGCGGCCCTGCCCCAGGCACTGCATGATGGAGGCTTGCGTCTCACCGACGTGGCCAGCGGCGAGCAGGGATCCGTCCGGGGCCCAGCGAACGTTATCGATGTGGTGGCCGACATCGACGAAGCTGACCTCGGGCGGAGTCTGCCCGCGTGACAGTCGAATCAGTGACTGGGTGCCCCACCCCCCGATATAGAACCAGCGTCCATCCTCCGACACGACGATCCCATTGGGACCGGCGGTCTCGCTGCCGGGCACCCGTTCCCAGCCCTCCCCTGGCTGCCACTCCAGCAACTCACCGGCAGGAATCTGGAAGTTCGTGACGACGAATCCGCCACCCGGAAGCGCGGCGACCGAGTTCATGCTCACGCCCTCGGGTGCGACCACACATCCGATCCACACCAGGGTCGGCGACGCCGCGCCGACATCGACCTCAAAGACCTCGATCGCTTCGCGCTCACCGTGGCGGACCACATAAAGCGTGTGCGACGTGTCGAAACCCGGCCGTAGGCTCAGGCCATGCGGCCTGAAGCCACCCGTCACGGGCCCGGGGCATGCGTCATAGGTCTCGCGGTCGTGGCGCGGACGCGCCTCAGGCGTGGGAAAGAGCACCCTCGACGTGAGGTCCCGTACATCGGTCGCATAGAGGTAACCGTCATCCTCCATGCCCGACACCATAATCCAGGGTGACCGCGGCACCTGTACCAGGTCCTCGGGGCTCACCGGCCCACAGACGAACTCGACCTCACCGTCGGGGTCGCACTGTGCCTCGCTCGGGCTCACCGATCCCACAAGACAGAGCACAGTCAGCAGCGAAGTTGGGAAGATTCGAAGCCTCATGGAGCCTCCTGTCATGCGAGTTGGCCCCCCACGTGGACGACCTGTTACCGGGTGCGCAGATTACGCGCTGACAACATCCGTTGCAAGGATGGGGGAAGGCTGGGGATCAGAAATAGCGGCTGGGAAAGCCTGCCTGCCTGGTCCAGGTTTGGATACGCCTCGCCCTGGCCAAATACACGTCGTCGTCAACTCCCGGGTGCCAACTCTCGGGCCTCGGCAAGGATGCAGCTAACAGGGCCGTCTCGCGTTCGTTCAACTGTGAAGCCGGCTCATTGAAATAATGACGCGCGGCAGCCTCCGCCTGGGGTTACCTTCGTCCCATACTCGATGACCTCGACATGGAGCAAGAAGCCAACCCATGATGGCTCCCCTCGCCAAGATTTTCGGTGGCATCGCCGCAGTGCTCGTCACCCTCCTGCTGATCGGCTTGGCGCTTCCCGGCACGTGGTCGGCGGAGGCGTCGATCGAAATCGAGGCTGCCCCGACAGAGGTGTTCCCTTACCTGAACGACCTCAGCCGATGGGATACATGGACCAACTGGGGCGATATCGAATCGGAGTTGAGCGACCCGCCTACAGGCGTCGGCGCATCGAGAGGTTGGGGCGACCCGAATTTCGGGACCGGCTCGGTGACGATCACCAGCAGCGCTGCGCCGACGTTGGTGCGATACGAAGTGGAGGTCGAAGGTGGCGCCTCGGTGAGCGGGGAACTCAGGATCGAGCCTCTAGGTGCAGCGAGCCGCGTGACGTGGCGGGAAGAGGGCGACCTCGGGCGTAATCCTCTGATGGGGTATGTGGCCCGCAACATGCCCCAGTCCCAGGGGGCGCAACTTGCAGAAGGCCTGGAGAAGCTGCGTTACATTTTCTGACTGGCTATCGCGATGAGGCCCTCGTTCGTGCGGGTCCTCCGCATCACCCCCAGCAATTCGTTCATCGCGTCCGATGACGCCACGTCGGCCAACTGACGCCGCATGGCCCGGGACACAGAGAGGGCATCGGCGTCGAGAAGGAGTTCTTCTTTGCGGGTGGCCGATGCGTTGAGGTCGATGGCGGGGAAGATTCTCTTGTCCGCCAATTCGCGGCTGAGAACCAACTCGCTGTTCCCGGTGCCCTTGAACTCTTCGAAAATCACCTGGTCCATGCGCGATCCGGTGTCCACCAGCGCCGTGGCAATGATGGTGAGGGATCCCCCACCCTGGCGAGGATCGATCTTTCTCGCGCTCCCGATGAACCGCTTGGGCTTCTCAAGCGAGTTCGCGTCCAGACCACCGGTAAGCGTACGGCCACTTCCCTCCTCCACCGTGTTGTACGCTCGGGCAAGCCGGGTGATGGAGTCGAGGATGATGACCACGTCCTCCCCGCTTTCGACGTAGCGCCGGGCCCGCTCGAGTGTCATCTCGGCGACTTGACAGTGCCGTTCCGCGGGCCGATCGAAGCTGGAAGCGATCACCTCTCCGAATCCGCACATCTCCATGTCCGTGATCTCCTCGGGCCGCTCGTCGGCGAGGAGAATCATGAGACGGCATTCCGGGTTGTTCGTCACGATCCCTTCGGCGACCGACTGAAGCACGGTCGTCTTTCCGGCCTTCGACGGCGAAACGATCATCGCCCTTTGGCCCTTACCGAAGGGACAGAACAAGTCGATCACGCGGTTCGTATAGTCGGGCTGCCCAGCGACCTCACGATCACACGCCAGAATCAGCTGCTCGCTGGGATGCACCGCGCTGAGACGGTTGAAGTCGGGCCGTCTCAGTGCGTCTTCCGGGGGCTTCGCGTTGACGAGCGCCAGGTGCGTGAGCGGCGGGCTCTTTCCGCTCTTGGGCTTCCGCCCTACGGCCCCGTTTAGTTCATCACCCGTGCGAAGCCCGAATTTCTGAATGACCTTTGCACCGACGTAGATGTCCTCGTTACTGGGTGTATATCCCGCCTCGCTCCGACGAATGAACCCGGAGCCACTGCCCAACACCTCCAGGATCCCGAGCAACTCGACGGATTCCTCATCCGGACTCGTTAGTTGCACGTCAACATTTCGGCCATCGTCCTGACGGTTGCGGTCCTGGCGATCGCCGCCGCCTTGCTGATCGCGTGATCGCCTCCGACCCCGGCCTCCACGATTCCTCCCGCCCCGGCCTTGCCGGTTACCGCGGCCCTGGCCTTGCCCCTGGCGCGACCTGCCGCCTCCCCCCTGGCGACCCGAAGCCTTGGAGTCGTTCGAGCCCTCAGAACGTGCCGCCTGGCTCGAGTTCTCCGCTTCGCCGGAGTTCTGGCCGCTTTCCGCAACCTGAGTTTCCCCCGAACCTTTCGTCTCGGCCGGACTGTTCTGTTCTTGATCGCGCGGGTCGTTCTGCTCCCGCAGATCGTTGGGTGAATTACCGTCCACTGTTCTGGATTTCCTTATGTGGGCCCACGTCTTCAGCGGGCCTGAAACTACTGCCTACGAAAAGGAACGAGAGAAGCCGGCTTCTCTTCCCGCCGCGACGTATACAACGTCGGAAACGGTGGAATGGGCCACCGACATGTTCAGGCCGAAAAGGATCCTGCCCCGGCGGTCTTGGAGCAACTCGTCCATCGTCTAGCCCGCTCTCGCTCTCGCTGCACGGGCATTCCCCATGGCTCAAGCCACAGGAGGACGGTGTCCGAGGTTGGAACGACTCAAGTTCGGCCCGTTGAATCGAAGACCTTCGTTCCGGGCACCCGATTGGGTGGACTCTAATTTCCGCTCTTTCTCTCTCCGAAGCAAGGGTCTTGAGAGTGGGGACCGTCGAAAAGCGGAAAATCACATCGGCCCTCACCGTCCATCCACCCCGTCACTTTATCGCCCTTTGTCCGTCCCCGTGCGAGGACAACCCGGCTCCGGCTACAACGACCGGGGTGACCTTTTGCCCCATGAAATATCACTTTCCGAGCGTGGATGTCGGGTGGCACGGCCTATGCAAAGGATGGGAACAGGATCTCCCAAGGAGGACATCGTGGCCAAACTGATGCGGACGGCTTTGTTGATTGGACTCGCAGTCACCTGGCGCCCGGACGCCGCGGCCGGACAGTATTCCTGGAGCGGCTTCTCGGTTTCCTTTGGCCTCGGGATCGGCGGAGTCGGAGTCGGGGCATCCTACGTGGATCCCTGGTACAGTCCCTACTACCCGGATCCCTGCTGGGACTACGCCTACTATGAAATCTATTGGTACGAGTGTCCCATGGGCAGTTACCGTTGGCCTTCGTACCGGCCGTACTACTCCAGCCACTTCTCTATCAGCCTGAATTTCGAGTTCGGGTATCGGTCCGGGTACTACCCATATCATTCCGGGTATTATGGATACGGTCCCTACAGGCCCTACTATCCCGTACACGGGTACGGGTACGTACCGTACGTCTATCATCCATATGGCGTCGTGTATAGGGGCGGGAGAACCGCTTATGTGGCAATCCGGCCCTCGCCCTACTATCGCGTGTCGCCGCTTGGACCCGCCTCCCCGCTGTACAAGGAGTCTCCGCGGCGAGACGCACAACGTACCGCCGTGGCCCGCACAGTAACGCCCCAAACAACGGCAGCCACACGGTCGGTCTCCACAACCAGGGTCGGGACACCCACCGCGCAGAGGAATACCAGGGTGCAGGCCCCCGAGACCCAAACGCCTCGTATCAGGATCGTCGCACCGAGCAGATCTGAGTACGTCCGGGTTACCACCACGCGCAGGACTTCCGCCAGCCCGACGCCGACGAGCGATACGCGTCCGAGCCGGGCGCAGAGCCCCACGCAAACTCCTCGCCCAATCTCCAGGGCGACGGTTCAACGCGCCACACTGACTCGGCCTACGGACGGGGTTCGCCGAGTGGTTACCTCGACTCCTCGTAGAGATGCCGCGAGCAACACAACACCGCGGCGCACGCAGACCTCCACCGTGAGACCCGGTCGATCCTCGAGAGCGCCGGGAAGCACCGCCCCCCGGGCATCGGCCAACACCACATCCCAGGCGCCCACTCCCTCGAGAGCTGCTCCTCGATCGACCGCCCGATCCAGCTCAGGAGTGGTGACGCGTTCGACGCCTACCCGGACTCGGGCGACGCAACCCTCTGCACGTAGGGCGCCGATCCCCACCCAGACTCGGGCCCCGGCCAGCCGATCGGCTGACCCGCGAGCGACGACTCAACGTTCAAGGGCGTCCTCCGGCGGAGCGTCCAGAGCGGCCCCGAGGGCGAGGGTCTCCCCACCGGCTCGAGGCCGAACTCCTCGACGGTAGGGAGATCGCCGCCTCGACTCCTGATAGTGCAGCCACTAACGCATGGAGAGCCGAGAGGACAGCCACGTTGACACCTTCTTAATAAGAAGTATCATTATCGATAAGGACTGCTAGGAACCCTTGGTAGGTTCCTTGATGAGCTTTCCCCGCCAAAGCGCCATCCTCGAGAGGGGATGAAGAAGCAGGGGCCTACCGGAAACGGCGGCCCCTGCTTTGTTTTTTGGCCCCGGAGTTTCTAGTGCGTCAGAACGGCTCCGGTGGGGCATTCAGACTGACCCTCCACCTGGTGGACGATACGACCTTCGGAGAGAACCTCCAGGACTCCCTCCCCGCTGTCCGTCACCCAGAGTCCATACTCACCTTCGAGCTGCACTTGGCCGGCGACCGGGAAAGAACCCAGCAGCGCCAGCATCATGAGTGCGGCCAAGAGCACGGCCTTGAGTGCACCGAAAAGCATGGTTCTAGGCGCTACGAAAATCACACATGCTCCCCGTTTGAGGAATCCGCAAAAGCCCCTCGAAGAAGTGGCCTGTTCAAGAACTGGGCGACCCGCCTCTTTACCCGTGGACCGTAGGTTCATACCAGCGTTAGACTTGGTTGGTCCACCACCACGGTTCTAATCCGATGTCGAAGATGACTGACTATTCTGATCGTACCAAAGTCAGCCGAGATTTCGTCCGTGCGATCATCGCCGCCGATATCGAAGCAGGCAAGCACGGGGGCTCCGTCGTTACACGTTTCCCGCCGGAGCCGAACGGCTTTCTACACATCGGCCACGCGAAGGCAATCTGTCTCAGCTTCGGCGCCGCCCACGAACATGGTGGTGTCACGCATCTTCGCTTCGACGACACGAACCCTGAAACGGAGGACGAACTCTACGTCCGTTCAATACAGGAGGACGTGCGTTGGCTCGGGTTCGACTGGGGCGACCACCTCTATTTCGCGTCTGACTACTTCGAGCGCCTTTACGAATACGCGACCGAGTTGATCGAGGCGGGCCTGGCTTACGTGGATAACGCCAATGAGGAAGAGATCCGCGAATACCGAGGTACGGTGACGGAGCCGGGTCGGCCCACTACCTCCCGGGAGCGTTCCGTGACAGAGAATCTGGATCTGTTCCGGCGTATGCGGGGGGGAGAGTTCCCAGACGGGGCGCACGTGCTCCGGGCCAAGATCGACCTCGAATCACCGAATATGCTCATGCGTGATCCCGTGCTCTACAGGATTCGACATGCGGACCATTACCGTACCGGTGGGGACTGGTGTATTTATCCGCTCTACGACTTCACACACTGTCTCTCCGATTCCATCGAGGGGATCACACACTCCTTGTGCACTTTGGAGTTCGACAACAACCGCGAGCTGTACGACTGGATCCTGGATCACCTCGATGTCCCTCAGCCCCAGCCGCGGCAGTACGAGTTCGCACGCCTCAACCTGGAATACACGATCGTCAGCAAGCGTATGCTCCTCCGATTAGTCGAGGAGGGGCACGTGAACGGATGGGATGACCCTAGGATGCCCACCCTTGCCGGAATGCGACGACGTGGGATTCCCGCGGCCGCCCTGCGCGCTTTTTGTGACATGATCGGTGTGGCCAAGACCGAGAACCGGGTGGACTTCGCGAAGCTCGAGTACGCGATCCGGGACGAGTTGAATCCTTATGCTCCCCGCGTGATGTGCGTACTTCGGCCTCTCAAGCTCGTGGTCGACAACTTCCCTGAAGGCGGACTCGAAGAATTGGAGGCGCCCTATTTCCCAAAGGACGTCGGCAAAGAGGGATCACGACTCGTACCGTTCACACGTGAACTTCTCATCGAACGCGACGACTTCGAAGAGCACCCCCCGAAGGGGTTCCGGCGACTCGTCCCCGGTGGGGAGGTGCGCCTGCGTTACGGATACGTTGTCCGCTGCGCCGATGTCGTAAAGGATGAGAATGGGGTGATCACTGAGGTGCATTGTACCTACGACCCCGAAACCAAGGGTGGCTCGACGCCGGACGGCCGCAAAGTCGAAGGCACCATTCACTGGGTCTCGGCATCCCATTCGGTTTCGGCCGAAGTCCGCCTTTATGATCGGCTGTTCTCAGTGCCGGACCCGGAAAACGTGGAGGACGGCGAAGACTTCATCGTGCACCTGAACCCCGACTCTCTAACCGTCCTCTCGGACAGCCGAATCGAGCCGAACATTACGTCGGATCCGCCCAACACCACATATCAGTTCGAGCGGACCGGTTACTTCGTGCACGACAGTGTCGACTCCAGTCCGGATAACCTGGTCTTCAACCGTACCGTGACACTCCGGGACAGCTGGGCGAAGGTTCGAAAGGCGGCGGAAGACGAGGCGGCGGCACATGGAGCGGCGAAAAGTAGAACGGCCAAAGGTGGAATGGCCGAACCTCAGCCGGCAGGTTCGGGATCGAAACCACCAGTGACCCGTCCCCGCCCGGAGGATCCAGCAGCCGCCCTGCGCTACGACGGGCTACGCGAAGCGCACCGTTTGGCCACGAACGAGGCGTCCGTTTTGGCGCAGGACGCCGGCCTGTTCGAGCTTTTCCACGAGGGATTGGAGTACACCGTCGACCACAGCGGTCTCGCGAAATGGATCGTCAACGAGGTGCCCCGTGTCCTCGAGGGTCGACCGGTCGACACGTTGCCTTTCGGGGGACTGGAACTCGCCCGCCTCCTCGAGCTGGTTTCGAAAGGTGAAGTCTCCGGACGTGCGGCCAGGGACGTGCTCGTGGTGTTGGCCGAGGAGGGCGGAGATCCGGACACCGTGATCGAAGCGAGGGGCTGGGGCAGGGTCAGCGATGCTTCGACGCTTGAGCCCGTGATCGCGCGTCTGATCGAAGCGAACCCGGCCCAGGCCCAGGGTTACCGGGACGGGAAGACGGGCCTCATGGGCTTCTTCGTCGGTCAGGTGATGAAGGAAACCGACGGGGCGGCCGATCCGGAGGTCACGCAGAGTCTGCTACGTGCAGCATTGGTGGGAGAGGGGAAGTAGAAGGCTGCCCGTAGCCTCAAGACCTCAGCGCCTCCTCAAGCCCCTCCTCCCCCGATCCGTACACGTAGTCCTCGACAGCGCCGTGGATCCGGCCGATGGTCTCCTCGGAGGAGGCCTTCGTGAATAGCGAGATGATGATGCACGTGGCGAAATTCGCGGCTATGGACCAGATCGCACCGTGTATCCCCAGCGCGTGGGGGAAGGTCACCAGAGTCAGGTAGAGGACCGTCAGGCCGACGCCGATTCCGGCGAGCACGCCCGACTTCGTGAACGGCCGTCGCGTCGGGTAACACACGCCAAGTGTGCCGGGTAGGAGCTGCAACGCCCCTGCCCCGGAAAGTGTCACCAACGTCACGAGGAATCCGAACGTCCGCACCGAGAGGACGTAGGCAATGACCAGGAGTCCCAGCACGATCCCCCGGCCGACCCAGACGTAGTGGCCCGGCTCCCTGTCCGGGGCGATGTAACGCTGATACACGTCGCGCGTGAGTACCGTCATGTTGGCGTGCAGGATCGAATCCAACGTCGACATGGCCGCGGCGGTCGCTCCCGCCAGAATCAGGCCAGTGAGCCATGCGGGCGCGTATCGAACCAGAAGTTCGGGAAAAATCTGATCGGGGACGGCGAGATCCGGTAAGACGATGGCCCCACCCATGCCCACCAACGCGGCCGGGATGTACAACGTCATCAGGAAGATCGGCGTGGTGGCCCCAAGCCACTTGATCGTGCGGCCCGACACGGCCGAATAATACCGAATCATGATGTGCGGCTGGAGAATGATCCCGAACGAGAGCGCCACCGTCATCCCGATCCAAATCCCTGGCGTGAAGTAGCCCTCCGGTCCAGGCAGTGAGAGCAGATCCGGCCGCTCTGCACGCACGCGTGCCCAGAGCTCCAGCGGTCCCCCGAAGAGCCGGAAGGACAGAACCAGCGCCCCCGCCCACACCGCCACGTACATCCAAACGCCCTGGACCACGTCCGTCCAGTACACGGCTCTGAGCCCGCCGGCCACCAGATATCCCCCCGCCACGAGCACGAGGAAGAACGTGCCCACCTCGAAGGAAATCCGATCTCCCGAGGCCACCGAAATGATGTAGCCGAGGCCCTGCGCCTGAACCTGGATGTAGAGGATCGTGAAGAAGACGGAGACCAGGGCGACTACAACCCGCACGACCTCACTCTCGTAGAAGTCGGCCAGCATGTCCGCCGGCGTGATGTAGCGGAATCGTTTACCCAGGGCCCAGATGCGGACCCCGAGGGTGTAGGTGATCGCACCGGTGAGCACGGTCCAGGTTCCGGCCTCCCAAAAGCCGATTCCATGCCGGTAGAAAAAGCCACCCGATCCGAGAAAGGCGAACGCCGAGTGGTAACTGGCCACAACCGTGAGGTACAGAACCACGAAGCCCGCTTTGCGGCCATATAGGAGAAAATCCTCGAGATCCAGCGACATCGCGCGGTTGGCAAGAACACCCAGCACGATGGTGACGAGGACGTAAAGAAGGATCAACCCGGTCGCGACCACCCAGCTCTCCATCCCTAGGCGCCTCTCCGGACAGCCCACAGCAGGACTCCGATCAGCGCGAAGTAGACGGCGCCCAGGTAGACGTAGAGGAACGGCATACCCAGGACCCAGCCGGAGCCGAAGCGTGTGTCCACCCAAAAGACGATGGGCGGCTGGACCAGCGCCATCAGGCCGAGGAACGCGAGGACGGCAATCCAGCCCGTGCGGGAGCGCGGCAGGTAGTGGCTACGGAAGCTCAGCAGGACCTCCGGAGTACACCTGCCAAGCACCAAGCCAAGCCACCAGCCCCCAGGCCACACCGGCCCCGACCACCGTATTCAACAAGTTTCGAAGGTGGTGATCGGAGCCACTATCCTTCCCCATCGTCGCTCCGAGCAGCGATTCGAAAGTCGAACCGCAGAACGCCCCGAAGATCACCGCTAGAACCGCCGGTCCGGCGACCAGACCCATCGCCCAACCGCCACTCGCCAGAACGGTCGCACCGCAAACGCCGGCCAGAGTGCCCGCCAAGGACACGCCGCCGGAGGTGCCGTCCGGCACGGCCCGCCACGTCGTCAGGAGGATAGGGTGCCGCCCGAAGGCCTGACCAATCTCGGTCGCGGAAGTGTCGAAGAGAGCTGTGGCGAACGCCGCGACCATCGCAATGCTGAACGCCTCGGGATAGGGCGTCGCCACAGCCAGGAAAGCGAACGCCACCCCGGCCCCGGCGTTGCCCACGACGCTGCCGATCCCTCTTCGCCCACCTCGTCCTTCCGCCACACCCAAGGCGCCCTTCCGCGCGTAGCCCACTCGGGTGACAGAAGTGCCAATCACCATGAGGCCGCCAAGCATCACGAGCCCCGGCCACCCTGCGTGGACGTAGAGCACCGTGGCCAGGAGCATTCCCGCGATGGCACCGCCTCGATCCACCGCGCGCGCAAGGTGGGCCACGACGGTGACCGGCACCGCGATCACCACACCGATCAGCCAGGCCACGACCCACGAACCGGTCGATGCGCCGCCCCCACTCGAAGTGCCCGCTCTAGCCGCGACGAGCAGCCCCGGATCCACTGTTGTGGCTGCCCAGAGCACGGCACCCCCGACCACAGGCACCAAAATGTTGTCGTCGACCTTGGTGTCCAGCGATTCGGCGAGAGCAGCGGCCGTGGCCGCCACCAAACAGCCGATCAGCAGAACCGTCCCACCGGACAGGAATGCATCCCCGATCCGCCCGGATGGGTCGCTTCCGCCCAGCGTCAGCAGCCCGTCGGGCACCAAGGATCCGCCCAACGTCAATGTCCCCGCCCGCTGGACCCAGCGAATCACCAAGGCGGATGCAGCCGTCCCGAACAGGACGAACGCCACCAAGCCCGACCAAGTTTTCTCCCTATTCCAGGGCAGTCCGGGGCCTTTGAGCCCCAGACCGGACAGCGTGGCCATCCCGTCCCCGACGGCGAGCAGCGCCCAGACGCCGGCCGCCAACTCCAGGCGTGACCGAAACACGATAAAGGTCAGCAGCAGGATTGCGGGATAAAGAACCACGCCCCGTGAGAAGCGAGAGTCCCGCTCCGAGGGCCGCAGTAGAGTCCTTCGTGTGAGGGCGTGAAGAAAGAACGAATTCAGGACCAGGGCCGCCAACGCCATGAGAATGGCTTGCCACGGCGCCAGCCAGCGCAGCAGGAGCGCGAAGGCCCCCATACCGAGGTGCAGCAGTTTCCGCGGAAACTCCGAGCGGAGCGTTACGGCATCCGTGCGCGACGCGTCGTGCTCCTTCAACAGGCTTCCGAGTCCTTCGGCTATCCGAACCAACGCTTAAGCATGGAGCGAACATGGCCCTCGTACTGCTTTACGACCAGTACGGAGGCAGGTGAATCCGGTGTGACGTACTCATCCATGCGGTCAAACCGGTGGGCGCCCTCTAGGAGGGGAACTCGTGGGCCTGACTCACGGTCCGGAACGCACGCCACGTCACAACGCCTGCTGGTCCCTCCTCCAGCGTATCGAGCACCTCACATGTCCACTCGTCTTCCAGAACCCCTCCGGTGGTAATGGAGTCGTCGTTCAGGAAGAGCGGGTCAATAGGCATCACGCGCTCGCCACCGACGGTGACCGTGGCACCGTTCCAGGATGAAGTACCGGAAAACCCGCCCGAGTGTGACCCTCAGTTTGCGGTGTATCGTCGTGGGTCTACGGTTTCGGTGGTGGCCGGGTCCCGTGGGACCCGGCCACCGTTCCGCGAACCGGAAGCTGCCTAACTCCCGTACACCATGGAAGTGAGGCTCACCTCCACGTCAAGAAGCTCCAGGCCCCTATCAGGGGCTCCAAGCCACATCGACAAACAGCACTCGGCCGGGCTCCGCAATCTGGATACCGTTGAACGGATTCTTCGCGTTGAGATGATCGACGTAGTTCTCATCCCAGACGTTGAGGACTCCAACGCGTATCGTTACCCCATTCGGGAGACCGTAGCCGGCCCTGACGTCGCCCGTTTCATACCCGGTGGTCTCGGTCTCGCCTCGAGTCAGCGCATTACGTTTCTGTTCCGCGACCAGATTGACCGAGCCCTCCACATAGAACCGCCCGAGTGGCTCCTCGTACCGGAGGCCAAAAGAGGTCCTGAATGGCGCCACGCCGAGCGCGGGCTCGGCGAGTTCTGTATCCTGGCCGCGGAGGTACGTGACTCCCGCATCGAACGTCAGGCCCTCGGTTACGGCGGCAGTCACGGACGCGTCCACCCCCCTGAAGGTGGCTTCGCCGTTCACGTACTGGAAGACGGTGTTGGGAGACAACGGCAGCAGTTTGGTTAGGCCCGTGGCCTCAATCGTGATGTAATCGTCAATTTTGCGCGCGAACGCTCCCACGTGGACAGCGAATCGCTCAAAACTTCCGTCCACCCACACATCGCCCTGCCAACTCCGTTCCGGGGCCAGTTGGGGGTTGCCCATGAACTCGGCGGCCATCTGAGCCTTGGACGCAGGAACTCGATCCGAGTACCGCTCGCTCGCATCCGCGGTGCGTACCACTGTCCCGCCGCCCAAAGCGAGGGTCCAGTTCGGCGTCAGGTCGGTGGAGACCGTCAGGGCTCCACTCAGGTTCGTCTCGGACTCATCCAGATCCGTCCCGACATTTTCCAAGAAATAGTCGCTCGCGGTGGGGGCGCTCGCCGACACGAAGTCACCCCGAACGGTGCCCGCGACACGGGTCTGACCATTCGTCCAGGCGAGCCGCCCGAAGGCTCCGATGTCGTCGATGTCTGCGTCGGGCCACATCAAGGATGTGAACATGAGCATATCAGTGGAGGCCCTCCGGATCTCACGAGTCGCATCACGGTTGGTCAGATAGACATCCCCGCCCACCTCCGCCGACCAGGCATCGTTCAGAACCAGGTCGGCGGCCGCACGACCGCCGGCGACCGTCATCGCTGACGCCACCGTGATGTCCAGCGCGAAGGGGGGCATCCGCCCCGGCATGTCCATGGCGGTGGGTTTGCCGACGTTCGTCATTCCGTGATCGACGGCGTTCCGGTACGCCTGGATCTCGAGGCCGCGAACGGTGCCAAGGCCGGACCAGTTGAACTGCGCTGAAAAGTTCGTCGACTCGAAGAAGTCCGCGTTCAGGAGCCGCCCCGGGTAGTCGATGGGACCCTGCTCCTGGTAGCCACCGCCCACCACCAGCGTGGAATTTTCTCCAAGGTCGAAGCCGAACTTGCCACGCCCCTCCCACGACTCGAAGTCTCCGGGAATCAGAGTACGGTTGCCCGCATCGTCGGCGCCCGACTCGTAGTCGTCGCCCTGGCGCCAGGCGCCCATGACGAAGTACGACACCCTCCCGTTCTTTCCGAAGACCTTTCCGGTGGTCTCCGAGGCTTGGAGGTTGGAGTCGTAACCCGCAGCCACGCTCCCAACTGGCCCAGCTTCCTGCCGTGGAAGAGGCTGCGTCTCCACCCGAATCGCACTGAGGTTGCCGGCACCCCACGTGAGGGCGTAGGGACCCTTCACGACCTGGATCGAGCGGATCGCGCTGGGGTCCAAGTGCGTGAGCGGAGAATCCATGCGGGCGGGCCCGGCAGGAAACATCCGGGCCCCGTCCAGGTACGTGCCCACCTCGGTTTCTCGCAGGCCGCGTACCACCGGATCCAGTCCGAGTGGCCCCCGCCGGACAGCCTCCACACCGTCCAGGGCCCTCAAGAGCTCACCCGCGTCCTTCGGGTTGGCCTCCTCGACTTCCCGGCCCGCCAACGTGGCCTGCGGGACCAGGTCCGGCCGGAGCACGGAGACCGAGATTCCGTCGAGGGCCAACGGGCGACTCTCCAGGATGAAGTCCAACGTCGTCACCTGCCCCCCCCCGATCGTCACCTCCTGCCTGAGGGTGCGGTAGCCCAGGGCACTGGCCTCCACCAAATACGTACCTGCGCTGGCCACCAAAGTGTAGGCGCCAGACGCGTTAGTCGTCGCCCAGATTTCCCCACCCACGGGTCTAACCACGGCACCGCCAATGGGCTGGCTACCCTCGGCACTCGACACGCGGCCCCTGACCTCTTGCGCACCCAGTGCACCGCCGGTTAGGGCGAGAGAAACGACGATTTGGAGCACGGCATACGCCGCGGCGCTCCACCCAAAGAAAGCCGGACCACTGTATTTGTATGTTTTCAACATGTTCGCCTCTTTACTCCTTTATGGGATACGGTCACAAAGCTACCCAGCCGGTGTACCCAGCTTGATTCGATTTTCAACGTGACGGGAGCCGGCCAACGGGCCGGACGAGGTGGATCCCTTTTCGGACCCTACACTAGGCTTGGTGGAGCGTTGGGAAGCGGACTGAGGACAGCCGTGGGGCGAGGGTGGAAGACCTGCTTGGCGGACGCTGGATGGGCATCATCGATACCGGCCGGCTCGGGAACTTCACTGTCCGACGGCGTCTCTTCAGTCGGGGCGTCGACCTCGCACATGTCGACGCACAGGCAGTCGTGGGCATCGGGCGTGGTGTCGCTCTGATCCCCTCCATGGGCTACGCCGCGGTCCGACCCGTCACCGGGCCCTCCATGAGTGGATAACTGTGCAGAGACGAATACGGGAAGGGACTCGTGATGCGGGCAGGGACGCGAGTCTCCGACGGCTCCAATAAGAAATGCCGACGCGGCCAGGATCGCGTAGATCCTACGCCGATCACTGAATCGCCCGCCTATCGTTGGGTTGGCCGTTGGTCTCACCGTCGTCCCGATCGGGTTCCTGGATGAATCATCTTGGGGCCGGCGCACCGCTCATCGGCGATGTGAGGCCGCCCCTGGCGGCAGGCGGGAAACCGTGATCATACATATCGATCAGGCTTGTCGCAAGAACGCGACATTACGATCTCAAAGGAGGTCATCGTCTGAGATGCGCCGCCCCAGACGGGCGACTGCTTGCGTCTACCGGCGCTCTCTCGGATGTTGACGCGTTCCGTGAAGGAGCGGCTCGGAGGACCGTCCACAGGAGGCCGACGAGTTACAGAATCTCGTCTCGTGAGGATGGGTCACAAACAAGAAGGGGTATCAGCGCGTCGCTGAGGCCCTTTCTATGGCCAGGATATGGCCAGCCGTAATGTGGGTAACTCCCGAAACCCTAGAGGCGCCGCCCGGATTCGAACCGGGGAATAAAGGCTTTGCAGGCCTCTGCCTTACCGCTTGGCTACGGCGCCAAAGAAAAGAGGGGCTGCTCGTCCTGAGTGACGGGCCACCCCTCCTGCAAAGCGGGAAACCGGACTCGAACCGGCGACCCCCACCTTGGCAAGGTGGTGCTCTACCAACTGAGCTATTCCCGCAAGAAAAAAGATGTCTCGGATCCTTACCCAAACCTACACGAAACGTTTCCGAAACATCCCTCAATTGTGCGCTGGAACCTAGAAAGGGCCCATGAAATGTCAAGTTCCCAGGGCCTCTTCTCCCCATTATGTTCCCCGGCCACCAACTCAGTCCTGGCCCGGGACTGAGAAGCACCATAACCGAGGGAAATCGAGCGCCGTATGAAGGTGAGGACCGTCAAACAGCTCGTAGTTCTCGCCCTGATCCTTGCGCCTCTGGGCTTGGGGGCACAGGAGTTCTCGAGCCCTGTCCTCGCGGCCGGCCAGTTCCGGGTCGAACTCAGTGCACTCTTCTATTTCACGGACGAGCGTTTTGGCCGGCGCGTAGAGGACGGATCGATCATCAAGGAGGTCGAACCCCTCGAGTTCGACTTCGTGGACACGGCAGTGGGCAGCCGCTTGTTTCCGGCCTTCGAGGATTTGGAGGCCGACCTGACGACGGCCGCGGGGACCGCCATCACGCCGGTGGTGCTCGGGGGGACTCGGGCCGTGTTGACAAGGGACGTGGTCTGGCTCCCGCTCCGGCTGGATTTGGGCTTGCGTGACTGGCTCACCGTTGGAACCACGGTTCCGTTCTCGCGACGGCGCGCCGAGTTCGCGACCTCCATCCAGACGGACGGAGCCGACGTGGGCCTCCCGCCTGGTGGGGCCGGCACCTTCCTCGGGGAGGTCTTTTCGGCCAACGAGGCGCTTGGCGGGGTCGTCACAACGTTATGCACGGCGGACCCCTCTAGTCCGGCGTGCTCCCAAGCGACGAGCCTCCTGGCGGCGGGCGTAGGGTACCACGAGTCCTTGACCCGCGCGTACGGGGATTACGGGGTATTCCCGCTCGAGGGCTCTGGTACGGGGGACGCTCTCCAGTCCAATACGACGAGCCTCGTGAACGCGTACCAGGCAGTGGGTGTTTCGTTTCCGGCGACCATCCCGTTGGCCACCGAAGTGTTGACTGAAGCGACGTACCTGGACTTGGTGTCGAATCCCGTCTACCGAGTGAAGGGCGATTCCCTACAGACCTGGAGGAGCCCCTGGGAGCTGGGAGACGTGGAAATCCATGCTAACGCCCGCCTGTGGAGTATCGGATTGGACACCGCTCCAGACGAACCGCAACCCAATCTCCGCCTGGAGCTCGGCGCGGGTGCACTTTACCGACTGGGCTCGAGCCGGATCGGCTCGCCACGGAACTTTCTAGACACTGGAAGCGGAGACGGCCAGAACGACTTCGAGTTGAGCGGGTTCGGAACCTTGGGCGTCGGAAGGCGCCTGAGCATGGTGGGAGAGTTCCGATATGGGATTCAGCAATCGATCCTGGTTCTCAAACGCGTCACGGCTCCGGATCGGATTTTCGCCCCCGCCTCAGCGGAGCAGGTGGTTCGTTGGAACCCGGGTGACTACATGCAGGTTCGGGTATCCCCCCGCTTTGGCCTGACGGAAGAGATCGGCCTCGTGTTGGATCTCAGGTACTTCACGAAAAAGCGGGATCAATACACGTCGGTTGAAGCCGGAATGGGCCTAGACCCCGGTGTACTGAACCTCGAGACCGCACAAGAATCATTCGGGATCGGTGGTGGTGTGGTCTACTCCACCATACCGAGCGGTCGAGGCTGGCCGATCGAAGCCCGCTTCCTCTTTCAGGAGGCGGTCTCGGGGAACGGCGGGGCGACACCAAAGACTTGGCGCGCCGAATTCGGAGTTCGCTTCCTTTGGGGCCTCTGGGAGTAGGGCTAGAGTCCGAAAAACTAGTCGCCTGCAGCCAGCAGCTCCCTGGCGTGGTCCTGCGAGGTCTCGGATTCGGGATCACCACCCAGCATCCGTGCGATCTCTCGAACGCGGGCGTCGCCCGTGAGTCCCCTCACAGCCGTCGCGGCGAGCCCCTCGCGCTCGTCTTTCTCCACGAGCAGGTGACTACACGCCTGAGAGGCGAGCTGGGGAAGATGGGTCACGACGAACACCTGGTGGTAACGAGCCACGTCCTTCAGCTTGGCGGCGACCAACGAAGCCACCTGGCCCCCGATTCCGGCATCGATTTCGTCGAAGACCAGCGTCGGAACTTGATCGACCTGCGCCAGAATCGCCTTCAGGGTCAGCATGACCCTCGACAACTCACCACCGCTGGCAACTCGAGCAAGCGAGCTGGGAGGAAAGCCTGCGTTGACCGAGACCAGGAACTCGATGCTCTCGGCTCCACGGGATTTCACCTCGGGAAGCGTGTCCATCTGGACCTTGAAGGTCCCGGCAGGTAGGCCCAAATCGGGCAGCAGTGCCTCGACCTCCTCCTCGAGCCGAGTTGCAGCGGCCTGCCTCTTTTCACTCAAGCGGGCTGCCGCGGCAATGAGGTCGCTCCGTGTACGGTCGACTTCGGCGGCGAGTGTGTCCTCGTCCCAGCCCCCATCCTCGACCTCGTCCAACTTGGCGCGCACGCGGTCTCGCGACGCGATGACGTCTTCGGCCGTCGGGCCGTACTTCCGCTTGAGGGAGTGAATCAAGTCGAGCCGCGAACGGACTTCCTCGAGCCGCCCGGGATCATGTCGGAGGCCACCGACATAGTCACTCAGATCTCGACCGACCTCCGCCAGCGCGTGATAAGCCCCCTGGAGCTCCTCGTGGGGTCCCTCCAGCGCCGGATCCCACCCCTTGAGCCGGGCGAGGGTCTGGGCCAAATCGGAAACCTTGTCGGTGAGCGCACCCTCGGCCGAGTACAGTTCGTCGTGGATCCTCGTGGTCTCACCGAGAAGCTCTTCGGAGTTTTCGAGGCGTCCACTCTCTTCCGTGAGCGCCTCCTCTTCTCCGGACTGGACGTCGGCCTCCTCGAGCTCACGCATCTGGAAGCGGAGGAAGTCGACCCGGCTCGCGAGTTCGCGACGGTGGTCCTGCAGCTCCCTCAGCTTGGCTTCCAGCCCGCCAAGTTCCTCGTACGCCTCCTCTACGGCCGATGCGTCTTCTTCAGCTTCGCCGAAGGCGTCCAAGATGTGGCGCTGCGTATCCTTCCTCAGAAGCGTCTGGTGTTCGTGCTGCCCGTGTAAATCCACGAGCGATCGTCCTAGCTCTCCCATGGTCCGGGCGGTGGTCGGAGACTCGTTGATCCAGGCGCGGTTCCGACCAACCGCCGCCACTTCCCGCCGAAGGATCAACAGGCCATCCTCGGCTTCGATCCCCAGGTCGTCCAACTGAACTCCGAGCTTGGGATAAGTCGCCACGTCGAAGACCGCCTCGACCATCGCCCGCTCCGCGCCGGTCCGCACCGTATCACTGGCGGCGCGTTCCCCCAACAGAAGAGAAAGCGCCCCCACGATGATCGATTTCCCCGCCCCGGTCTCCCCGGAGAGAGCGCTCAGCCCGGACCCCAGTTCGAGGGTCAGATCATGGATGACTGCGTAGTCCTTGATGCGGAGTTCGATGAGCATGCATCAATGTACCCCGAGCATCCACCGCTTCAATGGCCCGCTGGGCAGAATGGCCGAGCACTTCTACGATACCACACCAACTAACCCGACGGGCGTGCCGCCCAGTTGAGCTTACGTTGGAGCGTTCCGAAGAAGTTCTGCCCCGAAAACCGGACCAGCGGGATCTGGATTTCGGACCGTTCGATGTGGATCTCCGCGCCGGTCTCGAATTCGTGCGCGACCTGCCCATCCGCAGTGACCACCAGGTCTTTTGTCCGTTCGATCGGCCTCACGGCGACCCGCTGAGTCGCGGGGATCACCAGGGGCCGCATGGCCAGCGTGTGTGGGCAGATGGGTGTGACGATCAAGCAGTCGACCGAAGGCACGACGATAGGGCCGCCCGCAGACAGCGAATAGGCTGTGGACCCCGTTGGCGTGGCAACGATCAATCCGTCCGCCGAGAAGCTACCCATGTCCTGCCAGGGGCCCCCCGCAATCTCCTGGACCCGCAGCTCAAGCCGAGTCACACGTGCGCCCCCCCGCTTGTGGATCACGAAGTCGTTCCACGCCAAAAGGTGCTCCGCCTCCGAACCGTCGGCATTGACGATATGAGCTCCCAGCGTGGAGCGGCGGTCGAGCCGGTAGTCACCCTTCGACACCAGGCCCAGATGCTGCTCGAGCTCCGTATGAGGAAGGGCTGTGAGGAAACCGAGGTGCCCGAGATTCACGCCGAGAACAGGAATCTCCCTCCCAGCAACGGATCGACCTGCCCGGAGCAGCGTGCCGTCTCCACCCAACGCAATCAGGAGATCGAGCGGCTCCGCTTCGAGGTCCAGGGCCTTGGCACCCTCAGGCGCCCATTCGATGAGGTGCTCCTCGAACGAGACATCGATTTGGCTCTCGTGGGCGAAGCTGGCCAACTGCTCGACGCACCCGGGCACGTCATCGTGCTCCTTCCGTCCCACCACGCCGATGCGCCGCAAGCCGGCCCCCTCACCCATGCCGGCTAACTTCAAGCCGACTCCTCCGCCGCCGTCACCGCGCCCCCTATCATCCTGCGGGCTTCCGTAGTGATTCCTTCGGCGTCAAGCCCGAGATCGCGCAGGAGCACTTCACGTGCCCCATGCTCGATGAACCGGTCCGGGAGCCCAAGGCACCGCACTTCGATCGTCCGCTCCGAAGCGAGTGCCGACAGCTCCTTAGTCATGTAGGCGCCGAACCCGTTGACCACGGCTCCTTCCTCGATGGTGATCACACGCCGATGCCGTTCGGCCACATCCTTCAGGATGTCGCGATCGTACGGTTTCAGGAAGCGGCAGTTCACGACCTCCGCCTGGATGCCACGAGATGCCAGCACCTCGGCGGCCTCGGACGCGGCACTCACCATCGTTCCGGTTGCGAGGAAAACAATGTCGGAGCCCCGGCGAAGGATCTCCCACGTCCCATATTCGACCTCCGGGATTTCGCTCACGTGAGGGACGGCCTCGGGCACGGCGGCTCGCGGCCAGCGCACGGAGAACGGCCCGTCCTCATGTTGGATGCCCAGCCGCACGAGCGCCATCATCTCAGCCCCATCCTTGGGGGCGGTCACAGTCATACCCGGGATGAGCAGCATGTACGGAATATCGAACGCACCGTGGTGCGTGGGCCCATCGGGGCCCGCCAGCCCGGCTCGGTCCATACAAAACACGACCGGTAGATCCTGGAGCGCGACGTCGTGCACGATGCCGTCGAAGCCCCTTTGCAGGAACGTAGAGTAGATGCAGACGAGGGGCCGTACGCCCCCGCCTGCCGCCATTCCTGCGGCTGCCGTGACCGCGTGGCCCTCCGCAATGCCCACGTCGAAAAACCGGTCCGGGAAAGCCTCGCCAAAAATGTCCGTGCTGGTTCCGTCGGGCATCCCTCCGGTGAATGCGACAACCCGGGAATCGAGCTCACCCAACTCCTTGAGTCCCTTGCCGAAGACCTTTTGGTACCGGGGCAGGCCTCCGCTCCCCTTCTTGACCTCACCACTGATCTTGTCGAAGGGCGGGCGCGCGTGCCACGTGTACGCGTCCTCCTCCGCGAGGGAAAATCCTTTGCCTTTCTGTGTGATCACGTGGACCAGAATCGGGCCGTCGAGGGCGCGAACCCTGGCCAGCGTGTCGACCAGCGAGTCGAGATCGTGCCCGTCGATCGGACCGATGTACCGGAACCCGAGTTCCTCGAAGAGCATCCCGGGAACAAAGAGGCTCTTCAGCTTTTCATCCATGCGGCCTGCCAGACGCCTCATCACACCCCTCGCGCCACCGGAGCCTTTCGAGAGCAAGTCCTTCACCTCACCGCGAATCCGGTTGTAGACCGGGTTCGTCCTCACACCGGTCAGATACTTGTTCATCGCCCCAACGTTCGGCGCGATCGAATGGTCGTTGTCGTTCAAGACGACGATCAGGTGCCGGTCCGTGTGTCCGGCGTTGTTGAGGGCCTCGTAAGCCAGGCCACATCCCATCGCCCCGTCTCCGATGATCGCAACCACGCTGAAGTCGTCGCCATTCAGGTCTCGGGCGATCGCCGTGCCGAGCGCTGCCGAGATCGAAGTCGCCGCGTGGCCGGCACCGAAGTGATCGTACTCGGACTCGTCACGCCGGAGGAATGGCGCTAGCCCATCTTTCTGGCGGATCGTCGAAAGCCGCTCGTTTCGGCCGGTAAGGATCTTGTGGATGTAGCCCTGGTGGCCGGTGTCCCAGATGAGCTTGTCGCGTGGTGTCTCGAAAGTGTAGTGGAGCGCCACGGTGAGTTCGGCCACTCCGAGACTGGCCCCGAAGTGGCCCCCTACCTTGGAGGTCACATCTACGTGGCGTTCCCGAGCCTCCACTACCAATTCGTGAAGCTCCTCCCGGGAAAGCCCTCGGACGTCTTCGGGTCCGTCTATTTGGTCCAGTAGCGACACGGGCCGGCTCCTACCTCCCTTACCTCCGTTGTTGGCTAGACCTAAACATAGCTCACTACCTCAACATACTTCACTGCCTCAACATTGTTCATTACGTTCACTACCTCTTTCGCTCCACCACGTAGGAGGCGAGCGCCATCAACGCCGGTGCATCGATCCCCGCATCTCGAAGCGCCTCTGTCGCCTCCTCGGCGAGTACTCGGGCTCTCCTGGTCGCCTCCTCCAGACCGTACAACGACACATAAGTGCTCTTGTCGTGCAAGCCGTCACTGGGATGTTTTCCCAGGTCCGCCGCGACCTCGGTCGCGTCCAGAATGTCGTCCGTCACCTGAAATGCAAGTCCGATGCCACGGCCGAAGCTCTCGAGCCCAGCGATGGCCGTGTCCGACGCCCCGGCGGCGAGCCCTCCGATCACCAAGGAAACGGTGAGCAAAGCACCGGTTTTCATGCCGTGCTGACGATCGAGTTCGGTCGAGTCGAGGTGCTGCCCTTCGCCCAACAGATCGAGGGCCTGTCCGCCAACCATACCACCCGCGCCCGCGGCCCGATTCAACTCGCTCACGATCCTCCGGGAGACCGCCTCGTCCACACCAAGCGCGTCCGACGCCGTAAGAGCCCAAAGAGAGGCCGCCGGAATCAAGGCTGTTCCGGCTCGAGCGGTCACCGCTTCCCCGAAAATCGTATGCGGCGTAGGCTGACCTCTCCGCAGATCAGCATCATCCATACACGGGAGATCGTCGTGCATGAGGGAATACGCGTGGATCAACTCGATCGCTGCCCCGAGATCGTAGACTGCAGGCCCGGTGCGCCCCCCACACGCCCGATAGGCGACCACACACAGGAGGGGACGAAGGCGCTTCCCGCCGCTGAGCACAGCGTGGAGGGCCGGTTGAAACAACTCGTCGGGGAGTTCGTCGCCCAGCCACTCACACGCTCTTTCGAGCGCCCGCTCCACCTCCATTTTTTCGTCGCTGAGAAGCGCTTCGATCACTCCGGACCTTCCTCCAACGGCCGGACAACCGGATCCTCCTCTGGGCCCAGAAGCTCTTCCACCTTCAGCTCGGCGATACGGAGTGTCTCTTCGGCTCCGCGTACATGTTCGACGCCCTCCTCGAACAGCGTCAGTGCTCCTTCCATATCGAGGTCGGCAGCTTCGAGGGATCGCACGATCTCTTCGAGGCGTTTGAGCCGCTCCTCCAAGGAAGGCGCATGCTGGTCCCCCGCGTCGGGCGTCTCCGTGCCGGGCACCTCGGTCTTCTTGGTCACGGTCTCCTACTCCTCATCATGATCCACCCCGTACTTCACACGGCACCGATCCGTCCGAGACACGAAGGGAGAACCGGTCGCCTTTTTCGAACGCTTCGACGGTTCGTAGAATCCTTCCCGATGCATCTTGCGGGAGGGCATAGCCGCGGCCGAGTGTCGCCAGCGGTGAAAGTACATCCATCTTGCCGGCCACCTCGGTCAGGCGAGCTTTCTTAAGCGTCGCAATCCCCCGGACGGCCGACTCCATACGGTCTCCCGTCCGACTCACCGCCTCGCGCCGTGGCTGTACCAGGCCAACGCCGGATCGTCGGAGTTGACCTAGACGCACGCCGAGCACCTCCCGCCGACGAAAGGTGATGGCTCGCAGCGCCCCACTCATTCGGGTCCGGGTGACACCCAATGCATCACTCAACCCCTCGCCGTCCTCCACAGCGGCTTCCGCGCCCGCAGATGGTGTAGGCGCCCGGACGTCTGCGACCAAATCGGAGATGGTGACATCGACCTCGTGCCCCACGGCCGAGATCACCGGGACGGGACACGCCACGATCGCACGAGCCACCACCTCTTCGTTGAATGCCCAGAGGTCCTCCAGCGATCCCCCACCACGCCCGACGATCAAAACGTCCACGAGTCCACTGCCTCCGAGAGCCGCAATCGCTTCGGCGACTTCGTCACCCGACCCCTCGCCCTGCACACGCGCACCCCGCACGACCACGCGTGTCCAGGGGGCTCGGCGGCGGACCACGGTCAAGATGTCGGCGAGAGCCGCACCGGCCAGCGAGGTGACCACACCGACAGCCGTAGGAAAACGCGGCAGCGCACGCTTCCGCTCGGGCGCGAGCAAGCCCTCGGCCTCGAGCTTCAAACGCAGGCGCTCGAACGCCTGACGCCAGAGCCCTTCGGCGTCCTGGACTTCGAGGCGCCGCACGACCAACTGATACTCTCCCCGTGCCTCGTACAGCGTCAAACCCCCGAAGGCCCTCACGGTCGTGCCTTCTGCCGGATCGGCAAGAAGAGTCTCCGCCTCGGTCTTGAACATCACGCTGCGAAGTTGCGACTGCTCGTCCTTGAGCGTGAAGTAGCAGTGCCCGGACCGAGCTCGAGTCCAGTTGGCGACCTCGCCGCCGATCCAGAGACTCTCGATCGTGTCCTCGAGAAGGCCCCGCACCGCTCGGTTGACCTGCGTGACGCTCCAGACACGAGGTTCGGTCATTGTCGCCCTCAGGCCTCTCTATGGCTCACTGACTCCCGGGCCGTCACTGCCCGGGACCCGACGGCCGCATCCAACGTATTGGACAGCAACATCGCGATCGTCATCGGCCCGACGCCGCCGGGAACCGGACTGATGGCGGAGGCCACTTCCTTGACCTCGTCAAACGCCACGTCGCCCGTCAGACGGTAACCCCTCTCGCGCGTATCGTCATCCACTCGGTTTACACCGACGTCGATGACAACCGCACCGGGTTTTACCATGTCACCCCGGATCAGATCGGGCTGCCCGATCGCCACGATCAAGATGTCCGCCTCGCGGGTAACGGCGCCGAGGTCGGGCGTACGGCTGTGCGCCACGGTCACCGTCGCGTTCCCTCCGGGTCCCTTGCGAAGCAAGAGCGCGGCCATGGGCCGTCCCACGATGCTGGAACGTCCCACCACAACCACGTGCTTCCCCGCTGGGTCGTTCCCACTACGCAGAAGCATCTCGACCACACCCGCGGGTGTACATGGCGCCAGCGCGTTGGGGTCGCCTGAGGCGAGCCGCCCCACATTCACTGGATGGAAGCCATCGACATCCTTTGCGGGATCGATCGCGGAGAGGACATTGGTTTCGTCGATCTGATCCGGAAGCGGAAGCTGGACCAGGATGCCGTGGATCTCAGGATCAGCGTTGAGACCCGACACGACCCCGAGAAGCTCGTCCTCGGACGTGTCCTCCGACATCGTGATCTGCCGCGAGTAGATGCCGGCCTCGGTCGCGGCTTTGTTCTTTGATCGGACGTACACCTGGCTCGCCGGATCTTCGCCCAGCAGGACAACGGCGAGGCCGGGCGTGAGCCCGTCCTCCTTGAGACCGGTGACCCGCTCCTTGATCTCCTCGCGGATCGAGGCCGCCATCTCTTTCCCCGATATGAGTTTAGTAGACATTCAGGTTCCTGTTCAGGCTGCTCTCTTGCAGGTCGCTCCCCGTTGGGTCAAAGCGACTCATCAGCTAAATCTATTCAACGTGCAAGACCAACTCACCGTGCGAAATCGACGGCGCGGGTCTCGCGAATCACGACCACCTTGATTTGCCCTGGATATTGGAGCTCACCTTCGATTCGGCGGGCCACGACCTCTGAAATTTGAGCCATCTCCTGGTCGGTCACTTTCTCCGGCTCCACCATCACTCGGATTTCCCGACCGGCCTGGATGGCGAAGCAGCGCTCGACTCCCGGGTGCTCCATCGCTAACTCTTCGAGCTTTTCGAGGCGCTTGACGTACCCCTCGAACATCTCTCGGCGCGCCCCCGGACGTGAGCCCGAAATGGCGTCCCCGGCCGTGACCAGGAAGGTTTCCGGGAAGTAATGGGGCTCTTCGTCGTGGTGGGCCTTGATGGCGTTGAGCACGATCTCGGATTCGTTGTGTTTCTTACACAGGCGGTACCCAAGTTCGACGTGTGTGCCCTCGTGCTCGTGCGTGAGTCCTTTGCCGACATCGTGCAGCACGCCGGCACGTTTCGCGGCTTGCACGTCGAGACCCATCTCCGCGGCCATACTCCCTGCTAGCTGAGCGACTTCCTTGGCGTGTTGAAGCTGATTCTGGCCGTAGGAGGTCCGGAATTTAAGACGCCCGAGCGTCTTGACGATCTCTGGGTGCACGTTGTGGATACCGAGTTCGTACAGAACCTCCTCAGCCGCTTGAGCCATGGACTCCCCAACCTCCTGCAGGCTCTTTTCGACCACCTCTTCGATGCGACCCGGATGGATGCGGCCATCCTCGATCAGCCGTCCGAGTGCGATGCGCGCCACTTCTCGACGCACCGGGTTGAACCCGGAAAGGACCACGGCCTCGGGTGTGTCGTCGATGATGACGTCGATCCCGGTGGCCTGCTCGAAAGCGCGGATATTCCGACCCTCCCGGCCGATGATCCTGCCCTTCATTTCGTCGGAGGGAAGCTGCACGACGGAAACAGTCATCTCAGCGGTCTGATCGGCCGCCATACGCTGGATGGCCAAACCGAGAATCTTCTTGGCCTCGCCATCGGCAGTGCGCTGGGCTTCTTCCTTGATTTCGCGAAGTGTATTGGCTGCTTCGGCCCGGGCCTCGTCCTGTAGATCTGCCAGAAGCTCTTTCTTGGCCTCGGGCTGGGACATCCCCGCAAGGGACTCAAGTTTCTCGCGAACCCGCTCTCGATCCTGCGCCAAGTCCTGGGTCTTGGCCGCGAGTCCCTCGTTGCCCGCCTCCAATTCCTTCGCTCGCTTCTCCTGAGCGGACTCCCGCTCGTTCAGGTTGTCGAAGCGGCGTTCCATAGAGCTCGAGCGCTCCGCGAGGCGTTCTTCAGCCCTCTCGACTTCCTTGCGGTGCTCGGATTCCTCCTGCTCCCAGGACTCTCGAAGGCGGATGGCCTCCTCTTTGCCCTCAAGCACGCGGGCGGTCCGGAGGTTTTTTGCCTCTTCCTTGGCACGGCCCAAAATCCTGGAAGCCTCATCCGCGGCGGCTGCTACAGATTTTTTTTGACGTGATCGCTCGACCAAGCCCCGGCCCAAATATCCCACGGCTCCGAAGAGCAACGCCACAACCGCCGCCGGTCCATAAACCAGCGGGTCCATTTATCGGCTCCAATCGGACGCGAAAGACACACATCCGAAGGGTGAGCGTACGTTGTCGTGAGTGACAATAGAATTGCGGCTCCCGCGGACGCAAGGAGCGGCGGGTCAGCGGTCGGAAACTGCGTCCTCTAGGCGAGCCGCGACGGCGTTGACGCGCTCGGTAATCTGGGAGCCGCTCTCTTCTTGTGTATCGAGCGCCTGAAACAGCTCGTCCGTGATCGAAAGAGCGGCGAGGATGGCCACCTTGTGGCCTTCGAGGAGCCCGACTTGTTTCTTGATTTGATGGATCCGCTGATCTACATGCGCCGCGCAACGCGTCGTGTACTCCGGCTCGGCGTTCGAGCGAATCGTGTGCTCCTCACCAGCGATCCTTACGGTGACCGCCTCTCTGGCGTTGTCCGTCACGGGTGCTCCTCCAGGAATTTGACTTGAGACAGGAGTCGGGCCACACCCTCCCGCCCTTCCTCCAGGCGTCTTCGAAGATCGCGGTTTTCCTCTTCGAGAATGTTCAGCTTGGCGATCATTTCGCGGGGCCCGCCTTCGCCCGAACTCACCCCTTTGAGCAGGCCCTCCAGTTGTTCACCTTGCGCGTTCATCCGGACGACCTCGCCCTCGAGTAGCGCAACCCGCGCGAGCGCGGCGGTCACCGCTTTCTCCAGCCGTTCGACGGCCTTGCTTGGCGCTACGTCCTTCGACACGCGTTGTCTACTAGAGCCGCTGCTCGACACCCAGATCCTCCCCGAGACGTTTCATTATTTTCTTGACCATCCGATCCACTTCCTTGTCCGTCAACGTGCGGTCCAGCGCCTGAAGTCGGAGCCGAAAGGCCAACGAACGATGCCCCTCCGATACGCCGTCTCCCCGGTAGAGATCGAAAACCGTGACCTGCTCCAGGAGTTCGTCACCGGCATCGCGGATTGCGCGAGACACGGTCGAAGTGGGGACATCATAGGGTACGAGCAACGCCAGGTCACGATCCACGCCCGGGAACGGCGAAAGCGGCCGATACTCGGGGGTAACCTCAACCGCCGGCTCGGCGGGTAGCGTCAACTCCATGGCCCAAATAGCCCCCGCCCACGCGGGCGCGTCGACTCGGTCCGGCCGAACCTGCCCGGCGGCCCCAGTCGGAGTGCCGTCAGCCATCAACGTGATCGACGATCTACGCACAAACAGCTTCCCGGCCGCCTCCCCAGCTGACGCCCCTGCCACCTCACCGACCTCTACACCGGCCGCTATCTCGGCCTCGGACGCGTCATCCCACCCCGAGACCGAAAGCACGGTCTCCACGAGGCCTTTCATGCTCCAGAAGTCGAGCGCGTCACCGGTTCTCGACCAGTGCTCAGGTTCCCTGCGCCCCGTAACCGCAAAAGCGACATGGAGGTCCTCCCGCGGTGGCTCCCCAGCCCCCGCGGCGTGGAACACCGTACCGAGTTCGAACAGGCGCACGTCCCTCACCCCGCGCGCGAAATTGTACTCGACATTCCGGAGTAGACCGGGAATCAACGAGGATCGTAATCTGCTTTCTTCTAAAGAGATAGGATTGTTTAGTTCCACTTCTCCTTCATGTTCTGACGCGAACGCCGGATTGGCCGCCTCGAACAATCCCTCCCCCGAAAGTACGATCCGGAGACGGTCTTCGAGCTGGAAGAGCGGGTGGTCCGGGACGGTAGTCGGTCGCGCCGGGGCAAGGTCGTCGGGAAAACGATCGTAGCCGTGCGCCCGCGTGATCTCTTCGATCAGGTCGATCTCGCGTGTCACATCGTAGCTACGGTATCCAGGAACAGTGACGCTCAGGTCACCGCCCTCTCCACCCCCGTTCTGGACCGTGAATCCGAGCGGTGTCAGCAACGCCTTCAATTCGGCTGATTCGAACGGGATTCCGAGCACCTGCTCGACCCTTGTCGGCCGAAGCGTCAAAGTCGATGGCTCCCAGGGCCGCGGCAGGACCTCGAGGATCGGACCATCAACGTCGCCGCCGGCGGTTGCGAGGATGACTTCCAACACGCGCTTCATCGCCGGGAGGTGCCCTTCCGGATCCACACCCCGCTCGAACCGGAAGCTTGCCTCTGTAGAGATTCCGAGCGCGCGGCGGGTCCGGCGGATCGACTTCGGCTCGAAGAGGGCGCACTCGATCAGGATGTCGGTCGTCTCCTCGGTGACCGAGGAATGCATGCCCCCCATGATGCCCGCGATATCGTGTGCCACCGCCGTGTCGCCTATCAACAGCATCTCCGCATCGAACTTGTGATCGAGTCCGTCGAGTGTCTGTAGGGTCTCGCCTTCGGTGGCCTTCCGCACGATCAGGCTGGACCCCTCCAGCGTGCCCAGGTCGTACGCGTGCATGGGGCTGCCCATCTCCATCATCACGTAGTTGGTTGCATCGACCACATTGTTGATCGTCTGCTGGCCGACGGCCCGGAGGCGGGCCGCCATCCACTGGGGCGAGGGCTCCACCTTCACCCCGCGAATGATCACGCCGAGGAACCGATAACACAGTTCTGGCTCGTCGATGCGGATGGTCACATCACCATGGGACACATCGTGCTCGCCAGTCTTCACCTCGAGGTCGAGCGAGCTCGCCCCGGGAATGCTTTGCAGAGCCACGCCGGCGACCCCGTCCGGAGCCACCTCCCTGGCGATCCCCACGTGCGAGAGCCAGTCTCCCCGGTTCGGCGTCACCTCCACGTCCATCCGGACATCGTCGAGGCCGAGCGCCTCGATCAGCGATTGGCCCGCCGAGACATCCCCGGACAAGAGCATGATGCCCGATTGATCCCGGCCCAAGCCGAGCTCCTTCTCCGAACAGAGCATGCCGTTGGAGTACTCCCCTCGGATCTTGGCTCTCTTGAGCTCGAGTCCCCCGGGAAGTGTCACGCCAGCTGCGGCGAACGGGTAGTACCCTCCTTCTTCGATGACCGGGGCGCCACAGACGACCTGGACCACTTCCTCTCCGTTGAAGACTTCGCACAACGACAGACGATCCGCATTGGGATGACCACTCACCGTCTTCACCTCGCCGATGATCACGTCCTTGAGTCCAGCGGACACCGGGGTGACCTCCTCGACGGGTGCCCCTAGAAGGGCGAGGCGTTCCGCAAGCTCCTCGGGGCTGTCGCCAAGACCAGGCGCGACCGATTTGAGCCAGGCGTAGGAGATGTTCACGGTGCGTCTCGGTCTGTGAGCTGCGATAGGGACTGAGATGTGAACTGCGACAGAAACCGGACGTCGTTCTGAAAGAACATGCGAAGGTCGGGCACACCATACTTGAGCAGAGCGATCCGCGCCGGGCCCATGCCGAAGGCGAAACCCGTGTAGTGCTCCGGGTCGTAGCCGACGTTCTCCAGCACGTTCGGATCCACCATGCCCGCACCCATGATCTCGATCCAGTCCGACTCGACTCGCGTCCCATCCTTCATCGTGATCATCCGCTTCACATCGACCTCGGCACTCGGTTCGGTGAACGGAAAAAATGACGGCCGAAAACGTACTTTCGTTCCGGGACCCCAGAAGCGACGGGCGAATTCGGCCAGAGTGGCCTTGAAGTCGACGAAGGTGATCCCCTCGTCCACGACCAGCCCCTCGATCTGCGCGAACGCCGGTGTGTGCGTAGCGTCGTAGCTGTCCCTCCGGTAAACCATACCGGGCGCCAGAATGCGGATGGGCGGCTCGTGTTTCTCCATCGTCCGCACCTGAACGGGCGACGTGTGGCTCCGAAGGAGAACGGAGTCCTTCAGATAGAACGTGTCCTGCTCGTCCACAGCCGGATGGTCGAGCGGTGTATTCAACGCCAAGAAGTTGTACCACTCCGTGTCCGCCTCGGGCCCACGGGCGCGCACGAATCCCATCGATTGAAAGATGGTCCAGATCTCGTCGATGACTTGATTGACCGGATGCACGCCCCCGCTCCATCGGTGCCGCGCAGGAAGTGTCAGATCTTCGGCCGGCGCCCCGATCTCCTCGCGGGACGCGGACACCTCGGTCTCACGAGCCTCGAGGGCCTCTTGGAGAACCTCCTTGACCCGATTCGCTTCGGCGCCCACCGGCGGCCGTTCGTCCGCGGACAGATCACCAAGGCCACGAAGGATCCCAGAAACACGACCTTTACGCCCCAGATAGGAGACCCGCAACACCTCGAGCGCTTCGCCGTCGAGAGCCGCCCGGATCGCATCAAGAGCCTCGGTTTCAAGCTCCTGGAGCGTTTGGATCAGGGGGTTCTTTTGGGTCACCTGGGTGGACGGCGAGCGTTAGCCGACCCCGAGCCCCTCTTTGGCCCGGTCCGCTAACTCTGTGAAAGCCTCCGGACTATGGACGGCCAAGTCGGCCAAGGCCTTTCGGTCGAGCTCGACACCGGCCTGCTTGAGGCCGTTCATGAATCTGGAGTAGGACAACTCGTTCTCTCTGGCCGCGGCATTGATCCGCGTGATCCAGAGCCGACGGAACGTGCGCTTCCTGTTCTTGCGGTCCCGGTAAGCGTGTTGCCAACCCTTCTCGACGGCGTCCTTCGCCGTCCGGTAGAGATTCTTACGGCCGCCGAAGTACCCCTTGGCCGCCTTCAATATTTTTTTCTTCCGCTTATTGCGAGCGGGCGATGACGTTGCTCTCGGCATCGAAGTTTCTCCTTTTCACTACGACCCTGGAAGGAGTCGCTTCATTCGCCCCATGTCCGCCGGACTCACCAATGTAGCCGACCGCAGACGGCGCTTTCTTTTTGTGGATTTCTTATTGAGGATGTGGCTCTTGTATGCCCTCATCCTCTTGATCTTACCCTTGCCGGTGCGGCGCAAACGTTTGGCCGCGCCCCGGTTGGTTTTCATCTTCGGCATATCGTCGTGCTCCTGAGGCCCGTAGGGCCCTTAACTCCATCTACTTGATCGGCTTCCTGATTCGATCGGCTACTTGACCGGCCCGAGAACCATCGACATCACCCGGCCTTCGAAGCTCGGCCGGGACTCGACGATCCCCACGTCCTTGAGGTCCTCCGTTACACGAAGGAGTACTTCCCGTCCCAACTCGGGGTGTGTCACCTGTCTTCCCCGAAACATCATGGTCAACTTGACCTTGTTGCCCTCTTCCAGGAACCGCCGAGCGTGACGGGTCTTGAAATCGTAGTCGTGCTGCTCGATCCCGGGGCGAAACTTCACCTCTTTGACTTGAACGTGGTGTTGTTTCTTTTTCGCCTCCCGAGCCGCCCGTTGAGCCTCGTACTTGAACTTCCCGTAGTCCATGAGTTTGACCACGGGAGGCCGAGCTTCGGGCGCCACTTCAACGAGATCCAGCCCCCGGTCAACAGCCAGGTCGCGAGCCTCTTCGATCGAGACGATACCGACCTGCCCACCTTCGTCGTCGATCAGACGGACGGGGCTGATCCGTATCTCCTCATTTATTCGAGTTCCGGCCTGGCTAATATTCCTGCCCTCTTATGCGTCGAACCAAGCGCTACCCCTTATGTTTGACATGTTTTCCACAAAAAAACCCGGAGCTTTCCGGGTCACGAGATCACGGAGCCTCAGGCCATCCTGCAGGCTTCCACGTCCAGGACCCGGCGGTTTCCGACTTCTATGTGGAACCGAAAGGTGGAGCCGCGTTGTGTCGACTCACTTCCGTCTTGTTTGGGCCCCCTTCAGGGGGTCTACGAAAATCGGTGGGCGCAGGGCTTTCGTCAAGACGACTCTTTGGTCCGACTCTCGGTCATAGGGCGTGTGGGCTCCACGGCACCGCACCACCCGCCTGGGCGGCCGGCGACGCGGACGTGACGTCCTGTATCGTAACGATCCGATCTCCATCCGGGTGGAGGGACCAATTGAACGGGTTATAGACACCCTCGAGGAAGAATTGAAACCCTCAGTCGAGCGATCTACTCACGATCTCCCCCTTCACCCGCTCCAAGAACTCCGCCTGATCTACCACTTCCTGCTTCTTCCCCGCCCCCCGCTTGCGGACCGCCACGGTGCCTGCTTCCGCCTCCCGCTCCCCGATGACGGCCATATAAGGCACCCTGTGCATCTCCGCATCACGAATCCGGTAGGAAAGCGTCTCCCGATCGGCCAGCACCGCTCGAATACCCGCCGCTTCGAGCAGACCCACGAACTCCGAAGCCGAATCCTGGAAATGCTCCGAGATGGGCAGCACCCGCACTTGCTCCGGAGCCAGCCACAGGGGGAACGCCCCCGCGTAGTGCTCGATGAGCCCACCGATGAACCGCTCCATCGAGCCCACCAACACGCGGTGGAGCATGACCGGGCGATGGCGCTCGTTATCTTCGCCCACGTATTCCAGCTCGAAACGATCCGGCAAGTTGAAGTCGAGCTGCACGGTGGGTCCCTGCCACTCCCGCCCGATCGCGTCGATGAGCTTGAAATCCAGCTTGGGGCCGTAAAAGGCTCCCCCGCCTTCGTCGTACTCGAACCGCACGCCGCGCGCCTCCAGTGCATCGGCCAACGTCTGGATAGCGGAGTCCCACTGCTCGTCGGTGCCCAGCGCCTTGTCCTCCGGCTTGGTCGCGAGCGCGATCGAGTAGGGGTAACCGAATGCGCTCAAGATTTCATCGATCAGATCCAGTAGGCGCTCAATCTCGTCCCGAACCTGGTCGGGGGTGCAGAAGACATGGGCGTCGTCCTGCGTGAACCCGCGCACGCGGAGCATGCCGTGGAGCACCCCGCTGCGCTCGTACCGGTAACAGGCGCCGAACTCGGCCATGCGGATGGGCAGGTCACGGTAGGAGCGCTGCTGAGACTGGAAAATGGCGATGTGCCCAGGGCAGTTCATGGGCTTCGCGCGGTATGCGCCACCCCCCTCCATTTCGAACGCTCCGAACATGCCCTCCTTGAAGTTCTCGAGGTGCCCGGAGATTTCGAAGATGCGCTCGCTCATGACGTGCGGCGTATAAACGATGTCGTAGCCGTGCCGGAGGATCAGCTCCTGCTCGAATTGCTCGACCTCGTTCCGAATGATCGCGCCCTTGGGGTGCCAAAGGATCAGGCCGGGGCCGATGCGGGCGTCCGTCGAGAAGAGATCCAGCTCACGCCCCAGGACCCGGTGGTCCCTCTTCTTGGCCTCCTCGAGACGCTCCAGGTGCTCGGTGAGGTGCGCCTTCTTGAAGAACGCGGTCCCGTAGATACGCTGGAGCATCTGGCGTTTCTCGTCGCCACGCCAATACGCTCCGGCACCCGAAAGGAGCTTGAAATGCTTGAGGGCGCCCGTCGCAGGTACGTGTGGGCCACGGCAGAGATCAAGGAACGGGCCGTCCTGATAGACCGTGATGATCTCGTCCTCCGAGAACTCTTCCAGCCGCTCCAGTTTCAGGGGATCGTCGGAGAAGAGCTCGCGAGCCTTTTCCAGGCTCACGACATGCCGCTCGAATTCGTAATCCGCCTTCGCGACCTCGGCCATCTTGGCCTCGAAGGTCTCGAGGTCGGCTGGTGTGAACGGTTCTGGTACATCGAAGTCGTAATAGAACCCGTCGTCGATGGCAGGACCAAAGCCGATGCCGGCGCCGGGGCGGAGCTCCCGCACCGCCGTCGCGAGCACGTGCGCCGCGGAGTGTCGCAGTACGGCCAGGGCGTCCTCATCACGCTCGGTAAGGATACGGACTGCAGCGTCGCCGGCGAGAGGCGTGCCCAGGTCGACCGTCTCGCCGTCGATCTGTCCCGCTACCGCGGCCTTCGCCAGGCCGGGCCCGATCGCGGCGGCCACGTCACCGATGGAGGAATCAGGAGGAACTTCGAGGACCGTCCCGTCCGGGAGGGTCACGTTGATCATGGGGGCGGACATCGTAGACCTTCCTCGGCGTCCGGAGAGAAGAGCGCCGACCCCCTCCCCTACCTTGGAACGAGATCGACTCGAACGGGAAAACTACCAGTTCGGTCGTGTGGGATAAAGGGCTATCGGCACGAAACTAGCCTTCATGGCAGAAGGCTTCTGACCGCGCGCTCCGTGTAGAAAAGCCTGGCGGCGTGATCGCGGTCCACTTCACTAGCCGCCATTTCGACCTCGAGCCGGTCTTGCAACTGATGGGATGGTATTTCGATATGGAGGCTGCCAACATTTACGGTCCTGGCGGTCGACCATCGGCGTATCCCGCCGACTGGATGCCGCTCACCACCAACCGGGCGTTCCTCAAGAAGAGCTTGATCGCCGAAGCGGCTATACTCGAGCCAGTGTCCGACAAGCAGATTCGTACTTGGACTGACGACTACAGCGAGCTCTTCCAGGTACTGATGTTCTAACGTACGGAGCCCCCGGCATCGCTACGCGACACCGGGGGCTCTTGCACCCACTGTAAACACCCGTCTACCGGTGGGTGTCGAGGCAAGGACGTCATCTCAGTGCGTCCCGCCGAGTACGTCCTGCCCTAGTACATCCCGTCCATGCCGCCGCCCGGCATGGGCGGAGCGTCCGGGGTTTCCTCGGGCTGCTCCACAACGACCGCCTCGGTCGTGAGAAGCAGACCCGCGATCGACGCGGCGTTCTGTAGCGCCGACCGAACGACCTTGGTCGGGTCGATGACACCGGACTTGACCAGGTCCTCGTACTCGTCCGTCAGCGCATTGAACCCGAAGGCATCCTTACCCTCACGGACCTTGGCAGCCACGATGGAGCCATCGGCACCCGCGTTGGTTGCGATCTGACGAATCGGGGCTTCCAGAGCCCGCCGGAGGATGTCGATACCAACCTGCTCGTCGTGCTCGTCGGCCGTCATGTCCGCTAGCGACGACTGCGCCCGAATCAGGGCCACACCACCACCGGGCACGATACCCTCCTCCACTGCGGCGCGCGTCGCGTGCAGCGCGTCCTCGACCAAAGCTTTCTTTTCCTTCATCTCGGTCTCGGTCGCGGCTCCGACGTTGATCACGGCGACTCCGCCGGACAGCTTGGCGAGCCGCTCCTGGAGCTTCTCGCTGTCATAGTCCGAGGTGGACTTGTCGACGGCGACTTTGATCTCCTCGATCCGGCCGGAGATCTTTTCTTTTTCTCCGGCACCGTCGACGATGGTCGTATTGTCTTTGTCGATGACGATGCGCTTGGCCGAGCCGAGATCACTTACGACCGTGTTCTCAAGCTTGAAGCCGACTTCCTCCGAAATCACCTGACCGCCCGTAAGAACGGCGATGTCCTGGAGCATGGCCTTACGCCGGTCCCCGAATCCGGGAGCCTTTACGGCACAGATCTTCAGCGTTCCGCGAAGCTTGTTCACGACCAGCGTCGCGAGCGCTTCACCTTCGACGTCCTCAGCCAGAATCACGAGCGGCTTACCCAGCTGGGCAACCTTCTCGAGGATCGGTAGCAGGTCCTTCATCGACGAGACCTTCTTGTCGTGGATGAGGATCATGGGATCATCAAAGATCGCTTCCATCCGCTCCGGGTCCGTGACGAAGTACGGCGAGAGGTAGCCACGATCGAACTGCATACCCTCAACCGTCTCGAGCGTGGTATCGAGGCCGCGTGCCTCTTCGACCGTGATTACGCCGTCCTTGCCGACCTTCTCCATGGCATCGGCGATCAGGTCACCGATCTCGGCGTTGTTGTTGGCCGAAATGGCACCGACCTGGGCGATCTCGCTCTTGCCCTTGGTATCCGTCGAGAGGCTCTCCATGAACTCCACGACCTGTTCTACCGCGGAGTCGATGCCACGGCGGATACCCATCGGGTTCGTTCCGGCGGTGACGTTCTTCAGCCCCTCTCCGAAGATCGCCTGCGCCAAAATCGTGGCGGTCGTCGTGCCGTCACCGGCAACGTCCGACGTCTTGGTGGCGACTTCCTTGACCATCTGGGCGCCCATGTTCTCCACCGCGTCCTCCAACTCCACCTCTTTGGCCACGGACACACCGTCCTTGGTGACCGTCGGGGAGCCGAACTTGCGGTCGATCACTACGTTCCGGCCCTTTGGCCCCAACGTGACCTTTACGGCCCTGGCCAGCTTGTCGACCCCCGCCTTCAAACGCGCACGGGCATCAACATCGAAACCGAGCTCTTTGGCAGCCATCGTCTATCTACTCCTGTGAATGATGCTTGAGAATGCTGTCGTCTTCATAAAACAGCGGAAGGTTAGCCGAGAACGGCTAGAATGTCCGACTCGCGCAGGATGAGGTACTCCTCGCCCTCCACGGTGACTTCCGTCCCACTGTACTTCCCATAGAGAACCGTCTGGCCGACCTCGACGTCGGGATCGATCCTCACACCCTCCTCGGAGAGCTTACCCGGCCCCACTGCGACGATCTTGCCGGATTGGGGTTTTTCCTTGGCCGTATCAGGGATGTACAGGCCTCCACGCATTTCCTCCTCTTCCTCGAGGGGTGACACTACCACGCGATCCGCCAACGGCTGGACGTTGACCGCAGTCTTGTTTGCCATCCGAAAAGCCTCCTGCTAACTAGTTGATACCATATGGCTTAGGGAAATTGCTAGCACTCTGCGCAAGTGAGTGCTAAGCCGGTAAATGTAGCTGTCGCCAAATACATGTCAATGGGAATGGCCCAGCCGCTTCTAGCCGCGAATCGCCCTCCCCGCGAGGGCGAGGCCGAAGAGCGTAAGAAAGGGTTCGATGTGATCGACGGTCTGGGCATGGGGGCCGACGGTGGTGGCGTATCCGCCGGTCGCGACCACATAAACGTCGTCGCGTTGCCACTCTTCCAGGATCCGCCGCACGATGCCATCCACGGCGTCGACCGCCGAGAAGAACACGCCACTTTGGATACACGCCTCCGTTCGTCGCCCGATCACCCGCTCGGGTGGCGTCAACTCGACGCGGGGAAGTTTGGCGGTCTTCCTTCCGAGCCATTCGAGCCCGGACTCGAGACCTTGCGCGATCACACCGCCTACAAAAACACCCTCTGCCGTGATGCAGTCGAACGTGGTGGCGGTGCCGAAATCGACGGCGATGGTATCCCGCCCGTACATCTCTTTGGCCGCCAGTGTGTTCACGATGCGGTCGGCGCCTACTGTGAGCGGCTCATCGACGTCGAGTCGAATCGGCAGCAGGCTCTGGGCGTCCACAACGATGGGTGCCTCCTCCACGATCTGCTCGAGCGTATCCGTGAGTACGCGTGTCGAAGAGGGCACGACCGAACCCAGAACCGCCATGGTCAGGTCGTCGTGGGAGATTCCGCTGTCGCGCAGCAGTGACCTGAGCAGCAGTCCGTATTCATCGGATGTACGGGGAATCGGCGTACTCAACCGCCAGTGGTCCCGCAGATCGAGCGTTCCGGGATCCACGATGCCGAGGACGGTCTGGCTGTTTCCCACGTCAATGACGAGCTCCATCTCATGCTCCTCCACGCCGATTCAAGTTGCCCCCTTTGCCCCGCTATCGATGGGCACCACGCCCCCCGCTCGAATTTCCTGGACTCTGCCCTCGACTTCGACCAGGAGCGCTCCGTCGGCCCCGATGCCTATCGCCTGCCCCGAAACTCCCACCTCGGTACGCACTGCTCGACCGGTCAGAATATCGCGGTCTCGGACCTCCTGCCTCAACCGTTCGTCCAGCAACGGAGGTGGTGGATCAACCAGGGAACGCGCCGCAGACAGAAGCTCACCGGCGACCTTGCATCGACTCACGCCGCGACACCCGGCCATCTCCATCGACGCCGCTCGCCCCTTCAACCCGGGATCGAAGTCCTCGATCCCCTGGTGAAGGTTGAGACCAACCCCCACCACGACCGCTCCTGGCCCCGCACCCTCGCAAAGAATACCCCCGAGCTTTCGGCCCTCCACCTCGATGTCGTTCGGCCACTTGATCCCCGGCCTCAGGGACGGACAGAGCCGCTCGAGGGCGTGGGTAGCCGCCAACCCCACGAGGATCGGGACCAGTATGGGCGGCACCTCCGAGTCAATTCGGACGAGAAACGATATCCAAAGACCCATTCCGCTGGGAGATTCCCAATGTTTTCCGCCACGGCCCTTCCCCGCGGTCTGGGCGTCGGCGATCACCACGGTGAAGTGGGCGGCGCCGGCCTCCGCCAGAACACGGAGGTGATCGTTCGTGGAGGGAAGCTCGTCGTAGGCTTCCAGGAGAGGAATGTCCCAGAGCCGCGCCCACTCCTCGACCGGCCTGCCCTCCCAGTCATCGAGTGCCTCGGGCTGTCCCACTACGCGAACGCAAAGAGGTAGAGGAGGAACCCCGCCCCGAGGGCCCAGCAGTAAATGGCAAAGCGGTGGAAGGCCTTCCGCTCCAGTGAAACCACGAAAGCCTTGATCGCAAAAATTCCAGTGATGGCAGCCACGACGAAGCTGGCGGTCAAAGCCGTCCCCGAGAGGGTCAGTCCCTCCCTGGCGACGTCCGAAATCTGGAGCAACCCAGCTCCACCGATCACCGGGATCGCCATGAGGAAGGAAAACGCAGCAGCCTCTTCGGCGGCCACGCCGAGCCACAGAGCCATCGCCACGGTGGTCCCCGAACGAGAGATGCCGGGTACCAATGCGAACACCTGCGCGAGGCCGAGCAACAGAGCCGCGCGCCACCCCAGTTTCTTCCATTCCTCCCGCCCGAGTGCCCCGCGTGTGCTCCACAGGATCGCCCCCGTCACCAGAAAGGCGGTGGCGGGCACGAACGGGCTTTCGAAGAGCCCCTCGATCGGGTCTCGCAAGAACCCGCCGACGATCCCCGCGGGGAGCGTCGCCAGAGCGAGCAGCCCGACATACCGCCAAGCGGCCACGTCTCGCCGAAGTGTGCCGTGCAGCAATTCGATGAGCCGGCCCCGATACATGAAGAGCACGGAAATCAGCGTGGCCAGGTGCACGGCAACCTCGAATTGCACGCCTTGTATCTCCAACCCCAGCAGCGTCTGGCCGACAACCAGGTGCCCTGAGCTGGACACGGGTAAGAATTCGGTCGCCCCCTGCAGAAACCCGAGGAAGACCGCCTCCCAAACGTTCACCCGCTGTGCTCCCCGCTGTGCTTGCCGCTGCTCTCGCCGCTCTGCTCCACGCGCGATTCCGCCTCACGCCGGTGCGTCTCGATGACACGCAGGCAATACTCCTCGTACATCGGAACCACGAGCTCCGCCGAAAAACGCTCCACAGCCACGGCGCGGCCGGCCTCGCTGAACGCCTTCCACCGGTCCTTATCACTCAAAATCCTTAGGGCCCCTGCGATCATACCATCCACGTCACCGGGTTCATACAAATATCCGGATTCTCCGTGAGGCACGACTTCGGGCAAGCCCCCGGCGTTCGAGGCCACGACTGGCGCACCGGAAGCCATCGCTTCGAGTGCGGCCAGGCCGAAGGATTCCGACTCGCTCGGCAAGAGAAACAGATCGGCACAGGGCAGAAGCTCCTCCACCGCGCCGTGCTTGCCGAGGAAGACCACACGGTCCTCCACACCCAGAGCCCGAGCCGCCTCGACGACTCGAGGTCGCTCCGGGCCGTCGCCGATCATGACCAAGCGGGCGGGCATACGTTCAGCTACGCCCGCGAAAACGTTCACCACGTCCCACACGCGCTTCACGGGCCGGAAGTTCGACACGTGCATGATGATCTTCTCCCCCGGCTCGGCGAGTGAATCACGGCGGCAGGGCTCTTTACCAGGAAAGTATACGTCCGTGTCGAGAAAGTTCGGGATGACCTCGATATCTTCTGCTCCGACACCGAAGTCGCGGACGGTCTGGTCCTTGAGGAACTGGGACACCGTGGTAATCCCCTCGGACTGGAGGATCGAAAAACTGGTGATCGCCTGGAAAGACGGGTGGATCCCCACCAAGGTGATATCGGTGCCGTGCAGGGTGGTCACTACGGGCGGACCGTCGTCGCGGAGCATCTGTTGCGCGATCCACGCCGACGTGGCGTGGGGGATGGCATAGTGAACGTGGATCAGGTCGAGGTCGTGCGTGCGTGCGGCGTCATGCAGCGCGACCGCAAGAGCCAGCGTGTACGGGGGATGCTCGAAGAGAGGATACTGCTCCATCTCCACTTCATGGAAGTACACCCGTTCGTGAAAATGTCCCAAACGGAAAGGCTGGGCGTACGAGACGAAGTGGACCTCGTGACCCCGCTCCGCGAGCTCGATCCCCAACGCGGTAGCCACGGCCCCAGAACCGCCGTACGTCGGATAACAGGTCACCCCGATTTTCATACGATCATGCACCCTTCCCGTCGTGATCCTTCAACGTTCCCCTTGGAGCCGTTCATCGATTGTATCATCGATCCGTTCATCGTTTTGCTATCCGTCTATCGATCGCTCCTTGGTTTTCCAAGCCGCCACGACATCCGCCGCCTGTGCATCCAGCGGCCGTGAAGTATCGACATGCATCGCGTCATCCGGTAGTTGGTGCCGGAACCAGGTGAGCTGCCGGCGCGCGTATTGTCGTGTTTGAGACCGCATCTGGCCGAGGGCCTCCTCCAGCGTCATGTCCCCGCCGAGGTAGGCGGCGACCTCCCTGTACCCCGTGCCGCTCATCCCCGGATCCTCTGGCCCGTATCCCTTCTCCAACAAGCCGCTCACCTCCTCGACCAGTCCTTCGGCCGCCATCCGGGTTACCCGCGCGTCGATGCGCCGGTCCAGTTCTTCGCGATCCTTGTCGAGTACCACAATCAGCCCGTTGAGTGGCTCCCGGTCTGATGTGCCCTGAGAGTGCCACCACGAGAGAGAGCGACCCGTGAGGAGCGCCACCTCGATGGTCCGGCCCAGGCGCTGGGGGCCTCCCTCCTGGGCGAACTCCGCTCGGCCGGAGTCCAGCGCGCCGACCCAGCGCTCCAGCTCGGCTCTGGGCCGTTTGGCCATGAAGCCGCGAAGGGCCTGGAGGCGGGCAACATCGATATCGGGCTGCTTGAAGATCGGATGCGTCAGGGATCGCAGAAAGAGACCCGTGCCCCCGACCAGGAGGGGAACGCGCCCTCGTCCGGAGATCTCTTCGATATAATAGTGCGCGTCCCGGCCGAACTGACCGGCGCTATAGAACTCATCGGGGTTCCTGAGATCGAGCCCGTGATGGGGCACCCGGTGCCGATGCTCGGGTGAGACCTTGTCCGTGCCGATGTCCATGCCTCGGTACACCTGCCGCGAGTCCATGCAGATGATCTCACCATCCAGGGCCTCCGCGACCGCGATCGAAAGCTGCGTCTTCCCGGAAGTCGTCGGCCCCGTGATCGCCATAAAATCCCTCACCTCCCGAATTTTCTCTCCAGTTCGCTCTTGCTCAGGCGGACGATGGTAGGGCGGCCGTGTACGTCGTGGTACGGCAGCTCGGTGGCTAATAGTTGGTCGAACAGCTCCTGCATTTCACTCTCACTCAAGGTCTGGCCGGCCTTGATCGCCCCCTTGCAGGCGAACGTCATGGCGATCTTCTCGTGCTGGTTCTTGGCCGAGCGCGTGAGATCCGATCCCGCAACCAGGTCGGTGATCATCTCACGGAGGCAGCGCTCGGCGTCGAAGTAGGGATGTGGATCCGGGACCGCGTGTACGATGATCGTGTTGCCGCCGAAACCCTCCACCTCGAAACCCACACGGTCGAGGATGCCTGTCAGGGCCTCCACTTGTTCGTATTCGGCCTTGGAGAGGCGAATGGTGAGCGGGAAAAGAAGCCTCTGTCCGGTCTGCCCGCTCTCCTCGAACGCCCGACTCAGCCGCTCGAAGAGGATTCGCTCGTGTGCGGAGTGCTGGTCGATGATGATGAGGCCTTCGCGTGTCTCCGCGAGAACGTAGGTGCTCAGGACCTGCCAAAGCCGAGGCAGCTCCTTGAGCACCGGGGTAGGCTCGACGTCGACGCCGGGGACCTCCTGGTCGTCTCGGTCAGTGGAGCCGCCTTGGCCTGTCGCCCCCACAGATGCGTCGGGCGCAACTATTTCTCCGGCGGATGCGTCCGGCGTTGCCACTGCACCCGATGAGGCAGCAGTGCCCGAGGATGCGGCAATGTCCGGGGACGCTGCGGCACCCGCGGACCCGGCGGCGTCCGCCGAAAGGAAGAGGGAGGTCTGACTCTCCTCTTCGCGTGTTCTGCCCGGGCGGGGGGGCCGCGGCTCGCGGACTACGAGCTGGGGAGCCGCCAGTTGTGTGTCCAAGGTGGCCGCACTCGAGTCCGACGTAAGGGCCGCGCGCACGGCTTCTTCCACGATGGACTCCACTACTGCGGCGTCCCGGAAACGCACCTCCGCTTTGGCTGGATGTACATTCATGTCCACGGTTCCCGGCGGCATTCGTAGATAGAGGAACGCCCAAGGCCTGACCTTCTCGGAAATCGTGGTGCGATACCCACGATCGACCGATGCGAGCAACGCAGGACTCCGGAAAGGTCTCCCGTTCACGAAGAGATGAGCGCGCCGAAATCCGCTCTTGGCCGCATCCGGCCGTTGGATCAGACCACGTACCTCAATACCATCAGATTCGGTAGAAAGAGCGATCAGCGTGGTAGCCTCTTCCCTCCCCCAAAGAGCGGCAACGCGGGCCGTCAGATCCGAGGCGGGAGGCAGCTCGAGAAGCACCCGCCCACCTGACGTGAGCCCGAAGCCGACCGAGGCGTTGGCGAGCGCCAGCACACTCACGACGTCGCTCACGGCCCGGGCTTCCGCACCGACCGCCTTCAAGAACTTCGACCGGGCGGGTGCGTTGAAGAACAGGGTGGATACCTCGACGGTCGTGCCCCGCCTCCGAGGAGTGTCATCGAACCCGGTGATGGTCCCACCGTTCACACGAACGCGGGTGCCCAGTGGGTCGGACTCAGCCTTGGTCTGAAGCGTCAGGCGCGACACCGCAGCGATGGATGGGAGCGCTTCTCCCCGGAAGCCGAACGTCCCCACCGATTGGAGATCGGAGGCAGCGCGGATCTTGCTGGTGGCATGCCTGTTGAGAGAAGCAAGCGCATCCTCCCGGCCCATACCCACCCCGTCGTCCGTCACTCGGATGCGTCGCTTTCCACCACGCTCGATTTCGATGTCGATACGTGTCGCCCGTGCGTCCAAGGCGTTCTCAACGAGCTCCTTCACAACGGACGCGGGCCGCTCCACCACCTCGCCGGCGGCGATCTGGTTCGCCACCCGATCCGGAAGGACCTCAATCGTTCGCGGCATGTTCACCCAATGCGTAAAACCGGACGGCGTTCCGGGCCGTAGCCTCGGCCACGGCTCCAACACTTTCACCCCGGATGTCGGCGAGCGCAGCCACCACGTGCTTGACAAAGGCCGGCTCATTTCGTTTGCCGCGACGCGGAACCGGCGCCAGGTACGGCGCGTCCGTCTCGGCCAGCAAACGATCTTCGGGGACCGCACGCACGACTTCCTGACCATCGAATTTGGAGAATGTAACGATCCCCGCAAACGACACGTAACAACCCTCCTCCAGCCCCACCTCCAACAACTTCATGCGCCCCGTAAAGCAGTGGAGCACCTTAAGAACCGATTCGGGGGCGTTCCGTAGCACCGCGATCGTATCGTCTTCCGCCTCGCGTGTGTGAATCACAGTGGGAAGATCGAGCTCGGCGGCGACCTCCAGTTGTGCCTCGAACCAGCGGCGCTGAAGCTCCCGGGGTGAGTGATCGTAGAAGTAGTCCAGGCCGGTCTCACCGATGGCTACCACACGGGGATCGGTAGCAGCCAGCTCCCGGACCGCGGCGAGGTCGGCGTCTTCGGTTTCAGAGACTTCGTGGGGATGGATGCCAGCTGTCGACCAGAGGGCCGCATGACTCCCCGCCAACTCCGCATGGCTCCCCGCCAGCTCCGCAGCGGCCCGGGCATCCTCGAGATTGGAAGCGACCGTGACGATACGAGTGACGCCGGCTTGAAAGGCCGCATCGAGAACGGCCGCCCGATCTTCGTCGAAGCGGCCATCCGTAAGATGGCAGTGACTGTCGAACACGGGCTAGGAGGTTGCAGCCTTCGCGTTAAGTAGTCGCGCGAGCCTCGCGCTTTTTGCGCCGCTCGCGGCTCGCCGTACCATCACCGAACCGCTTCTGGATCTCGAGCAGGGCCGGCGACGCCACGAAGATGGAAGAATACGTCCCGACCGTGACACCCAGGATCAGTACCAGGGTGAAGTCCCGGATCACCGCACCACCGACGACCAGAAGAGCAAACAAGACGGCGAGCGTCGTCCCGGATGTGAGCACGGTCCGCGGGAGTGTCTCGTTGATCGAGCGGTTCACAAGCAGCTTCGGATCTTCCCGCCGGCCGCCCTTGGAGTTGAGATTCTCCCTGATGCGATCGAACACGACGATGGTGTCGTTCAGAGAATACCCGACGATCGTCAGAATGGCCGCCACCGTGGGCAGCGCGACCTCGAGGTTGAACAGCGCCAGGAAGCCGAGTGTGATCAGAATGTCGTGCAACGTCGCGATCACTGCGGCCAGACCAAAACGAAACTCGAACCGCACCCAGATATACATCAGGGTCAAGGCAAAGGAATACAGAATGGCCAGTGCCGCCTTCGTCTGCAGTTCCTCGCCGATCTTCGGTCCCACGGTCTCGGTCCGCACGATGGTGAACGCATCGGTGCCGAATGTGGCTTCGAGGTTAGCCTGGACGTCCAAGCGTACGGTCTCCACGTCCTCGTCCCCGAGCGGTACACGGATCGTAAATTCGTTTTCCTCACCGAAACTGGTGACTTGCGCGCCTTCGAGAGCGGCCCGGAGATCGCCGGCCTCAGCGGGCTGGTGAAACTCGACCTGGATCAGCGAACCGCCAGTGAAGTCCACGCCGTAATTCTGCCAGCTCCCGATGTTGAACACGTTGAAGACCATTACCCCGATTCCCAGCAGAATCAGGGCCGCCGAGAAGACGTACGCTCCGCCCCGCTTTTCGATGAACGAGTATTTGGCCTGGTCAAACAGTCTCATTGAATCCGCCTCAGATGCTGATCGGGTCCGATGCCTTCTTCCCCGACAGGTACATGAGGAAGAATGTTTTCGTCACATACAGGGCCGAGAAGAACGACGCCACGATCCCGATCGAAAGGGTCAGTGCAAAGCCCCGTACGGGCCCGGTCCCGAACTGGAAAAGAATGAGCGCGGTGAAGAGCGTGGTCATGTTCGCATCCACGATGGCGGACAATGCGTGCGCGAAGCCCTCCTCCACCGCCGTCCGCGTGGCCCGTCCGAGGATCAACTCTTCTCGGATGCGCTCGAAAATGAGCACGTTTGCGTCCACAGCCATTCCGACCGACAGAATCAGGCCCGCGATCCCCGGAAGTGTCAGCACGCCGTTGAACGCCGCAAGGCCGCCCAGGACCAGCGTTGCGTACACACCCAGAGCCATCACCGCCAGAACTCCGGCCAGGCGGTAGTAGAGGGTCATGATCAGGACCACAGCGACCATCCCGATGATGCCGGCGATCTGGCCGGCATTTATGGAGTCCTGCCCGAGGGAGGGTCCGACCGTGCGCTCCTCCATGATCGCCAGAGGGGCCGGCAACGCACCCGCTCGAAGCACCAACGCCAGGTCGGCCGCTTCGGCCATGTCGGCGTTACCCATCTCGATGACGCCGCTCGCTCCGATGCGAGCCCGTACCACAGGGGCACTCACGATCTCCCCGTCGAGCACGATGGCGATGAGATTGCCGATATTTTGCTCCGTGAAACGCGAGAAGCGCCTACCACCGACCCTGTTGAATTCGAAGTTCACCTGCGCCTGGCTGCCCTGCGGATCCCGCTGCGCCGTTGCGTCCTCCAGCATCTCCCCGGTTACGAACGTATCTTCTGTCGTAACGTAGAGGCGGCGGAAGGTTCTCTGCGTCAGAGCGATCGGATCCTCCTCCCAGTGGAGGGACACGTTCCGCGGCAAAGACCGTTGCACCTCGGGCATGGCGAGGTACAACATGGCCGTCTCCACGTTCTCCGTCGCTACGAGATACACGCCCTCGAAGTCTCCGCCAGCGAGGAGACCCGTAAAGGGCCTGAGGTTGACCGACTGATCCTCTTCTACGTCCTCCCCGTCGACTCCGGTACTGTCCGCTTGGGCGGAGTCCGGCGCGTCCAAGCCCCCGAAGAGAAGGTCCTCGACCTCACTATTCGTGTCCTCCGTAGCTCCACCGAGCGCCCGAATCGAATCCGCGCCCAACACCGAGACGATCTGGCGGTCGATCTGAGCCAGCTGCGACTCCAACTCCATGACCGGAAGCACGAGCTTGAACTCAAGAAATGCGGACTGCTGGATGATATCCTTTGCCCGACTCTCGTCGTCGGGTCCGATTCCGGGCAACTCCACGATGAGGCGATCTGCACCGGCCTTCTGGATGTTTGGCTCCTCGACGCCGAACTCATCGATGCGGGTGCGCAGAATACGCTCCGCCCGGTCGATGGCGTCGGCGCGGGCTTCGGGCGCCATCGTGCCCTCGGGATCGTCCACCTCGAGGACGAGGTGCATGCCACCCTGGAGATCCAGGCCCAGCGTGATCCCGTTCCTATACAGGTATACTGTACTGACGAGGAGCATCAAGAAAATAACGATGATCCGGGCTCGTATGGAGTTGAGCATCAGGACGGTCTGCCTCAGGTTATGGCCGATTGAAAGCCCAGTAACCTCGCAGGGCCAGGCCACGCCTGTCAATCTACGGTTTTTGGGCCCCTAAAGGTTCGCAACGGGGGCCATCCAAAGGGCCGTCCACTGGGCCCGGGCGCCGCTATTCCGGGTTCATCTCGCGGCGCCACTCCGTCGACCCGTCGGCCACACGCACCTACTCCCTGAGGTCCTACGTCCTACGGATTGAGCGGGGCCAGCGGAAGCACCAAGACGAGGGAGAGCGACCACGGGCTCTCATCGTCGAGATAGAGCACGTCCCCGAAGTCGTCACCCACCTTCGGAATACCCGTCGCTACGTAGTCGATCGAAACCTCCGTTTCGAGGTTCCGTAGCCAGCGACCCTCGGGGAGCGAATTGAACGGACGGAGGGCCGTGTCCAACTCGAAATTGAGCTTGTGTGTGTAGGCGCTCGTAGCGTCTGGCCGCTCAGCCGGACTGAACTTGTCGACGATGTCGAAGTGGGACGAAAGCCAACCCCCCGTCTGATCGGACTCGATCAGGTGCAGGTTAAGTTCGAGTTCCAGCTCCACCAGATTGTCGTCTGAGAACGCCGCCCAGCCCGCCTCGAAGGTCAGCCCTACCCGCGGGATCTGGGTGGGCACGCCGACAGCGAAGAGTAGCTCGAAGACGGTCTCTCGTTCGGTCTCCTCGACCACCCCATCGGCCTCGACTCGCGCTCGGCTTCCGAGGTTTTCGAAGCTGATCGTAGGCTCGATCTTCAGCTCCGGCGCACACAGGACCGTGCACGAGTCACCGTCCTGGGCCGCCCCGGGCGCCGGCGTGAGCAGAACAACCGCGAAGCCAACGAGTGCATAGCGCATCATCTGAACGGCAGTTCGCTCACGATATGGCACGTACCGCAGGCGGCAGTATAGGGAACAGGCATGGCCCGGCCCGGTGACACCCCGCTGACCCCAACGTTGGTTTTCAAGGGCACGTCAAATACGTGCGAGTTGATGGGACCTTCCCAGTAGGCGTTGTTTTCTTCTTCAGCTGCATTGGCATAGGGAGGCGTCTCTATCATCCTGCCAAAGTCGCCCGCGATGCCTCCCGTATTGGATGTCCCCGGCATATGACAGTCGATGCAGCGTGTCAGCTCTCCCTTCATCTTGGCGTTCAGCTCCGTTTCCATGTGAGACAGAACGTCCACTTGGTGACACCTCTGGCAAAGCGGCGAGCCGGAGTCATCGGGGTCGTGAATGAGCGAACGTGGGTACGGTGTGCCACCATGCATGTCATGGCAGTCCGAGCAAGTGACCTGCAGTCGATCGTTTCTATACATCTTCGACTTCAGGAAATCAGAATACTGCTGGTGAGGCTTGCTCGAGTGGATGTCGTCGGGCCAGATGTTGTTCTCCGTTCCTGGACCTTGCATGGTAGGCCCCTTCTTGATCGGATCGGTGTACTCCGTAATCAGCTGGTTGCGACTTATTCCCGGCCTCGCGAGCTCTCCTTCCTCGTTGAGAGCTTGTGTATAACCGATGGTCTCTCCGCCATACCCTTGTCGTCTGTCGTGGCACCTGCCGCAGACCACACTGGACCGCTCCGCGGAAAGGAATTTGGGATTCACGATAAAGCGGGACCTTCCTTCGTTGGCCACATGTTCCGACCCGGGACCGTGGCAATTCTCGCAGCCGATATTGATCTCATCCATCTCGGGGTCATCGTCTATGTTCAGTGAACCGCCCGGGTCGTTGACAGCTCGTACCAGAAACTGACCGGAGGCCTCATCTTCATACCGCTCCCAGCCCGTGAGATGACAGCTGGCACACATGGTCTGAATGGTGTTGGTGTTGACCGGCGGAGCGTTGATCAAATCATCGGGAGTCCCGTATTGGGCATCCCCGCCAGGGGCCCACCAGAGGTAGAACTTGTAGTCGTGCCAAACTCGCCGCGACCTGTTCAACCTGTTGTCACGCCCGCTCATGTTGTACCGAAGCAGGGTATACCATCCCAGGCGAGATCCCAGCCCTGGTGGAACTGAGACGATGTACCGTTGGTCGTGAACCGCCCCGCCGTATAAGAGTTTTATCTCCAGGTGGGCTGGGCTATTGGGGTCCGTCGGGTTGAGGCTGTTCACCATCGTGATGTAGTACTTGTCATCGTCATTGTTCTTCCACAAGTAAACATCGGCATAGGTCGTCTCGATCGGCAGCCGAGAGTCGCCAACTGCTCTTAACTTGAACTTGTCGTTGTTCCGCCGTGGATCGTAATCCCCGATCTCGAGGTGCGTGCCGTTCTCGTAATTGTCTGTCTCGAGGAACGATTCGAGCGCGTCGAAGTAGTCCGGGTGTTTCGAATAGTCCTGCATCGGCCCCGGGGCTCCCGGTACGGTCCATCCGATCTTGTGGGCGGTCTCTTGCCAGTGCCTTTCATCTTCATGGCATGTCAGACAACTCGAACTGCCGACCGCTACGGCGGCCGGAGAAGGACTGCTCGAAATCCTGATGGTCCTCGATTCACCGCGTAGCAGTTCGGCGGGATAACTTCTTCGGCTCTGGTCCCCACCGGGCAGGTGTTCAGCATCATCCGGGGAGGGGGTCACGTGAACAAAGAACGTGCCATCGGGCACGGTCGGTATGACGAACTCGCCTTGTGCGTCGGTCGTGGCCCGCGGAAAGTCTGTCCCTCTCAGTCGAATCGCGTCCTCGAGCGGTTCATCATAGAGTTCGGCAGGATATGGTGGAGCGTAGATGGCACTGGCAGTCATTTGTGTGGTGACGTCAATCGCCGTTGCCGGAATCAGATGGACCGTTGCGCCGACCACGGGATGGCCGGGATTGGTGGCCTCGCCGCCAACTACCAAAGCGCCAGAAGCGCTCACCACCCGGCCCGAAAACTCAGCAGGTTGATCGGTCGCTGCGAGCAACAGCCCCGCTATCAGCATCATGGTGGGCAGTGATACCGCCAGACCGAATAATTTTACAGCGCGGTTTTGGTGCATCTCATTCTTCTGCTTCGAGCCCTCGACATGATGATCTGTTCTACGGGACGATAGCCTCCGAACGTGAAGTGTACCATCACCGGTTCACCAACTCACACGCACGCCAGTCGTAGAAGCGGCACCGGAGTAGGCCCCACCATCCGCGGCGTTGTCATTCATATCTGCGAACTGTAGACCGCTCTGCAATTTCAGCTTGTGGCCGTAGAAGTAGTAATTGAGCCCCACATAGAACTCGTTGTAGCGATCCCCACGACCATCTGTCACCTGATTCTCATACCGCGCCAGGCGGACGCCGTTGTCATCTCGACTACGAAGGTAGGTGTAGCGGGTAACAACCTGGAAACCGGACGTAAGGTTGAAAAACGGCATCGCCATCGCACCCCACAAGTCGCTCTGGCCCAGGTAACCAGCCGCCCCGGAAAAATCCACGCGGAAACCCCACCGAACGTCCTCGAACCTGAAGTTCAAGGACGCGACGTGTTGAAGCTGTCGCGTAAAAGTGTTGTCCGGATCAGGGTCCTGATATACGTAGTTTCCTCTCAGCAACGCGTCTTCGACTCCCAGAGCCTCCGAGAAGTTGTAGCCAAGGGACACAAGCCCGAAAGCACTCCCGTGGAAGTCACCGAACTCCCCATTGTCACGACCTCCGGTGTAGAGCCCCAGGTGGTAGACCCAATTCGAGCGCCCGCCCGCCGCGCTCACGCCAGGTATGTACTCGGCGGGAAACCACATGTTGTTGGCGAGATTGCTGCGGTCTATCGTCAGAAGCTCCTTTGACGAGGTCGACCCGTCTGTGGTGAACGCAACTCCCTGCTTGCCGACCTTCAGTGCGAAGGCATCACTCGCCTGCCATTCGACATACGTGTCTGTGAGCCTCTTGTAGAAATCGCCACCGCTGTCAGGATCAAAGCCGGCCTCGACGTGAACGGTGAGCTGGTGGAAGAACTCCGACTTCACACCAAGCCGCATGCGTCGGACGTTCCAGTCGTTGAATGTGCCCTGGTCCGCATTAACGGCCGCAAACTCGTACTGAAACCTGCCGCTGAAGAGGACACTCTGAACCGTCTTGTTCTGGTCGTTGCGATACCAATCGGCAAACTCCCAGATATCATCGTAGGTCGACTGTGAGGTGCCCTGCTCCGGTGCTGTCAGCGCCAGCAATCCGCCCAGTATTACCGCAAGAGTAGGGGTCCGACTCAATTTCATTTATACGTCGAAGCCGCTCTCCTCCAACTCCTGGGCATGTTCGGCCCGCTGGGCGTCCTCTTCGTCCACCACCTGGCCGTCGAACAGGTGCACCGAACGGTCGGCCACTGTCGCGTAACGAGGATCGTGCGTCACCATGCAGATCGTCGCTCCCTCGTCGTGTAATTCCTTCATGAGGTCCATGACCGCATTCCCGTTCTTCGAGTCGAGGTTTCCCGTCGGCTCGTCGGCGAGCAGGATGAGTGGCTTGCCAACGATCGCCCTCGCCACCGCCACGCGCTGTTGCTGACCACCTGAAAGCTGACTCGGATAGTGCTTCATGCGGTGCGCCATGCCGACCCTTTCGAGAGAGGTGTGCACACGCTCCCTGCGCTCACTTCCCGCCATCCCGCGGTAGGTGAGTGGAAGCTCCACATTTTCGTAGACGGTGAGGTCTCCGATCAGATTGAACGCTTGGAAGATGAATCCGATCGCCTGGTTGCGGATCTTCGCCCGTTGGGACGTTGTGAGGCTGGCCACAGGCTCGCCGTCGAGCAGATAGTCGCCGCCCGTTGGAGAGTCCAGGAGCCCGAGGATCGACAACAGCGTCGTTTTGCCGCAACCCGACGGACCGGCGATGGATACGAACTCACCCGCTTTGACTTCCAAATGGATGTCGGACAAAGCGTGGGTTTCCACCTCTTCGGTGTAAAACACCTTGCTGAGCGCCTGAAGATCGATCAGCGTGGACGAGTTGCCTTGCTCTGGCGTGTTTTCCATCATGCCTTCCTTGAAACCCCGGCAATGCTACAGCGAATGTGAATGGCCGGCGCGCCGGCCAACCTCTGGTTTAATCCCTCAAGCGGACCCGATCGACACCGTCCCAATTGGACATGTCGGACAGGATCACGATATCCCCTTCCACCAATCCTTCGATCACTTCGATCTCGTTGACCGAACTGGCCCCCAACATGACGTTGACACGTTCCGCGTACTGACCGTCGTCAACCAGCTTGAACATACCCACCCGCTGATTCGCCTGGCCATACGCGGGACGTCCGACATACGTCACGTCGTCCAGCCGTTGGATCACCACGTTGCCGTCAACGCTCAGGTCCGGACGAGCGCTCCGCGGAAGATCCGGGGGAAGCGCCACGTCGATCGTCACGGTGCCGTTCTGCACCGACGGATCGATGCGCACCACCTGCCCTGTGATCGTGTCGTTCCGTGTATCGATGTACGCGGTCTGCCCCGCGGTGATGTCCTGGGCTTGTGTCTGCGGAATACGGACCTCGGCTTTGAGGCGCCCCGGCTGCACGACCCTGGCAAGGGTCGCACCTGACTGAACCCACTGGCCCTCGTCGAGCGGGAGTTCGGCAAGAACACCCGAAACGCCGGCCGTCACCTGCAACGACACCACTCGATCACGCTGGAACTCGACGATGTCGGTGAGACTCTCGATATTGAGCAACGCAGCATTCACCTGGTCGACGGCAGAGGCCTTGAGCAACCCCGCCGCCTCCTCATTGAGCAGCAACCGCTCCCGTAATTCGTCCACCGCGTCTCCGGTTCTAGCGAACTCGGTCGCGGCCACCAACTCGGGATTCGTGTCGAAGAGACGCTGGTTGGTGGCGTGCTCACGTTCAGTGTTCTGCAATTGGGTGCGCAACTGGGCCAGGGCCCCCGCTTGGGTGAGGCGCTGCGTCTCCAAGCTCGAACGTGTCTGAATCAGGTTGGCTTCGGCCGTGTTGAGCGACTGCTGGGCCTGGAGCAGTGAGATATCTACGTCCGGATTGCTCATCCGCACGATCACCGTATTTTCCTCGATCGTGGTTCCGGGTAGAACGACGATTTGCTCCACACGCCCGGCCGTCAGAGCGGTAATCCAGCGCATTTGTTCGGGTACGAGCGTACCCGGCCCACGCACCTGTCGTATCATGGTGCCGTGCTGGACCGTGTCCACCCATACAGTCGCCACGTCAACGGCGGGCGCCGCAGGTTCAAGGTTCCTCAAGGCCACGGTGGCCCCAACCAGGGCCACGATCCCGACCGACCACCGTATGATTATTTTTCTCGTTCTTGGCTTGGGATCACGGGCTATGTCCACGATGACCTCACTCCTTAAAAGCTTTCCTACTCTTCTGGGCGGAGCTGCTGGCCCACGGCGTTTTCGAGGTTCGCCAGGCCGGCATAGAACGAATATAGACTGTCCAAGTAAGCCCGTTCCCCCTCCGCCATCGTACGCTCTGCGTCGAGCAATACAATGAAATTGTCCGCACCCAGACCGTATCGCGTGCGCGACATCTCCAGCTGCTCGGCGGCCACCTCGCGGCTCCGCTCCTCCACCTGAACCACACTGAATGCCGTCATCAGCGCATCGAGTGCAGATGTCACGCTAGTCCTAATCTGTAATTCCTCCGCCCGGCGGGAATACACAGCGTCCTCGAGTTGGTTGGAGGCCTGAGACACCGACCGCTCCCTGCTGAACCCGTTGAAAATCGGAATACTCAACCTCAAACTTGCTGAGAACGGCTGGCGTGTGAAGCCGAACGGAAAAGACCTGTTTCCGCCAAGGATCGACTCGCGGGCCTCGGTGCTGAGCTCCCCCGAGCCACACTGTTGGGGAAATCCCTCAAGCGGCGTCGTCAGGCCTGCTGAAATGTTGTTGAACGTCTGGCAACTCGCTAGCGCCCCAGCGGCACCCCTCTCGGCATTTGCGACGAGGAAGTCCCCGTTTGCGACTTCCTGAGTAAAACCCGACCAGCCACCCGTAAGGGTAAGGCTCGGAAAATATTGCCCGCGGGCTTGCTGGAGGTTCGCGCGCCGAGCCCCTTCGTTGGCCACAACGGCTGTGAGCCCAGGGTGTGACTCCAGGGCAATCGAAATCAACTCCGTACTAGTCCAAGAGGGGCGGAACACTTCGAATTGACTCACCAGCTCCACGTCGGCACCGAGATCCAGGCCGACGGTCTCCAAGAGCCTCAGAGTCTCCACCCGCATGGCCGACTCTGCCTGTAGCAGAGCGACCGAGTCACGTCCGACCTGCACTTGCGCTGCCGCAGCGTCCATGACGATGGCTGCCTGCGCATCCACACGGGCCTGCACGATTTCGAGATTTTCGAGAGAGCTGTCAACCTGTCTCCGGGCCACGTCGACCCGATCTCGCGCACGTAACGCTACCATGTACTGGAGCGTGACCCCGTATTCCATGAGAAACTCCGCCGCGTCGGTCAATGCTCGGGCGGCGTTCCGATCGGCTTTGGCACTGCCGAGACCGAACACGTTGTTGCCGTTCAACGTGTACGACCCTCCAATCGAAAAACTGGAATAGTAGAGCGCCCCTCGCTCCACCCCACCCGTATTGATCGTCCCGATCCGCGACTCTCCCGGAGCTTGGTAGGTTGCGCTCGCGTTCGCCGTGAACGACGGAAGGATAAGGTTACTCGTCGCTTGCCTTACACCCCAATCGAACTGCGCCTCGTTGTTTTGCGTGGAAAGAAACGTGGGGTTGTTCTCACGGGCGAGTTCGATCGCCTCGTCCAATGTAAGGCTCACAGTTTCCTGCCCCAGCGCCATCGCCGCGGTCGCTAAAAAAACGGCCGCCGTCAGCACCGCTGATCTCTTTGCATGCCCAGCCTTCCAATCCGCCATTCGCGTCACCCTCTGTCTCATTCGCGTCACCCAGGTCTCCGCGCACGATGATATGTCCATACATGAAAAAAGGTCCGACCGGAACCCACCCAAGAGCCAACGACTCCACCACCACCCTGCCCCGTACCTTGCGATCGGACCCCGCTACATTCGCCTTCGTGCTCGTTCTTCATGCACAGTCCATAGGGGAAATCCGTGCCAAACGCGATGGATCTCCTTAAACCATTACAAAAATTGCGGTTACACCCCTGGCCAGGGCCCCAAGGTCGGCCATCCTTTGGCCCATCTGCGGGACATCGCATCCCAATATCTAACACCGGAGCGGGCATATCGTCCTACCGGACCCAGTCTCGTACACGGCCCCCTACGTGTCCCATCGGGGGCTGGTTTCAAGCGGCTGGTCTCAAGTGGCTAATTGCGACCTGAGGGTCCTAAGCAAGTCGCTGGCGGAGACGACCTAGGAGGGTGACAGAGAGGGTGGGTGGGTGTAGCACTTCAGCGTGCCTTGGCCTCAATCCAGTTTTCCCCGAACGTGCGCATGCCTGCATCCAACGGGATGCTCCGGATTTCGGGCTGTCCACGTTACCCGCCCACGCATGAACGGACAACGCTAAACAGGCTTAGCGTAATCCCGAGGCATGCTTCGTCCAATCCGGGTATGCTTCCTGCAATACAATGAGGGTTCTATCTTGGCGCGGCATGTCGACCCCAACCGGAGCGAAATCAGGACGATGGTCACCGAGGAAGCCCTTCTCGAGCTCGATCAACGCCTCGGTTCTGGCAGAATGGAGGTGGATGCGCCACTCGCACCGCTGACCACGTTCCAGATCGGAGGCCCCGCCGACAGGCTCTTTCACGCACGAACCTCGGATGACCTGGGAGAGTCCATCCTAGCGGTGCGGGATCTCGGCATCCCACACTTCTTGCTCGGTAGGGGCGCTAACTTGCTCGTCGGGGACCGGGGTTTTCGCGGCCTGGTGATCCGCTGTGAGGTGGACGGCACGGAATTCTTGGGCGATGGCCGCGTCCGCGCTGGTGCAGGCGTTGATACTCACCCCGATCTCATCGAGGCGACCGTCTCCCGCGGACTCGGTGGACTTCACCACTTTGTCGGGATCCCGAGCACCGTGGGTGGGGCCATGTGGCAGAACCTGCACTTTCTCTCACCTGCGCCTGAGAGAGAGCGCACCGTTTTCTTGGAAGAGGTGGTCGAATCTGCCGAGATCCTCTCGGAAGAGGGAGAACGACGGACGGTGGATCGGGAGTACTTCCAGTTCGGTTACGACTACAGCATCCTGCACGATAGGGCCGACGTCGTGCTCTCGGTGGACTTCCAGTTGACCCCCGCTCCCACTGAGGAACTACGCCGTGTCATGGCGGAAAACCTCGTCTGGCGTAGAGAGCGGCATCCGGACCTGAACGTTCTGGCAAGCGCGGGCTCAATCTTCCAGAAAATCGAGGGAGTCGGCGCCGGGCGCCTCATAGACCAGTGCGGGCTCAGGGGACAAACCCACGGAGGTGCCCAGATCTTCACGAAACATGCCAATATCGTAGTAAACCGAGGAGGTGCAACTGCCGCCGATGTCCGAGCTCTGATCGAGCTCGCTCAGACGAGAGTCGCCGACGAACTCGGACACGAATTGGTGCCGGAAATCGCCTTCGTAGGGGAGTTTTGACTCCTCACCCTTTCCGATCACCCTCCGCGGCCAGCGATCTCCCCAAGCAGGGCCGAATCGATTTCATGGCCCCCGGCATGCGTGATCGTCTTGAAGGGGATCCCTAGCTCTCTCAGCCTCGCCTCCTGGGCGACGTGGGCCGCTTCGTTGATAAAATGATCGAGAAGCCCCCGCACCAGAATGAGCTCGGCGGATCCCAGCCGCTTAGGCCCCCGGTCCAGATCGAAATCCTCAGGGAGATACGCTCCCCAAAGGATGATCCGTGTGACGTCGGTGTCTCCCGCCGCCACCCACCGGCAGGCCGTGTGGGCACCTTGTGAGAACCCCAAGACCGTGAGGGGCACCCCTTCGGCCGACCCTCCCGCTACCTCGTCGAGAACGGCGTCGAGATACTCCACATAGTCCGTGATCTCGTTCTCCCGGTCTTCTCGTGTCATCCACGTAGCGCCAATCGGGATTTTCTTGCTACGGCGGGTCTCAGGGCCATGAAGGTAAAAGCGGGAGAGGCCCTCGGGCGCTACAATCAGCCGTTTCCCATCGTCCAGCTCGGCGAACCGAGGTAAGAAGCGCCGTGCCAGCTGTCGAATTCCATGGCATACGAGCCAGATTTCGCGGACGTCGGAGCCAGCCACCCCCAGAGTGTAGTAGCGCGCCGTTCGAGCGACCCGGATATGCCGCTCCTTCATTGCTCGTATTGGAACGGGCTGGTCGCCGAATCGAAGCCCGGTAGCGAATAGTGAAGCCCCGGCAGCACACCCCGAGCTGAGCGGGCATGATTGTCCTGAAGAAAGTGGTCCCGGATCCCCGTTTTCTCAAACGCGGGGGCACGGTACGTCTCCGATAAAAAGCCTCGAAAATCACCGCGCTGAGCCGACGTAATGCGGATGACGTCGGAGATTGAAAGAGGCTCAAAACGAAATGACATGAAAATGCTGGATGGGGTGGTCATACCGGTGTATGAGTTCACGCCGCTCGGAGGAGCGAGCGAATTGCGCCGAAAGTTGAGTGCGCGCCGCTTGACCGGCAACCCGTCGCAAGCAGCCGGTGGGTGGAGGGCGGTACCATGACCGTGGGAATACTCTCCTTCGATATCCAGTATTTCTACTGATCTCGCGGCAGTGCACCCAACAGGTCTAAGCCATAGGTGGCTCGTCCAGAATCCCGGCATCCAACAACACCTGGCGTGCCCTCTCCTCATCCTCTGCCCGAACGACCAGCCGCGCAGGATTGACGAACGCCAGGCCTACGTCCATACCTCCCGCATCGTCGATGTGGAGGATCGAGTCCACCTCGGCGCTCTCCAAGTACCCGTGAGCCAGTTCCGCTTCGTGGCGATAGTGGAAACGCGCCACGATCGCGGTCGAGATGCGTTCACGACTCAAGGGAACAGCGACCGATCGATCTCAGGGACGAGCTCAAGCGCATTCTCGTAATAGATCTTCCGGAGCACCTCGTCCGGGAGGTCCAGCCCATACATCTGCCAGAATGCGTGGTACCTGCGGTAGTAGTCGAAGTAGTCGTCTGCCGTCTCGAAGACACGGAAGTACGTGTGGAACTCCTCCTGGTTGTAGGAGTCCTTGCCCATCAAAACCCGGTCTTGGTATTCGATGAGCCACTCCCGCGCGAATCGGGGCTGCCTTCCCAACTCATAGATGACCGCACCGAGACCCACGTACATGTTGGGCATCTCGTCGAGGAGAGTCCCGAGCCGAGTCAGGTCATGGCCCATCCATCCGAGATGAGCGGCGATGAATCTTGTGTTCGGATGTCTCCGGAAGAGGTTGTGCTGCTCCCCGATGATCTGCTCGAAAGGTGCGCTCCTCCCTGGAGGCTGTATCCGCCGGGGTCGGAGCGTCAGTTCGAGCCAACGCTCATTGAAGCGATCGTAAGGCTGCCAAAACTCAGCTGGATCGGCCGAGTGGATCAACACCGTGATCCCCAGTTCTCCGGCTTTCGCCCAGACGGGGTCGAGACGGGGATCGTCCACCGGGATTCGATTTCCATCGGTGTCGAAGTCGCTCAACCCAAGGCCCTTGAAGATCTTCAGACCGGCAGCCCCCGCGGCGACATCCGCTTCCAGCTGGGCCGCCGCCCGCTCACCCCAGCCGGGATCGCCCACACCTCGGAAGTTGACGTTGGCAAAGAAGACAAAGCGCCCCGGGTGGTCGCGGGTCATGTTCTCGAGCCCGGTGACGAGGCTCGCCCCGCTTCCGCCCGAAAGGTTCACCATGACCGCCATGTTGAGTTCGTCCATCTCCCTCACTAGCTGGCCGACGGCCTCGGACGACATTCGGGCACCGCTCTGGTGGCCGTGAATGTCCACGAAGGGAAAGCGGGCGCTCGTGACAATATTCTCGGGAACGACCAGCGTATTACGTGGCTGGTACTCCTCTACGCCGACGCCCTGGCCGGCGACAGGCTGCGCAGACCCCGGCGAGAACATTCCCACCACGAGTAGCAAGCCTCCAATGATCTCAGCAGAAGTCAAACGCATACGCAGCACTCCACAGTCGTACAGGTCGCGGACCGAAGCCCCCGGACGGGATCATGTAAGTCGGACCACGATATTCGGCTCGCATGGTCGGCTATTCTAGCAATAGCGGCACGTTGGAGAAACCCGAGCGTTGGAAGCCTCGACGGTCAGGTCTACCGAGGCCCAGGCATCACAACGGACCTGGATCAGCGGGTTCGCCCGAGGCGTTGGAGGCTCAAATCACGGAAGAACGCAGATCTCTGTGGGGTATGGGAAAACACACTCCATCGCCATCAAGATCGCCCTGAACGAAAGCGCCGAACGCCGCATCATGGGGCTGGAGCTAGAGACCATCGAGTTCACTTGGAAACACGAAGAGGAGTTGGCCCGCATCATCGACGAAGAGTTGACGCCGGACGACGTTCGCGAGCGGCACCTACGGCGGTTACCCGTCACCGTGGTTCAATGAGACGTCTCGCCCTCTGCCACACCGCATCGAACATCGGTTCGGTGAGCCGGCCCGTGAACGTATTCTGCTGGCTCGGATGGTAGCAGCCAAGCACCGTTCTGTTTTCGAGGGTCACCTCGACACCGTGCGAGAACTTCGGACGTGGATGGGGGACACCCTCGTCCCGAGTCCGAAGAATTCGAAGCACCTGATCGAACGCGAACTGCCCGAGTGCCACTACCACGACGGCGAAACGAAAGATCTCCACCTCCTCTTCGAGATACGGCCTGCAGCAGTCTCGCTCGGCGGGGCTCGGGCGATTCGCAGGCGGAGCGCACCGGACGGCGGCCGTAATGTAGGCTCGCGTCAGACCTAATCCGTCGTCGGCCGTGCGTCCGTCAGCCTGGTCCGCGAACCCCGCGCGGTACAGAGCCCGAAACAACCAGTCCCCGGAACGATCCCCGGTGAACATGCGCCCAGTCCGGTTGGCACCGTGCGCACCGGGAGCGAGACCCACGATCAGAAGTGATGCGTCCGGATCTCCGAATGACGGGACGGGGCGTCCCCAATAACGGTCCGCGGCGTAGGCAGCCCGCTTTTCCCGAGCCACGGTGGAGCGCCACTCCACCAGGCGCGGACACTTCGTGCAAGCCACGACCCGTTCGTTGATCCCCTGCAGGCGTGCTCCATTGCTCGATGGAGAGAGTGTCCCACCTCGATTAGGCTGATTCTTATTCTTGATCATCCGTGAGAACACTTGGCCGAGCGAAGATCGTACCGATGAGAGGGCCGACCAGCGCCCCAACCGTGAACCCGATGACAGTCATCACTCCGATCGGATTGAGATGACTCATCGAGGGTCCGTCCGCGATAGAGCGGTACATGCTCAAGGTGAAGAACAGGCCTCCGCCGACCGCCGCACCCTTTACGGTCCACCGTACAATGGTCTTCAAGCGGGCGGGACGAGCGAGGTGAGCATGATCTCAAACACGAGGACCGCATTACTCGGGATACTGCCCTGCCCCGCCGATCCGTACGCCAGGTCCGCCGGGATTACGATCGTTCTGGTCCCTCCGACCCGCATCCCGACGATGCCCTCAGTGAAGCCGGGGATCAAACCCGTCACACCAAGCGTGGCGGAGAACCCACCGCTATCGAACTCCTCGCCGTTCACCAGCCACCCAGTGTAGGTCACCGTAACCGTGTCCAGGAGCGCGACAGGATCCCCGGTCCCCACGCTGTCGTCCCTAATGAACAACCCACTCGCGGTCTCGGTCATGTTGTCGAGATCAATTCCGAGCGAGGTCGCAAACTCGACATCCCTGGGTTCGGGTCCAAACCCATCGTCGCCACAAGCTGCGAGCGCCAGGGTCGCTGCTACAGCCAAGCCTAAAGTCCTTCCCGTACGTGTCTTGATCATATGAAACCGCCTCTGCTCAATTTCCCCTACTGTAGGTTGTCCACCTATTTCACATAACCCTTACTCGCGGGGGCAACCGTTGGGTTTCCCGAGGCACCCATGGAGGGCTTGCTCAGAGCGCACCAATCGTCTCGCGTACGGCTCGAGCGCTGTTCGTTAGTGCTTCTACTTCACTCTCAGTGAGCTCCACCTCGATGATCCTCTGGAGCCCACCTTCGCCGAGCTGACACGGCACACCCAGGAAGAT
>ERZ651768.50-NODE-50-length-81910-cov-7.461122_pt1:0-80000 | contig 81910 bp, 78 predicted proteins | sample MGYA00514754_ERZ651768 | MGnify/ENA metagenome assembly ERZ651768
GACTGCAGGGAATGGCGAAGCTATCGCAGAAAATATTAGCAATGAATTCCTACTCAATCAGTCGGGCATTTGGTACGGAAGGGCATTGGATGAAGATAAAATTGCACCTTTCACCTATCCACATTTTGAACTTCAAGATCCATGGGTTGAAAACCGAGAAAGATCCGATGCATCCTTGCAATCCCAGTTTGGATTAAATCCATTTACAGAAGGTGTTCAAGGTTATGATTTTAGACCTAGAAAAGGGTCACCATTAATAGACGGAGGCATAGCAATTCCAGGGATTAATGATGGCCAGGATATTGATCCAACGAAAGCCCCTAATCACCCGCCATCATATAGTGGGCAACATAGAGCATTTTTAGGCGATGCTCCCGATATAGGTGCATATGAATACGGAGATTCGGTCTACTGGATTCCAGGATATAGGCATTATTATCCTAATGTCCCTATTCCCGGGAATGGGGCAGTTGATGTTCCTATGGAATATGGTCTGGCATTTAATTACCCTTGGAAAACAGATTATTCAGGTACTACAGCTGAAGTCACAATAAATGGCCCAGGACTAAATAAGACCGTCTCTTTAAATTATCCAAATAATGTGGTTTTTGAAACGTTTCTACCAGGTCAAACTTATACTTGGTCGGTCGAAGTGGGTGACGTTAGTAGTCAAATGTGGAGCTTCACGGTAGCTAATAAAATACAGCCATTAAATGATAGGTCTGTTGATGTTAATGCCGATGATGAAAAACTCATTCCAAACCATAACAAAAGTCTGAGCTTGTCTGATGGGGTTTTGTCTTTCATGAGATTTGATATCCCATCTTCTATTAACTCTGACTATCAGGTTTTTCTGAACTTAACCCCAGAAACGGTAAACTCATCAAATGGCCAAATTATGTTATATAAATACAATTATCAGGGCTGGGGAGAGAAGCTAGATACAAATAATATAGGTTTATTAGATCATAGCTTACTGACAGCTTTACAGAGCATTTCCACGATTGATGCGTCCTCCTCGTTGTCAGTAGAAATCACGGACTATATTGAATCGACCGGAGAAATTTCATTCGCTCTAGGTGTATTGGATCCTAATGACCAATTTTCTTTTTTCAGCAAGGAAAAAATGGTTACTGATGGAGTTGACATTTATGTGTTGCCAGGTGACCTTCTTGGGCCTTCAGGTAATGGAAGCGGGTATGCGCCCTATACTGATGTATGGCCCAATATCTCCTTCTTGGAAAAAGATTAGTAAACCCGATTCAGACAGTCAACTTGATCGGCTTACATCCTACGTCAAGGGGGTCAGCCGACCCCCTTGAGACCGCTGCAGATGAACTTTCTGTAAAGTCAGGTTACCCGCGCCTGTTTGATTGTCAAACCGCCAATAACCATTGTCGTGACAAACCAACCTATGAACCCGATGAACCATATTATTCCACCTACAGCCTCTATGGCCGTGGTTGAATCTAGATCAGGATCTCCGGCTGGAATTACTCCACCTATCAAAAGCAATAGTCCAAATAATCCAGTAAATGCACCTAATATGAGGTTCAGATTTTTTTGCCTAACTATTGCTATTCCTAGCAACAATATGGATGCGCCAATGAAAGAAAAGGAACTGTGCGCTATACCTTCTGAAATGGCATAAGCGACAGCGGCGTCACCACCCCGTTCTGTATACGAAGTGTCAAGCAAAGACATTTGCAGGCCACTTGAAACAACAAGTATTGCGGCCGCCAAAAAGGCTAAAACTGAAGCCAATCCAGCGATATCGGATCCAGGTCTGTTTTCACCTTGCATGGAACGAGCTAGGTATGCCGTACCAATCAAAGTAGCCAATATTGAAATAGTAAATACCGTTCCTGAAAGCGCAGACTGCATCGAGCTATCAATAAGCTGTTGCGCCGCAACAGCAAAGCTGTCAGTTTCCGACGTTGAAGTCTCTAAAAACGTGGTGATGAAGCCTAATATCATCCCACCCAGCATCATAGAGCCCGTAAGCATTTTAGATCCCATTATGAAACTCCTAAACCAGATTGGTTTCTCTATATACAGTGATATTTGGGCTATATGTTATGAACCAAAGCAAGACAAAGACATACGTTTTGAGATACAAATAAAACCAATTTAATAACTAATAAGAGTGGTACCCCTAACAGGACTCGAACCTGTGCCTCCGGTTTAGGAAACCGGTGCTCTATCCTCCTGAGCTATAGGGGCATGAATGAATTGCAGGTAGGAAATTGTATCAAACCGCTAGCGATTTTGGCTTTCCTAATTCTGTTTGGCGTTGGTGTTTGTGAAGATATGGCCATCCGGTCGTCTCAACTTGAAGTGTCTAACCACGCATCAAATTCTGCGTAGAAACCCTCAGACGGCATACCAAATGCCTGAACGAACGATGCCTCCCAACCGAGTGCTTCTAGCTCAGTATAGAAAGCTGCCCAATCCCAACCACCAACTTTGTGATTAAGGTACGGAATTCCCCATGACCCTAAGTCATATTCTTGATGGTGACAGGTCTTGTCTAGTTCACCTAGTTTGTATCCGACTCAGGTACTATTTTCAAAAAATCGGCATATCCTGATATTGGACCTTCTGGAAAAGTCCATCCTTCAGGAGGTTCATCGTTTACGTCTCCAGATGTAAAGAGGTTATTATATGCGTCATAGAATTCCTGTTTTTCCATGCGCATATGCTTTTCAAAAGATCCCCAAAATCCAAGATCGTAATAATCTTGGGGTATGTCAATCCAAACAGTTTTCCATGAGGTTAGATGTGCCATATAAGCAACAGCCATTAGACTTGAGAAACACCTTGTTTCCGTTGCAGCGTCTTCTTCACCCTCATGTAGGTACCAGTCTGAAGTACAACCAGCACCCATTTCATGTTCTGATAACTCGCCTCTAACCATTCGCTTTGTTTTTTTGAAAAAGTCAGCGGTGGCTACATAACCATTATTAGCATTCGCTAAATTGAAGTCTTCGCCATACCACGAGACTTTTTGATCTTTCATAAATGATAGAGAATCCCAGTTAGATTTATACCATGCATTTGAAAAACTAACCGCTGCTCCTTCTATCCACCATCTTGGAGCTTGTACCGTTGTCTCAGGGTTATCTGGATCTGAAGCAAGGTCTAAGCCTCGTTCCAGAGCATGGGCTTTCTGGTAATGATGGAAATATTCATGGGCATCATGGATAGCTAATTGCGCGTGATTTTTTGCTGTTGGAGGGACGGGTTCGTACCGATAGGCACCAAACTTTTCGTACTCCATAATGCACATACTGTGCGGGTTGGTTGTGGACGTTCCCTTTTTCCCTGTGTCACCCCCAGTAAGACACGTTTTGTATCTATCCAGATCTTGAACGGTCCAGTTCTCTACATACATACTAGAATTAGTGTCACCAGGAAATTGAAGCTCGGTAAGTCGTTCGCCAAGTGGTTGAATATCTTCGTCTGTTCCACTCTTATCATAAGCCATCATTATAAAGTTCGGGTAGCCTCCCAATACGCTATTTATACTGTTCTGAACCTCCACCCAACGCTCTTTATAAGTTGGGTCTACATTTAATCCTCCAATAAACTCATGGTTCGCTTCATCAAGTGAGCCTGTCTGAGGCACGTTAATACCGAGGCTAATCAGTCTTGCTTTAACACTTGCATCTATTGGTATATGAGTTGGTCTGGGTGGCAGCGGCACCCTGGTCGGTGTCGGGGGTATCGCTGTGGCAGTCGGGGGTATCGCTGTGGCAGTCGGGGGTACCGCTGTGGCAGTCGGAGGTACTGAAGTAGCAGTAGGTGGTACTGATGTGGCAGTCGGTGGTACTGAAGTCGCAGTCGGTGGTACTGAAGTCGCAGTCGGTGGTACTGAAGTCGCAGCCGGTGGTACTGAGGTAGCAGCCGGGGGTACTGAGGGAGCAGCCGGTGGTACTGACGTCGCAGCCGGTGGTACTGACGTCGCAGCCGGTGGTACTGACGTAGCAGTCGGTGGTACAGGCGTAGCCGGTGGCGGTACTGGCGTTGCAGTCGGTGGTATAGCAGCTACAACTTGAGGCTCTACGGATTCGGAGCTACAACCTACTATCCAAAGGGATATTGACAACAAAGCTATCAGGAAAAAATAACGGCTCCCTCTCATGATTACACTCTCACGTCTTAAATCTACTAATTTTTAATAATTCCTTTCTTACCATACCAATAGGTGGTTAATTGGGTCAAAAATAACTATTGACACCTAGACGGTATTAATGCAGAACAGCAACTGAGCCGCATTAAAAATGGTATGCAGTCATCAAAAGTTATCACCGCAAATTTGATAACCCCTCTGTGTTAATACAGAATGTGTTAATAAAAGAAATTTACCCATCACTGTTTGATCCATTTCGTACCCCTATATATTTGCAAATACCCTCCTCTTTTGTTGGGTGGGGTAAATCGGCCAGTAACACCTACATTTATAACGTTATTGAGAAACGGGAATTCTAGGGTATTGATATCAGTAAACTGGCGTTGGTTTTGGCGTTGAAAAATATAGAATGCAGGGTACGTAAGGATAAGAAATCTACATTCTCATAGAAAATTCGTATCTAGAAGGCACCGAACGGCATATAAGAACCACTAAGTAATGGGCTTAGGAAACCGGTGCTCTATCCTCCTGAGCTATAGGGGCATAAATGAATTCCCGGTGCAAAATTGTATCAAACAGAACCTGACTTGGGTTTACTAGATTCGATATTGATAAGAACTTCGTGTTACTACAGAATGTACTCATAGAATTTAGCCCACTTAATTTTCTCTTTGGAGTTCCTAACATGTCGCAAAAAATAGAAAAAGTCTTAATAACCGGTGCCACAGGGTATGTTGCAGACCAAATGCTGGCTTTCATGAAAGAGCAGTATGAAACTGTTCTGGTAGACACTAGGAAGGTGAACAGGCGCGGAGAACCAGTGGAAGAAGTAAATAACGTAGATCTGATTGATCCCGATAGAGACAAATACTCTCATCTTTTTGAAGGGGTAGATGCGGTTATACACCTTGCATACAAAAGAAGATCAGGGGATCCCCTAGATCATTTCAATAGTGAAAAACAAAACGTAGAAATGGCATATAACGTCTTTAGATCATCGTATGATGCTGGTATTCAAAGGGTTGTAATGGCCAGTTCAAATCATGCAGCTGACTGGTATGAACACGCTTTAATACACAATGGTGGGCTGGATATAGTCAGGCCATACGATTTACCACTTTCAGACAATTTCTACGGATGGGCAAAAGCGACCTATGAACATATGGGGTTCTTGTTTGCTAGCGGCGGTATGGGAGAAGGAGGTGATGGAGCATCCGGTAGCGCTGCAACGGGAAACCTCCTTGCCGGAAATTTAAACACCAGCAGAAAAATGGGTATCGTGATGGTGAGAATCGGTGCGCCTCGGGATATAGAGACAGAAATGTACAGAGGAAAACCAGCCGCTTACAAAAGAGACCTAGGTGCTTATATAAGTCCTCGAGACATCACACAACTCTTTCATAAGGCTATGGAAGCCCCCGATATAGAGAACGAATATGGAGTTCCCTGGCAGGTAGTTTATGGGATAAGCAACAACACTCGAGCTTTTTGGTCCCTTACTAGCGCGAGGAAAGTATTGGGTTACGAGCCTGAGGATGACTCAGAGATTACATTTAGATCCGGAATCAACGAGCTCCTTTCAGAATCTGGCCGCGTCGGCCCTATAGACGTTTAAAAATTTGCCCTTCTAGCGCTTTGCCGTCAAAGTATCTCTTGAGGTTTTCGACAGCGAAATCTGCACGTTTACGCATCGTGCCGTCAGTACCTGCTACTGTGTGAGGTTGAACTATCACGTTGGGTAATTTATAGACCGGTGAATCAAATTCCGGCGGCTCTTTTGCAAAAGCGTCCAGTCCTGCACCAGCTATTTTTTTATCCCTGAGAGCATCGTATAAGGCATCCTCATCTATAAGGCCACCTCGAGCAACATTAATCACATAGGATGTCGGCTTTAAGAGAGCAATCCTTTTTCTATTGATTATGTGTTTCGTCTCTTCCGTTAAATGGAGATGCACAGATAAGAAATCACAATCTTCTATCGCACCATCAAGATCCTCGGGTCCCCCCAGTAAGTCAGGCTGTATCTCATCTAAGATTTCCTGTTCGATCGGACGAACATCAATGGCATTAATTTTCATACCGAAGGCTTTAGCCCTACGGGCAAGTTGTTGCCCGCTAGCACCAAAACCCACTATTGTTAGAGTTCTTCTTTCTACTTCAAGGCCATTGGCACTAAAAACCGTTCCAGCATAAAACTGATCAGTCGCATTTCCGTAGTCATGAGCAAGCATGAGAATAAACATCATGGCCCCTTCTGCCAAAGACACACTGCTTAAATGGCCTGGGCAATGGGCAAGTATCATCCCTTTCTCAATAATTCGCTCCACCTCGACATGATCTAAACCATTTGTTTGAACCTGTATATATTTGACCCCTACTTCTGCCGCAACATCCACTAATTCTGGTTCTATATTTCCACCGAGATCTACAATAACTTCCCTACCCTTCAACTGTGACAGCGCATCTTTTGATCTATCAAATATTTCAGTATCGAATTCCTTCAGCAAGGTTTCAGGCAAGTATTGATGTCTTTCTTCAACGCTAACGATCGGATGTGGCAAATATGAAACCTTCAATTTCCCCATCTGTCATACCTCCTCTAAATATCTATCAAAGCCGATAAATTCAGAAAACACAAAACCCGGCTCTATCCTACATAAAATCAAATGCTCTAGCGAGATGACAAGTTTGCCTTATGCCGATATCCTACCCTCAATTAATAAATCTACATGGATTGATAATTAAAAGGATAGCCAAATGCCAGAATCTACATTGACCATTGATTGCCAGGTACATGCCTATGAAAAGGATAGCCTTTCACGACCATGGCAAGGGTTCCTGCAAGGCCCTGATGAAGTAACTGGGGATGACATGGTTGCAGCAATGGATTCAGTTGGTGTGGATGGAGCGATTTTGATATCTCCCGCGAGCCTATACGCCTATGACGCTAGCTATGCACTGGAAGTTTATGCAAAACATCCTGGCAAATTTGGCTTGGTTAGGCCCTTCAACCCTAAATCTGAAACAGTGGGTGAAGAAGTTGAAGAATGGGCAGCAACCCCGGGGGTAGTTGGAGCCCGCATCATGTTAAGACCATATGAGTTTACTGAATATGATCCAGGTCTGAGTAGCATTCTTGATGCCGGAGCCAAAGCAGGAATACCGATAAACATTATGTGTTCCGGCAATCTCGATTTATTCAGCCAACTTGCCGACAAGCACCCTAACACCCAGATGGTGATTGACCATCTAGGAATACCGCAGCCCCATCTTCCTCCAGTACCAGAAAATCCATTTGCGGATTTGGACAAAGTCATATCACTGGCAAAGCATGACAATGTTGTTATAAAAATCTCCGGTGCTGGCACTTTATCGCATGAATCTTTCCCTTATGCTGACATATGGGAACCTCTAAGCAAAATATTCAATGCTTTTGGCCTGGATCGTTGCCTATGGGGAACCGATTGGACAAGGGCAGTTGAACTTTTGACCTACAAGGAAGGCGTTGAAGCGTTTAGAGTCACAGATTCGCTATCTGATTCAGAACGAGAAATCCTTATGGGCGGCAGCCTGTCTAAAATCTATAAATGGGCCCCTAAGAATTAAGTTTAACTTCACACCCATCCGTGCGCTAAAACGATAACCATAAATCTTGTTCTAGCGGTTCCCAGTATTCCACAGTGACTGATTCAATAATGAAATGTTCATACGGGTCTACCGATTTATATTCTTCGTAAGGCCCATCCCAATTCTTTCTGCGTTCCTTGTAGGAATCGTGTCCTTCCAGAGAATGGAATTCAAAATTCATTATGTAGCGCCCGGTAGGGTTTCCAGAGGAATCGAGTTGACAAAAATATTTGGCAGATTTCCATTCCGGAAATAATTTATCGTGATTTTTTTCTACAAATGAGAACCACTGCCTAATGATCTCATCATGGTCATGCTGATGCCCCGGTTTAACTTCCCAGCTTTCAACTTCTATGAAACTCAACTTATAGTGCTCCTGATAAGCATTCATCTGACATAATATTGGAACAAATTCTGGCGTGAAGGATCAAATGGTACAGTTCAGTATAGCAATCAGCGGAGACCGGGAGATCGAAGAATATATCTCCATAGGAAAAATTGTCGATCAGTCCGACTTTTCGAATTTAAGCATCTATGACGACCTTATGTTCAAACCCGCTTGGCCAATACTCAGCCTAATTGCTATTAACACAGAAAGAATAAAAATCGGCCCTGCTGTATTAAACCCCTATCTGACACATCCTGCAGTGATCGCAGCCAATATCTCTGTAATCGATGAAATATCGAATGGCAGAAGTTTCGTTGGCATTGGAAGAGGAGCCTTTTTAGATTTTCTAAACATAAAATCGGAAAAGCCCATTAGTGCAGTGAAAGAGGCTATAGAAATAATCCAAAATCTCTCAGCGGGTATCAAAAAGCCTTTCCATGGTGAGATTTTTTCTTTAAAGGAAGGGGCTTTTTTCAGATGGAATGCTGACCATAGAAGAATTCCAGTAATGGTTGGAACCTGGGGCAAAAAGATGTCTACCTTAGCAGGAAAGAAAGCAGACGAAGTAAAGGCCAGCCCTCTTTGGAACAGTGAGTATGCTCGAACCCTACGCTCTAAAATAGACCAAGGTGCGATCTCGGCCGGAAGGGTACCAAGTGAGATTGGTTTGACTCTGGGTGTATTGACATCCATCCATAATGATTCCGACACTGCAAAGGAGTATGCTCGCAACGCATTAGCAATTTATCTGCCCCATTTATACCCGATGACAGAAGTGATGGGCGTACCCTCAAATGAAATAGACAATGTCAGGAAACTTTCCAATTTAGGAAAATATTCAGAAGCATCCAAACTAATTTCTGATGAAACTCTTAACAATTTTTCCTTATACGGTTCCCCTGGTGAGATCAGATTGAAAATCACTTCTCTAATTGACACCGCTCCTGTAGATAAAATTGAGTTTGGAACACCACATGGCCCAAATTCCTTTGAGGCAATAAATTTACTGAAAAACGAGGTTATACCCTGGTTCAGTTAGTGTCTTAATACCAATATATTTAGGAATCTGAATCGGTAAACCAGTCCCACATCCTGGAAGCCAAAGAAACACTAACTTCAACATCTTCTGGAAGTAGATATCTTGATTCAACTAGTTCTTCAGCCGCTTCTTTAACTTGATCTAGATAATCATCCCTACTTGAATAACGCTCCTCGATGGATGGCCTTGGATCGCCGGCACTCAGTCTTTGTGATTGGGTGATAGGAAAAGGAATCGTGCCCCCAGCAAATACCAGAAGCTGTTTATCACCACCCACATCGGGATGACGCAAAGTCCATCCTGTATGAGCTGCCACTGGTACAGCTATCTCGGGAGCAATAATTCCACCTATCTCATTGCCATCAGAATTTACAGCAGGAACTAATCCTCCAAACTCTTTCCCTATTTCTGGTGGCAGAATATTTGGATGTTCATTGCCATCACTCGGGGAAAACTCTCTTCTTCTTGGGGTTGCATGCCTTTCCGGATAATTTGACCCCGGTATCTTTGAAAAGACGGCTTGCAAAGAGGACGGATGCACCAAAGTTCCTTCCTCAATTCTTGGGTGCTCAGAGGCTGGAGGCTCTTTACCTTCAGTAACCCAGGCATCCATATTTATTAAACAAGCCCTCAACAGAGGAGTGTAGTCAATAATGCTCCTAATATTTTGAGAACGCTCTGCACCCTCAACTATGAAACCATTATCCGTCGGAGGCCAAACCCCAATACCGTGTTCGGTACCTGCAAAGTGATATACCCTGGTATTTGATCCTTGATGAATATCTCTTCTCCCATCAGGGTCAGTATGAAGCAACGAAGCATCAACCCTGTGATACTCAGCTGAGGTATTCGTGTACATAATCTTCAGATTACTACCTCTACCATCAAGCCTTCCATGCAGCGAGCCAGTATCTTCGGTTTCAGGGTCTGTTTGTTCAATAGACGCAAAGGGAAACAGTTGATGCATCATATTATTTCTATCTTTAGAATTCTGCCCAAAACGTTGATTAAACTCACCCCGCATTCCTCCTGCAACATTGGCGATGAAACCATCCAACGTTTCACGGCCTGCCTCGTCTAAATTAAAATCGTTATATGCGAATGTACGAAGGAATCTGCCAGTTTGGGAACGCCCATAAGCATAGGCTGTATCAATCCCTTCTACCGGGGAGTCCAGATGTGGGCTACCGTTTTTGATCCAAGAAACACAATCCCTCAATGCAGCAAAACTAAGTCCAATTACAGGTGCACCTACCGCGGTATATACAGCCTGGTACAAGCGTCCTTTTTCAAAACCTTTTTCAGAGCACACGTATCCAGGATCTGGATGGTAATTTCCTGCATCATCTATCCTCCCAAATTTCCAATCATCCCGTGCCATAGGTTCTGCTGGGCCATCCGGCATGTCTCGAATTTCTATCAAGGCTGAAGGCTCATACATGTCTGCTGCTTCATAGGCTTTATGGCCTTTGTCTGAAAGTAGAAAATTGTGGGTATCTTCAGGCGACTGAAGCTGCATATATACCTTACCTTCAAGCCTACTCCCATCGGGATTGAGTGCTTCAGGTCCTCGCATCGTTATAAGGGCATCAAAAGGAGGGGCATCAACCTGCCAACCGCAAGCCACCACTACATAGCCTTGTTCCATTAAAAGTCCATCGCCTAAATCAACCTCGACATCTATCGGAGTGTTTTCATCTATTAGAGGTCTCGTTCCTCTATTAAAGTTGGGCAGCCCAACCCTATTCCCTCTGTTTACTACATCCAACAGTAATTTTCCCGACACCTTCGTCTTATCTACAGGAAGAATTAAGGAAACATCTGACTCAAATTCGACAAATCCATCTTGATTTATCGGTGCGAGTTTTACATCAGTTATTCTGGAATTGGCATCATTTTCAGGGTCGGTTTGGAAGGATAAAACTCCTCTAATCTCTTCATATTGGCCCACATCACCGAAATGTTTCCCGTCAGCAAGAACTCTCCTAAAGGTTGTTTCAAATTTAGTGGCGGGCATAAGAGACTCCTATATGTATTACAAATGAGATGACTGTTTTACAGCATTTGAGAAAAGTTCGCAAAATTCCCCTTTTGACCTAGCATAAATCATGAATTTTCAATCTTTACAGTAACGGGCTAAAATCCGAAGGCATTTAATGAATTCACAAACGAGGTAATAATCATGGATATGGAAAAAACAGCCCTAGTAACGGGAGGTTCCAGGGGAATTGGTAAGGCCATAGCAAAAGATTTTTCAAAGAATGGAATCGACGTTGTAGTAACCGGCAGAGATAAAGGCCGGCTCCGGGATACGGCAAAAGAACTTGAAACATATGGTAATAATGCTTACTGGATAGACGCAGATTTAGGCACTGACCCGGGGGTGACCAGAATATTCGATTTCCTAAAAGAAAAAAAGCTTGAAGTGAACGTCCTAGTGAACAACGCTGCAATTATTCATTTGTCTACACACTTGATAGATTTCGATATGGAAAATTGGCAGGAAGTTATAAATGTCAATTTGATTGGTGCAGTAAAAATAACAAAGCTTCTATTACCTGGCATGGTTTCCCAAAATTACGGAAAAATCATCAATATTTCATCAATAGGTGGACGGAAGGGAGCAGCAGGAAGAAGTGCCTACAGAGTAACCAAGGCCGGGTTAATTAGTTTTACAGAATCATTGGCTGCAGAGGTAAAATCATCTGGTATAGATGTCAATTGCGTTTGTCCCGGTAGCGTTGTTACAGAAGGCTATGTAGAGGCATTTGGTCAACAATCCATCGAAAACAATCACATGATGGATCCATCTGAAATTGCCACTTTATGCTCATTTTTGGTAAGTGAAAATTCTTCCGCCGTCACAGGAGCAACCATCGATGCATACGGACCTTCAAACCCATTATTTAGATAGCCCAACGATATTTTTTATCGGTCACCGTTCCTGTTAATATTGCCGAAGCTTCCAAAAAATATGCCCTTAAGAGATCTCAAGGCTTATGAACAACATTAATAAAGGTCCCCTTCAAGGAATGAAAGTCCTGGATTGGACTATGTGGCAGTTTGGACCTGTCTCGACAATGATGATGGCAGACCTCGGAGCCGAAGTTATTAAAATAGAGTCCTTGGACGGAGACCACGGGAGACAATTTGGCCAAGTAAGCGGGGTGGCAAGTAATGCATACGACGGAGTCAGCTCTCATTATTTCGAGGTACTTAACAGGCAAAAGCTTGGTATAGCTATCAATTTAAAGGGAAAACGTGGGCAAGAAATTGTTCACTCTCTGGTAAAACAATCTGATGTTTTTGTTCAGAATTTCAGACAAGGTGTCGCAGAAAGACTTGGTTTAGGTTGGGAAGATTTGCAAAAAATAAATTCTCAACTGGTATACGGATCAGCCACTGGATATGGACCTCTGGGAGAAGATTCCGGTAAACCAGCATTCGCATTAACTGGAGAGGCTAGATCAGGGTCTTTATGGTGGGGCGGACCTGAAGATGACACCCCTTATAACCTACACGGGGTGGCAGATCAAATGGCAGGAATAATGCTTAGCTACGGTATATTATCTGGGCTGCTCTACAAAGAACGTCATGGGATCGGCCAGAAAATTGAAACTTCTCACCTAGGCAGCATGATGTGGTTAGGAATGATGCGAGATGGTATAGGGTTGCTTGAGGGTCAGGAATTGAACAGGCAACACAGAAGTAACATGAACAACCCTTTGTGGAATACATATCAGAGCAAAGATGGAGTTTGGATCGCATTATCGATGAGTCAAGGAACAAGGTATTGGCCTATTTTCTGCAAAACAATTGCCCGTGAAGATTTAATCACACAGCCTAAATTCAGCACCCCTGAATCTAGGGAAGAAAACAAGCACCACGTAATTGGTGAATTGGACAAAATATTTGGATCCAAGACTTTTGCAGAGTGGCAAAAAATATTGGGAAGTTCTGATTTGATATGGGAAAAAGTTCAATCAACCCTTGATTTACCCAAGGACAAACAAGTCACATTAAATAATTATCTTGTGCCTTTTGATCATCCGGTCATCGGGGATTCGATGTGGCATCAACTCCCATTGGCCTTCGACAAAACTCCGTTATCTACAGAAAAAATGGCACCATCTCTAGGAGAAAACACAGAAGAAATACTTATCGATCGTCTCGGTTATTCTTGGGACGATATATCATCGTTACAGGATGAAGGTATTATTTTGTAGCTTAATCTTTTGATTCCATTGATGGAATTTAAAAGGGAAGATAAAACGGCTCCGTCAGTTTGGTGTCAAATGCAACATCTGACATCAATAAGAGGCCAAAGATTATACTAGCTGTTCCAGCAACCCCATTTACTATTGTAGTGATCTTTTCATTGTTGGAGCTTAATACGAAAGGAACACTCAGTAAAATGGTAATTAAAGCCATAGAAAATACTGTACCTACCCCAAAAAGGATCAAATAAACCAGTCCTGTCGTAAAGGTATCTATTGTGGGCAATAAAACCAACATCACAGCGGCACTACCGGCCATACCGTGTATTAATCCGATCAAAAAAGACTTAAGCCGAAAAAATGGCCGGCCCGGATTGAAAAGTGAGTGTGGTTTCTCAATCGACGGATCTTCCTGTGATGAATGAGTACCATGAATATGCATGTGAGAATCCCCATCGTGAGCATGTTGATGCACATGCAACTGGCGCCTTCTCAAATTCCAGTACACCTGGAGGCCCAAGAATATCAACATCGCCGCCACACCAAATTCAAAATAATGGGCAACTCCTTTATAAAAATCCATTACAGCGGATTTAATAAGTAAGATTACTATCCCCAGTATTAGCAGTGGAGTTGTGTGCCCTAGTCCCCATGAGGCGCCTACCCAGAGGCTTCGAAACGCATTTCCATACTCATTAACTATAGTTCCGACAGCAACAACATGGTCAGCATCGGTAGCATGCTTGAGTCCAAGTAAAAACCCAAGAATAACTACAGCTATTGCCCCAGAATCACTATCCAAGAAAACACCTCAATGAAATTTGCTCCAACCCTTATGATACATTAGTATCATTCTCATGACTGTTTTGTATGAAAAACTACAGGGCCCCGATGGTGCTTTGAAAGCCATATCCAATTTGGATAAAGACATCGAACTCGCGCTTGAAACATATGGCCCCCCGCCAGATCGTTCGTTACCGGCTACCTTCCAAACATTGGCAAGGTCAATCGTGGGTCAGCAAATTTCAGGAGCTGCCGCTACGAGCGTATGGAACCGTATGAAAGAGGCGGAGGTCTCGACAGAACAAGTTATATCCAAACTGGAACCAGACGATATGATGCCATTGGGATTATCCCGCAGGAAAGCTGAATATATCATTGGAATCGCTAAGGAAATCACAACTGGGGAATTGGACCTAAAATCATTTCCTCAAATGAGTGGTGAGTCTGTGCAACAAAGACTCGTTAAGATTAGGGGCGTCGGCGCTTGGACAGCAGACAATTATAGGCTTTTTGCTCTTGCAGACTTAGATGCCTGGCCAGTAGCTGACATAGCGCTCCAAGAAGGAATGAAAATACTTAAATCTCTTGACATGAGGCCAGATGTGAAAACAATGGAAACCATGGGTGAACCGTGGAGACCTTTTAGGGGTGTCGGGGCACTTATCCTATGGCATATATATGGTTCTCACAAAAGAAAGGCTACCATAGCCGATATTTAATTCTTGGTTGGATTCAATGACTCCTACAGGTGCCTCGCCTTGGCGCAATAAAAAACTTTGGTCTCTAGCGATGGGAGAGACTCTTTCTTGGGCAGGCCTCTTCTACGTTTTTCCAGTATTGCTATTGAAATGGAAGGTCTGGTTTGACTGGGGAATCGCGGAATTATCAATTGGATTCACGTTGGCCCTGATTGCCTCTGCGATAACAGGAATGATTGCCGGGCGCATTATCGATAGGGGGCACTCCCAGAGGCTGATGACATTCAGTGTAATTATGGGAGCCTTACTACTTTCACTACTGCCCATGGTCACAATGCTATGGCAATTCTATTTGGTATGGCTCCTGATAGGATGCTGCCTAGCTGGATGCCTATATGACCCATGCTTCTCATACCTTACCCGAACGTTTCAAGCAGATGCCAAAAACAGTATTATCATGATCACATTAATAGCAGGGTTTGCTAGTACTGTTTCATATCCGCTTTGCACGCTGATTACCGACCTTTACAATTGGAAAATCACTGTATATCTACTGACTGTAATCCTTTGTTTTATTGCTGCGCCTTTATTTTGGTACGGTACATCGATACAGCCAGCAAGCTCACAAAGTTTGGATAAAGACAGCAAAATTTCAGTGATGAAAACAATCAAACCTGCATTATCTAGTCCAGTCTTTTGGGGATTACTAACGATTTTCGCTGCCTTCTCTTCAAATCAAGGAATGATTATTAGCCAGATATTCCCACTCCTAGAAAGCAGAGAGATTTCACCCGGAACAACTGTGCTTTTTGCATCGTGCATTGGACCAATGCAAGTAATTGCCCGACTAATTCTTTTTGCCACAGAATCGTTCGGCAATAGAGACATACCAATCATGGCAGTCTGCCTTACAAGCTTAGTTTGCTTATGCTTATCCAGTCTCGCATTGGTTTGGGGGGGAACCTCTTTGATAATAATTGTGATATTCGTGATCTTCCAGGGTGGTCCATATGGGTTATTTAGCATCGTCAGACCCGTCATTACAGCGGAAATGCTTGGAAGAGTAAATTTCGGTTTACTCTCCTCGATGGTCGGTATTGGCAGCGTATGGGGAGCTGCTCTAGCTCCAGGGATAGCAGGCAGCATAGCGGACCGATGGAACTATGATGCCGTACTGATTACAACATCATCGATTACTGCAGCTGGTTTGATAGTTTTAATGGTCACCTCGAGGCTTCAAAAAAGCAATCCCTTTAACATTGGGCCCATGAAATAGCCACTAAAGTACCACCCCAATTTAATGCAAACCCCTAGAGATTTTCGTTAACACTATATATTTTGATGGCGTTATCTCTAAACATTAATGCTCTCTCTGTTTCCGTATAATCTTTGGAAAATAATTTAAATGCATTGTATAAAACGTTATATGAATAAGAGACTTTATCCACAGGAAAATTACTCTCAAACATTCCTCTCTCGGGACCAAATTGCTCAATGCAATAGCTCAAAAGAGGAGCCATCTGACCAGCAAGTTCCTCAGAGCCAATAGGTTTATCCCTGCGGTGCCAGTCAAATCCTGTTCTTGGCATCCCAATGCCACCCAGTTTTACAACCACATTAGAGCATTCAGACAGACTTTTTATATTCGTTCTCCAATTCTCCAAAACCTCATCTCTACGGGATTCATAGGGCCCATCAAGCACCAATCCTCCTACATGGTTAAGGATTATTTTCAAATCAGGGACGTTCCTGGCTAGATCAACTAACTCACTCAACTGGTGAGAATACATCCAAGCCTCAAAGGTAAGACCCATGTCTGCCAATACTTTGGCACCTTCCTGAAATTCGTTGCCGAGCATCTGACCTTCAATCTTATGAAGTGCTGTATTTTCGATTTCAGGATGTGGGTCCCATGTAACGGAATGTCTTATTCCTCTAAATCTATCAGGGCTAGCCTCTTGTAATGCCTCTAAAACTTCTCTTACAGCACTACCTAAATTTAAATTTGCATGCCCCACTATCGCAGCCGCAGCTCTACTTTCTCCATATAGCCCACTGGCGCTAGCTGCCGCAAGGCCTTGAACAAATTCAACTTCACCTACAGGTTTCATGTGGTCAGCTGCATTTTCCCTGTACATTGACCGCGCTTCGATGAAGACGGTAGAAGTTACCTTATGCCCGCTGGTTATATCATCAACCAATTCAGGCAAAAGATATTCCTGATAGGGAATTCTTTCCAATCTATGATCCCAAAAGTGATGATGAGGATCACATATAGGCAGATCAGGTTCCAAAGTTTCTTCGGTCGTTAAATCCAGCCAGTCATTTCCACCAAACGGCATTTTTACAACTCCAAATATTTTTCATTTAGATCAACTTTGGGCAAATATACATTATTCAATGAACCTTGTGGAAAAAGGCTCCTAAATCTGTTACCTATTCAGATAAGTCGAACTTATAATTGTAGTGTCTGAAAATTAGTTGATCTAAGGACAACAAATGAGTACAAAAGAATGGTTTAAAGGCAATCTTCACACACATACAAACAAATCAGATGGAGACGAAAGTCCCGAGAAAGTGTGTGAATGGTTTGAAAATCATGATTACGATTTTCTGGTATTAAGTGATCATAACCATCTGACTTTGCTTGATTATCAGAATACTGGAAAATCTAACTTGCTAATGATCCCAGGAGAGGAGGTGACCGCTTTCGCATCCTCTAATAGGGCACCAGTGCACATAGGGGCAATCGGAATAAATAAGTTAGTCAGTCCCGTTGTATGTGAGGATGTGGTTTCCACTTTGCAAATGAATATAGATAACATTTTGGAAGCCGGAGGAATAGCCTGTATTAATCACCCTAATTTCAAATGGGCATTTGACCATAGGGAAATGTTGGCCACTCACGGAGCAATGCTGTTCGAAGTCTATAACGCCAGCCGAGGTTGCAATAACATGGGAGGAAAAGGGAAATTCTCAACATCCGAAATGTGGGATTACATGTTAAGCAATAAAAAGATTATTTATGGTGCAGCAACGGACGATTCACATGACTATCAGGATTTCGCTCCAGAAAAACATAACCCCGGTAGAGGTTGGTTAATGGTGCGTTCTGAATCGGATGACCAAAATTCGTTGATAAAAAATATGGAGACGGGAAATTTCTATTCTTCAACCGGAGTTTATTTAGATGACATGGACATCTCAAATAAACACATTGAATTTTCCATAACTCAGATTGATGATTTTGTTTTCCTGACCAGATTAATTGGAAAAAATGGGAAAACGCTCAGGGAAGTATCTGACAACAAAGTCAGGTACGAATTTGAAGGCAATGAAGGATATGTACGTGCAGAGATAATTGATTCCGATGGGGCATTGGCATGGACACAACCTATTTTTGTCTCATGAAATACATGGCTTGTAATATGGTCTACAAGCCATGTAATAAAACTTCCTAAACCTGAACTCTATGTACTACCCTTCCCACAGTTCGCCAGGGTGGTTGAGCCAAAAGACCCAAAAGTACTGCACCAAAATTCTTGTCCTTTTGTTTAGATCTAGTTAGCTACATAAACCATACGTGCCGTATGCCTAATATAAGCTTGCCTCAAATCTCGAACTTTTTGTACAGCAGATTTGAATTTATCTCCATATATTGCATCAGAGTGCTTCTCAAAACTGGCTAAACTGTCGTAGATAGCAGTCGCCCTTACAATGTCTTGGTTGCCTACATAAGGCACTGTAATTAAGGGTTTCATGTCATCGCCGTATAGATCTCTTATCTCCAAAAGTGCAGCTGCCAATTCTTGAGCTTTACCTGATTTGGCTTTCAGAATATTTCTGGCCATATACTTGGGCTTAGACGGCATGTTTTCGGCAGGAGCTAGAATTCTTAGAACTTGAGCTTGTACATCGGTGCAATGAATGTCTATTGAATCCAAAATATTCATTGAGCCAATTACTCTATCATTGACCTTTTCTATCTCATCAATTGAACCTAATACTCTTGCCCCAACTATCAAATGGCCTGAACCCGTAGGAGCGTTCACTGATATAGACACGTTTCCTTGAGTTGATCCAGTTTTGAACTGTTCAACTACCGCATCGAGCACTTTTTGGCCTGATCCAGGTTTGGCAACCCTTCTTGATTGCAATACATAATTCGGCATAAAAAACCTCCGTATTAATTGACTAGAGGCGGAGAATAGCATCTAAGTTATTTTTTGCCAATTTTTAAGTTTTATCCTTTTATTTTATAAACCATTAATTGATCTTTTTCTTTCAGTTGGGCTTTTGGACTTTCCAATATTGCAGCACAGCAAATATATCTACTAATGAAAAAGAGCCTAAGCGGATTGGAAACAAAAGAGAACTTCAAGAAAACAGCTAACTAGCTTTCTTTAAACCTAACTAAGTCCAAAAACCCAGTAGATTTCAAATCTCTTTCGGCAATATATCTCATATATGTTCTCAAGAAAGCCTTAACGTCTACCAAGTCATCTACATAAGGATCAGAACTATCTGACCGGAGGTTCAAATTAAGGGACCTTTGGAAAAACCTAAGTACTGTGAGCGCGGAAACAGAAACATTCCAGGACTGATCTGTACCATAGTTATTAACGCAATCAGGGCATAAAACCCCTCCCGCTATCGGATCAAAGACATGGTCAGTTCTGTCAAGACCATTACCACATTCCACACAACTCACAAACTCTGGAAGGAAGCCAGAGACGTGCAGCAGCCTAAATTCAAACCACAATATCCAAAATTCCCGATGTTCTAATCGGTCTAAATTGGATAGAGTTTCTAATAACATGTCGAACAAGGAAAAATTGGGTGATCTATCTTCCCCAAAAGTATCCACCAACTCCGCTATATAGATTCCCTCAGCGATGGCAGTTAAATTTTTTCTGAGGTTTTGATAGGACTCAATCACTACACATTCATTGACATTATCGAGGCTTCTTCCACGAGCAATCGAAGCTTGGACATGGTTCAGGATTTCTAAACTGCCGCCAAATTTACTGCCTGGACGTCTTACCCCGCGAGCCACAGCCGCAACCTTACCAAAGGAGCGCGTGTAAAACGTGATGATTCGATTGGTTTCACCTATTGGCATTTGCTTTAAAACAATAGCCTTGGTTTTATAAACTCGGTTACCTGTCATAGGCACGCCTTGAAACACTGTGGAAGTTAGAAATTTTGTCGGCCTTCTATAGCTCTCCCTAGTGTCGCTTCATCTGCATATTCCAAGTCGCCTCCAACCGGAAGCCCTCTGGCAGGTTTAGTTATTTTTATCCCCGACGGTTCAATAAGTTTATGAATGAACATTGAAGTAGCCTCTCCCTCCAAATTAGGGTTAGTCGCCATGATAATTTCAGTCACGTCATTATCTATCAGTCTCTGCAACAAAGGTTTTACTTTTAAATCATCCGGGCCGATCCCATTGATTGGTGAGATAACTCCATGGAGAACGTGATATAACCCATCATATGTAGAGGTTTTTTCCAGAGCCATGACGTCCAAAGGTTGTTCTACCACACAAATTTTACTTTGATCCCGTGTTGTATCTGAACAGATAGTACAAGGATCATTTTCAGTTATATGAAAACATTTTGAGCAAAGTGTTATGCGAGTTTTAACGGAAAGGATCGCGGAAGCCAGATTCTCGGCTTGCTCCGCTGGCATCCTAATTAGATGGTAGGTCAGTCGCTGAGCCGATTTAGGACCGATCCCTGGGAGTCTACTGAACTCTTCTATAAGTCGCTGAACAGGAGGGGTCCCGCTCGAATATTGCATATTCACTCTAGGTAAGGCCTGGTATGTTCAACCCTCCGGTTATAGCACCCATTTTTGAAGATGCCAATTCCTGAGCCTTTTCCATTGCGCCATTAACCGCAGATAATACAAGATCCTGAAGCATTTCAACATCATCGGGATCCACCGCATCCGGATCTATTTCTATTGATTCCACTACCATTTTCCCAGATACCACCACTTTTACCACACCTCCACCCGAAGAAAATGCCACTTTAGTTTCCTCAATTTCTTGCTGGGCTTTCAGCATTTGTTTTTGCAACTGTTGAGCCTGTTTCATCATGTTACGGTTCATCATTATGGTTTACTCCTTTCTTCAACTATACGGGCTCCAAGTGATTGTGCAGCTCGGACCAGATGACTTTGCTGACCAATGGGACCTCGGACCGATCTCACTTCATTACTGGACAGTTCCACACTAATTTTATACTTTTTACCTAGAACATTTTCGACGACACTTTCAAATTGTCCATTTACTAACGGGTCTTCTATTTCGCTATTGATTCTTTCGAGATGAGAACTATGCAGGAAGGTTAACACCAAAGTGTCATCTTTAATTTTCCGTTCTTTGCATCCGCGAAGCAAGGCACCCAAATTAAATCTTTTGCCGGTTTGTCTTAACGAGCGTAATAACTCGTTCCAATGTTCATCAATACTATCGCCGGTAGCGATTGCTCGGAGATTCACTTCATTTGTTCCCAATTCAGATGGTTTGCTTTTAGAATTGGTTTCTGCGACCGGTACGACAGGCGGTGGCGAGACAGTATCTTTTGTTTGTTCCTCATTTATAAGTTTTGCTATTTTTGGTTTCTGTTCAGTATTGACGAAAGGCCCCTCGAGGATCTGTTCTTCGCTTTTCTTATTGGACGTACTTCCCGTGTTTGTCTCTCTGAATTGATTTGGGGGCGGCTTGTTGTTTTGCTGGCTCATAATCGATTCCAGTATGGCAATCTCTAATGGTAATGCCGGGGTCAGTACATCTCTGAAGTCGACTTCAGAGATGATTTTTGCGATATGGATCAACCTTTCCATACTAAATTTTTCTGCTATGCTCTGGAGACGGTCCTTAAGGGCGTCACCGAGTTCAGATCCATCACTGGCATTCGATTTTAGTAAAATCAAAACCCGGATTATTTCAATAAGACTTGAATGAATCTGGGAAGGTTCTTTCCCGTCCTCAATCATTTGCCCTAGGCGAACGAGGCTGTCTTTCACGTGGTTATCCGCTACCAAATCCAATAGATCTGCTGGTAATGACTCATCTGTCAGATTAAGCAGTTGTCGAACATCTTGTTCTGTTACCGGTGGCTCTGAGGAAACTATCACCTGCTCAAGGATATTTTCGGCGTCTCTCAAACTTCCCGTCGACTTACGGGCCACCAACATTAAGGCCTCATCTTCAATTTCCACTGCTTCTTCGACACTCAATTTCCTTAATTTTTCTACAATATCTTGAGATGGAACTCTTCGAAAATCAAAGCGTTGACATCTAGAAATTATGGTCAATGGAACTTTATGAACATCGGTAGTAGCGAGTATCAAAATGGCATGGGGAGGAGGTTCTTCTAAGGTTTTTAAAAGGGCATTAAAGGCCTCCGGTGTGAGCATGTGGACTTCATCGATGATGTAGACTTTGAACTTAGCTTCTGCAGGACTGTAGTGTATTTTTTCAGTTAAATCCCTTATGTCAGCTATGCGGCGATTACTAGCTGCATCGATCTCGATCAGATCAATAGCTCTACCTTCATTTACCGCAAGGCACATATGGCAGCTATCATCGGGTTCACCATCGCTTGGCGATAAGCAATTTACAGCTTTTGCCAATATCCTAGCTGTGCTTGTCTTTCCGGTTCCCCTGGGCCCGCAAAACATATAGGCATGCGATACTCTGTCAGTTAAGACAGCCTGCCTCAGAGTTTGGGCCACATGATTTTGCCCCACTAACTCGGATAATGTGCCGGGTCTCCATTTTCTATACAGTGCCTCAGCCATATCTATCTACTCACCCAGCCATAATCTCCTTTTCCAAGGATTCCATTTCTTTTCTCTCATCAACTTTTATGTGATCATAGCCCAGAAGGTGCAAAAATCCATGAATCACCAAGAATTTCAACTCTTCCTGCAAGTTCATCTTATGCTCTAACGCTTGCCTTTCAGCCTGGGGGAAAGATATCACCACTTCCCCTATTTGTTTGGTTAGGCCATCAGGGATTATGAATTCTAGGTGAGACAGCCCTACTCGGTTATCCTCTTCAACCCCATAATACTCTCCTTCATGATCATTTGAGAAGGACAGAACATCGGTTACCTCATCAATTCCTCGATACCTTTCATTTAGGCTCTTCAAATACTCGTCACCAGTAATATAGATGCTGGCCTCACAAGATGAAATTCCACATTTTTGCAGTGCATTTTTTCCCACTTTAATGAGATCTACTTTGAAGGGTTCGATATCAAAACCATCGTCGTAATGACAATTTAATACGATTGATTCTTCCAATTGACGCACACCTAAAATTGAACCTATTCTGGCTCAATTAGTGCAATTTGATTACAAAATGCAATTATGGAATTAATCCAACTAGCAAATTTTAACCAGTGACCCGTACTGGTTTGATCTTACTAAATAATTTGAGCCACTGTACAGAAATTCCACCTCAAATCCAGGGTTTATTTCCTGGTTTCCCTCTGAAGATTCGGTGCACCCTAAATTAGGTCCTACCCATTCTTTTTGTTGCAGGCCAATAAAAGTTAAATCTGGTTGATCAACCTTCAGTTCAGAAGCTAGTGTCCACGCAGCCGAAACTTGGGCACATTTCGAACCAAGATCATCTTCATCGCTAGATCTGGATTTAACAACTGAAGAATCAGATGCCACAAGGGTTGCTTGGTCGACCCCAGCCCTCATTTCTTCAAATAATTTGCCGAAGCTTTCAACCGGCATAACAACGGTAGTGCCACTACTTAGTATAGATTTAAAAGACTCCAAGGAACGTTGGAACGAATAGAATTCCGGATCCTGCTCTAGTGCCTGTGCGAAGATCCCCGTTGCTTCCGCCTCACCACAACCGTTAATTATCTGGCTATCTCTAGTCGCAGCAGCAATAATTATAGTGGCCTTACGGTCAGCGTCAGCTCTCACTTGTGCATCGATTTCTGCTCCCTCCGCTCTTTCTTTGTCGGCTTTCCGTTGCCTTTCTGCCTTCATTCGGGCGTATACGCTATCAGCAATTTCCCCTGGGAAATCTGCCCTTTTTATCCGGACATCTTCAACCGCAATACCAAATTCCAATAATTTAGGGGTGACAGCCGCTTTAACATTACCCATCATCAAATCTCTTTGAGTAGTAATGATTTCTGATTGGTTATGAATACCTATCTCTCGTCTGAGTTCCGAAGAAATTATGTCAACCGCGCGGTCAGCCGCACGCTGTTCATCACCAAGCCTTTCTTTGAAAACCCTTGGGTCTACTATACGTCCTCGGGCATAAACGTCGATAATGAGACGTTTTTTGTCTCTGGTCAGTAGCGAGTCAGGTGGAGCGTCAAAAAGCAAAAGTCTCTTTTCAAATGTTGTCACCTGGTCAATAAACGGTGTCTTTATCCTCAAACCAGGTGTGGTTATTTCACTTTTAATCTGGCCAAACCGTGTAACGATTCCGACTTCTGTTTCATTAATAGAAAAGAAGATCTGCGGCATCATAATGGCCAAAACTATGATCAGTACCACCAGTAGGATAGAAGCCAATTTCATTGTAGTACTACTCCTGGCCGCCGGACACCGGAACAGGTATCACATTACTGGCATTGCTTGGATTGACCAATATCACTTCATCCGGATTACCCAATACTTTCCCAATACTTGGGAGTATATCCTCCATGGCTTCTAGGTAGAGACGCTTTCGTGTCACATTTTTTGATTTAGAGTATTCCTTTTGAATCGCCAAAAATCTCTGTGCTTCTCCTTCCGCAACCGCAATATCTTGCTGTCTTCCACCTTCTGCGTCTTGTAAGGCCTTTGCTGCAGTACCTCTTGCCTGGGGTAAAACGCTTTCTTTGTATGCATCAGCCAAGTTAATTATCCGCGCTTTGTCTTCTTTTGCCCTAACGACGTCATCGAAAGCATCTTTCACTTGTTCTGGGGCAAATACATAGAGCAATTTTACTTCTCTAACTCTTATACCGCTTTGGTATTGATCTAATATAGCCTGGAGCTTTGATTTAGTCTCAATCTGTACGATTTCTTTGTTATCGGTTAAGACGTCGTCAATAGGCCTACTCCCGACAATTTGTCTTAGCGATGTCTCGGTCGCATCTTTCAAAGTGAAGGAATCGGGAGAGACGACTTTATAAAGGTAGTCTTTCACACTTTTTATGTCATATTGAACCAGTAGCTGTACATCAACTATATTAGGTGCCTCTCCCGGCGCTCCCAATTCGTCGGGATCTCCAGTAATCATCAGTGATTCATCCAGCACGGGGGTGCCCGCTCTTACTCCAAGTTCCAATCTACGTATTTCATCAACCTTGACTATATCCTTCGCTCCAACCGGCCCTGGCCACCACCACTGCAATCCTGTACCTCTGGTATCAGAATATTTACCAAACATTCGGAGGGCTGCCTGCTCACCAGGTTGAACAGAAAAAAATCCTGTTGCAAACCACCCGATCACACCTAAAACTATTACCCCAATTATAAGATATGGGACCTTGCTTCTGCCTTTATTACTCCCCGCTGAAGAACCACTATTGCTCCCCGCTGAAGAACCACCAAACAACCCTTTAATCCTAGCAATAATTTGCTCTATGTTAATTTCTGGGTCTTCTTGTCTGTACATATTGCCCCGCGAAGATTTTGTAAGGTTAATTCTAGCATAGGAAGCTCCGAGAAGAGACTAAATATATCTTAAAGCACAGCCAATTTGGATGTAGACAGCCCAAGCCATGGGAGGTAGCAGAAAGCATTCTAATATTAATTAGGTGGCTTTATCGAAATAGATTTAAAAATCTATCTTCATAATATGGATAGACTCCCCATTTATCCAACTCATTTTTTAGAGTATTTGCACTTCCGCCATTTTTCACTGACTTGAACATTTCCTCAATCTGGTTCGCAGCAGCAGCCGGCACTCCTCCAGCAGAACTTTGCGGTTCCATGAGTCCAGCACCTCTCATTTCTCGGCTGTTGAAAGAAACAGATGAGGCGGTAAACTCATATATGAATTTAAGAAGAGCTACATCCCAGAACTCATCCACGCCAGATATAACGACAGAAAGATCATTCTTTTTATCTCTGAGCTCTTTGGAGATACGGTGGGCAATCTCGTTTGGATTACCACTAAGAATCTCCAAATTTTCAGGTTCATTATTATATTGATACATAATCCCAGGGCTGTTAGCTCCATATAGACGTGCTACCTGGCTGAAGTATTTATAAGCTTCATCACTGAACCCATTCAAATTCATAGCATAGGTTGGAGTAATTAACGTTGGCTGTTCGGCCCTCACTTTGCCTTTCCGGACCACCCCTTCCAGTTCTTTTTTTTGAGGATCAATCGCAGTGTACAAAGGTTCTGTAACTACAAAATACTCTATGCTGGTAATACCAAAAGTAGCTAAATGCTGCTTTGGGTATTTGACGATATATGTCTGTTCTATCGCTTTGTACCAATCCGCAGATGAATTCATTTATTACGCACCTTAAACATAAATCACCTTACTATTGTATCAATGGTGGACCTACCTGCGGCGGGACCAAATAAACAATGGTGGAATGATTAAAAGAAACATCGAATAATCTGTTCCAGAGTTCTTGTTGTTCAATCGGGTGCAACCTCCAGATCGCGGAGCTTCCACATTCTGAGATTCAGAATTTACCGTTTCATTGCCTTGATCATATAAAGTAATATTTTTAGAGGTGTCTATTCCTGTAGATTTTACCGAAGTAGACCCAGACTGAGGGGTCAAAGAAAACAATCCCACTGCAGGTCTGGGTATAGGAGTAGGTAATTTATTCTCTGATAAATCCGGTTCATATATGGGGGCACCTATATAGTTCCTCCATCCGTTCTCAAGTTCAAGTTTACTGATGCCATAAACAAACTGTATTGAATCATCCAAATTTCTACCTGATTTATGTTCGGTTAAAAGGTTAAACATCTTGTCAGGTCCAAATTTATATATCATAAATTCTACTATTGAGCTTGCCGACCCATAAAAAATAATTACATCTTCCGGATTCCCAGGCCGATTCCTCATCGAAGTAATAGGCATCAACCTATCGGCATGAACAGCGAAATCAAGTGCCACATCATAGGAAAAACTGGGGGACACATTCCCGAATTCTGCCAACCCCTCATTTAACCATGAAGGGATACTGCTAAACACACTATCCCCGGCTCGATGGACCAATATGTGAGTCACTTCATGAGAGGCAGTGCCCCTTGAAAGTCTGCCACCACCGAGGACTAATACAGTACCAATGTCCGGATAGGCCTGCCCTTCTGTTATCAATTCACTTCTTATCGTGGAACTGCTAGGAGGTAATGCTCCCATCATTTCCGCAACATTGTTATACATGGTCACTCTGATCGGATCCCCTTGAACATCCCCAAATATAGGCTCCATTGCGTATAGAGTTTGATTCATAGCATTTAATAAATCTTCTGCTCTGCTTTTCACCGGTCCATGATAGGCGACTGAAATAGTGCCGAATTCTACTTCTTGCCATTCAAATCGAGTATCAGAATATACAAGATAATTATTCTCGGAATTAAAGGTGTTACCTGATTCATCTGAAATACTAAAGGAATACTCAATAATAGTTCCTGGAGGCACATATTTAGGACTGGTGTTTGTCTTCCAGAAAAGACTCCCGTTGACCTCCAAACCGTCCTCAAAATCCAAATACTCGTACACTCCAGATACTTGTTGGCCAATTCTGAAGTTAACGGCTATCTCTGATATACGGCTACTAGATATAGCCTGTACAGAAAAGCGAATCCCCTCAGGAAATTCGCTTTCCGCCGAAGCCGACTTAATTTTGATGTCAGAATCAGATGCTAAAGTGACAGTGCTCGAAAAATTCAAACAAAATATCGCTAATCCCAGAAATACCAAATGGAGATATAATCGGGACCTGAAATTCAAAATTAACTAGCCCCTTCAAGGTTTTTTAACAGCGCATTTTTTACATGCTCCACTAGCATTTGTTCATTTGCTGCACCAGTGAAACTGTATTGTTCATTGATCACAGTTAAAGGAACTCCTCTAACTTGATATGCATTCCCTAAATCTGGAAACTCTTGGACCTCAATAACTTCAGCCACTACTTTCTGTGTGAATGCTGCCATTGCGTGAGCCAAACTGGCCACACCTGGGCAATACGGTCAATTTGGTGTGACAAATGTTTTAATTGAGACATTTTCTTCAAGGTCTTCTAAAAACCCTTTCGTCTCTTCCGATATTTTCGGTTCACCAGATGAAACATTAACCAAGGCTTCTATCAAAACCGGAAACTCAGTTCCGGCAGGTATGCCAAGATATCTCACGTTTGTTTCATCTCCTTTGGAAACTAAAAAGGAAGGTATTCTGGAAACATTACATCGTGCCGCTTCTTCTGTATCATTCCTAATATCTAGTTTCTTAAAGTTTATTAGTTCAGATGTTTCACTAACTTCTCTCAATAGCTGTTCAGTTGGCGCGCAAGTCTCGCATTCGCGACCAGGAACTATCAGACCTCCAAGGTCCGTTTGGGTAAACAAAGTAATATTTACTTCACTCACTAATTCATTTTCGAATCGGGTTTTGACGATCTCCCTATCCGAATCATCTAGTATTTGCATGTTTCGTAACCTCCATGGTTATAGCTCTTTAGAAGAATGCATTAATCTTTGAATAGTTGTGAAAACCCCCAGCACCGTAAGGATCATTAAAACTACAATCATAACAACGGGCACCCAATGGGCTATAACAAGCCCGACAGATATAATAGCCACCCGTTCCGGGCGAGTCATGATCCCAACTTTACACTCTATGCCTAAACCCTCTGCCCGTGACCTAAGGTAACTAACCATCACTGACCCAACAAATGCAGTGTAGGTCATTATTTGCGCAAAAGCACAAGAATTAAAGCCTTCCCATAAATCAAAAGGAACAAGATCGGTGGACACGCAATTGTTAAGGGAATAGTAAATTAATAGGCCGAGAAGTACTAATGCTTCTTGTACTCTATCTGCAACTGAATCAAACATAGCGCCAAATTTCGTAACCAACCCTTTCTTCCTAGCCAAGGCACCATCAATCAGATCTAGGGCCCCTCCAATGGCGACAATAATTCCGCCTATCCAAAAATAGCCTACAGAAATAAATATCGCTGATATCAAAATTATCAGCAGACCGAGCAGGGTGACCATGTTTGGGGTAAAGCCAATCCGGTCAAAAAAAGCAGCAAAAGGTGCTTCATAATATTTATAAAGCAGTTCCCGTAGATTTTCTCTGGCAATCATATTTTCTCTCTGCGCATAAAAATAATATCAATCAATGGATCTGATGTGATCTGTATTTCGGAGATTAGGTAATGATAAATAATGGTCTAAAATTTTATCAGTCACTATTGACCAAGAAAATAACTGTGATTTTTCTCTCCCGTTTTTCCCCATTTGCATTCTCATGTTTTTGTCAGTGATTAGTCGTGATAACTTTTCCGACAGGTCATGTGGATCTCTTGCGTTTGCAAAGAACCCCTCTTTTTCATCAAGTACCGACCGATAACCATCTATTCTCGAAGCCACAATTGGTAATCCAGCAGACATCGCCTCTAGAAGCACTATTCCGAAACTTTCCTGACCCGTCGCCGGGGTACAAAAAATATCTGCCGTTTTGAAATATTTCAACTTTTCTTCGTGAGTAACTGATCCCACCATGAAGACATCGTTCGGATTTCTCTCTCCTAGAATTCGTTGAGATTCTATATCCATTTTCCCAGCACCCACAATGATGAGTCTTATATTAGGAAACTTCCATTTTAGGTCACAATAAGATGCCAGAAGATATTTCAAACCCTTCCTTTTCTCAAGGCGCCCCACAAACAAAATGTTTACCTTGTCATCGAGAAGGTTTTGATACGGAGTTGCCATTAGAATTTCCTCGGTCTCTATCCCATTGGGGATAATGTCGTAGTCTGCTGGTAAATATTTACTAACATAAGATTTTGCTGATGATGAAACAGCAATCCTCCCGTCTAATCTTCGAAAATATTTTTGCAATAACCTATTAGGCACCATTTGGTAAAGACTTGATCCTTCAAACGAATGAAAAGTAGCCACTACGACTGGATTGTTTCGTAACCGCTTTGACAATACCCCGAGAGTCAGAGCCCCGGCGAACGGTTCATGGACATGGACAATATCGAAATTTTCAGTCTCAATTGATTTTCTGAGCCGGTCTGCCAGCCAAACTGATAGGGATATCCTTGCCACGGACCCACCAATTGGTACGGGAACTGGAGTACCCATAGGGATTAAGTTGGGAATTGAGTTGTGAGAAGTTGCTGAAACAGGAGCAAAAACCCGGGTGAATACACCCCTTTGTTCTAAATTAACACTCAAATTTTGTATATGCGCAGTGACCCCGCCAGGTGAGGCAAAATCATACGGGGAAACCAGCGCAACCTTAAGAGGTTGGTTCATATAACCTCGTCTATAGACAACCCACGGGTGTTGGAAACTAACCTTGAGCGGATTCTTCTCCAGCGATGAAATCCTCAACAAGCTGCCTAGCCTCATCGTCCGTGTACTGAATGAGCGGAGACTTCATAAAATATGACGAAGGTGCAGTTACAGGGCCGCTTATGCCTCTATCTTTTGCAATTTTGGCACAACGGACTGCATCTATTACGACCCCTGCTGAGTTAGGGCTATCCCAAACTTCAAGCTTTAACTCCATATTTAAAGGCACATCTCCAAAAGTTTTACCTTCCATCCTGATATAACACCACTTCCGGTCTGTGAGCCACGGCACATAGTCACTAGGGCCCACATGGACATCACGGTCAGGTATGAATTCGTCAACTTGTGATGTAACAGATTGGGTTTTTGATATTTTTTTAGAAACCAGTCTGTCTCTATCAAGCATATTCATAAAGTCTGTATTGCCACCAAAATTTAATTGGTATGTCCTTTGGAGCTCGACACCTCGGTCCATAAATAATCTAGTTAACACTCTGTGAGTGATAGTGGCACCTACCTGAGATTTGATATCATCCCCAATTATTGGTGCACCGGCCTCTCGAAATCTATTTTGCCAATAATCATTCTCTCCACTGGCGATGAAAACAGGTATGCAATTTATAAAACCGCATCCAGCCTGTAACACTTGTTCAACATACCACTTTGTGGCCTCCTCAGAACCTACCGGTAGATAATTAATTACCACATCTACCTCTCGTTCTTTCAAAATCGCGGCGACGTCGTCGGTGCCGCCATCTGCTTTAGTTATGATTTCTGAGGTGTAACGACCTATCCCGTCATGGGTCATTCCTCTTTGGACCACTACCCCAGTTTCCTCGACATCTTGAAATTTAACAGTGTTATTTGGCCCTGAAAAGATCGCCTCCGACAGATCTTTACCCACTTTACTTGCATCGACATCAAACGCAGCGACGACTTTTATATCTCCAATGCCGTATTCTCCCAAAACGGGATGCATCAGACCTGGAACATTGTCGTTAGGGCCGACATCAGCATACTTGGCAACTCCTTGAATCAAGGAAGAAGCACAGTTACCTACTCCGATTATTGCAACTTTTATCTCAGGCAAAACTATTAAGACTCCTTATACTGTTTTCTAGAGTGAAGCCACATTTTACTTACTAAAGGTTTAACTTCATTCATGTTGGTCGAATAAAGAAAAATCTTAGCATTGTGGATGCGGTATTAACAATACAACATTTAGAATGTTTGAAGCACTATCCCCTACGTGGTAGCATCCCACCGGAACATCACATTTTGAATCCATGAGGATCTTCATTGAACCTAGCAAAATTTCTTTCAACCCGCACGCCATTCTTCTATGGTTGGTTTATTTTAGGTACATCTGGGTCCACTCAAATTGTCAGGAATGCCGCAGCAACTCTAACTCTAGCCGTTTTTATGTATCCAATGGCGGAAGAATTAGGGTGGAGTCGTACTGTATTGGCAGGAGCTGTCAGCGTAGGTGGGTTGGCATCCACTTTCATATCGCCAGTCACGGGTTGGTTGATTGATAAGTATGGCGCGAGGGCTGTACTTACCTCAAGCATAATGATACTAGGTGTTAGTACCTTCCTAACTGGATGGGCCACTATCCCGATAGCCTTCTATATTACCTACGGCATTGGCAGAATTATATTCAGTAGTCCTGTTCAGATCGGGTCGTCAGTGGTAGTTTCTAGGTGGTTCATTCAAAAACGGGGAAGAGCAAACGGAATACTTACCTTTTGTCATTCAATAGGAATGACAGGTTTTCCACTCATGGCATCCATATTGATAGGCATCTATGGGTGGCAAGTTGCTTGGCATCTACTAGGTGTGGGAGTTTGGGTTATTGCGCTGCTTCCTGTTTTTCTCTTACTCGCTGAAACTCCTGAGTCAGTCGGCTTGTTGCCTGATGGGGATAAAGAATCCTCGATTGCCAGTACGGAAGCAAACACAACGGCCGTAATTGAGGAAATAAACTGGACTTTAAAGGAAGCTTTAAGAACTCCCGCTTTATGGCAGTTGGCATTGGCTGGAGGTCTTCTTTTCGTAATTCATTCAGGAACAAACACTCATATGGCAGCTTTTTTTCAAGATGCCGGGCTGACTTCTAACCAGGCAGCAGCAGCTGTGAGCCTAAACGCGATATTCACTGGCCTTGGTGGTTTGGGTTGGGGTTGGACTATCGAAAAAATAAAGGCACGTTACTGCTACGCAATGGTAGCTGCAGTAATGAGTATATGCGCCATTTTGTTCAGTACCGTCGATAGTCTAATCGAGGCATGGATATATGCCTCATTGTTTGGAACTGCTCTTGGAGGCATGTTAGTTGTACCATCCGTGGCTATGGCGGATTATTTCGGCCGGAGTTCCTTGGGTGCCATTAGAGGTTTCACAGAACCATTCGTGTCCTTCAGCCAGGCGGTAGGAGCCTTATTTTCCGGTTTAATTTTTGATATCACAGGAAGTTACAACTACGCTTTCTACACCCTTTCGATAGTTGCCTTGATGGCAATACTCCTCACAATCACAGCTACTGTACCCATTCACAAAGACAATAAAAAAGGGTGACAAAGCCACCCTTTTCTAAATCTTTATTTCGGCAATGCGGATTAGCCGGAACCTGGGCCTCTGCCCATAGAATAAGGCTGCCAGCGCTTAAGCCCTGAATCAGCTAATACCGCTGGATTCACACAACTTCTTGGCCATCGTCCTGTAAGAACTAGGGAAAGTTCCCTGCCTACCCGTCTCCTCGTCTCAGGAGCCATCCTTTGAGATGCAGAGGCAACGTGCGGGGTTGATATCACATTTTCCATATGCAATAGAGGGTTTTCGGGATCTGGAGGTTCTTGTTCAAATACATCAAGTCCAGCTCCAGCTATCCATTTTTGTTCTAGTGCCTTTATCAAGGCCTCCTCATCTACCGTTGGACCTCGGCCATTATTTATGAATAGGCCTGTGGGTTTCATGGATTTGAATTGCCGTTCACTCATTAAATGGAATGCGTCTGACGTTGAAGGTGCATGCATTGAAACTATATCTGACATACTCAACATCTCTTCGAGAGTGCTGATGGGTTGGACGCCGTATTCCGTCATAGATAGTTCTTCAATATAGGGATCAAAGGCAATTAATCTTAACCCAAAAGCTTTAGCTCTAATCGATACTGCTTTAGCTACATGTCCGAAAGCTATAAAACCTAGGGTTTGTCCCCACAATCGTGGAAATTCTGAAAGAAGAGGCCGGCCTTCTGACCATCTGTTTTCTCGTACCATTTGATCCATAATGTTAAGTCTTCTATATGAAGCAAGAAGAAGCATCATCGTGTGATCAGCCACTTCCTCAATAAAGGTGTCTGGAACATTTGTGACTGGTATACCCTTCGCCGTTGCTGCATTTACATCAACACTATCTGCACCGACACTGCCGAGCGAGATAATTTTGCAATTCTCCAAAGCATCTATGATTTTCTTGGTTATAGGTCGGCCTCTAGCGATTACGGCGTCTGCGTCTTTGGCAGAAGCTATAAACTCGTCCTCTGTTGCCGCATCGACTTCTATTATTTCTGCATCGATCGAGTCAAGTGATTCCTTTTCCAGCAAATATTGACTGTCTGCCAAATCAAAAGTAACGCCAGCTGGTTTTTGTGTTACTACCTTGTACTTAGCCATACTCTTTCTCTCCCCTATCATTCACTAAATCGCTGACAACACCTGCCACCGAAGGTCGTACAGGATATGAAATATTTGAAGGGGTGTCCAGCAATGTGCCTAAAAATCTTCTCGACAATGGCCGTATTTTGATGGTTTTGAGCAGTTTATTTCATTCAACGGTTTGTAGATTCACTAGTGCTTATTTACATAATTAGGCCCTATAATAATCCCTTATGAAATATATTCATTTCACTACCGTGGAATTTTGATAAAGAAGATTTTGGAAAGCCGGTTCTTAGCCGCCCTCCAATACAGAGATTATAGGGTGTTATGGACTGGCAACATGAGTGCAAGCGCTGCCGCCTGGGCCCTTATAGTCGCCCGTGGCTGGATTGTATGGGAAATGTCGGGATCATCCCTCTTTGTGGGACTTGTAACTTTTCTTGCAATGATACCTAGGGTTGTGATTCCACCATTCACTGGGTATCTAGCCGACAAATATGACAGACCGAAAGTAATGGCTTCCATCTATGCCCTCAACCTCACTCATACATTGATCCTTGCAGGACTAATGGCCTTCAACCAGATGGAAATGTGGCACCTTATGATCCTTGCTTTTGTGAATGGCTCGGCCAGATCAGCACAAATGCCAGTAGGGCAAGCACTAGTCCCTAACCTAGTGCCAAAAGAAAAATTACTTAATGCCATTGCCTTGAACCAAGCTACTATGCACGGCTCAAGGCTTTTAGGACCATTGACAATACTCCCGCTTTTGGCGAGCACACGAATAGAATGGGCCTTCTTAACCTGTTCATTCTTTTACCTTATCAGCCTTATTCAGGCTTTGAGGATAAAAACTAGCAGCACCGGTTCAATGGATAGTAAAAAAGGATTCTTTTCAAATTTCACGCAAGGCGTACCTTATGTTTACAAACATCCTCTATTGAAATTAATCGTCATGATGGCATTTTTTCATTGCGGTTTTACGATGTCATTCGAGGCTGTGTTACCCGTATTATCGGTCGAGAGATTTAATGCAACGAGTGGAGGAGATTTTAGTCTCATGATGATGTCCATAGGAGGAGGAGCATTAATAAGTTTGATATGGCTGTCGGGAGTGACTAATGAGACAACGAAGGGTAAATTATTTCTTAACCTAGGGGTAATAAGTGGGCTTGCACCAATTCTTTTAGCATTTTCCCCAAATATATACTTTGCCATTGGAAGCGCGGCTCTAATGGGAGCATCACAAGCGGGGTATATGACCCTTACCCATACCATGATTCAATTGGCAACTGACGACTCAGTTAGAGGGCGGGTGGGAGCAGTCTATTCAGTCCACATAGGTGGGATAATGGCTTCAATGAATTTAGCCAACGGCGCTATGTCCGATCTATCTTTCCTACGACTCGATTTAATTGTTGGATCAAGAGTTCTTCTTCCGGCGGACACTATGTTAACCATAGGCGGGATTCTATTTATAGCTTGTGTTTTCATAAGTTGGTTCATACTATCTTTGAGAAAAATTTACCGGACAGGAATTCCCCAGACTACATTGAGCCAAACTTAGCATTTTGATAAACCCAGGGTCAGGATCTAACTGTTTCAAGCCCTTGCGAAACCTCAATAATACGTTCCACAGGTAAGGCGGAGGGAGAGATTTCTTGGCACTGCAGTGAGGCGGCTGACACAGCAAACCTGCAAGAGGTCTCAGAATCCCACCCCTTACTGTATCCATATAAAAATCCCGAAGATAACACGGCCCCTGCTCCATTAGCATCTACTAAATCAATGGGAGGGGCTTTCACCGCAAAAGATTCTGAATTGGTCACCCACATACATCCTTCTTCTGAGCCGCTAAAAATAACCCCTTCTACCCCCTCTTTTAGTAATTGGCGACAAGTCTCATCCCGTCGATGTCTATTATTAGTTTGGTTTGGGGTGCATTGAACCCAAGTCGCCAATCGGACCAATTCTTTGATGGATTCAAAGTTTTCATACTGGTCTTCTATATTGATAAGTAGTGGAATGTTTTGATGTAACGCTTCTTTAATCGCTGGTAAGTTATGGGGATAGTCATACCAGTCGGCATAGACACATTTGGCCGCCTCAATGATAGAGGTGTCTGCAACCTCCATAGTAGACAGCAGATCTTCCCTCCTGTCCCAAATGTATGTCCGACCACCGATAGAATCTGAAATAACGATTTCGTATGGGGTGGTAAGATTTTCGTCCTTGAGGAATTGCCCGATAACGCCAAGGGACTCCAATTCGTCAATAACATTCTGCCCAGAAATATCATTTCCCAATTTATTGCATACCAAACCGCTAATCAAACCCCATTTTTTAATACAGCACGCGACTATAGCAGCGTCGTCAGATATAAAATCGGCTCTCGTTTTCCACGATCTTCCAGTGTTCCAATCTGGCATTTGGTCAACCACATACACCTCGGCGGGAGTTAACATGCCGATACAAGCAACATCGATAGATCCTTTTAAATCGGTATTAATGCTGGTTTTTCCACCTTGCATGCGCATTTTTGGTCCATAACCCATTTTGGTCCATAATCCGTAGTTTTAAGTAGCGAAGATTAGCACGATAATTGGATGGACTACAATGCATTCTCATCAGATAATAATATTTACCATGACCCAAACAATTATTCGAAAGAATATTTGACAACATGATAGCTATAATATTTTTATCAGTCTTCGCCGGAATTATAGGAACCTTTGTCTTTGTTGTCGTTTACTATGCTATTGAAACTAGACGCCAGGGTTTCAAAATATTTTGGCACAATATTGAGTACTTTTCCTCCGTAATATCCATCGATGAAAACTCCATATCATTTCGTCCCCACGGTAGAGATATCATTGATGGGTTGTTACCCAATATAGGATTTACCAGTCGCGATGCTTCATTAGTTTTAGGAGGATCGCCCTCCACAAAAGATGGCGTCATAACAAGGCAAATAATTTCTATAAATGGCTACTTAGAAAAAGGATCCAGGATAAGAAGTAGTCTGTTTGTATATGAAAATAACCCCAAGGCTGATCTTGGCCTTGAGTATACTGATGTATCTTTCGAATCAGAGCTTGGAACACTTACTGGGTGGCACATTCCCGAAAATAGTGAGAATTGGGTCATCGGGGTCCACGGCCATAGATCTTATAGAACAGAATCTATGCGCTTTGTACCAACTTTTCGAAAATTTGGTCTGAATGTTCTTTTATCTGACTACAGAAATGATCAAAATGCCCCGACCGATAAAGGTGGCTACCATATGTTTGGTTTGACTGAATGGCGAGATTTGGAAAGCGCCGTTAAATTCTGCCAAAACAACGGTGCTCAGAAAATATTCTTGATCGGGCATAGTATGGGAGGGGCGATAGTAATCAAATACTTGTTGGAATCGTCAACAAAATCAGTAATAACCGGAGTGATATTGGAATCTCCTGCCTTGGATCTCAACAAAATTATTGAAATGAAGGCTTCAGGTATACCACTGCTACCACGAGGGGCTGAATATCCTATTAAAAAATTAGTCTCACGAATGGTTAATTTTAATTGGAAGGACCTTAATTATTTGGTGAGAAGTGATGAGCTAACGACTCCTATTCTGTTGATTCATAGCGAATCTGACCAGACAGTGCCCGTATTTATCAGCGATCAATTAGCAAGAAGCAGGCCTGACATAGTTACCTATCTCCGTCTCAGAGGAGCTCAACATGCTGCAGCCTGGAACACTGACAGGGAAATCGTAGAATCCCATATGGAGACATTTCTATCAGGTAAAACAAATTTCACGAATGATTAACAAATCAAGGAATCATGATTTTGAATGCTACTAAAGCCAGGTATACTTTGCACCTAGTCAAAAGCTTGACAGGCAGCTGATATCAACATTTCAAGAAACTGTTTTCATAAATCAAAAGAATGCATCAAAATCACAGGTTTTTTTAAATGGATCACATAATGTTATATTGCCCGAATCAAACAGTTATGAATTGAGGTAAACATGGTTAAGCTGAAAGGTACTGGTATGCTCGCTGTTTGGAGCGAAGTACCCCCAGAACACGAGGAAGAATTCAACGATTGGTATAACCAGGAGCATATAGCAGAAAGGCTATCGGTCCCAGGGGTTCTAAGTGCGGCCAGGTATGAGGCAGTTAAAAGTGGTCCAAAACATTTGGCTGTATACGAATTGGAGAATTCTTCAGTTATGCAATCTTCTGAATATGTGAACTTGAAAAATAATCCGACAAATTGGTCAAAACGAATGTCCCCCGATGTGATAGGAACGACATACATTCGGAATGTATACGAATTGATATTTCCGACAACCCTAACTGATGAAATAACCAATAGCCCCATGGCTCCTGCCCTACAGGTTGGTAGAATGAATATTCCAACTAACATAGAGAACGAATGGAATGACTGGTATAACCAGATTTATGTCCCTAACTATGAAACTGTTACTGGAGTCATCAGAGGTCGGCGTTATCAGACCATGGAAGGTTCGCCTAAATACATGACCTTCTATGAATTAGAATCTGCTATGGCATCTCAAACTGAGGAGTGGCAAAAGCAGCAAACTGCCCACCCCACCAACGAAAGAATGCGCGAGGAAATGCAACATGAAGCTGACTCCCCTGGCATTTGGATTAAAACATTTGAACTTGAGTAGCAGACCTCTAGCCTTCTCATGCAAATTCTTAGGTGCTAGATAAACCAATGGAATGGATGTGGTACTCCATAGCAAGCGCCTTTACTTTTGCGCTTGTTTCGGTATTGGATAAACTTATAATTTCCAAGCATGTAAATAATGCGAATGTATTTATAGTCGGAGTCGGAGTATCCCAGATCATACTAGGAATCGTAATTATTCCTGTGTCAGCCTTTTCTGATTTGACTTTGAATTCTCTATTGATTTCGATTTTTTCCGGCATTTTTTCCGGCATTTATTTAGTTGTCATGTTCCAAATTATGGAATCGCAAGACGTTTCACGCGTTATACCGGTTGTATCTACCTATCCGGTTTTTGTGGCAATTCTAGCTTTCTTTATACTTGGCGAAGACGTCACAAGATATTCCTTGGCCTGCATACTTGTTACAGTATTCGGTGCAGCGTTGGCATCTCTTTCACCATCAACAGGCAGAAGCCTCATAAATAAAAGCAGCGTTGTAGCTCTGATGCTCCTATTCTTCGCAAGTATTTGTTTTGGGTTAAGTCAGTTCTTAGCCAAAATCATTTCAGAAGATTTGGATATGTGGACTCAATTCATGATCCGCGGAGTTTCCGGTGGAATTACATGTTTTTCCTTAATACTTCTTCCGGGAGTATTCCAAGGTGTTAGAGCCATGGTCTACAAACCCAAGTCGTTGCTTTTAATAGGATTTACAGAAGGATTCTTGGTCTTTTTCGCTTTACTGTTTTTCTTCCTTGCAATTTATGCAGGCAAAATTTATATGGTGTCCACGGTCATGGCCAGCAGACCCATTTTCGTAATTGGGATAAGTTTAATTCTAAGCCTTCCGTTCCTAAAGCTACTTAATGAACCTCTAAAAGGAACTGTTTTAGCCACAAGGGCAACCGGCACTTTTCTGACGGTTTTAGGAGTTGTAGGGGTTTCCCTGTTTTAAACATAGCCTATCCACACACACTTCATAAAATCAGTAAAATCCAAATGATGATTAACGACAAAACACAGACTGGGATTCTTAGAAATATTATCTTTGGGACAATGGCTCGTGCTACCGATGACATTATTACTGGCGTTGCTACTGAAAAGTTATCCACTGGTCTTGCATCAGGTATTAGTCTTAACATAGCTTACTCTGTTGGTTTTCGTATTGAGCATAGAAGAGAAACAAAGTGATTTTGTCTCTCCTCTTACTTACACGGGAAGCTTAATTAAACTAGGGCATTTTCTCCTGTTATGTGACGTCCAATTATCAAGGTATGTACATCTCTGGTACCCTCGTAAGTATCGACAGTCTCTAAATTTAGCATGTGCCTAATGACCCCATAATCCAATGTGATCCCGCTGCCGCCAAGCACCTCCCTGGCGCTCCTAGCGGCTTTAAGAGCTGCACGAACATTTTCTCTTTTCGCCACGGACACGTGATTGTAGTCCATAGTTCCAGCATCTTTCATTTCACCCAACCTCCATGCTAACAATAAACCTTTGGTATGATCTGTGACCATATCGACCAATTTGTCTTGAACAAGTTGTCGTGATGCTATTGGCTTACCAAAGGTACTTCTTGTCTTTGCAAATTTGAGGGCGTCTTCATAAACGCTTTCGAGAGCACCGAGGGCTCCCCAAGCTATTCCGTAACGGGCCTGAGTCAAACAAGATAAAGGAGCAGACAAACCATTCGATTCGGGCAATATGGCACTAGCTGGTACTCTGGCATCTTCGAGTACCAATTCACTCGTCACTGATGCTCTCATACTCATCTTATGTTCAATCTTATTCGCCGTAAAACCCGGGACATCAGTAGGCACTAAAAAACCCCTTACAGTATCTGATTCGTCCTTCGCCCAAACTAGAGCTACATCAGCAATATTGCCATTGGTTATCCACATTTTTGTACCGTTTAGTATGTAGGACTCCCCGTCCTTCCTGGCGTTTGTCTTCATGGCTCCTGGATCGGAACCACCGTCGTGTTCCGTAAGTCCGAAGCATCCAATAAGATTGCCCTTAGCCATTTCAGGCAGATATTTTTTCTTTTGTTCCTCCGAACCATATCTGTATATCGGGTACATTACTAAGGCACTCTGCACACTGGCAAAACTCCGCAACCCTGAATCTATACGCTCTAGTTCATACATTATTAGACCGTAGGATTGATTGTTTACCCCAGGACAGCCATATTCCGATGGTAAATTAGATCCCAAAAATCCCATTTCGCCAAAGTCAGGGACTAGATGCTTAGGAAATTCACCAGATTCCCACCAACCTTTAATTCCAGGCAATACTTCACTATCCAGGTAGTCTCTAGCAGCATTTTGAATCTGTCTATCTTCAGTTGAAAGAAGTTCAGTTACATTGTAGTAATCTAGCATTTGGAATCCTTAGTTGCTTCCTGATATTACGGGGCAGGGTAGATATAAAAATTCAGTAAATATAGTATGTCGCTGTACCAAATTATTTTCCACCCTAATTTATAATTTTGTCGAAGAATTCAGAATTGAATAAACTCCCTCTACCTGATCGAAAAATAATTAGAGCCTGGTGTATGTATGACTGGGCGAATTCAGGCTACGCCACAAGTGGTTTGGCTGCCTTTTTCCCAGTATATTACGTGCTATTGTTTAAAGATTCTCTAGGTGAAGAGGCTACTCTATGGGGAATAAATTTCACCGGAAGCTCCTCATGGAGCATGGGGTTAGCCATTTCTACCCTAGTGGTGGCCCTTTCGAGTCCCTTATTAGGAGTAATTGCTGACAGGATACCAATCAAAAAGACGCTGCTATGGGCCTACACCATAGCAGGCTGCCTTTTTGCAGTACTTGGATTTTTTTCGGCATACACATCACATCCTTGGGCATGGCTTTTGGGTACTTTCATTTTGGGTAATATTGGTTTCGCCGGCGGATTGGTAATTTACAATTCATTCCTACCCCATATAGCTCCGAGACACTTATTAGATGACGTTAGCAGTCGAGGGTATGCCTATGGCTATGTTGGTGGTGGATTGCTCCTATTACTTCATGTCATTGTTCTAGTATTGACATCGCAAAGCGATCACACTGATTTGATTCTAAGGCTATGTATTGCCTCAGTGGGACTATGGTGGTTTGCATGGTCTCTTTGGGCTTTGAAAACAATACCTGAACCTGAAATATTTAATAAAATTGAGGGCCTGACCATATCTGGAGCCCCAAAAGTTGCTCTTTCGGAGTTAAGAAAAACTTTCAAAGAACTAATACGATTCAGAGTCATACTCATTTATCTGGCAGCATATCTGCTTTTCAACGATGGCATTCAAACGGTGATGGGAATTGCTACTGCTTTCGCAACCGACGCATTAAAGATTGACCAAATGTTCATCATATTGTCCCTATTAATAATTCAGTTTGTTGCCGCTCCCTCTGCAATGGCTTTTAGTAAGCTTGCATCAATATGGAATACAAAAAAATCCCTATATATAGCCTTGGCTGGCTGGATAGTCATAGTTTTATTTGGAGTGGCGATTATTCCGCTTGAGCCAAACAAACATTCCGATTTCGATTATCAACTCACATATAACGAGGCAAAATCCGAATATTTGCTCGAACAAATGCCAGAATTGTCTAACAGCAAAATGGATACAGCTTGGGGGATTGAAATTGGAGAGTTAGAACTGGGACAGTCACTTTCTTCCACAGCGGCAAAAAAATTGGGGGAAAAGATTCTTACTTCTGATAATTCTCAATACAGCATCTCTATTTCGGGTGGTAGCCTAAATGAAACTACTATCGTTGGACTGTACCACAGATCCAAACTGGGGAAGGGTGCCTTAGACTGGTGGCCCGATTTAATACGAAATTCTCTTTGGATTCCATTGGGATTAACAGCAGAACTTCAATGGATCATACTTGGCATTTCAGTCGGGCTTGTGATGGGTGGAAGCCAGGCTCTTGCAAGAAGTTTGTTTGCTCAAATTACCCCTGAAACTCGTAGTGGTGAATTTTTCTCGTTTTTCGGATTTATGAGCCGGGCATCTTCAGTCTTTGGGCCGATGCTATACGTAGTAGTCACCGCAATGTTTGACACGAGAATGGCAGTCGCCTCAATTTTATCCATAATAATTGCGGGGACGGGTATTCTGAGGTGGGTAGATGTGGAGAAGGGTGTGATAGTGGCACAGGAAGAAGATCAAAAGCAGCGCACTAGTTCGTCAGTTTAAATTTTGCCTTGAAAATATTTCTTTGCGTCTAAAGGCCAGTCCACAGTAACCCCTAGCACTTCGTAATCAGAAATAAGGGCCAAATCTTCCACTGAAGCAGCCCCCCACACGCCTATATGCAAAGAATTAGATTTGGCCAACTCCGTCAATTCTGATGACAAAAAATTTATGTTAGGAAACAATCCCTTTATCTGATTATCAACACAAAAATCTATGTCTTCTTTGGTGGGTTGAATTACCAATAAACCATGGCCCACGTTTGGCATGTACTGCGCTGACAAACTAATCTGGGTACGACTAAACGAAATTATTGAAACACCTGGAATATCAATTTGTTCACTTAAAACCTCAGGAATTAAATCGTAAATACCCAACAAATCTTTGAGTTTAATAACCAATTGTTCTTCTAAAGATTTTATCTCAATGAAAACATGTGCCTTGCTTGCATATAGTGATAGAAATTTCTCCAGACTTGGGACAATTTCACCAGTGTAAGAAATCTCATCTGTGCTTCTAAACCAAGAGCCGGCATCAAGGCGGCTGATCTGCTCAAAAGACATGGATTTCAAAAACCCTGTCCCATCTGTCGTCCTATCTACTTTTTCATCATGCATAACTACTAAGACCCCATCCGCCGAGAGATGTACGTCAAGTTCTAACAAATCAAACCCATTCTCGATGGCATGATCAAAGCTGCTAATGGTATTTTCAGGTCTTTCTGCTGAAAATCCTCGATGGGCGATAATCAAAGGATGAACCAAGGTGTCTCCTCGTTATTTCTATTAATTAAGTTCAGAACATATAATAAAATTATATTCACTTCAATGACATGCCAACGTAGCTCAGTGGTAGAGCAGCTCTTTCGTAAAGAGCAGGTCGTCGGTTCAATCCCGACCGTTGGCTCCAATAATTTATCTCCTCCTTCTTTTAATTGGTCATATAAATATCGGCAAAAACCCCTTTACTCCGGCTCAGATAGATTAACTCCTAACCAGGTTGATATTCCCTCTGCTTTTAGTCATTGATATGAGATCATTGATATGCAAACAGTTTTGTAAAGGACCTATGTCGGTGATGCTCCCATCCGAAAAAATTAGAAATATCACGATAATTGCTCATGTTGATCATGGTAAAACTACACTTGTAGATGCTTTCCTGAAGCAAAACAACATTTTCACTGAGCGTGAAGACCCCGGTGAATTAATAATGGACAGCAATCCACTTGAAAAAGAAAAGGGCATCACCATAGTAGCCAAGAATACTTCAATCATGTATCAAGGCACGAAAATAAATATCATAGACACCCCTGGCCACGCTGATTTCAGCGGAGAAGTAGAAAGAGTAATGAATATGGCTGACGGATGTATTCTCCTCGTGGATTCTGTCGACGGACCGATGCCACAGACCAAATACGTTCTTCAGCAAGCATTGACCTATGGACTAACCCCTATAGTGGTTATCAACAAAATAGATCGACCTGAACGTAGGCCACAGGAAGTGCATGCAGCGGTTGACGACTTGTTTTTGGAATTGGCAACAAAGGAATCACAGCTGGAATATCCTGTTCTTTTTGCTTCTGCCAGGGATGGATACGCTATTGAAAATATGGAGGATATCCCTACCGATATCAGCCCTTTAATAGATGTGATAGTTAATGAAGTACCACCACCAACAGGAAATCCGGATGACCCATTGCAAATATTGGTTACTGCATTGGACCATGATGACTACACGGGCCAAATAGCGATAGGGAAAATATCCCGGGGAAGTGTATCCAACAAATCACCTGCCGCTTTGATTTCACCTGATGGTGAAGTTTCTAATCACATAATTGAAACCACCTTTATATACGACGGAATTAAAAGAAGTAAAATCGACACCGCAGGCCCTGGTGAAATTGTCGCTCTTACTGGATTATCTGAGGTAAACATTGGAGATACAATTTCTGATCCCAGCAACCCTCATCCCCTACCTCCAATCAAGGTTGAGGAACCCACAGTAAAAATGACCTTCGGTGTCAATACCTCGCCTTTCATGGGTAAGGAAGGAATGCACCACACCTCAAGGGAACTCTTCAAAAGACTCAGGGAAGAGCTACGTACAAATGTCGGGCTGCGAGTAGAACAGACTGAAAATACGGATGAGTTTAATGTCAGCGGCAGAGGAGAATTACATTTATCAGTCCTCGCTGAAACCATGCGAAGAGAAGGGTACGAATTTCAAGTATCACAAGCGCAACCGATACTTAAAACAATTGACGGCTGCCTTCACGAACCCTTCGAATATTTACATGTCGAAACAAATGAAGATTACTACGGGATATTGACTGAGAATTTGAACCGCAGATTAGGGTTGTTAGAGGGCGTGGTCAACGATGGCAACGGGACCCTTAGGTTAACATTTTTGGTCCCAACGAGAGGTCTTATCGGGTTTAGGTCTTTTTTCCAAAATGCGACCCATGGGGACGGGATTATGTCTAGCCGTTTCGCCGAATACAGAAGAAAAGAAGGAAAAGTTAGAAGGTCAAATCAAGGATTTCTTGTAGCTTCAGAGACAGGGGAATCAGTAGCCTACGGGCTTATCAATTCTCAAGAACGCGGGAAAAACCTCATAGATAGCGGTATTAAAGTTTATGAGGGTATGATAGTCGGTTTAAACTCCAGATCTTCAGATTTAGTTGTTAATGTGTGCAAAGAGAAGAAACTAACAAACGTACGTTCTTCAACATCTGATATAGCTATCAAACTAATAAAGCCGCAAACACTTACCCTAGAGGAGTCTTTGGACATTATTTCTGAAGATGAGTTAATAGAAATTACCCCTGAAAATCTTAGGCTTCGAAAAAGAATTCTTTCAGGAGAAGCCCGCCTTCGTCAGCTAAAACGGGCCCAAAAACCCAACAAAGACTAAAGGAATAAAATGCCGTCTTTATCAAAAAAACAGGTAGAATTATTATTGGAACCTCATGTTGCTCAATTTGTTACTTTGATGGAAAACGGCTCGCCGCAAATATCCCCAGTGTGGGTAGACACTGACGGGGAAAACATTCTGGTCAATACAGCCACCGGTAGACTCAAAACCGACAACATAAAAAGAGATGCACGTGTAGCGATTGCAGTGTTTGATCCTACAAATCCGTATTCCAGGGTTGTAAATATCTCAGGCCTTGTATCTGATATCACTGAATCAGGTGCAATAGACCACATAAATACGCTGGCAAAAAAATATACGGGGAACCAAATTTACCAGGGGCACAACAGTCACGAGACAAGGTTAATAGTCGTCATAAAACCAACCACGATAACGGGAAGTTAAATACCATTCACTAGTAATTTTGATACAACTTACTTTCGGTCAAATCGATAACTTGGTATTTCACCCCACTGTCAGACATCGTACGCTCTGCTGCCACAGTTACCAAAATCCGCCCTCCGTTGCCGATCACTTCACCATTAATCATTATTGGCTCCCCATCCACAAAAGACATTACTGGTTCTCCTGAATGGGGATCTACCACCGTAATATCTGCATCGGCTCCTTGAGAAAAATGGCCCTTGTTCAACAAGCCCATCATTCTGGAAGGTGTCCAAGATAACTTGGTAGCCATTTCCATAGGGGTAAGAGCGCCAAATCGAACCAGAGCCATAGTGGTTTGGATAGCCACATTCCGAGGATGGGAGCCTCCATCCGTGCTGACCGCATCCACTACAAAATCTCCAGCATTATCCTTTTCCGTAGTCAATTGAAAAGCCGAGCCAGGTAAATTAACAGGGAAACTCATTCCCACCATGGTTTTCGATTTGTTGAATATACCTAAAGCCTCTTTGCCCTTTATGTACGATATTGCCCCTCCTTTAACACTGATGACAGATGCATATCCATCCATTATCGCTTCCCTCATGCCATCTATTGTCGGTTCAAAGCCTCTTGCTACTAAACAGTTTTTAGGTACGTTTGCAATTACATTCCCGTTTTTATCACAGGCCCCATTCGTACCATTTGCCACAGCATGATAAACCTCAGTATTTATCTGACCTTTCAGGGAGCCAAGGAGGTTAATTGCTTCCTTACACTCATCCACTGAATCTTTCACAACCCCCCTGCAATAAGAATTGACATGACATATATGCAACCTTCCTCGACCTAAAATATCTGGTATCTCCCGCAAACCTCCTAGATGACTACCTGAATCCTTGGAGCCAACATGAAATGCCACATATGCCCCCTGAGAATTCGATTCTCTAACAATTTGCGATGTGGTTTCCTGAGAGAAAGGATGGTAGCCGCCTAACATTTTTACACCTATACAACCTTGTCTCAAGGCATCGGAAACTGTACTGGCTATTTCTCCTTTTGAAGGATTATCGGAAGGAATGGTAAGTCCGGGAATCAAAGCAAATTGGCCCGCAACATTCAGTCCAGCTCCATTTCGTTTAATACCGTCAATTAAATTTTTTCCTGTACCACCCATATCCACAACAGTCGTGGTACCCGCTTTTGCCAACATTCCATATCCCAAAGAAGGATCTACCGTTCTGGAAATACCAGCGACATGAGCATGAGTGTCAATCTGGCCAGGTATAATCCATTTCCCCTTAAGGTCTACGATATTTGCACCTAAACTCTCGACGGTAGTTTCAGAAATGCGATCTATTTTTCCACGCCTGATGACAATATCAGCGATCTCATCAAAATTATTAGCCGGATCTATTATCCTTCCACCTCTCAACACCAAATGATTTTCTTTCATAAATTAACGAATCCTACAAAGGCACTATATGTTACACATATAGTAAACTACCATTTGGAAACCCAACAGAATTAGGAATATTATGATGCGTATTGGAGCAGTTTTCCCTCAAACCGAGGCTGGTACAGACGTAGCAGCGATAAAGGAATACGTTCAAAGTGTAGAAGCCTTGGGGTTCGATCACATCTTGGCTTTCGACCATATATTGGGCGCAAACGCATCAAGCCGTCCTGGATGGTCCGGGGCTTATCAGCATACTGATTCATTCTATGAACCGATCACCTTCTATAGTTATGTGGCAGGAATTTCAAAGCACTTAGAATTGGCCACCGGAGTAATTATTCTGCCGCAAAGACAGACAGCTCTTTTTGCCAAGCAATCAGCGATACTTGATCTCCTATCGGGAGGTCGATTGCGACTAGGAATCGGAACAGGCTGGAATCAAGTCGAATATGAAGCGCTTGGAGAAAATTTCCATAACCGTGGTAAGCGATCGGAAGAACAAATACACCTACTAAGAAAATTATGGGCGAACGAATTAGTCACATTTCAGGGGGATCACCATATCGTCACAGATGCCGGTTTGAACCCTTTACCGCCGAGGAAATCAATCCCTATTTGGTTTGGAGGAATGGCAACCCCTGTTTTACGTAGAGTAGCTAAAATTGGAGACGGATGGCTTCCTCAAGGTTCGCCAAACGATGCAAACAAAATCAATTTTGAACGGCTCAGTCAATATTTAGAGTCCAATAACAGATCTATGGAAGACATAGGAATAGAAGGCCGCATTTCCCTTAACATGACTAATACTGAAATTCAGAAGGATTTTTTTGCATGGGGCAAGTTAGGTGCCACTCATGTTTCTGTAAATACCATGAATCTGGGGCTCCAATTCCCACAAGAACACCTTGAGTCACTTTCCAATTTTATTAACATAGCTAGGAATTCCTAAATAAACAAAGCTGTTACTAAGGAGAAATTTATGTTATCCGTTGGCGATAAAGCCCCAGACTTCACCCTTACTGCCCATTCTGGGGAGCCGGTGACATTAAGTTCATTTCAAGGAGAAAAGAATGTAGTTCTTTCTTTTCATATATATTCCTTTACAGGCGGTTGAACCCACCAGGTTTCTTCTTTTAGAATGCACAATACTGCATTTGAAGAAGTAGATACCCAAGTTCTGGGTATTAGCTGCGATTCCAAGCCTGCCCAAACGGCATTTTCAGGGTCTTTGGGTGGTATACCCTACCCAATCTTGTCAGATTTTTACCCTCATGGGAAGGTATCAAGTTCTTACGGGCTGTTTGATGAAAACAGGGGTACACCACAAAGAGCTATAGTAGTGGTTGATAAGAAAGGTGTTATTCAATTTAGCAACATCTATCGCGCAGCTACCGACTTAAATCCGATAGATGTTCTGAACACCATTAAAGCACTTTAAAATCTCATTAGCTTTTATGGACAGTTTTAATAAGCATATATTTCAAGCCGGGGATCTGGCTGTCTTATATGACAGACGTTCTAGGGAGTATATGATCCATTTGCAAGAATCAGACCAATTTGAGTCTCATATTGGAAACTTAAAACATTCGGAAATAATAGGTAACCCGGAAGGAAGCTGGCTACCTACCACCACCGGCCATTTACTCCTAGCTTTTAAACCCACAAGGTTTCAATACACCCTGAATATGCCACGAGTGGCCACGATTGTATATCCTAAAGATCTGGGATCTATAACTACATATTCCAATATTTTCCCTGGCGCCAAAGTAGTCGAGGCCGGCTCAGGTTCTGGTTCCCTTACAATCACCTTATCTGAGATGGTGGGAGAAAATGGGCATGTAGACAGTTATGATATAAGGCAAGATATGTCTTTAGCGGCCAAATCCAATCTACAAAAATACAACCCTGATTACAGCAATGTGTCCTTTCACATCGGAGACGTCTCTGAGGCAATACCCCATCATAACGTCGATAGTCTAATTTTGGACCTACCAGAGCCTTGGAATGTCGTTGATTCAGCTGCACAGTGCCTGAAACTCGGTGGTACTCTCCTATCATTTCTTCCAAATATATCTCAAGTTTCAGATCTGGTGGAAAAAATAAAAAAACACCCAGAGTTTTCCCTAATTAGCACAATTGAAATAATGGAAAGATCCTGGGATATTTCGGGACGTACAATGAGACCCTCTCATCGAATGATTGCACATACCGGTTTCATAACCACCACTCGAAAATGTGTTCCAAGGCCTAAAAGAAGTTAGTCTCCCAAGTTTCCGTTTTTCTAGCATTTGACATATGAACATTTTTGACCTGAGGAAATTCTAGCCCTGGGGGCCAAAAAACATCTGAATTTAGATCTCTGACATCAAAATGTTCTACATTTTTGCCCTGTATTAGAACTTTGAATCCTCCCAATCCCGAGATATCGTTCAATGCCGATATCAAGTTGATGGTATTCCTATTTTCTAGACCGTCTGCCCTCATCTTGCAAAGCAATTTATCTAAACCCATCGAATTCAGCCATTCTGCCTGTGAAAAATATCCACATTCCTTAAACCCATATTTATGGCCGCTTTGTTTTAGAGTGTCGAAATCCACGTGAGCTGTTATATCTTGAGACCCAATTCTCTGAAAGGGGTTGGAACCATCTACATGCTTGTAGTAGGTTTGGAGTAGTCTGTGTGATTTTTCCATTGAAAAAAAAACTTCCCTATCAAACCCGTAATCGATCGTTATTACAAATCCACAATTTAAGGCATCGGAAATATTGCTATACCAATCATCCATCTTGGTATTCAGGGGGCCTCTATACCCGTTCAGCTGCTCAATTTTGGAAGGCAGAAAATCCATATAGTCATCAATCGCGATCGGTACTAAAATTTCTTCGAAACTACCCCGACTGTTTATGCCAACATATATCTCGAAAATTTTTCGATCTCTTATTTCGATCATTTTTACAGGAAAGGAGTCAATCAACTCATTCGATATGAACACTCCGGTTCTATGAAAAGGTTCAAGTTGATTAGATTGGACAATTTCTATATGGCTGTTGTCATCAATTTCGATCTTTCGTCTGTCCACACATATGTAAGTAAGAGAGGAATATAAATCTTGATTTAGAATTGAAATAGCTTCTAAAACGTCTTTTGCTAAAGTGGCATCTCCTGCCCCCTGTTCCATAATAAAAAATGGGGCAGGCTGGTCCATTGCTTTCCACATTTTTTCAACCTGCAGAGCACAAATAGAAGCAAATATCGGGTGTATATGCGGGCTAGTGTAGTAGTCCCCCGCAATCCCAAAAACGTCCTCATTTCGATAATAACCAACTTCGGAATAGAGAGCGATCTCCATAAAGGTCTCAAACGAAATTGGGCCATCGTCCACAATAGTCTGCCCAATTAAACTTCGAGCTGGAGAATTCAATTAATCAACTCCAGAATATATAACTCAAAGATTTACCGCTTTAAATTTATGAAATATTACGACTTTGATCCCGATGTTGTATTTTTTTTAGCCTGCCCGCTTCTGTCCCACCCTGAACCCGGCATCGAATTTCGGAACTCTTCCTTATGGCCGCAAAGCTTACAACGACCAGTACTCACCGGTCCATTGGGTTGATCTAGAACCCAGTAATGGGTACATTCTTCCACCAATATTTTCTTGCTCAAACGTGCTCCTTTATAGAGGTATAACAGTCGGTTTAAGGAAGGAACTATGAACGTTTCTCTATGGGAATGAATTCCCTGTCTAGTTCCCCAACATACTGGAGTCTGGGCCTCAGCAGGATATTATTTTCAAACTGCTCAACTACCTGAGCGGTCCATCCAGGTATACGACCAACTGCGAATATCGAAATAAACAAATCTTCAGGGATCCCTAATAAGTAATACATCGCACCAGAAAAGAAGTCTACGTTCTGGCAAATTCCCCTTCGGGAATAAGGCTGCATTACTTCAAGAACTTTCTGTAGTATTAAGTGCCATTTTGGCTCACCTTTCCGTTCCCCCAAAGCCTTCAAATCATCCTGCAGGTGCAAGGAACGTGGGTCAACAGCTTTGTAAACTCGATGCCCAAATCCCATGATTCTACCACCGCTATCCAAAGTTTTTCTAACATACTCTGCGGCGTTATCTTCGCTGCCGATCTCCAATGACATAGTCATTACCGATTCAGCAGCCCCTCCATGTGATGGCCCTTTAAGGACCGATATCCCCGTGGTAATTGCACAATGAAGGTCCGCCTGCGTCGAAGCTGAGACTCTTGCCCCGAAGGAAGAGGCATTCAAGCCATGTTCAGCGTGAAGGACGAAATCTTTATCAATAAGCTTTGCATCTTCCGGATCAGGCACCTCTCCAAAGATCATGTACAAAAAGTTGGCTGCCATACTAAGATCCGGGTCAGGTTTGATTGGATCTTTACCCTCTCTTATCCTAGAGTGTGAAGCAACTATTGTGGGAGCCTGTGCCGTTAGCCTGGTGCCTTTACGTAGCGTGGCTTCTGTGGAATTGTCATCCACTTCTGGATCAAAGGTGGCCAGAGCAGAAATCGCCGTCCTCAATACGTCCATTGGATGAGCATCTTTTGTGATCCGAATAATATCGATGATGGGTTCCGGTAATTCCATGTTCGCTTTTAGATCGGCTACAAATTCAGACAACTCTCCTGCAGTGGGCAGCTCACCAATCATCACCAAATATATGATTTCTTCGAAACTACAATTTTCTGCTAAATCATCAATTGAAAACCCACGGTAGTATAGTTTACCCAACTTGCCATCTATGTAACTCGATGTAGTCCTATCTATATAAACTTCGCGCAAACCTCTGTACAGAGTTGCCTTTTCTTCCGTCATCGATTACCTCCAAGTAGCTAGCCAAACAAACGTAATATCACCCTAGGGCTGTGAGATCGCACCTAAGCGAAACAATTTAGCAGTTTTTTTGTAGAAAAAAGCCTTGCAATTTTATCAATCGAGTTAAATTTTAGTCAAGTTATTCGAGAGTAGGAAAAATAGTCAGCATTTTGGGAGCGATTAAAACGTTAATTGCCTTGTAAAAGTCGGAGTATAATCTTTGATTGAGATACCCTGCAACCTTAATTCTAACCTTTCTCATTGAATATTTATCTCTTCCAGTTAAATATTTGTTAATTTGCAAAAATGCTCTACAATCAACCTGCATTACTTTTCTTAACAACCATAAAATGCCCAAGAATGCAAAACAATAATAACCCCACTCCAATTGAAGTACCTGAAGTTGTCGTTCAGAGACTACCCATATACGTGAGGGTCCTAAGCCAATTACTAGATTCTAAAGTCGAGGTAATAAGCTCCCATCAACTCGGGGAACTTCTACAAATGACACCTGCTCAAATACGAAAAGATTTGAGCTATTTCGGAAGATTTGGCAAGCAGGGGCACGGATACAATATTCAATTTCTTCTAGATGAGCTCAGACAGATATTAGGAATCGATAGAGCCTGGAAGGCATGTCTGGTAGGTTTGGGAAGGCTTGGCAGAGCCATAATAAACTATCCAGGCTTCTCCCCTGAAGGATTTGAGATAGTTGCAGCATTCGATAATGATGTCGGCCAATACAACTCTAGATTGGGAACTATTACGGTCCAGTCGATGGAAGAAATTGCTAGAACCGTAAAAGCCAAGGACATATCAATTGGAATAGTGGCTGTACCTTCAAATCAAGCCCAATCCGTGATAGACACTTTGGTTGAAAACGGAATAAGTGGGATTTTGAATTATGCGCCGATAGCCCCGTTTGCGCCGGCCAACGTAGTGATGAGGAATATCGACCCTGTTTTATCTTTGCAATCGATGACTTTCTATATGAAGGGTGCTCAATAAATAATTAGAGTGAAAGCTATTGATTACTACTGGCTAGTACTCTGACATGGTTCCCGGCAACCTCTAGAAAACCCCCATTAACTGTTATAACTGATTCTTTTCCATCTTTCCGCGCCACAATATCCCCAGAATTAAGAGCCGTAAGCAAAGAAGCATGCCTAGGGAGTATCCCTAATTGGCCTTCCGTGCCTGGTGCTATAACTATATCAACGTCGTCAGAAAAAATAGTTTCTTCCGTTGTTACAATTTCTAATTTCACAGTTTCGCCTCTAAAAACTATTAGGCCTCTGCCATTGATGCGCCTTTCTCAACAGCTTCTTCAATTGTTCCTACCATATAGAAAGCCTGTTCAGGCAATTCGTCATGTACACCATCAAGAATTTCTTTGAAACCCTGTACCGTATCCCTTAGAGCAACATATTTACCCGCCTGCCCAGTGAAAACTTCTGCAACGGAAAAAGGCTGTGTCAGAAACCTTTGAATCTTTCTAGCTCTGGAGACTGTAGCCCGATCTTCATCAGACAGTTCTTCTATTCCCAGTATCGCAATAATATCCTGCAGCTCCTGATATCGTTGGAGCACCTGCCGGACACCAGTGGCCACATCATAGTGTTCCTGCCCTACAATAGCAGGTTCCAAAATGTTAGAGAATGACGTCAAAGGGTCCACTGCCGGGTATAATCCTTGGGAAGCAAGTGTTCTTTCTAGAGTCATCACTGCATCCAAATGGCCAAACGTTGTGACGATGCCCGGGTCAGTATAATCATCGGCTGGAACGTAAACAGCTTGCACTGATGTAATGGACCCATTCTTTGAGGAGGTAATCCGTTCTTGCAGGGCACCCATCTCCGTCCCTAATGTAGGCTGGTACCCAACGGCAGAAGGCATTCTTCCTAAAAGTGCCGATACTTCCATTCCAGCAAGGATATACCTATAGATGTTGTCCACGAAAAGAAGAACATCTTGTCCCCTTTCCTCCTTGAAGTATTCTGCCATCGTCAATCCAGTCTGGGCTACACGGGCTCGAATTCCGGGTGGTTCGTTCATTTGTCCGAATACCAACACCGTCTGAGGTAACACCCCTGCTTCCTGCATCTCATACCAAAGATCATTCCCTTCCCTCGACCGTTCGCCGACGCCAGCGAACACAGACACCCCTTGATGCTCAGTTGCAATGTTGTTTATGAGCTCCTGAATAACAACGGTCTTCCCTACTCCGGCTCCGCCAAAAGCTCCAATTTTCCCTCCTTTGGTAAAGGGAGTCATCAAGTCCAATACTTTTATTCCAGTCTCTAATACTGCGATTTCAGTGGCTTGGTCTTCAAATGAGGGAGCTGGCCTATGAATCGGCCACTTTTCTGATCCTTCGATTTCTTCCAACCCATCGAGAGTATCTCCAAGAGCATTGAATAACCGGCCAAGAGTCGCATCTCCCACCGGTACGGAAATTGCATCACCGGTATCAACTGCGTCAGTACCTCTAATTAAACCTTCGGTTGGGCCCAAGGCCAAGCACCTTACCCAATTGTTACCGATATGTTGCTCCACTTCGAGAATAAGTTTTTCATTCCCTATGGTAGTCTCCAAGGCGTTATACACCAGCGGCATGCCATCAGGTGGAAATTCCACATCCACCACTGTTCCAATTACCTGTACTATCTTTCCCGTTGCCATTCTATACTCCTGAGTTAAGCAGCATTAAATTTTTTAGCTTTCAAGTGCGGCTACTCCCCCCACAATATCGAGGAGCTCTGTTGTGATTTTCTCTTGTCTTAATTTATTCATCAGCAAGGTCAAATCTCCAACCATTTCGCTGGCATTATCAGTGGCCTGATTCATCGCTACCATTCTTGCTGACTGCTCACTTGCATTCCCTTCCAGTACCGCATGATGTACCAAAGTTTCAACATACCTTGGAAGCAACATTCCAAGAACTTCAGCGGGATTTGGTTCAAATATATAGCCGATAGAATTGCCTACTACTGCGCTAGGTATCACCGGAAGTAATGGTTCAATGACAGGCCTCTGAAGTGTTGTGTTTACAAACTGGCCATAGGCTATATGGAACGAATCCACCATTTCATTTGAAAACGCTTCCGTTATAACCCCTGCAACCGGAAGAGTGTCACCGGGGTTGGGCCTATCACCTATCCCAGTATATTCAGCAATTATTTCAAGGTCATTTCGTCTTGCAAAATCACGACTTTTTTTCCCTACTGCTACAACTTTAATAGGGGCGCTTTGTGATTTGATGAAATCGCTAACAGATCTCAGTATGTTAGCGCTCAGCCCGCCGGTAAGGCCTCTGTCCGGTGCAATTATGGCAATCCCGGCGTTTTTTATCGGGCGGCTTTCCAACAAGGGTTGGTGGGATTCATCTTCATTCACCTGGGAAACCACATTGGAGACTATCGCAGCCATATTTTCAGCGTACGATCTACCCTGGGTGGCAGCATCTTGGCTTCTTCTCAATTTCGAAGCAGCGATCATAGCCATAGCCTTAGTGATTTTCGCCGTGTTTTCGACGCTTCTGATACGCCTAGCTATTTGTCTAACACTAGCCATTTAGTTAGCCAACCCACTTTTCTTGAATTCTTCTATCGCAGAATTCAGCGACGTTCGAGAATCATCACTCAGGTCAGCTTCATCTGCTATAACTTTCAAAAGATCTCCATGGCTAGAACTCATATATGCATGAAGGGCCTCTTCCCAACCGATCACATCAGTTATTTCCACGTCGTCCAAATACCCTTCGTTTAGGGCATACAAAATAACAACTTGTTGTTCAACCGGCAGAGGCACGTTTTGACCTTGCTTCAATACCTCAACACTTCTCTGTCCTCTTTCCAATTGTCTACGAGTAGAGGCATCCAGATCATCGGTTCCAAATTGAGCAAAGGTCACAAGTTCCCTGTATTGTGCCAGTTCAAGTCTTAGCTGCCCTGCAACTGCTCTCATTGCCCTAGTTTGAGCTGCGCTCCCTACACGGGACACTGAAACCCCAACGTTAACAGCTGGCCGTGTGCCAGAGTTGAACAACTCCGGTTCCAAGTATATTTGCCCGTCTGTGATGGATATGACATTAGTGGGTACATAAGCCGACACGTCTCCAGCCTGAGTTTCAATGACTGGTAAAGCTGTTATAGATCCGCCACCATGGGCGTCATCCAACTTTGCAGCTCTTTCTAACAATCTACTATGAAGATAAAAAACATCTCCAGGGTAGGCTTCTCGACCGGGCGGGCGGCGCAGTAGTAACGACATCTGTCTATAGGCCCAAGCGTGTTTGGACAAGTCGTCATAGGCTATTAGCACGTCCTTACCTTGAGCCATGAAATATTCAGCCATGGCACATCCGGTATATGGGGCCAAATATTGAGCCGGAGCTGAATCAGATGCGTTGGCAGCTACAACAATTGTGTGTTCCATTGCGCCCTGTTGTTCTAGGATTCCGACTATCTGTGCGACCTTACCCACTTTCTGGCCAACGGCGACGTATACGCAGATCATATCTCCACCCTTCTGGTTAACGATTGCGTCTATACATATGGCTGTTTTACCTGTTGTACGGTCTCCAATAATCAACTCCCTTTGCCCACGTCCGATTGGTATCATTGCGTCCACAGCCTTGATACCTGTCTGCACAGGGGTGTCGACAGACTTCCTTATTGCTACGTTGGGGGCGACAATTTCCACTTCCCTAGTCTCACTAGTATCAACCGGACCTTTTCCGTCGATTGCGTTACCAATCCCATCAACTACCCTACCTAACAGTCCTTCACCAACGGGAACCTGCATTACTCTTCCAGTTCCCCTAACCTCGGTACCTTCGCTGATCGCTGAGGGATCACCTAGAACCACGATACCAACACTATCTTCCTCCAAGTTCAGAGCCATTCCAGCCACTCCTCCCTCGAATTCCACCAACTCGTTGTAGGCAACGCCGGACAAACCATGTACTCGGGCAATACCATCTCCTACTTCTATCACCGTCCCTACATCAACCATACCGAGATCGGTACCGAATCCTTCTATTTGTTTTTTTATTACCGATGCTATGTCCTGTCCTCTGACGGCCATATCACCCTCCGTTTTATGGGAATAACCCGCTTATTTTATTTTTTGAACGTATTAACCTGAATTCAGGCTCCCCTAAGGAGCTCTCTGCGCATATCTTCCAATTGAGTCTTAACACTTCCGTCCAGCAATCTATCCCCTACTCTAGCCAAGTAGCCCCCAAGTATGGACTCATCAACAAATGTTGTAACTGACAGTTCTTTCCCTACCATCTGAGTCAATTTATCCACTACACCTTTTTCTTGCCCATCAGTAAGTTTAACCGCAGAAACAATCTCTGCTCGTTCCACCCCTTTCTCTGAATCGACCAATTCCTGGAAGGCATCTGCAATACTGGAAAGGGAAGCTACATAGTTTCGGGTAGCGAGCAAAGAAACCAAATTCAATGCCAGATCTGAAATGGATTTGGAAAAGGCTTCCTTAAGGACTTCTATTTTCTTTACATTTTCAATTTTCGGCGAGTCTATAAACGCAATGAAGTCAGGATTTCTGGAGGAACTTGCCAGTACCTCTAGATCCGCAAGCCATTGATCTTGATCACCGTTCTCTTCGGCTATCAAAAATAACGCTTGGGCATATCTTCTTGCTGACAAAGCCATATCTAGTTATTCCTGGACCTTTCTTCGTTCAAAACGCCTTCGATAAGAGCACGGTGTCCTTCCTCATCGAGTGAAGTTTTCACAACCTTTTCTGCAGCTGTAATAGCCAAACCTGCAAACTCTTTACGAAGCTCCTCTATTGCGGCATCCCTCTCTCTCTGAATGTTGGATTCCGCCCTAGATCTTTCTGCATCTAGTTCCTCTCTTACTTTTGCCATCTCCTCTTCCCTAAATTTGTCAGCGATCTCTCTTGCCTGAGTAACTAGTTTCTGTCCTTCAGACCTAGCTTCCTGAAGTTGCTCTTGAATCGCTTCCTCTGACTTGGCTGCCTCTTCTTTTGCCTTTTCTGCAGCTTCCAATCCAGCGGTGATTTTTTCTGCTCTTTGATCCAACATAGCCATCAAAGGTTTATACAAAACCTTTGACAATATGACGAACAATATTACAAAACTGATAATCTGTGTTATCAGTCCTGGCAGATTTATTCCAAGATCTCCCATACTGAACTCCTATTTATGAAGTACTCGTCGGCACCCGTATCCCAATAGTTATCAAGGTGCTAAATGAGACCGTACCCTTAAACAAATTTAATTAAAATAGCGACAACTAGAGCATAAATAGCGATAGCTTCCGTGAACGCAATAGCCAGAATCATGTTCTGCTGTATCTGAGCTCCGGCTTCCGGGTTGCGGCCGATAGCTTCCAGGGCTTTCGAGGCAAGCACACCTATACCGATTCCGGGACCGATGGCTCCAAGTCCCATCGCGAGACCGGCACCTACGTTCATTATGTCTCCTTCCATTTCAAACTCCTTAAGTTTTGATTACGTTTTTTTTGTTTTCACTGAAGTGGTCTCAATTAACGTTTCAGTGATGATCTCCATCATCGTGACTTATGCTTGCCATGGATGCAAAAACCAGAGTAAGCATAGCAAACACAAAAGCTTGTATTAATCCAACGAATAATTCCAAACCTAGGAATGGAATTATTCCGATCAGGGGCAACAAGAATGCCATAGCCATGAGAAGAACCTCACCGGCAAATATATTGCCAAATAACCTGAAGGTGAAACTGATTACTCTTCCCAATTCACTTATCAGTTCAAGGATACCGACGAAGAACCCCATCGGTCCCGATTTGAAGGTTATAAATTTTCCCGCATGACCAAAGAATCCTAAAATACTGAATCCCCAAAAATGGACCATCACCATTGCAATTAAGGCGATTGCCAAAGACATATTTAGATCCGTGTTAGCGCTCCTCAAAAAAGGAACTAGGTGACCTGCCCTCTTTCCCTCACCAACATTTCCGTTGTTTTCTTCATATTGAGAAAATGTTAGTTCCTCTTCCAAAGACCCTGGTGACAAGGCCGCTACAGGTATAGATTTATAATCTCGAAACACGTGCAATTTAACCGCGCCTAGATGCGAGTCATGTGAGTCATGGGTAGTAGTCGCTAGGGCTGGATCATGGTAATCATAAGCATCATGATGATGTGCTATTTCTTCGGGTCCCGCAATGCGGCCTACAGTACCGAAACCAGGCAAAATACCCATCCAGTTGGCCACAACTATAAAAATAAAAATCGTGAAAACTAGCGGGAAAAACCTTCTAGCTTTCTCTTTACCAGCTATCTGCTCACAAAGAGTAAGGAAAAATTCTATTATTACTTCAAATAGAGCTTGAAGCCTACCTGGCACATCTTTCAGGTTTCTTCTTATTTTTATGGAGATAAGTGTGAGCACTAACATGGCTAACCAAGTAGTGACCATCGTGTTCATCAGGTTCCATTTACCGATTGGTGTACTAAAGCCATCCGCTACTTTTTCTGCAGGAAGTTGGATTGCTGGCAAAGAAGATGAAAAAAAACCGAACCCTAAAGTATTACCTAAGGCTCCACCTAATATGCTTATCGCGAGCCCCGCGGCGCATATTATTAATATAGCTAATGATCTGGGGTTACCCAGTATCTTTGACACTACTTTTGAAACTCCTAATCAATCGGATTCTGAGACATATCTAAGGACTGCCATCAGCATTCTTATCATACCGGCCAGCGCCACCACAAGACCTATAGCGATTCCAGCGAGGGTGAGCATTGGGCTAAGTCCAAGCCGGTTATCAGCCCATAGACCCGCCCATGCACCAAAGCCTATGCAAATACCCACATACCATCCGATCCCAACCAGACGAGCAATAGCCCAATACTTTTTGGTATTCATAAGGCCTCACATGAACGGTTGTTAACGTTATCACAATGTATTTCTTTGGGTCAAAAGTTCATTGATCAGGTTTCTTACCCTCGTTACCTATGTCTTCTAAATCTAATGAATCGATAAAATCGGTAAAGGCCGAGAGGCCCTCTAATTCTTCTTCATTTACCTGTTTTTCTTGGGATTCTTCCAGGCTGGAATTTTCAGTTTCCACATCAAGAGATACTCCAGCTTTTTCCAGCACTTCGTCTTCTGCATATATCGGAGCCTCAGAGCGAACAGCCAATGCAAGGGCATCACTGGGTCTTGCATCTATTTCAATTAGCGTACCGTTGGTATCGATTACAATCTTTGCGAAAAAAGTATCATTCTTAAGTTCTGACACAACAATACTGTGTATAGTCCCACCCAAATCACCGATTACAGATCCAAGTAAATCGTGTGTCATTGGCCTCTGAACTTCCACCTCCATAAGTTTGAACCTGATAGCTTCAACTTCAAATTGGCCAACGAATATTGGGAGGTACAAATCCGAGTCTTTGACTTTTAGTACAACTGCCCTTTGCTGGGTTTCTTGTCTCACACGAATACTTTCAATTTCGAGTTCCAGCAACTTGATTGGCCTCCTAGGTATCGCTGTTTTATAAAGAAGAATCAAATCTTAAATACGGACACCAACCATGTCAACGAGTATTTTAAATTTCCAAATTACTGGGCCGAATACTCTTTACACCTTTTTATGAGATCGGGTTCTTTTTTCCAAATCCGATCTTGCTATGATAAGCTTTCGATTACACCCTTGGCACACGATTCCTATATCCGCCCCTATCCTGTCTACCCTCCATATCACCTCTCCGCACGGGTGCTTTTTCTTCAAGGTTATGATGTCTCCAAGAGAGTAATCCGTCACCATATCGTTTCCTGACGCCTTGTCTATTAAATAAAACTCCGACCTACATCTTCCAAGATATTATTAATATCTTCCCTAAGAATCGAAGAGGCATTTGCAGCGGCCGGTCCGAAGTTATTCAAATCAGACGAGGCATAGATAATTCCTCTTGAAGAACTTACCAGTAATCCATGATTTTTCCTACCAAGGCCTGCCCTAACTGATGCTTCTAGGTCTCCTGACTGCGAGCCGATTCCAGGGACCAATATAGGCAGTTCCCCGACTATATCCCTTACAATTTTCAATTCCTCAGGATACGTAGCTCCAACTACCAATCCCAAATTGCCTTCATTGTTCCAAGAAACGCAATATTCAGCAATAACCTGAAAAATCTTCCTATCTGCAGTTCCCTTTATAACAAGATCCTGTAGCTGATAAGCATCCGGGTTTGAGGATTTACACCATACAAAAACCCCGCGGTCTGTATATTTAAGAAATGGTTCAATGGAATCAAATCCTGAAAAAGCATTGACTGTAACTGCATCGAAATCCCAGATCTCAAACATAGCATAGGCATATTTAGAGCTTGTAGGTGCTATATCACCCCTTTTTGCGTCCCCAATTATTAGAACGTCGGGATAATTGGATTTGATATGATCAATCACTTTTTCCAGAGACTTTAACCCTTCTAAGCCAAATGCCTCAAAAAAACCCATATTGGGCTTATATGCCGCAGTAAAAACCTCAGTGTGATCAATGATTAGCTTACAAAACTCAAAGACATCCGATATTGGCATCTTGTCAGGATCTGGGTCCAATCCTATGGAGAGGAGTGATCTTTTTGAAATGGAAATCTCTTGCAGTGAATCAGCGAATTTTGTCATGTTGTCTTATATATAGGCCGTTGCTAAGTTGCTTAAGATCTTTTTTTTACCAAAAATTTCCGTCTCAAGGTAAGTACTTTTTCCCCCTTTTGGTTTATTCCTCGACTCTCAATATAAACTGTACCTCGGTCATGTCTAGTCTGGGATGCAGTCACTTGCAAAACCTCACTTTCGGCATAGATAGTATCACCGTGAAATGTAGGTCCATCATGTGTAACAGATTCGTAAAGTAAGTTAGCTATAGCTTTACCTGAGGTTTGTCGAACGCTCATACCTACCACCAAACTCATCACCAGCAATCCATTTACAAGAGTTTTACCGTGTTGGTGTTCTGACATGTAATTCTCATCTGTGTGAAGAGGGTTATCATTCATTGTCAATAAAGAAAATAAATGATTGTCCATTTCTGTAATGGTTTTACCTGGCCAATGCTTAAAAATTTGGCCTGAAGAAAATTCCTCGAACCAACCTCCAAAACTGTCCCTAGAATCGACAATAATTTTTTTCGAAGTCATTTTAATCCCTGTTCACTAATCAATCTGAATATTTTTCAAGCAACCGTCTGGCAATTACTAGCTTCATAATCTCATTTGTTCCTTCGCCAATGATCATGAGAGGCGCATCCCTATAATATCTTTCTACCGGCAAATCTTTTGTATAACCCACCCCACCATGAACTCGCATAGCCTCCATAGCAACCTCACCACAAACCTCGCTCGCAAACAATTTCGCCATTGCAGCCTCAAGGTCATTCCTTTCGCCTGAATCTTTCTTTCTTGCTGCGTCATAAACCATTAACCTAGCTGCGTGTACTTTTGCAGCCATTTCAGCTAACTTCAACTGAATCGCTTGATGCTCTGATATTGGTTTGCCAAAAGCCAAGCGTTTTTTGGAATATGTCACCGAGGCCTCTAAAGCAGCTTGGGCCACACCGACAGCTCTAGCAGCAACATTTATCCTGCCAGTCTCTAATCCATTCATTACTTGGCCAAAGCCACGACCCTCCTCTCCTCCAATTAGGTTGTCCGAAGGTACCCTGCAATCATCAAAGATCAACTCGCAGGTATCCAAACCCCTATAGCCCAATTTGTCCAGCTGTCGACCCACTTTAAATCCATCAGTAGGTTTTTCAAAAATGAAACAGCTTATTCCTCTGTGTCTTGGATCTGATTTGGGATCCGTTTTGGCCATTAGTGCGAAGGCGTTCCCGTTATCCCCGTTACTAATAAACATCTTCCGTCCGTTTATCACATATTCTTCACCATCTTTTACAGCTGTGGTGGATATGTTTTGAGCATCACTGCCAGCTTCAGACTCAGTTAAAGCCAATCCTCCTCGAATTTCGCCTTTCGCCATTTTAGGCAAAATACGATGCTTTTGCTCTTCAGTGCCATAAACAGAGATTATGTAGCTAAGAATATGATGGGTCCCAATTATTCCTGACACACTCATCCACCCTTTACTTAGCTCTTCAAATATCATTGCGAACGTCGTAAAATCCAGGCCCATCCCACCATATTCAGTCGGAATATTAATGCCAAACAGCCCCAATTCACACATTATGGGAATTAATTCGTGAGGATATATGTCCTCATTATCATAGGCATTGGCTATTGGTTCCACATCTCTTTTCACAAAATCTCTAACTAAGGAAACGATCTGTTTGCGAGTCTCTTCAGAAGTTTGTGCGCCCAATTTGCTAACTCCTAACTACGGTTAAATCGAGTCTCTTAATTGTCTGTTACCTACGTTTTTGGCGGAAACCCCCAATACATTCAAGAAACCCTCCGCATCCTTGTGATCGTAACCCCCCATAGCTTCCATAGAGCCATCATCTGTATACAAAGAGAATGGCATTTTTTCTATCGAGTCATCAACAGAATCAAAGAAAATATTGCCTTTGTACAATTTCATTTGAATGCTGCCTGTAACCATGGATGCCAAGGGAGAAAGGGCGGCCAAGGCTGACGAGGTTGCAGAATCCAACCAGTACCCTTGATATATCTGAGTACTAATTACATTGGATAAATTTGTGTAAAATTCCCTAGCTCTTCTATCTAAAACGAATTGCAAAAGATATTCCCAACTTTTGCCAAGTAATTCCATACCAGGAGATTCATATATACCTCTCGATTTAATCCCCACAAATCTATTTTCTATCACATGAGTTCCTATCCCCACACCGTTTTTGCCGGCGATGGAATTAGATTCTTGAAACATTTCTATCAAATCCAACTCTGATCCGTTCAAAGCGATTGGAATCCCTGCGTTCCAATCGATGGTCACGTATTCGGGTTTATCCGGTGCATCCCAAGGCCAAACTCCCATACCAGGTTCCACAAAATCAGGGCTAATTGAAACGTCTTCGAGGTCACCAGCCTCATGAGTCAAACCTAAAAAATTCGCGTCGGTAGAGTAACGGGATTCCCGAGCCGACCTTATCGGTAGATTATTCAGCTCACAGTAATCGATCATTTGTTGTCGTCCTGGAAATTTATCCAGGAATTCTTGATCTCTCCAAGGAGCATACACGTCCATTCCCGGCTGTAGCATGTTGCTAGTCAGTTGAAACCTAACCTGGTCGTTCCCACGGCCTGTGGCTCCATGAAAAAGAACGTTTATATCATTGTCTTGGAGCTTTTCCAAAATAGCCTTAACAGTGATGGGACGAGCAATCCCAGTAGTATTCCAATAGCCACCTTCATACCTTGCCTGGGCCTGCAATACTTTTAAGCCTGCTTGAGCAAGCATTTCTTTCCCAGGCACTATGGTCGCCTCAGAAGCCCCGCAAACCATCATTCGGTCTGCGACAGCCTGTAAGTTTTCCTCATCAGGTTGACCTAGATCTACTGTAAAACAGTGAACATTAACACCATTCTGGTGCAGCCAGTGTGTGACAGTACAACTGTCTAGACCACCGGAAACAGCTCCCCCAAAAACTGAGGACCCCCTATCGTATATATCCTTCCAATTCACCTCTGCCTCGTCTATTTTGAAGCGTTCGCCAGTCCGGTTTCCAATCTGGACAAGGCTTCGTCTATTTCTTCTTTAGTTATAGTCAAAACAGGCATAAGTCGAATTGCATTTGGCCGCATAGGGTTCATTAAAAGGCCAGCCTCGTTACTTGCCGCAATAACATCTGGAGTGATATCAGAATCAAATTCAACTGCCCAAATCAGACCCATCCCTCTAACATCCGTTATAAATTCATTATCCGATTGTATTTTCCTGAGCCCTTCCCCAAGATATTCGCCCATTTTTGCCGCGTTTTCAGGTATCTCGTTATCAATGATATATTTTGTTGAAGCATGCGCTGCAGCACAAGTCAGTGGGTTTCCTCCAAAAGTGGAACCATGATCACCTGGGTCAAAAGCGCAGGCAGAATCCTTGGCCAAAAATGCTCCTATTGGAACACCACCGCCTAGGCCTTTTGCGAGAGTAATGATGTCAGGTTCAACTCCGAAACTTTGGTATCCGAACAAGGTACCCAACCTACCCAAACCAGTCTGTACTTCATCAAAAATCAGCAGCATTCCATTTTGATCGCACCAGTCCCTTACTCCCTTTAAATATTCAATGGAAGGAATGTTTACTCCCCCCTCCCCTTGAACAGGTTCAATCATCACGGCAACAGTATTGTCGGTTGTAGCCTCTTTGACCGCATTTAGATCATCGTATGGGACATGTGAAAATCCAGTAGGAATAGGCTGGAAAAGCTCTTGATAATGCGGCTGACCCGTGGCTGATACATTCATCATGGTACGACCATGAAATGAATTGAGAGCGGTTATTATGTGGTAAGCACCGTCTTTGTGTTTTTTCCCGTATTTTTTTGCTAATTTGATTGCACCTTCGTTAGCTTCTGCTCCACTATTACAGATAAATATTTTGTCTAGGCAACTATTCTCAACTAAAATTTCGGCCAATTTTAACTGAGGGATGGTATAAAACTGATTTGAAGTCTGAACCAAGGTTTTTGCCTGCGCAGCTATTGCTTCGGCAATAACTGGATTTGAGTGGCCTGCGTTATTGACGGCCCAACCAGAGGTGAAATCCAAGTACTCTTTCCCTTCGACATCCCATACTCTAGCGCCTTCTCCTTTCTCAAGTACCATCGGCTGTCGCCTAACAAGAAACATGTAATATTTGCTTTCGAGTTCTTTCCACTCCGCAGTGCTAGTCATATCAATCTCCTTTTATTGCCTCTTCCAAGTTTTCAAACAAAGATTCAATCTTATCTAACTCAGCTTTCAGATTCCCAATAGAATTTCTGATTTCACTTAACTTACTATCCCCGGCACCCTCTAGATTCACGGGTGTAGATGTAGTTTCCTTTTTAACATCTTCTTGCATTGCTGCAATGGTGTCTTTCGTACCAGTAATTTGATACAGGGCATCGTTTAGTGAATCTCCCATAACGACCTTGTGCGCTGTAGACAAAATCACTTTTTTAAGCTCTGGAAAGCTAACACCTTCTGCCTGTATATATATGGGCTCAGCATAAAGGATACTATTCCCGATTGGAATAACTAGCAGGTTCCCCCTTATACATGTCGATCCTTCTGTACATCTAAGCGTAAACCAAGCAGAAATGTCTTGATCATTATCTATTCTAGCTTCCACCTGTTCGGGTCCATCCACTTGGCGATCCTTAGGAAAATTGAAAGCTATTAATTTGCCATATTCTGGAGCATCACTCCTTGCGGCCAACCAACCAACCATATTGGGCCTTCCATCAGGAGTGTATGGGATCAGTTGAACGAATTCTTCTTTTGTCTCCCCTGGAAGCCGCATGATTACGTAGTATGGCTCAAGTGGCTGCAATCCTTCCTGCTGTCCAAATTTTTCTTGAGGGAAAGCCCATAAGTCTTCATTCCCATAAAAGTGTTGTGGGTTTTCCATGTGGTATTTAATGTATTTCTCGGCTTGGATGGCAAAGAGTCCTTGTGGATACCTTACATGTGAAATTAAATCGGACGGCATTGAATCACGATCTGAAAATAACGTTGGGAACATGTTTTGATAAGTAAGAGCAACAGGATCAGTGGTGTCCCAAAGATAAAACCCTACATCCCCCGTATAGGCGTTCATGACTACCTTAATGCTGTTCCTTATGTAGTTGTAGTGACCCAAACTAGTCTCGTCTTCATCTGTAGGCTGCGAGTAAGGAAATTTATCCGATGTCGTATAGGCATCTTGGATCCAGTACAACTGATCATTTGCCGCCACTATATATGGATCTTTATCCAACTTTAGAAAAGGGGCCAGCGTAGAGATTCTCTCTTCAATTGAACGCCTGTATTGGATTTTGCTATTCTCATTTATTTGACTACTAATCAGAATATTTATATCCCTCATTTGCCAGGCATAAATTAACTTTCTAAAATAGGAACCGATCGATACCCCCCCAGACCCCTCGTAACTTCTTACTATTAATTCTCCTTCTCCTGTCTGGTAATCCAATTCTTTTGTGTTCGTATCAACTATTACGTAGTCTTTTGTGTTTTCACCGTAATAAATTCTAGGATTCTTGACCATTATGTCGGGGGAAGCACCTTGCCTTGAAGATGAAACAGGGATTTCACCATTAGCCGGGATATCCTTTGCGAAAAAAATAGGCCTGCCTTCGGGGGTAAATTCTGTGGCTGGACTCATGGCTATACCTATTCCATGGGTGTAAAACAATTTTTGGTTAACCCAGGTTTGTGCTTCTTCTTTTAGCTTTTCTGGTGCAACTTCTCTTGCAGCCAACAGCACCTGCCTGTATTCACCATCTATGGTGTATCTATCGACATCAGCATCTTTAAAATCATAATAGGGACGGATTAATTGAATTTGTTTGTACACGTTGGTTAAAGGCTTGTAATCCCAAAGTCGTATGTTTTCAACGGTAGGAATATTTTCTGCCATCAATTCTGCAGTAATTTCACCTTCTGCCTCATAGAAAGTCTCCTCGATCGCTTGCAAACCAAACCCAAGTTTAGTGAATTCTATGTTGCGTTCAATATATTTTGTTTCCTTAACAAATTCATTGGGGTCAACTGAAAATTGCTGAACGACAGAGGGCCAGACTGTTCCAAGCCCAATTATCAAGATTACCCAAACCCCGACAGGAGCCAGAGATAATTTAATTTTACCTAGAAAAGATCCTAATAGCATAACAAGGGAAACGACTACTCCGGTTATGGTTAATATCAAATAGGCGGGTTGCCGTGCGTAAACATCTGCGTATGCCGCTCCGTACACAATACCGTGCTCAGATCTAACCAATTCCAACCAATCAATCCAATACCCAGCGGAGAGGACCAAAATAGCTAGTGACCCTAAAACAAGTAAATGGTTACGAAGTGGTGTGGTTAAGGTGAAAGCAGTACCTCGAAGAGTAAAATTCAAAAAGGCCAATGCAGTTGTTGCCAACATAGTAATTACGACGCAAACAAGAAGCCAACCTTGAAGAAAAGCATAAATGGGTAATTCAAAAACATAAAAAGAAATATCGTTACCGTGTAAAGGATCTTTAACCCCGAATCCGGCGGCGTTACTAAATCTCAGGAAAAGTTCCCATTTGGAGGCAACCACAGAGCCGAGTATTACTGCTAAAATAAGAGATACCAACACGCATACTATAACCAGCAGTTTCTTGATGATCCCTACCATATTCTCTGGAAGGGGAGCGTCTAAGGGACCCGCAGTTTTTCTGTTCACAAAGAAAAGGTTTGCTAAAACTAATGCTAAGACAAAAGCAAATCCTACGAAAAATAATATGGTTTTAGTCAGAAGAATCGTAATGAAAACATCTTCAAAGCCCATCTTTGAATACCAAAGGTAATCAGTGAAAATTCCCCTAGCAAGCCATAAAAGCACAAAGATAGGGACGAGAATCAATGCCAACACTATCCATTTTGTCCGCCCGCTAAGTTTGTCTTTAATTGAAGACGGATCGAAATCAAATGAGGGAAAAGGGGCACTTGCCATGTTATAACCTTTATTAGCCTATTCGGGTACCTAATTTATGACCGGAAACTACATCTTTTAAAGCTCCTGGGGCGCGACCGTCAACGATTTGCGATATTGCCCCACCCAAAAGAGCCTCAATACAGGCTTCCATTTTAGGAATCATTCCACCATCAATCACATGAGATGCAACCAAAGAATCAGCCTGACGCTTTGTCATACGAGAAATCAACCGCTTCGAAGAGTCTAAAACTCCTTCCACGTCGGTAAGGAAAACCATTCGATCTGCATTAATAGAAGAAGACACATACCCCGCCACAGTATCAGCATTGATATTGAGTAATTTGCTGTGGTCATCTGAATCTGAGTGAATGCCTACTGGAGCTATCACCGGAATATAGCCAGCTTCCAATATTGCCTCAATTGGGGCCGTATCTACTGACTTGATCTTACCGACATATCCTAATTCAGGATCAGCGATTTCTGCGCTTACCATATTACCATCAGCACCAGAAATACCAATCGCTCTTCCACCTAGAGAGTTTATGGAGGCGACAATAGATTTATTGATAACTCCAGTAAGAACCGCTACGACAATATCGAGGCTCTGTGAGTCCGTAACCCTCAATCCATTGACAAATTTAGGTCGAATGCCTTGTTTTTCCATCCATTCCGATATTGTCTTACCGCCCCCGTGTATTACAACAAACTTTTCTCCCTTTTTTTGTAGTTCCACTAAATCCATCAGGGTAGTGTCATGGTTGCCCAAAGTACTTCCACCAATCTTGATAACCGTCAGTGATTGTTTATTAGCTGGAACGTCACCAGTATTCGGTTGTTGATCCACGAACTCATCGTTGCTTTTCATGCTTGGTGATATTTCCAAACGGTCATCGGGTTGGGAGTGATTTATTTCGCTAAACATTTGTTAACCATCAGGTGCTATATGCAGAGTTAAAGATCACATATTCTTCGGTGAGATCGCATCCCCAAGCAGTTGCTGCCGAATTTCCAACATTCAGATTTATCCTGAAATCCACTTGTTCAGAATTCATTGCACTTACCACTGCATCTTTCAGGTAGGGTATTGCGATGCCTTCATGGACAATATGGATATCGCTTATGAAAATATCTATCATGTGTTCCTTGAGCTGGATAGAGCTTTTCCCTAGAGCCATTACCAATCGTCCCCAGTTAGGATCTTTCCCGTGTACCATCGCCTTCACCAAAGAGGAAGATGCAATTTCCCTAGCGGCTTTACGGGCCTCTTCAGTTGTATGGGCCCCTTCAACGATGACCTCTATAAGTCTTTGTGCTCCTTCTCCATCTCTTGCCAACTCTTTCGCAAGCTCTGTACAAACATACCTGAGAGCTTCAATAAAACTATCAGCACTTGCCGATTCTTCTTCAATCTGTTCAGTTCCTGAAGCACCGTTCGCCAAAACAATTACGGAATCGTTAGTGCTCTGATCGCCATCGACATCAGTCATATTAAAGGAGATAGCTACTGATTGCGAAAGGACACTCTGTAAAAAATTTTGATCAACCTCAGCATCTGTAGTAATGAAACATAGCATTGTCGCCATATTAGGATGAATCATCCCAACCCCTTTCGCCGCACCTCCCACTGTGACAGTCTTTCCATCGTGCATAAATGAAACCGCTCGCTCTTTATGCTTGGAATCTGTGGTCATTATAGATTTCGCAAACTCAGTACCACCATCTTCTGAAAGCCTTATATTGACGATATTTTGACGGATCAATGCCATCGGAAGTTCCACTCCGATCATTCCGGTACTTGCCACATAAAGATCATCTCCAAACACACCAACATGACTAGCAGCTAAGGAAGCCAATTCCTCTGCGTCGGTCAGGCCCTGCGATCCTACACTGCAATTGGCACATCCGCTATTGGCAACAATCCCCCTTGAAATACCAGCTTTTTTTCTTTTACGGCTGGCTGTTACTGAAGGTGATTCTATGCTGTTAGTGGTAAATGTCGCTGCTGAGTTGGCTGGTCGGTCCGATAAAATTATTCCCAAGTCAGGAACTCCCGCTTCGGTTTTCAAACCTGCGTATGTGGACCCAGCTGTAAAGCCAGAAGCTGAGGTGACGCCACCCTCATTTATTATTTCTATCAAGCTGAGCTCTCCTTTTTCCATCAACCTACCAGCTAGAAAAGCAGACAAAAAATGGCGGAATATGTCCGCCATTCAAAGCCACGAGATTATAGCATATAGGTACAGTTTAGGTACGGAAAACTGGCATACCCTATGCTACAATCCAGTTTAAAGGCACATCATTCAAAAGACTGTTCATAAACTGAATGCAATTAACAATTTGAACATCATTTAAACATTTTTAGTCTAGTGAGGACGTAAATTAATGACAACCACACACACAAATCAGAAATTTACCTCAGTTGGCAGCCGCCCGGTTAGACACGACGGCTTCGACAAAGTAACAGGAAAAGCTCTTTACGGGGCCGATATCGATCTACCTGGGCTCATCCATGGAAAAATTCTGCGAAGTCCCCATGCTCATGCCAAGATACTGTCAATAGACACTTCAGAAGCAAAAAAGCTGCCAGATGTCCATGCTGTAATCACAAACCATGACTTCCCAACCCAAGAAGACAAGGCTGTTTCAAAGATTCCCGGGCCTGCAATCAACCTAAAACAACAAACCAGCAATATATTAGCCTCAGACAAGGTCTTATATAAAGGACATGCTGTGGCTGCTGTGGCAGCAAACAGCCCTCACGCTGCGGAAGAAGCCCTTGCTCTCATCAAAGTAGAATACGAACAGTTATCCCATGTTTCTACGGTGGAGGAAGCCATATCAGATGGAGCTCCTTTATTACACGATCAATACAAAAACAACATTGCCAGTCACGACGTGTTAGAAATCGGAGATGTAGATAAAGGCTTCAATCAAGCTGACCTTGTGGTTGAGAGGAAATTTAGAACCTCAACTGTGCACCAAGGCTATATAGAACCCCATTCAGCAACAGGGTGGTGGACTGCGAACAATAAAATAACTATCTGGGGCAGCTCTCAAGGACATTTCCCAATCAGAGATAGAACATCTTTGGTCCTAGGAGTGCCTGTATCTGCAATCAAAGTGATACCAATGGAAATTGGAGGAGGATTCGGGGGTAAAACCACGATATATTTAGAGCCAGTGGCAGCGTTGTTATCTAAAATTACGGGATATCCAGTGAAAATCACGATGTCACGTTCGGAAGTTTTGGAAGCTACAGGTCCAACCTCTGGCTCGTACATGAAGGTAAAGATTGGAGCCACCAAAGATGGGAAAATCACCTCAGCTCAAGCAGATTTGAAATTTGAAGCTGGTGCTTATCCGGGATCCCCTGTAGGAGCAGCTTCAAACTGTATATTCACTCCATATGCAATTGAGAATGTAAGAATAGATGGATACGACATAGTAAATAACAAGCCAAAGACCACTGCATACCGGGCCCCTGGCGCACCTATAGGCGCATTTGCCGCTGAGACTTTAATCGATGAATTGGCAGAAAAAACTGGTATAGACCCCTTGGACCTAAGAATTATGAATGGTGCCAAACAAGGTACAACTAGAGTTTCTGGAATGAATAATCCTTTAATTGGATGTATAGAAACCTTTCAAACCACCAAAGAACACCGCCATTATCAATCGCCAAAGAGCAGCAAAAAGTCAGGACGGGGGGTAGCGGGCGGATTTTGGATCAATGGGAGTGGAGCGGCCTGTGCCGTGGCTAACGTGAATTTTGATGGCACTGTGAACCTCATTATAGGTTCGATGGACATCGGAGGCTTAAGACCAGTTGCCGCCCAGCATGTAGCAGAAGTGCTGGGAATACATGTTGATGACGTAAATCCACAGGTCGGAGATACCGAAACCATTGGGTATACCTCTATGACAGGAGGTAGTGGCGGAGCATTCAAAACTGGCTGGGCCAGTTATGAGGCTGCCCAGGATGTCAAAAGACAAATGCTAGAAAGAGCCGCGGAAGTATGGGAAACCTCCCTCGATGATATAAAACTTGAAAACGGTGTTTTCATACATTCTTCCGACACCGAGTTGAAAATGTCTTTCAAGGAATTGGCAGGCCATCTGCCAGAAACTGGAGGACCAGTGGTAGGCAGGGCTAACCTTGATCCAAGGGGTCCAGGTAGCGCATTCGCCGCACACGTAGTTGACCTCGAGGTTGATATAGAAACAGGAAAGGTGACCATTCTCAGATACACGGCTGCTCAGGATGCGGGAAAAGCTATACACCCCAGTTATGTAGAGGGTCAAATACAAGGAGGTGCTGTGCAAGGAATTGGATGGGCCTTAAATGAGGAATATTTCATAAATGATTCGGGTGGGATGGCCAACGCTAGCCTGCTCGACTACAGAATGCCCACTTCTTTGGATTTGCCCATGATTGAAGCACTGATCGTAGAAGTTCCAAATCCGCTGCATCCATACGGGGTCCGGGGAGTTGGGGAGGTTGCAATAGTGCCTCCAATGGCGGCAATAGCCAACGCGATATACGATGCCATCGGCATAAGGATGACTGAATTACCTATGAATCCAGCCGCCATAAGAAAAGCTATCAACGGAGAATAATTTGGTAAAAAGAATTTTAATCACTGGGATGAGCGGATTGATTGGGGGTCTTCTGAAAGACCATTTAATTTCCATCGGCGGATATCAACTGTCGGCCTTAAATCGGAGTTTTGTGGAAGGAATATCCACCCATTCAGCCGACATCGCAGAATTAGATCAAATTAGGCCTGCGTTTGAAAACATTGATGTGGTAGTCCATTTGGCCGCATATCTCGGCTCAGATAGTTTTGAAGAACAACTTCCAGCTAACATAATAGGCACATATAATGTTTTTGAGGCTGCTAGATCAGCAGGGGTAAAAAGGGTTGTTTACGCCAGCAGCGGTAGCACTGTAAGGGGGGTGGAGCACATTTACCCATATGGAGAGATCGCTCAGGGCAACTATCAAAATGTTAAAGGACCTATTCCGCTTATCACCCATCAAGACATACGACCGGGGGGAGTTTACGGGGCCACGAAAGTTTGGGGGGAGGCTTTGGCGCGACACTTTTCAGATGCTTACGATATGTCTATGCTGTGCGTTCGAATAGGTTCAGTTACAAAGGACAATATTCCTTCCGATACCCGTCAAAAATCCATATATCTAAGCCATGAAGATGTATGCCAAATACTGCAATTATCCATAGATGCACCCAATGAACTTAAATACGATGTCTTTTTGGCCACATCGAATAATAGGTGGTCATACCGAGATCTGGAGCACCCCAGAAAGGTATTAGGATACGAACCTTTGAGCTCGGCAGAAGATTTATAAATGCCGTTAGTCATAGGAATTACGGGAGCAATAGCTTCAGGCAAAAGCACAGCCTGCCAGATTTTGGAAAGCCTCGGAGGAACACATTGCGACGCCGATAAATTAGTTCACAGAATGTACGATCCCGGCAAACCGGCTTTTCACCGCATCGTGAAATCTTTCGGGACTGAAGTAGTAAACGCCGATGGATTTATCGACAGAAAACAACTTGGCTCCAAAGTGTTTGGAAGCCCTCAGAAAATGTCTGAACTCACCTCCGCAATTGGCGATATTAAAGCTGAAGTGAGTGGAGTGATGAATGAGTGGAGAAATACCCTTGGCTTCCTTGAGGTCGGCCTCATGGAGGCTGTCAATTTCATAGAGGCTGGATATGGGATATATAGCGACCTAACCTGGTTATTCGCTGTGGATGACGAGGTGGCGATAAAAAGACTCAAAGCAAGAAACAATTTTAGTGAGGAGGAAGCTACACAAAGGCTTTCAAGCCAGAAGAAATGGCAAGAGCGAGCGCCGGCTTCAGACATTGTAACGATGAATAATGGGTCTTTAGAGGAATTAAAAGAGTCCGTAACAAAGCAATATGATGAGTTAACCGAGAAGTATTCAAAAGGCTTACTCTCACCTTCAAAATACATAAATTGGTGGCAAGAACACTCCTCTTAAAGATTAATTAACGCCTTAAATCCAAACGTTTAAAAGCTTCAGCAATTTCTGCATTAACCTTTGGTCCATATACCGAAAATCTATTTCTTAATCTCATTCGCCCCTCCTCCTTGGAGCTAGACATTTGGCTTGAATGACAATAGAGAGCGTTTAGTTTGTCTTCAAAATGCTCATCAATATCTATAAAAGTGTCAGGGTCATCAGTACCCCAGAGATATACTTCCAAGGTTTTGTGAGGTTCCAGACCCTCTGCTATCAAGTCAGGGTATGCTAAATAGTCTCGGGCATAGGGGAAAACAGCATCAAGAGCTACTCTACCAGTCACAAAATGATCCTGATGCCTTATCCATTTTCTTTCCGGATCTATGGTTACAACTATGTCTGGGCGATGAGTTCGTATTTCTCGCACAAGCTCCTTCCTAAACGGATCTCCATTCGTCACACCTTGATCTGGATGGTCCAAAAAAACGACGTTTCTGAGGCCTAACAGTTTGGCAGATTCTAGCTGCTCTTTTCTTCGGGTCTGAGCTAATTCTTCAGAGGATACCGACCGATCACTGGTGCCTTTATTTCCATTAGTACAAACTACCAAAACAATGTTTGCACCGAGGTGGGACCATTTCGCTATGGTTCCACCTGCCCCGCTCTCAGCATCATCTGGATGCGGAGTAATAACTAAAACTCGTTTCTCTTTCATATTCTTCATAAATTTGGTTTTAAATCCTTTTAGCCCTAAAAGCAACAAGCCTTAAGGTATCAAGCCTTTGAAAGTTCTGGTTTTTTTATCTTCGGCATGATTTCCTTACCGAATCGATCCAATTGGTCAAGTATTATTTTTTCTGGCGTCCCTATTACTTGTCCAACATTAATAGCCTTTAGACCTGGATATCTATCTTGTATTTCTAATAATTTTTCAGCGATCGATTCCGGGGTCCCCACCAACCAGCTCCCTGATTCTACTGCCTGTTCAAGAGTGGGCAATTTTGCGTTTTTAGCAAAACGCGCTCCTTTGGACAATTGGCCTATTTGATCATCAGTAAGGCCTTTTACCATCCCTAGAGGGGCAAACATCTTCATGTTTTCTTCAAAAAACGGCCTGGCTTCCTCAATTGCCTGTTTTTCGCTATCTGCTATGTGGAATGAAAAGCCTATACACAAGTTTCCACCGAGATCTGTTTCTATTCCATGTTGTGACTGTATTTTCTGCCAATCTTTGATAACATTTTCGCTCGCCCCCCCAGGAGCAGCGCCTCCCCCAATCACTCCTTTGATGCCATGTTTGGCCATAAAAGATAAGCCTCTTTCGCTGGCGCTGACTATGGGTTGCCAGCACTCTACGGGGCGTTCCACCGGCCTAGGCACTAACGTTATTTCCTTTAGATCGTATCCTCGGTATGGAACCTCGGGAGGAATCACATAATTTTTCCCCACATGGGAAAAGGAATCTGAATGAAATGCCTTAAATATGACATCTACCTGTTCTTCAAATAGTTCTCGGTTCGCATCCCCATCTAACATTGGATTCCCGAAAGATTCAACTTCTCTCGTGTGATAGCCTCTGCCCACCCCAAAAACGACCCGTCGATTGGTTAATATTTCAGCCGTTGCATAATCTTCTGCCATTCTTAATGGATGCCACATCGGTGAAACATTGAAACCACATCCGATCCTTATGTTTTTAGTTAAGTGAGCTAAATGGATAGCTAGCATTAACACATTAGGAATACATTCGTAGCCCTCTCTTTGAAAGTGATGTTCTGCCAACCAAAAAATATCATACCCATTCGAGTCCATCACTTTGGCTATTGATTCAGCTTTGGAGTAAACAGTGTTCAATTCCTGTTCTGTATAAATGCGGTCATTGGCAGGAATCGAATCGAATCCTACTGATTCAAGGTCGATATGGCCTGCGTACAATGTTCCAATGCTTTCTATCATGCTTGACCTCCTAAATTTTATACCTAATCTTCTCTTGTAATTGGAAGATGATCCTACACATTCCTTTTAGCTCTTCTATATTTAGATACAAGTTCACTGGCTTCTTCGCTATCCCAGCCAGTGAAAATAGCCAAAAGGTCTTTGGAACCTGGAACTCCAAATAAGACTGATGTATGCGGCGGCCTATTCAAATAGCTCCCTAAAGTTAAATAAGTTCCTGACGTTGCAGTAAGCATAGAAGCTATAAAATACAGTGACTCAATGAAATCGGGTAATTTGCCTAATGTATTGACTCCAAAAAAGAGGTAGGGAATCATTTGAAGGCCTATCATGACAGATCCTACAACCAGCAATCTGTACCCCAACCATTTCCTGCTAGACTTTCCGCCATTTTTCAATGTTGGATCCAAGCATTCTTCCAACTGGGCCTTCTCCCACACATTGGAAGTTCGGCCCGGTTTACTTGAAACCATCAATCGTTGGTTGGTCAATACAAATGTGTCCCCTTCATGAATTGTCTCTTCAGCATCAAGGAGATCTATTACGATGTTTTGCTTTTCTATTTTCATTACGAAGCAGATTATACTGCAGGGTGCGAATGTTGAAAGGTAAAAAAAAACCTATTAGATTTGAGTTAAAAATTAGGCAACATTCTATGTTGACTAGCAACTTAGTCAGGTATAGAATTTGTGATTAGAGTTTGAAATAGGATGACTACAGAGATTTAAACATAAAGACCTATAGGATCCTGACTTCGGTCGGGGGATTTCCCCCGGCTTTTTTTTTGCACCTTAACAACTGAATTCTGTCGAATATAACGAGTCCCGACCTCATTTATGAGGTCACGGCTTTTGGTTTATTTATGCACCAAAAGCCAGGAACAGGCAAACAATAACAATAGAATTGCCTTAATGTGGGTCAAGTTATTAAGGGATTACGGTGGATGCCTTGGGTCCAAGAGCCGAAGAAGGGCGTGGTAAGACTGCGAAAAGCCTCGGCTAGCTGTCTAACGAGCTTAACCGGGGATACCCGAATGGGGAAACCCGTCCTGGGTCGTACCAGGACATTCCGTAAGGAAAGGGAACCGCGTGAACTGAAACATCTAATTAACGCGAGGAGTATAAATCAACCGAGATTCCCCTAGTAGTGGCGAACGAACGGGGAATAGCCTAAACCAGACGGGCTTAGTGGAATGAGGTCCTATGTCCGTTTGGTGTTGCAACATTTCTCCGCCTGAACCTCGAATGAGGGCGAAGAGTAAGAAATTTCTGAACTAGCCAAACGCACCTGGAAAGGACGACCATAGAAGGTGATAGTCCTGTAGGCGAAAGTGACGAAACTCTTGAGATTTTGTTAAGTACCACGGGACACGAGAAATCTTGTGGGAATCTGGGGAGACCACTCTCCAAGGCTAAATACTCTTGGACACCGATAGTGAACCAGTACTGTGAAGGAAAGGTGAAAAGTACCCCGAGAGGGGAGTGAAATAGACCTGAAACCGTAATCTTACAAGCCGTAGAAGGCTCGATGCGTCGGGCTAACTGCGTGCCTATTGAAGAATGAGCCGGCGAGTTAATTTATGCAGCACGGTTAAGGAATTGGAATTCCGGAGCCATAGCGAAAGCGAGTCCGAATAGGGCGTTGAGTTGTATGGATTAGACCCGAAACCGTGTGATCTACCCTTGGCCAGGTTGAAGCCCAGATAGTCTCTGGGTGAAGGACCGAACCCGTGTCTGGTACAAAAGGCTGGGATGAGCTGAGGGTAGGGGTAAAATGCCAATCGAACACGGAGATAGCTGGTTCTCCCCGAAATGTATTTAGGTACAGCGTTCGGGTAGTCTTGTGGAGGTAGGGCACTGGATAGGTAAGGGGGCGTGAGCCTACCAAACTTAACCAAACCACGAATGCCGCAAGATGGTCCCGGGCAGTGAGACAGTGGGGGATAAGCTCCATTGTCGAGAGGGAAACAGCCCAGATCGCAGGCTAAGGTCCCCAAGTGTGTGCTAAGTGTGAAACGAAGTGAGATTGCTAAAACAGCTAGGAGGTTGGCTTAGAAGCAGCCATCCTTTAAAGAGTGCGTAATAGCTCACTAGTCGAGGAATTTTGCGCGGAAAATGTAACGGGGCTAAAGCACACCACCGAAGCCGCGGGCTCGCTTATAGCGAGCGGTAGGGGAGCGTTGTCAGGGCGTCGAAGCTGAGCTGTGAGGCTCAGTGGAGCGCTGAGAAGTGAGAATGCCGGCATGAGTAGCGACAATCCTGGTGAGAATCCAGGACACCGAAAGCATAAGGTTTCCTACGCAATGCTGATCAGCGTAGGGTAAGTCGGGCCTAAGCCGTAGCGTATAGCGAAGGCGATGGACAGCAGGTCAAAATTCCTGCACCGCAGACATAGCGTTTTAAAGCAGAGGGGGGACACGGAAAGATAGGCGGAGCGCACCCATCGGACATGGTGCGTCTGGCCCTGAAGGCCAAGCTGGGATAGGCAAATCCGTTCCAGCGTGATGAGCTGAGGGGGTTGGAAACTCCAGGGCTTATGCCCGGGGGAATTCCGTTGATTCTATGCCGTCGAGAAAATCCTCGCTGCAAGTTTTGTCAGCGTCCGTACCGCAAACCGACACAGGTATGTAGGGGTAAGTATCCCAAGGTGAACGAGAGAACCCTCGTTAAGGAATTCGACAAGTTGACTCCGTAACTTCGGGATAAGGAGTACCCGTGGGGTGAAGGTCACTAGCTGACTGGATGCCCTTGCGGGTGGCACTAAACAGGCTCAGGCGACTGTTTATCAAAAACACAGGTCTCTGC